>Ga0265328_10000019_pt1 | contig 130536 bp, 114 predicted proteins | sample 41624metaG_FD_202086 | JGI IMG/M metagenome (GOLD analysis project Ga0265328, IMG submission 202086) | Rhizosphere microbial communities from Carex aquatilis grown in University of Washington, Seatle, WA, United States - 4-16-24 metaG | ecosystem: Host-associated > Plants > Roots >...
TCTCGAAACCCTCGCCCGCGACGGCGGCGTTGTTCGACATGTTTTGCGGCTTGAACGGCGCGACCTTCAGGCCCCGATTGGCGAAGGCGCGCGCCAGCCCGGCGACGACCAGCGATTTGCCGACGTCTGAGCCGGTGCCCTGGATCATCAGAATTTTGCTCATGTCGCCCCTGGCGCGCGCAAGAAGTCCAGCGCCGCGTCGATGTCGTCGACCCGCAACGCGTCGCCGATGGGCGGCGGCGCGATCACGACGACGGGGAGTTTGAGGGCCCGCGCGGCTTCGATCTTGGCGTAGGTCATCGCGCCGCCGCTGTTCTTCGTGACGAGGATCTCGACGCCTTTCGCGCGCATCAGGGCGATCTCGTCCTCGACGGCGAAAGGCCCCCGCGCGAGAATGACCTCGCTCCCCGGCGGCAATTCGTCCGGGGCCGGCGGGTCGATGGAGCGCAGCAGATAGCGGTGTTGCGGCGCGGCGCGAAAATCCTTGACGCCGAGCCGGCCGATGGTGAGGAACACGCGGCGGGGCGCCTCGCCCAGCGCAAAGGCCGCCTCGACGTTGCCCGCGACCTCGATCCAGCAATCCCCCGCCTCGCGCCGCCAGGGCGCGCGCGCCAAAACCGCGAGCGGGACGCCCAGGGCGCGGCAGGCCTCGCGCGCATTCGCGGAAATTTGCTCGGCGAAAGGGTGGGTGGCGTCGACGACGCGGTCGATCTTTTCCTCCAGAAGATAGCGCTTCAAGCCCAGGGCGCCGCCGAAGCCGCCGACGCGCGTCGGCAATTCGCTGGCGAGCGGCGCGCTGGTGCGGCCGGCGAGCGACAGGGTCGTCGCGATCGTTTCTTCTTGCGCGAGCCGCGTCGCGAGCGCCCGCGCCTCGCGCGTGCCGCCGAGCAGCAGGACCCGGCGCGGCGCCGTCCGAACGCATTGCGGCGCGGAGATCATCTCCACATAACCTTTCTCGACGGGAGTTGCGCGAAACCGCGAAAGGCGTCCGCGCAAGGCGCTTTCCTCTTGCAAGCCGCATGTTCTATACTCCGGCCCTGTCCAAGACGAAACGGAGTGAGATGATGAAGGCTTGGCCGCTGGGCGCCGCCATTGCAGTGTTGGCTTTTCTCGGCCCCGCCGCCGCGCTGGCGGCCGGTCCCTTGGGCAAATGGCGCGTGGGCGACGGAACCGCCGTGATTTCCCTGCACATGTGCGGCGCGAGCCTGTGCGGAACGATCGTCGCCGGGCCCGAAAAAGCCGCGACGGACGAGAACAACCCCGATCCGGCGCAGCGCTCGCGCCTGCTGCTCGGCCTCTCCATCCTCAATCTGCGCAAGAACGGCGACGCCCAGTGGTCGGGCACGATCTACAACGCCAAGGACGGGCAGAATTACGCGGCCAGCCTGACGCAAAAGAGCGAAACGCAGCTGACGCTCGAGGGCTGCGTGCCGGGCACCAACATTTGCGGCGACGACAATTGGACGAAGGTGCGATAGGCGGCGCGGCGGCCTCAGCGTAGATAAGTCACGCTGTAGAGCGTGCGTTTCAGCTCGTCCTCGTTGAGCCAGATCCGCCCATAATCGCAGCGCGCGCTTATCCCCTTGCGCATGCGAGAGCAATATTCGCCGGTGTTGTCCTGGATTCTGTATTGGCAGGTCGCGCCGACCTTGCGCCTGGCGACGACCGGACTCGAATGGTCGGCGACCAGATCGATTTCGTCGGGCGCCGCCGCCTCCAGCACGTACCAGCTGTAGCCGACGGCCGGCGCGCGGCCGTGATCCAGCGCGTAGTCGACCATGGCGAACATCTTCGCGACGTCGGCGGCGCTCGGCGGCCGCCCCTCGTCCAGCCTTTGCAGAAAGTCCGCCTCGTTCTTGGCGACGCGGTAGCTGACCGGCAACAGCGGAACCGGCGACGGGATGCGACGACAGGATTTTTCGACATGTGCGATCCAGTCGGCGTTCAGCGCGTCGCTGCTCGGAGAGAGGATGGACGGGGTCGCGCTGCCCAGAATCCTGCGTGAAAATTGCGCGGCGGGCACGAGCCGCCGGATCCTGCGGCGCACGGCGAGATAGCCGGAGAAATGCGTGAAGCCGTCGTAGGAAGGCAGGTCCCGGTCCCTGCACAGCCCGCCGATGTTGTAGAGCAGCGCGGCGATGTCCTCCTCGCCGCCCTCGAGCTTGTCGATGTAGGGAATCCGGCTGGGATTGCCGTCGCCCGTGACTTCCGTCGCGGCCCGGCTTGCGTCGATCGCGGCGCGATAGTTCCCCATCCGCCGCAGGTGCAGGCGCAGCTCGGGATCGGTCGATTGCGCGAGGCGCGCCGGATCGGCGAAGTAATATTTCGTCGCGAGGTCCAGCGCCGAGATCTCGGTCCCGACGCGCTGCGAAACGATGTCGGCCGTGGCGTAGGCGAAACACATGGCGACGTCGCCCTGGCTGAGGGGCATCTTCGCCGGTTCGGGCGAAGCCTCGTTTCCCTCGAAACCCGAATGGGTGCTCGGCGGCATGGCGATGCTCACCGCCGAGCACCCAGCGTTTCGCGCATAATGCGCTTGCGCCGGCAGCAGAACCGGATCGAAGCGCTCCGCCGCCGGCGCGCTGCTCATCGAAAGGAGGGAGGCGACGAGGGCGCAGGGCCGAAGACGGCCCAAAAGTCGCGCGGAGCGCAAAAGATTCATCCGTTTTCCCGCGCCGCCGCCCGCTACTCCGCCGCGAGCTTCGCCTGCTCCGCCGCCGCGTGGCGGAACTGCTCCAGGAAATGCGCGGCCTCGGCTTCCGCCGCGGCGATGTGGCGTTCCTTCACATGGCCGAAGCCGCGGATTTTTTCCGGGACGCGCGCCAGGGCGACCGCCGCGGCGTGGTTGTGCGGCGTGAGCTTTTCGAGGATTTCGTCGAGCCGCGATTCGTAGTCGGCGAGAATCTTGCGCTCGGCGATGCGGTCGGGATTTTTGCGCGTGATGTCGAACCAGCCGCCGCGCAGCCCCCGCAGGCTGGCGAGCAGCTTGAACAGCCGGAACATCCACGGCCCGAACGTCCATTTGCGCGAGCCGCCGAAGTCGTTCTTGCGCTGCAGGAACGGCAGGTTCGGCGCGATGTGCACATAGAGCCGCAAATCGCCTTCGAAATTCGCCTCGATCTGGCGCTGGAAGGAGCCGTCGGTATAGAGCCGCGCCACTTCGAACTCGTCCTTCGCCGCCATGACCTTGAAGAGATAGCGGGCGACGGCCTCGGTCAATTCGGTGCAGCCCGGCATGCGCGCGGCCTCCAAAGCGCGAATGGCGTCGACGCGGGCGCGATAGCGCCGCGCATAGGCGACGTTCTGATAGTCGACGAGGAAGGCGAAGCGGCGCTCGACGATCTCGTCGAGGGATTGCGAGAGCGTGCGCGCCGCGCTCTTCGGGCGCAGCTTGCGCACGACGGCTTCGACGCCAGCGAGATCGTGCGCGGCGCGCCGGCCCCACAAAAAAGCCTGGCGATTCATCTCGACGGACTGGCCGTTGAGTTCGATGGCGCGCAGCAGCGATTCGTCGCCGAGCGGCAGATAGCCCTTCTGCCAGGCGTAGCCGAGCATGAAGATGTTCGCCGCGATCGTGTCGCCGAGCAGCGTCAGGGCCAGCGCGGAGACGTCGAGGAAGTCGGCGCGTTCGCCGGCGACGGCTTCGATCGACTGGCGGACTTCCTTGGCGGGCAGCACGAAATCGGGATTGCGCTCGATGTCGCCGGGGAAGACTTCCGCGCTGTTGACGACGAGCGCCGTGCGGACCTTGTCGATCACCGACAGCACTTGCTTCGCGCCGGAGACGACGAGATCGCAGCCGAGCAGCAGATCCGCCTGACCGGCGGCGATGCGGATCGCATGCACTTCTTCCGGCGTCCTCGCGATCTTGACGTGGCAATAGACGGCGCCGCCCTTTTGCGCGAGGCCGGCCATGTCGATGACGCCGACGCCCTTGCCCTCGAGATGCGCGGCGAGGCCGAGCAGCGCCGAGATCGTCACGACGCCGGTGCCGCCCAGCCCGGCGATCAGCACGCCGTAAGGCGTCGCGCCGATCGTCGCGATTTGCGGCGCGGGCAGATCGCTTGGCCCCGCGCCGTCCTTGGCGCTGGCCATCGGCAGCTTCTTCATCTTCGCGCCGCGCACGGTGACGAAGCTCGGGCAGAAGCCTTCGACGCAGGAGAAGTCTTTGTTGCAAGCCGATTGGTCGATGCGGCGCTTACGGCCGAATTCGGTCTCCAGCGGCTGCACGGCGACGCAATTCGAGGCGACGCCGCAGTCGCCGCAGCCTTCGCAGACGAGTTCGTTGATGACGATGCGCGCGTCCGGGTCCGGCATCAGCTCGCGCTTCCTCAGCCGGCGCTTCTCGGTGGCGCAGGTCTGATCGTAGATCAGCACGGTGACGCCGGGCGTCTGCGCCAGATCGCGCTGCACTTCGTTGAGGATGTTGCGGCTGTGGATGTGCAGGCCCGGCGGCCAGGGCGTCGTCACCGGATATTTCCCCGGCTCGTCGGTGACGAGCGCGATCTTCTTGACGCCCTCGGCGGAAACCTGATGCGCGATCGCCTCGACCGTCAGCTCGCCTTCGTGCTTTTGCCCGCCGGTCATCGCGACGACGCCGTTGAACAGGATTTTGAAGGTGATGTGGGTCTTGGTGGCCACGGCGAAGCGGATGGCGAGCGAGCCCGAATGGTTGTAGGTGCCGTCGCCGAGGTTTTGGAAGACGTGGTCGCGCTTGGAGAAGGGCGCCTCGCCGATCCAATTGGCGCCCTCGCCGCCCATGTGGGTGTAGCCCTCGGTCGAGCGGTCCATCCATTGCGCCATGTAATGGCAGCCGATGCCGGTATAGGCGCGCGCCCCTTGCGGCACATGCGTCGAGGTGCTGTGCGGACAGCCGGCGCAAAAATGCGGAACGCGCGTCGTGACCTCGGTCGTCCGCGCGCGCCGCTGCTGCAACTGCTCGAGCCGCGCGACGCGCTCGCGAAGATCGCCCGAGTCGACGTAGTTCAGCAGGCGGCGCCCGATGGCGATGGCCACGTCGTTGGCGTCGAGCGCGCCCTTGACCGGGAACAGCCACTCGCCGTTCTCGTCCTTCTTGCCGATGCAGCGCGGCTGATGCGGGCCGCCGTAGAGATGCTCGCGCAGCAGCGTCTCGATCAGCGCGCGCTTCTCCTCGACGACGATGATCAGATCGAGCCCGCGCGCGAATTCGTCGAGGCCTTGCGGTTCGAGCGGCCAGGGGCAGCCGATCTTGTAAAGGCGCAGGCCGTAATCGTTGGCCTTGACCTCGTCGATCCCGAGATCGTCGAGCGCCTGGCGCACGTCGAGATAGGGCTTGCCGGAGGCGATGACGCCGATCCTGGCGTTGGGCCCGCCGGAGGTGACGATCTGGTTGAGGCGGTTGGCGCGGATGAAGGCGAGCGCGGCGGGGAGGCGGCTCTCCTGCATGCGGGCTTCCTGCGCCAGCACGGGGTCGGCGGCGCGGATGTTCAAGCCGCCGGGCGGCATCGCGAAATCCCGCGGCAGGACGACCTTCACCCTATCGAGCGACGCGTCGACCGAAGCGGTCGATTCGACCGTGTCCTTGACGCATTTCAGCCCGACCCACAGGCCGGAATAGCGCGACAAAGCGTAGCCGTAGAGGCCGTAGTCGAGAATTTCCTGCACGCCGGCCGGCGAGAGAATCGGCATCATCACGTCGATGAACTGAAATTCCGACTGATGCGCGGTGGTGGAGGATTCGGCGAGATGGTCGTCGCCCATGAGCGCCAGCACGCCGCCGAAGCGCGAGGTTCCGGCGAAATTCACATGGCGGAAGGCGTCGCCGCTGCGATCGACGCCGGGGCCCTTGCCGTACCAGAGCGCGAAGACCCCGTCGTGCTTGCCCTCGCCGCGCATCTCGGCCTGCTGCGCGCCCCAAATGGCGGTCGCCGCGAGATCCTCGTTGAGCCCCGGCATGAATTTGATGTCGGCCGCATCGAAAAAGGCCTTGGCGCGGTGCATCTGCGCGTCGACGCCGCCGAGCGGCGAACCGCGATAGCCGGTGACGAAACCCGCCGTGTCGAGCCCGGCGCGGCGGTCCAGCTCCTTCTGGTTCAACAGCAGGCGCACGACCGCCTGCGTGCCGGTCATCAGCACGCGCTGCTTGGTCAGGTCGTATTTGTCCTCGAGCGTCGCCGAGCCGAGCGCGGGATCGAGCTTCGAGGCGTCGCGAGCAACATCCGCCATGTTTCGGCACACTCCTGCGGCAGCGAATTCGGCCGGGCGACGACCGGCGGCGGGATTCAGAGGCTAGGCGCTCCCGGCGCGAACCTCTCGTTTTTACGAGCGGGCGGCGGTCGCACTTCCGCCGGTATGTCGCTTCATCCTTCCCGAACATGGCCCGACGATGGCGCGCGATCGGCCCTCGAAGGCCTTCGCGACGCGGCGGGCGAGAGAAACCCGTCGTCCGGCCCACTTTGGACGAGAAGCCGCCAAGGCCCTTCATGTCAGCACGCATGGGGCCGTCAAGGAAGCCTTATGACGGTCTCCGCGTCCATGGTAAAGGGGTTGTCCACGCTCTTTTTTCCTGGCCGAGTCTCTGGGCTGCGCGCATTGGCCCCGCAGAAGGTGACGATGAACCCATCACGACGCCCGCTGTTTCTCGCTTTCGCGGCGCTCCTGGCGCTTGCGTCGACATTCTCGCCGGCAAGCGCCCATCCGCATGTCTGGGTCGCCGTGCGCAGCGAAGTCGTGTTCACGCCCGAGGGCAAGATCGCCGGAGTGCGGCACGCCTGGGAATTCGACGAAATGTATTCGGCCTTCGCCGTGCAAGGCCTCGGCAAGGACGGAAAACCGCCGACGGCGGAGGAGCTTGCGCCGCTCGCCAAGACCAACGTCGAATCCTTGGCGGAGTTCGAATTTTTCACTTTCGCCAAGCAAGGCGGCGCCAAGCTGAAGTTCAAGCCGCCGGTCGACGCGAGGCTCACCTCGGACGACAAGAAGATCGTGACGCTGCGCTTCTTCCTGCCGCTGGAGACGCCGGTCGCGGCGCAAAAGCCGTTTTCGTTCCAAGTGTACGACCCGACCTATTTCGTCTCCTTCGGCTTCGAGAAGCACAACCCGATCACGCTGGCCAAGGCGCCGGAGGGCTGCTCGCTCAGCAGTTTCGAGCCGAAGCCTTTGGCGCCGGAAGAAAACAAGAAGCTCACCGAGGCGTTCTTCCAGAATTTCTCGCCCGGCGCCGATTTCGGCATGAAGCTGGCGACGCGCGTGATCGTGGCCTGTCCGTGACGCTCAGCCGCCGGAATTTTCTGCGCTTGGCTCTGACCGCCGCCGCTTGCGCGACCGCGGGAGGTATTGCGTGCGCCAAAAATCCCTTCGCCGTCGCCGGCGGCGAAGCGCCGGGCTCGGGCTCCGGCTTGGCCGGAACGATTCTCGCCTGGCAAAACCGCTTTCACCTCGCGCTTCAGGACGCCGCCAAGGCGATGAAGCGCGATCCCGGCGCGCTCTGGCCCCTGCTCGGGGCGAGCTTCGCCTATGGCGTGTTCCACGCCGCCGGCCCCGGCCACGGCAAGGCGGTTCTCGCCTCCTACATGATCGCCAGCCGCGCGGCGCTGCGGCGCGGCATGGCGCTCGCCTGGCTCGCCGCCTTGCTTCAGGGTCTCGTCGCGATCGTGCTCGTCGGCGTGGCGGCGACGCTGCTGCATCTGACCGCCCTCCAGATGAGCGGCGCGGCGGACGCCATGGAATTGGCGAGCTACGCCGCGATCGCGCTGCTCGGCGCCGGGCTCGTCTGGGTCAAGGCGCGGGCGCTGCGCGCAGCGCTCGCCGCCCCGGCGCGCGTCGCGACGCGCGTCGGCGAGTTTCGCTGCGAGGCGATCGACGATCCCGCCCATGTCCATTCGGCGGACTGCGGCCATGCGCATGGCGTCGATCCGGCGCTGCTGGAGGATCGCGCCTTTTCGCTGCCCGCGGCGCTCGGCGCCGTCGTCGCGGCGGGAACGCGCCCCTGCTCCGGCGCCATACTGATCCTCGTCTTCACCCTCGCTCAGGGGCTCTTCTGGGCCGGCTGCGCCGCGGTTCTGGCCATGTCGGCCGGCACGGCGCTCACCACCGGGGCCCTCGCCGCGCTCGCCGTGCTGGCGCGAAAACGCGCGGAGCACTGGAGCCGCGGCGATTCGCGCTGGGCGCTCGTCGCGGGGCGCGGCGCGGAATTGTTGGCGGCCTTGGTCGTGCTGGCGCTGGGGGTGACCCTGCTGCTCGCCGCGCGCGGCGGACAGGGCGCGTGAAGCGGCGCGCTTCGTTGCGCCGCAACAAAGAAATCCCGCGCGCGCGAGGCTCTTGCACACGCTTGTTGCACTAATTTAGTCGTAAGCAGGATCGGCGCGCCCGCCTCCATGTAACCGGCCAGGAAGAAAAATGGTCACCGACGCTGAAGTTTCGCCGCAGGATCCCTACGCCTCGCGGCCCTGGCTCGCTGGTTATCCGCCCTATGCGTCGGCCGAACTCGACGCCGAACGCCATCCCACCGTCAATGCGATTTTCCTCGACAGCGTCGAGAAATTCGCGCGCCAGGAGGCGCTGGAGAGTTTTGGCGTCGGCATGGACTACATGACGCTCGGCGGGCATGCCGCGGCGGTGTCGTCCTGGCTGCAAAACGCTGGCTTGAAGAAGGGCGACCGCGTCGCCATCATGTCGCCCAATCTCGCCAGCTATCCGCCGATTCTGTTCGGCGTGCTGCTGGCCGGCGGCGTCGTGGTGAACGTGAACCCGCTGTACACGCCGCACGAACTCGAACATCAGCTGGGCGACGCCGAGCCGCGCTTCATCTTCGTCCTGGAGAATTTCGCCCATACGGTCGCTGCGGCCTGGCCGAACATGCGAATCGAGAAGGCGGTGATCGTCCGTCCGGGCGATCTGCTCGGCGGCAAGGGCGTCCTGGTCAATTTCGTCTCGCGCTGGATCCACCGCGCCGTGCCGGCGTACAGCCTGCCCGACTCGATCTTTTTTTTCCAGGCGATGCGCGAGGGCCATCTCCACCGGCGCCCGGCGGTCGCGGTGGCGCCGGACGACATCGCCTTCCTGCAATACACCGGCGGGACGACGGGCGTCGCCAAGGGCGCCGTGCTGCTGCAACGCAACGTCGCGGCGAACGTCGCCCAGGTGACGCAATGGCTGAAGCCCTTCGGCGCGGGCCGGCAGAAAATGGTGACGGCGCTGCCGCTGTATCACATCTTCGGACTGACCGCGTGTCTGCTGATGATGGTGCGGCTCGGCGGCTGCTGTCTGCTCGTCGCCAATCCGCGCGACATTCCCGGCTTCGTGAAAATATTGCGCAAATCCAGCTTCACGATGTTTTCCGGGGTCAACACGCTTTACGCCGCGCTCGCCGACAACGCGGCTTTCGCGGCGCTGGATTTCTCCAAGCTGGTGTTCTCCATCTCGGGCGGCATGGCGACGCAGGACGTCGTCGCGCGCAAATGGAAGAAAGTCGCCGGAAAGGCGATCATCGAGGGCTACGGCCTTTCGGAAACCTCGCCGGTCGTCACCATCAATCTGCCGTTCCTCGAGGAATTTTCCGGGACGATCGGCTATCCGCAGGCGTCGACGCTGCTTTCGATCCGGCGGGAGGACGGGACGCCCGCGCCTTTCGGCGAACGCGGCGAACTCTGCGTCAAGGGGCCGCAAGTGATGGCGGGCTACTGGCGCAAGCCGGACGAGACCGCCGCCGCGACGACCGCCGACGGCTTCTTTCGCACCGGCGACGTCGCAATGATGTTGCCGAGCGGCGAATTCAAGATCGTCGACCGTTTGAAGGAGATGATCATCGTCTCCGGCTTCAACGTCTATCCCAACGAGGTCGAGAACGCCTTGGCGCATCATCCCAAGGTCAAGGAAGTCGCGGTGATCGGCGCGCCGGACCGTCATTCGGGCGAAACCGTCGTGGCTTACGTCGTTCCGCGCACGCCCGACCTCACCGCGGCGGAACTGAGCGCCTTCGCGCACGAGACCCTGACCGGCTATAAAATCCCGCGCCGCTACGTCTTCACCGACAGCCTGCCGAAAAGCGCCGTCGGCAAGATTTTGCGCCGCGTGTTGCGGGACAAATATCTCGTGGAGCATCCGGCGAAGACGGGGTAGCCCGCGTCTGCCTATCTCCCGCCAAAACGCTCCCCGGCTTCGTCGATCGCCGCATAGACGCGGTCGAGTTCTTCTCCCGTCACGCAATAGGGCGGCAGCACGTAGATCGTTTGGCCGAGCGGCCGCAGCAACAGCCCGCGCGCATTGAAGAAGCGCATCAGTTCGAGGCCGAGCGTCGCGAGATAGCCTTGCTCCGCCGTGACGAGATCGAGCGCGGCGATCGTGCCGATCCGGCGCGGATTTTCGAAACGCGCGTTCGACGCGAAACGCCCGATGCGCTCCTCCTGCATTCGGCAGAGCCGCGCGACGGCTTCATGCGCTCCGCCCTCCCGCCATATGTCGAGATTGGCCAGCGCCGCGGCGCAAGCGATGGGATTGGCGGTGAAGGAGCTCGAGTGAAACAGCGCTTTCGCGCGGTCGTCCGCGAGATGCGCCTCGAAGATTTCGGCGCTGCACATCGTGACGGCCAGCGGCAGCGCGCCGCCCGTAAGACCCTTGGAGAAACAGGCGATGTCCGGAACGATTCCGGCTTGTTCGCAGGCGAAGAGCGTCCCGGTGCGGCCGAATCCCGTCATGACTTCGTCGGCGATGAAGAACACGCCGTAGCATGCGCAAATCTCCCGCATCCTGCGCAGGGCGGCGGCCGAATAGATCAGCATGCCGCCGGCGCCGACGATCAGAGGCTCGACGACGAAAGCCGCCGCGCCCGCCTTGCAGGCCGCTTCCAGAGCGTCGAAGGTCTCCTGCTCGCGCTCGGCGCAGGGAAAGGGGATGTGCGCCACGTCATAGAGCAGCGGCGTGTAGCTGGCGTTGAAGGCGCTGCGCGCCGAGGTCGACATGCCGCCGACCGTGTCGCCGTGATAGCCATGCTCCAGCGCCAAGATAAGCGTGCGCGCCGCGCCGCGGTTGCGCCAGAAGCCCAGCGCCATTTTGATCGCGACCTCCACCGAGGTCGAGCCGCTGTCGGAATAGAACACGTAGTCGAGGCCTTCGGGCGCGATCTCGACGAGGCGCCGCGCCAAGGTTTCCGCCGGCTCATGCGTGAAGCCGGCGAAGATCAGCTGATCGAGCCGCTCGGTCTGCTCGCGTATGGCGCGCATGATCTCGGGGCGGCGATGACCGTGAGTGATGACCCACCAGGAGGAGATCGCGTCGAGATAGCGCGCGCCGTCGCTCGCCTCCAGCCAGGCGCCCTCGGCGCGTGCGATCTCGATCGCGCCGGGTTGCAAACCGTGCTGGGTGAAGGGGCGCCAGACCGGCGAATGCGTCACCAAAGTCATGTCTCTCTCCGCGTCTCGCCTCAGGCCGAGGCGGCGCGCGCCGGCAGCCGCGGCGCAACGAGGGCGAGAAGGTTTTTTTCGAACGCGGTCGCCGAAAAATGCGCGTCGTAATAGGCGCGGACGGCGCTTTGGCGCCGCGCCGCCTCGCCGGGGACCGCCGCTTGCGCCGCGCGCCGTAGCGCGTCGGCGAAGTCTCGAGCCCCCTCCGCGACGATGACGCCGGGCAGCCCCAGCGCCTCTTCGCCCATGCCGCGCAGCGCGAGGCGCGTCGCGATCAGCGGCAGGCCGCTCGCCATCGCCTCGACCGTCTTGATGGACAGACCATGGCCGTCGATCGTCGGCAACAGCACGCATTTCGCGCCCGCGTAGATCGCGCCTGGATCGTCGACGCGGCCGAGGAACCAGTCACGATGGCGTTCGAAGAGCGCGGCGTCGCGCGCCTTGACGCCGGCGTCGACGTTGCCGGCGATCTCGACGCGGACGCCCGCGGCCAAGGGCGCGACCTCGCGCAGGAACCACAGCGCGCTCTCGACATTGGCCGAATTGTTGCTGGAGACGAGCACGATCTTCTCGCCGCCCGGCCCGGTCGGCGCCGGGGGCACCGCCGGATAGAGCAGCGCATGCGTCTTGTCGGGCAGCAATTGGCGAAACTCCTCCGCCTCCTTGGCGTTGAGGTGGATCAGCAGATCGGCGGCGCGCATCTCCTCCAGCTCTTGCGCCAGCATCGCCTCGAAGCTCGCATGCGGCTTCAGCCAGGGCATGTGTTCGTTCATCAGCACGAATTGCCGCGCCTGAAGATCATGCGTGTCGAGCAGGATTTGCGCCGCGCCGCGCGCGAGGCGCCGGGCGAGCGGCATCAGGAAGAAATGATTGCAATGGACGAGATCGAAGCGGGTTTTCGCAAGCCCCTCGGACAGCAGAGCGCGCGCCACGAGCCCGGTGCGGATGCGCGCCTGATCGCCATGCAGATAGGGCCAGAGCACGTCCCTCAGGAAGCGCGGCCCCAGCACGGCGTGGAAGGGCGCGCCGGCGAAGTCGCGTTCGCCTTCGCTCAGCTCCGGCGTCGCCTCGCGAAAGCCGCTCCAGATCCAGTCGCGCTTCGGCGCGAAACCGGGGTCCGTCGCGACGGCGACGGGAAACACCCGCGCCCCGAGCGTGCGATAAGCGGCGATCTGGCCGAGCACGACGCGATAGGTGCCGCAACTGTGCCAGGCCGGATGCACGAGCGCGATGGTGCGTCCCGCGAGGGGGGCGCGCGCCTGCGCGGCCAATTGGGGAGGAGCAGTCAAACCCGACGACCTTCCGTGCGCTGAATTGTCCCGACGCTCGGGAGCCGAAACTTGGCCCGGATCACTACAGCAACCTCTGTTGCATGGCGATTCGCGCCAGCTCGACCGGCGTTCGCGCGCCAAGTTTGCGCTTCATCAGCGCACAGGAGTTCGCCACGGTCTTATACGAGATACGCGTCTGCGCGGCGATTTCCGCGAGCCCGAGTCCTTGCCCCAGAAGCCTCAAGATTTCCAGTTCGCGCGCGCTCAGTGCGTCCAGGGGACTTGTGGCCTCGCCGTTTTCGCCCGACAGCTTGCGCGCCATCTTGGGCATCAGAAAGGCCCCGCCGGCGATCACTTCGCGCAGCGCGCGCAGCAAGAGATAGGGGTCGTCGTTCTTCGTGACATAGGCCTTGGCGCCGGCCTCCAAGGCGCGCGCGGCGAAAATCGGATCGTCGTTCATGCTGAACACGACGATCCGCGCTTTCGCGTCGTAATTGAGAATGCGGCGCGTGAGTTCGAATCCCGAGGCGCCGGGCAGAGAGATGTCGACGACGGCTATGTCCGGATGATGGGAGACATAAGCCTCGAAGCCCGCCTCCGCATCCCGCGCGTCCAGCACCTCCATGTCGCCCTCGTTCGCGAGCATGGCCTTGCAGCCTGCAACGATGATTGGGTGATCGTCGACGATCAGCACGCGCATTACGACATGCCTCCTTTTTGTCGCCCGGCGCCGATCACGGGGAGAGTGAGCGCGCGCCCTAGATTGACCGCAAGCCGCCGCGCCGTAAAGTCGCGCCCGAGGTACGCCATGTTCAAGACCCTTTCCCTTCTGTCGCGCCTGTCGCTGCTGCTCGGCGCCGTTTTGGCGCTCGGGCTCGCGCTCGGCGTCGCGCTGCTCGTCCGGCACGCCGGCGGGCGCATTCGGGTCGAAGCCGAGGCGGCGCAGCGGTTGGCGCAGGATTTCGTCGAAAGCGCTTTGCCGCGCGCCGAGGCCGCGGCCGATCCAAGGACCGAACTCGCCCGTCTGCTCGAACAGGCGCAAAAGCTTCGCCATGTGCGCATTTTCGTCGAGGGGAGCGGCGCAACGGCGGCGGCGGGTCCGCGCGCGCCAGCCTGGTTCGAAGAACTTGCGACGCCACGCGAAAACATCGCGCGGATCGCCTTGGATCCTCCGCTCCACGGCGCGCTCGTCGTCGCCGCCAATCCCGCCGACGAAATCGCCGAGATTTGGGAAGAAATCGTCGAACTCGCCGTTGTCGGCGCGCTCGTCGCGCTGGCGGCCTTCGCACTTCTCTTCATCGCGGTGTCACGCACGCTCGCGCCCGTCTCCTCGCTGGTCGCCGGGCTGTCGCGGTTGGAGCAGGGCGAACATGAGACGCGTGTTGCGGCGAGCGGATCGCCAGAATTCGTCGTGATCGCCGAGCGGATCAATGCGCTCGCCGCGGCGTTGGAGCGGCTCGATGCGGAGAACAGAAACCTGCTGGCGCGCTCGATGGAGACCCAAGAGAAAGAGCGGCGGGAGATCGCGCAAGATCTACACGACGAGATCGGACCGTTTCTCTTCGCCATTCGGGCCGGTGTCGGCGCCCTGCGGCGCAAGCAAGGCAACGCCGCGTTCGAAGGGGATTGCGCCAAGATCGACGCGCAAGTCGCGGCCCTGCAACGGGTCAACCGCCGCATTCTTGCCCGCTTGCGGCCCGCCGCGCTGGAGGAAATGGGCCTCGCCGGCGCTTTGGAGGCCATGGCGAGCGGGTGGCGCGAGACGCATCCGGGTCCTGCGATTTCGATAGGTGTCGACGATCTTCGCCTCAGCGAGAATCTCGCGCTCGTCGCCTATCGCATCGTCCAGGAGGGCCTGACCAATGCGCTGCGTCACAGCGGCGCCGAGCATGTCGCGATCCGCGTATCTTCCCCCAGCCCAGGCGTACTGTTCGTGCGCGTCGAGGACGATGGGCGCGGCTTCGCGAAGGGTTGGCGGCAAGGGCTTGGGTTGCGCGGCATGGGCGAACGCATCGTGGCGCTCGGGGGACGGCTGACGCTCGCCAACGCCTCGCCGAAGGGCGCCGTGCTGGAGGCGCGCCTGCCTTTCGAGGCGTCGCATCCCCCGCAATAGCGGGACTTTGGCAAAAAATCCCGCGTTCCGGGGGCAGACGGATGGAACCATTGAAGCTATCGATCCGGCATGTGCAATTACGTCGGCCCGCTAGGGACGTTTGAGCGAAGCTGCCGGTCGACGACCATGGCGCGGGAAAGCTGGCGAAGCGTGGTGAACTCTTGAATGACGGGATGCGTAGGATGAACGCCGCGACGAAAATCTCCTTGGCCGTCCTCGCCTGCGCGCTTTCGTCCGCCGGCGCGGCGCAAACCGCTCTGCCGGACATCGAGGTCGGCGCACCTTTGCGCGCCCGCGCCAAGCCGCGTCCCGCGCCGGCCGCCGCGCCATCGCATTCCGTAGCGGCGGCGCCGGGGCGTCCGTCACCCGCGCCGCGCCATGTCGCCGCGCGGCGGCCGGCCCCGGCGCCAGCCCCCGCGCCGGTTGCGGCCCCGGCGCCAGCCGCCGCTCCAACTCCCGTGCTGGCGCGCACGCCCGCCGCGGTCAACGTCACCGGCGCGCAAGAAATCGCCGCGAGCCGGCAGTTCGACGCGGCCAAGGCCTTGGAGCGCACCGCGCCGGGCGTCTCCATCGTCGACGTCTCCGGCAATCCCTTCTCGCCCGAGGTGGATTTTCGCGGCTTCGTCGCCTCGCCGGTCAGCGGCGCGCCGCAGGGGCTCGCCGTCTATATGAACGGCGTGCGCGTCAACGAGGCCTGGGGCGACACGGTCAATTGGGATTTGATTCCGAGCGTCGCCATCGACCGCGCGGCGATCGTCACCGGCAATCCGCTCTTTGGCCTCAACGCCATCGGCGGCGCCGTCGTGCTCGACATGAAGAACGGTTTCACAGATCAGGGGTTCGAGCTCGACGGACGCGGCGGCAGCCGCGGCCGCCGGCAGACCGCCCTGCAATATGGCGTCGAGGTCAAGGATTTCGCCGCCTATCTCGCCGTCGAGGCGGCCGGCGACGACGGCTATCGCAAGTTTTCGGGCTCTCAAATCGAGCGGCTCTACGGCGACGTGGGCGTGCGCGGCGACGGCGCCGAGATTCACGCGACCCTGAATCTGGCGCAGAACCGCTTCGGCGCGACCGGCCCGGCCCCGGCCGATCTCGCCAACATGAGCACGAGCGCCGTCTATACGACGCCGCAGACGACGAAGAACACGCTGTCGCAATATGGCGTCAACGGCGTGTTCACGCCGCAGCAAAATTGGAAGATTCTCGCCGATCTGCATTACCGCGCCTTCGATCAGGCGCATGTCGACGGCAACACCACCGATTTCGCCTCTTGCGGCAATCCGACGCTCTGCGACGCCAACGGCAATGCGACCAGCCTTCCCGACGCCTTCGGGCCGAGCGTGCCGCTCGCCGTCACCGACCGCACCTGGACGCGCTCGCGCACGCTGGGCGGAACCGCGCAGCTGGAGAATACCGACAAGCTTCTGGAGCGTCCCAACAAGCTCAGCTTCGGCGTCAGCTTCGATCGCGGCTGGACCACCTTCAACGCCAACGAACAGCTCGGCGTGCTCAATCCTTACGATCTTTCCGTCGCGGGCCTCGGCGTCGTCGTCAACGAGCCGGCGAGCGACGTGACGACCGTCAAGCTCAACGCCGGCAACTCCTATCTCGGCGTCTATGCGCTCGATGCGTTCGACGCGACGGACCAGCTGACCTTCACCGCCGGCGCGCGCTACAATCTGGCGCGGATCTCGCTCTACGATCTCGTCGGGACGCAGCTCAACGGCGCCGCGAGCTTCGCGCATGTCAATCCGATGGCCGGGGCGACCTATAAATTCACGCCGGAAGTCGCCGCCTACGCCAGCTATTCGGAGTCGAACCGCGCGCCGACGCCGCTGGAGCTCGGCTGCGCCAACGCCAATCAGCCCTGCCTCATCGACAATTTCCTGGTTTCCGATCCGCCGTTGAAGCAGGTCGTCGCCCATACGATCGAAAGCGGCCTGCGCGGCAATTTCGCGCTCGCGCCTTTTCTGCCGGAAGGCGCCGGCGCGCTGCTGCCGGGGCGCGTCGACTGGTCGGCCGGCGTCTATCGCACGACGAATTTCAACGACATTTTGAGCGTGCCGAGCGCCATCGTCGGGCGCGGCTATTTCACCAACGCCGGCACGACGCAGCGGCAGGGCGTGGAGACGCAGCTGCGCTACAAGGACGAGAGGCTCTCGGCTTTCCTCAACTACACGCTGACCGACGCGACCTTCCGCTCGCAAGTCGAACTCGGTTCGCCCAACAATCCGCTGGCCGTCGCGCTCGGCGCCGCGTCGATCCTGGTGACGCCGGGCGCGCATCTGACCTCCGTGCCCAAGCATCGGCTGAAGGCCGGTTTCGATTATGCGCTGACGAAAGAATGGAAGGTCGGGGCCGACGTCGTCTTCTCCGCCGGAAGCTATGTGCGCGGCGACGAAATCGACGCCTTCGGCACGCTGTCCCCCTATGGAATCGTCAATCTGCGCAGCTCCTATCAATTGACGAAGAATCTCGAAGTCTACGGGCTGCTCGAAAACGTCGGCAATACGCGGGCGCGCAGCTTCGGCGTGTTCTTCAACACGACGCAGATTCCCTTCCTCGCCTTCTCCGACCCGCGGCAGGTCTCGCTCGGCGCGCCGCTCGGCGTCTATGGCGGCGCCAAGCTGACGTTTTAGCGCGGGCTTGGCGCCGGCCGGGCGCGCAGCGCCAAGACGAGCCCCGCGAGCCCGCCCAGAACGCCGAGCGCGCCCAGCGCCGCCCAGGCCGTCGCGCGCCACAGCGTGAAGCGCACGACGATTCTGTCGTCCAGGACTTCGATCCGCTCCAAAGTGGCGCGCAGCGTCTCGCCTTTCACGTCGTCCTTCAGGCGATAGAGAGGCCGCCCTTGCAACGCCGACTTGGCGAGTCCTTGCGCGAGGCGCTTGATCGCCTCTTCGATCTCGCGCGTCTTCTCCTCGACCGCGCCGCCGCCGGAAAGATGCGCCAAGCCCGATTTCAGGGCCGAAGCGAGCTTCGAATCGCCGCCGAAGGACAGGCTGGAGAGTTCGACGTCCTCGGGTTCGAAATAAAAGGCGCCGTCCTCGTAGCGCGGCGCGCCGCGCAGCCGCGCCGAGAAATAGAAGCGCTTGCCGACGACGAGTTTGCCTTGCAGATTGGCGGCGATGTCGATGCGCCCGTTTTCGATGCGCACGGCCGCCGCGTCCGCGCGCAGCGAGGTCACCAAATCCTTCGCCGGCCCCTTGATTGGCAGCTCCTTGCCCAGCATCAGGTCGACGCCTTGCTGAATCCGTTCCGCCGTCAGCGCGATTTCATGGGAGCCCTGCAAGGTCGAAAGCCCGGCGAGGCCCAGCAGCACGGCGGCGACGGCCGCAACGGTCCGGACGATGGTGGTTTTCATGCGCGGCCCCCAGGAAGACGTCACGCCGGCGGAGATTTCCTCCATGTTCGCGCCGCTGTCGCCGCGACAATATCATTGATCGCGGGCGACGAAGGCGGCATGAATGCGGCGAAGCGCCGCTCGCCGCCCGGCGCGCGAGACGCGCGGCCGCCTTTGGGCCGAGGGGCCGCCCAGGCGCGGCTCATCGCAAATGGACGGCGATGGCGGGGGCTTTGCTGCGATCCACGCATCAAATCCTTTCATCGGCGACGCGTTTCCATATATTGTGAGAGAAGATGGACGAGGGTTACGCTTCCCAAAGCCGGCCGATTGGCGCTGTTTTACGCCCGGCTTGCGGATTTGGGCCCGGCGTCGTCGATCGCCGAGGCGTCGCGGCGGGTCGGGTCGGCGAAACGCTCGATCGCATCGAAGACGAGTTTTCCGGCATACCCTGGGGTGACGGAACATGGGACGATGGCCGGATGTATGCGCCAAGGCTCGACAATCGACGCGCTGTCTCAGGCCGTCCCGACCTCGTCAGGGATAGAAGCAAAAACCATAACACCTATTATTCGACGTCCGGCGCCATACTGATCGTGACGATCGAAGGAAAGGTCGAGTTCTCGAAAGCGGGGCTCGACGGCAGGGAGATCGAACTATGACGCAAGCGCTTCCGCGGGAAATACGCGCCTTCGTCAGCGGCGCGCAGCGGCTCGATCCGAACGTGGTCGTCGACTGCGACCCTCCGGACGACGCAATCCACGGCTCCTACTGGCTCGACGTAAGGGCGGGAGGCAAGGTCTTGCCCGTGGAGTGGAACGCGCGGCAGGGTTTCGGTTTTGCGAAGGACGGAGCCGAAGCCGCGTTGTATGGAACGCCTTGCGCGCATTTCGTCGCGGACGCCGGCGACGCCGTAACCCATCTCGCGCACTGCTTTTTATCCGCGCCATTCGCGCCCCCGATCGAAGCGACGAGCTCCGCCGACGCGCCGGAGCGAAAATCCTTCCTGCATTGACGCCAATGCCGCAAACATGGCCTTTAGGGCGCGTGCGCCAAATCCTCGTCCTCGTCGGCATGCTGATCCTCGCCCGCGCCGCCCTCGCCGAACCCTTGGCGATCAAGGTCGGCGTGCTGCGCGAGACGCATGGGCGCGAGACCATCTCGATCCTCGATCTTCCCGCCGCGGACGACACGCTGGCCGGCGCCCTGCTGGGCGCCGCCGACAATAATACGACCGGCAAGTTCACCAACCAGAGTTTCGAGACGATCGACGCGCAACTCGGCGAGGGCGAGGACGCGGTCGCCGCGCTGGATCGGCTGACGGCGCAGGGCGCGCGCGTCGTCATCGCCGATCTCGCCGCGCCGCGCCTTTCCGTCGCCGCCGAGCGCGCCAAGGCTTCGGGCGCCCTGCTGTTCAACGTCTCGGCGCCGGACGAAGCGCTGCGCGAAGAAGAGTGCCGCGCCAACGTCGTGCACGTCGCGCCCTCGCGCGCCATGCTGGCCGACGGCCTGGCGCAATATCTCGTCTGGAAGAAATGGACGCGCTGGTTCTTGATCAAAGGCTCGCATCCGGAGGACGAATTTCTGGCGAGCGCCTATCGCCTGGCGGCGAAGAAATTCGGCGCGAAGATCGTCGAGGAGCGCGTCTTCGAAGACACCGGCGGCGGGCGACGCAGCGATTCGGGCGCGGTGCAGACGCAGCGGCAAATCCCGGCGCTGACGCAAGGCGCGCCGGCCTACGACGTGCTGATCGCCGCCGACGAATCGGAAGTCTTCGCCAATTATCTGCCCTATCGCAGCTTCGACGCGCGACCCGTGGCGGGTTCGGCCGGCCTCGTCCCGACCAATTGGGACGGCGCGCACGAGCAATGGGGCGCGCAGCAATTGCAGAACCGCTTCATGCAGAACCATCGCCGCGCGATGAATGCGCGCGACAATGCGGCTTGGCTGGCGATGCGCATGATCGGCGAGGCGGCGACCCGCACGGGTTCCGGCGATCCGGAAAAGTTGCGCGCCTATCTCGTGTCGCCGGAGTTTTCGATCGCCGCCTTCAAGGGCGTGCGGCTGACGCTGCGCCCCTGGAACCAGCAATTGCGTCAGCCGATCCTGCTGTCGGACGGCCGCATGACCGCCTCCGTCTCGCCGCAGGAAGGCTTTCTGCATCAAACGACCGAACTCGACACGCTGGGCCGCGACAGGCCCGAAACGAAATGCAGGCTGAAGTGATGACGAAGCACCCCCACCCCAACCCTCCCCCGCTTCGCGGGAGAGGGAGCAGACTCCGCCCCTTGCAAAAGCATGGGCTCATGCCGGAGGGGCGCATTCCCTCTCCCGCGAAGCGGGGGAGGGTTAGGGAGGGGGCGTTTGGCCTTGCGCTCATTGCAGGGCTTTTCACCTCCCCCGCCTTCGCCAATCTCGCTTACGTCAGCAACGAGAAAGGCAACAGCATCACCATCATCGACACCGACAAATTGGAGGCGGTGAAGACGATCAAGGTGGGGCGCCGCCCGCGCGGCGTCGAACTGACCAAGGACGGTTCGGAACTGTTCATCTGCGCCGGCGACGACGACTCGATTCAAGTGCTCGACACCAGGACGCTGCAAATCACCGGCAAACTGCCGTCCGGGCCGGACCCGGAGCTGATGGCGCTCTCGCCGGACGGCAAGACGGTCTACGTCTCCAACGAGAACGACAATCTCGTCACGATGATCGACACGGCGACGAAGCGGCAGATCGGCGACGTGCCGGTCGGCGTCGAGCCCGAGGGCATGGCGGTGAGCCCGGACGGCAACATTCTCGTCAACACGTCGGAAACGACGAACATGGCGCATATGATCGACACGCGGAGCAAGGCCATCGTCGCCAACATATTGGTCGACGCGCGCCCGCGCTTCGCCGCCTTCAAAGCCGACGGCTCCGAGCTGTGGGTGTCGTCGGAAGTCGGCGGCACGGTGTCGGTGATCGACCCCGTCAAACATGCGGTGAAGCAGAAGATTTCCTTCGAAATCCCAGGGCTCTCCAAGGAGGCGATCCAGCCGATCGGCATTTCCTTCACCAAGGACGGCAAGCGCGCCTTCGTCGCGCTGGGCCCGGCGAACCGCGTGGCGGTCATCGACGCCGAGACGAAGAAAATAGAAAAATATCTGCTCGTCGGTCAGCGCGTCTGGCATCTCGCTTTCACGCCCGACGAGAAATATTTGCTTACCGCCAATGGCGTCTCCAACGACGTGTCGGTGATCGACACGGCGAGCCTGAAGGTGGTGAAGTCGATTCCGGTCGGGCCGTTTCCCTGGGGCATAGCGGTGGCGCCGAAATGAGCGAGGCGCCAGCGCTTCGCGTCAGCCATCTGTCGCACGCCTATGGCGCGCGCAAGGCGCTGGACGACGTTTCCTTCGATGTCGCGCGCGGGGCCTTCGCCGTCCTGCTCGGCCTCAACGGCGCCGGCAAGAGCACGCTGTTCTCGCTGGCGACGGGGCTCTATTCCGCGCGCAGCGGCAGCGTCGAAATCATGGGCCACGACATCGCCAAGGCGCCGTCCGAGGCGCTGCGCCGGCTCGGCGTCGTGTTCCAGGCGCGCACGCTCGATCTCGAATTGAGCCTGACGCAAAATCTGCTCTATCACGCGGCGCTGCATGGGATCGGCCCGAGCGAAGGCAGGCGCCTTGCGGGAGCGGCGCTGGCGCGCGCCGGCCTTGCCGAACGCGCCCACGACAAGGCGCGCGATCTCTCCGGCGGCCAAATGCGCCGCGTCGAAATCGCCCGCGCGCTGCTGCATGGGCCGAGCCTGCTGCTGCTCGACGAGCCGACGGTCGGCCTCGACGTGAAGGCCCGCGCCGACATTCTGGCGTTGGTGCGAAAACTCGTCGCGGAAGAAAACCTCGCCGTGCTGTGGACGACGCATCTCATCGACGAGGTGTCGCCGCGAGACCAAGTGATCGTGCTGCATCAGGGTGGGGTGCTGGCGGATGGCGCGGCGGCCGAGATTACGCGCGCGCAAGGCGCGGAGACGATCGGCGCGGCGTTCGAGAGACTGACGCGAAACCAAGATGCGGGATGATCGCAGCGCCCCCACCCTGACCCTCCCCCGCTTCGCGGGAGAGGGAACGCGCCTCGTCGGCGTGATCCCGGATGCGGCTGACGCGCCGGGTCTGCTCCCTCTCCCGCGAAGCGGGGGAGGGATGGGGTGGGGGCCTTGCCGCGCCAGCCGCGAAGTCCAAAGGCGACAAAGATGACTCATCCCGCCCCGCCCGCTCCCTTCACCCCCGCCCAATACGCCACCTGCCTCGGCGGCGTCGTCTGGCGGGAAGCCCTGCGCTTCCTGCATCAGCGCGAGCGTTTCGTCTCGGCCTTGGTGCGGCCGCTCGTCTGGCTGTTCATCTTCGCGGCGGGATTTCGCTCGGTGCTGGGCGTGTCGATCATCCCGCCCTACGACACTTACGTGCTCTACGAGGTATACATCACGCCGGGTTTGATGGCGATGATCCAGCTGTTCAACGGCATGCAGTCGTCGCTGTCGATGGTTTACGACCGCGAGATGGGCAACATGCGCACGCTGCTCGTCTCGCCCTTCCCGCGCTGGTTTCTGCTCGGCGCAAAGCTCTTCGCCGGCGTCGCCGTGTCGATCCTTCAGGTCGCGGCCTATCTCGTGATCGCCTATTTCTGGGAAATCGAACCGCCGACGAAATGGGGCTATCTCACCGTGCTGCCGGCGCTGGCGCTTTCGGGGCTGATGCTCGGCGCGCTCGGCATGCTGCTGTCCTCGGCGATCAAGCAGCTCGAGAACTTCGCCGGGGTGATGAATTTCGTCATCTTCCCGATGTTCTTCGCCTCCTCGGCGCTCTATCCGCTGTGGCGCGTCAAGGAATCGGGCCTGCCGCTCTATTACGCTTGTGCGTTAAATCCCTTCACCCATGCGGTGGAGCTGATCCGCTTCGCCTTTTACGGGCAGGTCGCCTGGGATTCGCTCGCCGCGGTCGCCGGCTACACGACGCTGTTCCTGCTGGCGGCGCTGCGCGCTTACGATCCGGCGAAGGGCTTGCTGACGCGCAAGGGTGGGTGACGCAGGCGTTTCGAGCCTACTTCCCCACCCGCCGAATCTTCTTCTTCGGCTCCTCGAGCGGCAGGTCCGCCGGGCGCTTGACGCCCTGCGCCAGTTCGGTTCCGAGTTTCAGCGCATGCGCCTCGGTGACGCGCAGCGCGCAATAGCCGAAGTCCGCCTCCTGCGCATAGTTGCGGCAGATCTCTTCGCGTCTGGCCGAGAAGCCGGCCTCCTCGCCCACCAACATGTTGCGGAGCGGCTTGTCCTTCTTGTTCTTGGCGTAGAGCGCCTTGAAATCCGCGCGGATCGTCTTGTCGACGCGCGCGCGGCGACTGAGCATGTCCGGGGCGTTTTTGGGATCGAATTCGGCCTTGCCCATGCCCCACAGCCCGTTGGGGTCGATGCGGCAATCCGACGCCGCGACGATGCAGGCGCCCTTCTCGTTGCTGACCAGCACCGCGCCTTCCAGCACGTCGAAGCTGAAGGGACAGGCGGGATAGTCCAGCTGATAACGGCGCAGGCCCGGATCGCCGTCGCGCGGCGTGAGTTTCAGGGCCGCCGCGGGCGCCTCGACGCGGCAGGTTTCGCCGGATTTGGAGATGCGGTCGCCGACCAGCGTGAGCTTCGAGATTTTGGTTTCGCCGCCCGTACGCAGAAATTCGACCGAACTGCGCGCGCCGTCGAGAAAGAGCGGCTTGCCGGCGATCGTGTCCTCGCTCGGCGGTTTTGGCGCCACGGCCGATCCCGCGGCCGCATCCGGGTCGGAGTCGCCGCCCGTGTGGACGCGCTTCTTCTTCGCGTGCGGCGCCCCGCCGCCCGATTGCACGCCCTCGGCGATCGCGCCTTCGCCGGAGGGCGCCACGGCGCCCGGCAGCGCGAGCTGCGCCAGCGCCGGTGCGAGCCAAAGCCCAACACCCAGCCCAAGGGCTAGCCCCGCGACGCGTCCGCGACTTGGACCCAATGAGCAACGGTTCGGCATTTTTTGCATCCGGCGAGAGGCGATCAACGCGGCGAGAGCACCATGATCATCTGACGGCCTTCCATCGAAGGCTCCAGCTCGACCTTGGCGATGGTCGCGGTCTCCGCCTTGACGCGCGTCATCAGCCGATAGCCGAGGTCCTGATGGGCGATCTCGCGCCCGCGGAACCGCAGAGTGACCTTGACCTTGTCGCCCTCTTCGAAGAAGCGGCGCGCGGCCTTCATCTTGGTTTCGTAGTCGTGGTCGTCGATGCCGGGGCGGAGCTTGATCTCCTTGACCTCGACAATTTTTTGCTTCTTGCGCGCTTCCGCCGCCCGCTTTTGCTCGGTGAAGCGAAAACGTCCGTAATTGAGGATTTTGCAGACGGGCGGCTCGGAGTTCGGATCGATCTCGACGAGGTCCAGCGAGGCGGCGTCGGCGAGCTCCTGCGCTTGCAGGACCGGCACGACGCCGTGGTTTTTGCCTTCGGAATCGATGAGGCGCACTTCTCGGGCGCGAATCTCTTTGTTAATCCGGGGGCCTTCCTTTTGCGGGGCCGCAATGCTCTTCATAGGCCGGCGAATGGATGTTCTCCTTTTTGATCAATGGCCACGCCCCTTTGGCCGCAGGATCTCGAGAGGGGCGACGCGCCGCCGCCCGTCTCGATGAGGGGCCGCAGGCCGGCAGAGAATCCCACGATTGCCGCCCATGTCAACCGTCCCGGCGCGGCCGGCGCATGAATTTCCGCAATTGTTACAGGAAAGCGACACGCCGCCGCGTCGCAAAATTGTCGCCAGACCGGCGCGCCTTCTATATAAGCCGCGCCAGACGCGCCGGAACTGGCGCAGGAAGTGGAGTTTTTACGCCGTGGAACGTTGGACGCCAAACAGCTGGAGACAAAGGCCGATCGAGCAAACGCCGGTCTATCGCGACGCCGCGGCGCTGGAGGGCGTCGAGCGCCAATTGGCCGGCTTTCCGCCGCTGGTCTTCGCCGGCGAGGCGCGCAATCTGACCCGGACGCTGGCCGAGGTCTCCGCCGGCCGGGCTTTCCTGCTGCAAGGCGGCGACTGCGCCGAGGCCTTTTCCGAGCATTCCGCCGACAACATTCGCGATTTCTTCCGCGTCTTCCTGCAGATGGCCGTGGTGATGACCTTCGCCGCGGGCTCGCCCGTCGTCAAGGTCGGCCGCATCGCCGGCCAATTCGCCAAGCCGCGCTCCTCGCCCGTCGAAAAGCACGGCGACACGGAGCTGCCGAGCTATCGCGGCGACATCATCAACGACATCGACTTCACCGAGGCCTCCCGCGTTCCGGACCCGGAACGCCAGCTGCTCGCCTATCGGCAGTCGGCGGCGACGCTGAACCTGTTGCGCGCCTTCGCCACCGGCGGCTTCGCCAATCTGGAGAACGCGCATCGCTGGATGCTCGGCTTCGTCAAGAACAGCCCGCAGTCGGACCGCTATCAGAAGCTCGCGGACCACATCACCGAAACGCTCGGCTTCATGCGCGCCATCGGCCTCGATCCCGAGCACCATCCCGAGCTGCGCCAGACCGAGTTCTACACCTCGCACGAGGCGCTGCTGCTCGGCTACGAGGAGGCGCTGACCCGCGTCGATTCGACGACCGGCGATTTTTACGCGACCTCCGGCCACATGCTGTGGTGCGGCGACCGCACGCGCCAGCCGGACGGCGCCCACATCGACTATTTGCGGGGCGTGAAGAACCCGCTCGGCCTCAAATGCGGGCCGAGCCTGACGCCGGACGGGCTGCTGCGCCTGATCGACGTATTGAACCCGGAGAATGCGCCGGGACGTCTGACGCTGATCTGCCGCTTCGGCGCCGACAAGGTCGAAGAGAAGCTGCCCGCGCTGATCCGCGCCGTGGCGCGCGAAGGGCGTCACGTGATCTGGTCCTGCGACCCGATGCACGGCAACACCATCAGCGCCGGCGGCTACAAGACGCGGCCCTTCGACCGCATCATGACGGAAATCCGCAACTTCTTCGCCGTGCACAACGCCGAGGGCAGCTACGCAGGCGGCATTCACCTCGAAATGACCGGCAAGGACGTGACCGAATGCACCGGCGGCGCCCGGGCGATCTCGGAAAGCGACCTGCGCGACCGCTACCACACCTATTGCGATCCGCGCCTCAACGCCGAACAGTCGATCGAGGTGGCCTTCCTCGTCGCCGAATTGTTGAAGTCCGAGCGCCTGGCGCGCGGCGCCAAGGACCGCGCCGCGGCGGAGTGAGAAGGCTCGCGGCGCGATGAAAATTCCTCGCCGAAAACTGCGGCGCCCTTCCTGACCCTTGCTCGCGAGGGGGAGAGGGGCGCGCCGGAGTCCACGCGCGTCCTCGTGACGGGCGAGGCAGGTGGGGTTTTCAACCGAGCGCCGCCGCCAGCGACACGCCGGCCGCGGCGTTGAAATCGCCCGAGAATCATTACGCCAAACATGCGCCAACATTCGTATCCCGGCCCAATGCAAACAGGCGATTACGGGCTCCAAGCGATTGCGCTGCAAGCGGCTTTGGGATATAGCGGCGTCGTGTCGCAGCGGGATTACGCGCGCGGCGGATCCTAGGTCGATTGAGCGGGTTGGTATAATGGATGCCTATGCGACCCAAACGATTGCGGCGCTACGGGGAGACAGGGCGCTGGGGAGAGAAGGTCATCGCATCTCGCTGCACAACTACGTCGTGAGTTTCTTGTTTTGCGACGTGGCGATACTTTTGGGGTGCGGCTTCGGCCTCGCGCATCTTCTCGCCACCTACAGAGGCGCGCCCGCGGACGCCGCGGATCGGGGCGCATGGGCGATCATGCTCGCCGTGCTGTTCCATATGTTGGGCGCCAAGACGCTCAATCTCTACAGCACGGCGCTCGTGCTGAATTTCCGAACCGGGCTGCGGCGCGCGTCCTTCTCGCTGCTCTACGCCTTCACGATGCTGATCGTTATCGCCACGGCGACGAAAACGACGGACAATTATTCTCGCGTGTGGTTCTTTTCCTGGCTCGCGGCCAGTTTCGCGCTGATCGTCTCGGCGCGCTTCGCCTTGGTGATGCGGCTGCGGCGCGCGCTCGCGCAAGGCGCCTTCGTTCGAAAGGCCATTTCCATCGGCGTCTTTTGCGAAGCGATCTCCTCCGAGGAAATCATGCGGAGGAGCTTCAACGAAGTGCGGGTCATGTCCAGCGCGAGGTTGAACGCCATCGGCGAACTTGCCGATTTTTCCGACAAAATCGCGCAGGAGGAGATCGATCAACTCTACGTCGCCGTGCCGTGGCAGGACATCCCTTTCGTGTTGCAGAAATTGAATTTGCTGCGGCATCTGTCGACGACGGTTTTCGTGCTGCCGGGAGACCGGCGCGTTTGCAGCGAAGTCGCGAAAGTCGCCAAATTCGGCGATCGGCTGTCGTTCTGCGCGATCGAGGAATCGATCCACGGATGGGATTTGTGGCTGAAGCGCGCCGAGGATCTCGTCATCGCCAGCGCGGCGCTCGTCCTGCTCGCGCCGGTGATGGCGGCGGCGGCGCTGGCGATCCGTCTCGATTCTCGCGGACCGATCTTCTTCCGGCAGCAGCGCACCGGCTTCAACGGCCGCACGTTCCGGCTATGGAAGTTTCGTTCGATGTACGCCGAGATGACGGATCACCACGCGCGGACGCAAACGAGTCCGGACGATCCGCGCGTCACGCGTGTCGGGCGTTTCATCCGCCGCGCCAGCATCGACGAACTGCCGCAACTCTTCAACGTGCTGGAGGGGACGATGTCGATCGTCGGACCGCGCCCGCACGCGCTGGCGACGAAGACGGTGGGGCAGGATCTCGACGAACTCGTCGATTATTACGCGGTCCGCCATCGCGTGAAGCCGGGCATCACCGGCTGGGCGCAGGTCAACGGCTTCCGAGGCGAATTGGACACCGTCGAGAAGCTGCAGAGCCGCGTGGATTACGATCTCTATTACATCGACAATTGGACGGTCTGGCTCGATCTCAAAATCGTCTTGAAAACCGCCATGCTGCTGCTCCACGACGAAAACGCCTATTGACCCTGCTGCGCCAGGGCCACCAGCGCCGCGCCGGCAAACATCACGACGGCGCCGGGCAGGCGGCCACGGATGTTTTCGCCGAGCGCGAGGCCGCCGAAGATCACAGTGAACAACGCGCTCATGCGTTTGATGGCGATGACGTAGGGAACGAACAGCAGAGTCAGCGCGTACATTTGCGCGGCGTTGCCGAGCGCATTGGCCGCGCCGGCGGCGAAGGCCCAGCGCAAGGCGCGCAAACGCATTGGCCGATGCGGCAGGGCGAGCCATAGGGCGACGCTGGCGAGCGAGATGCAACTCGTCACGACCGCGATCCAAATCGCCGGCGTCGAGGCGCGCACGCCGAGCTTGTCGAGATTGGCCGTGACGCTCCAGATCGCCGCCGTCAGCCCCATCGACTGCACGCCCTCGTCGCGCAGAAAGGCCTGCAAGGAGGCGCTGGGCCGCGCGCCGGGCGCGCTCGAGGCGAGCAGGATCGCGCCCGCGACCGACAGCACGACGCCGGCGCCGCCCAAAGGCGACACGCGCTCGCCCAGCATCAAAGGCGAAGTGACGAGCAGCAACACCGGCGTGAGCAGCACGAGCGGCGCGACGAGCGAGGCCTCGGCGAGGCGGAAGGCGCGGACGAAGAAAAAATAAGCGATGACGTTCAGCCCGGTCGAGGCGAAGACCAGCGGCCAGAAATCGGGCGTGACGAGTTGTGCGAAGGCGGTCGCCGGCCGCAAGATCAGCGCCGGATGCGCGAGCAGGCACAAGACGCACAGCACGACGGCGCCGACGCACCATTCCGCCGCGAGAATCAACCGCTCCTCGGCCTCGCGCGTCGCCGCCTTGGTGCCGATGTCGGCCGCCGACTGGCACAGCGCCGTCGCGAAGGCGGCGCCGAGGCCGAAAAAGATCGGCTGCGTCATCGCAAGTTCATCCTGGTCTCCAAATCCTTCGCCGACGAACGGCGCGCGCGAAATCCACATAGCATCCTTACGCCGACCGGCGCCATTTTGCCTGCACTCGCAACGGTTCCAAGGAAGAAAAACGTGAGCGATCTCCTGTTCGTCGGGCTCGGCCTCGCGCTGGTCGCCCTCTACGCGCGCGCCTTGGCGCGGCTTTGAGGGAGCGCGCCATGTCCGAACCCCTCCTCGGCCTGATCGTCGCCGCGCTGCTCGGCGCCTATCTCGTCTACACCCTGCTGCGCCCGGAAAAATTCTAAAAGGGAGGCCCGAATTTTTCGGGTTGTGAGCCATGACCGCCATCGGTCTCCTGCAAATCTTCCTCGTTCTCGCCGCGGTGATCGCCGCGGCGCTTCCGCTCGGCGGCTTCATCGCCCGGGTGATGAACGGCGAGCGAACGCCCCTGTCCGCCGCGCTCTCGCCGGTCGAGCGCGCCTTCTACCGCTTGGCCGGCGTCGACGCGCAGCGCGAGCAAAGCTGGCTCGTCTATGCGATGGCGATGCTCGCCTTCAGCCTCGTCGCCTTTCTCTCGCTCTACACCCTGCAACGGCTGCAAAACATTCTACCCTTGAACCCGCGGGGCTTCGACGCGGTTCCCGCGGATCTCGCCTTCAAAACCTCGATCAGTTTCATCACCAATACGAATTGGCAAAACTATTCCGGCGAGACGACGATGAGTCATCTCACCCAGATGCTCGGCCTCACCGTGAATAATTTCGTGTCCGCCGCGACCGGTCTCGCCATGGCTTTCGCTCTGGCGCGCGGCTTCGCCCGCGCCGAATCGCCGACGGTCGGCAATTTCTGGGTCGATCTCGCCCGAGCGACGCTCTACGTGCTGCTGCCCGCGTCGATCGTCTTCGCCCTCGTGCTCCATCGGTCTCGTCGCCAGCCAGGAGGCGATCAAGGAACCGGCGCCAACGGCGGCGGCTTCTTCAACGCCAATTCGGCGCATCCTTTCGAGAACCCCAGCGCCCTGTCCAATTTCCTCGAGAGCTGGGCGCTGCTGCCGATCCCCTTCGCTTCGGTCTTCGCCTTCGGCCGCATGGTGCGCGATCCGAGGCAAGGACGCGCCATTGCGATGACGATGGGCGTCGTGCTCGTGAGCGGCGTGCTGCTGACCTATTGGGCGGAAGCCGCCGGCAACCCGCTGCTCGCCGATCTCGGCGTCGATCCGGCGCCGGGCAACATGGAGGGCAAGGAAGTGCGCTTCGGCGTCGCGATGAGCGCGCTCTTCGCCAATGCGACCACGGGCGCCAGCACCGGCGCGGTGAACGCGATGCATGACAGCTTCACGCCGCTCGGCGGCCTCGCGCCGCTGTTCAATGTGCTGCTCGGCTGCATATCGCCGGGCTCTATGGCTTCCTCATCCTCGCGGTCGTCGCGGTGTTCGTCGCCGGTCTGATGGTCGGACGCACTCCGGAATATCTCGGCAAGAAGATCGAAGCGCGCGAGATGAAGCTCGGCATGCTCGCCGTGCTGATCTATCCCGCCAGCGTGCTCGGCTTCACGGCGGCGTCGCTGATGCTGAAGGTCGGCCTCGACGGTCTCCGCAAGCCCGTCCGCACGGGCTGAGCGAGGCGCTCTACTCTTCGTCGCGTTCACCGTGGGGATTGCTGTGGTCCTGGAGCGCTGGCTGCGACCATCCAACCTCTCCATCCCTTTCATGGCGCCGGTCGTGATCTGCGCGGCGCGCTTTGGCCGGTTTCGGCCTTTGCGGCGTCGATTCTGTCGTTTCTCGCCTGCGATTTCTTCTTCATCGAGCCGCGCTTCGAGTTCACGATCTCCGAACCGCACGAATTCCTGTCGCTGCGCGCGTTCCTCGTCGTCGCCAACATCACCGGCGCGCTGGCCAGCCGCCTGCGCGAACATTCGCAGAGCATGCGGCTGCGCGCGCAAACTTCGCAGGCGCACTTCGATTTTTCACGCAAGCTTTCGGCGGCGCGCTCCGCCGACGCATTGCAGTAGGCGGCGGTCACGCAAATTCAAAAGATCATCGCCGCCCGCGCCATCGTTGTCTTGACGCCCGGCGACGGCGATCTGAAGGTTCGCGCGGCCTGGCCGCCGCTCGACGAATTGGATACGGGCGAAAGCGGCGCGGCGCGCTGGGCTTTCGAAAAGAACGAAGCGGCGGGATGGCGCACCGGAACCTTGCCGAACGTGCGTTTTCAATTCCGTCCGCTGGCGACGACGCGCGGCGGCGGCGGCGCCGCGCCATGCGACGGGCGACGCCGCCGCGCCGGCGCGCGTCGAAACCGGCGGCCTCCTCGTCGACATCGGCAAGCGGATGGTCACCAAGAACGGCGCCTTGGTCCGTCTGACGCCGAAGGAATTCGACCTTATCGCCGTGCTCGCGCGCCACGCCGGGCGGTTGCTGACGCATCGCGAGATTCCGCGAACCGTCTGGGGGCCGGCGCATCGGGACGACAGCCAATATTTGCGCGTCTTCGTCGGTCAGCTGCGCGCCAAGATCGAGGACGACGCCTCCACGTCGCGCATCGTCGTCACCGAACCGGGCGTCGGCTATCCCTTCGTCGCGGATGGCGAGTAGCGAGGCGGAAACCCGCCGCCGAGGATCGGCGTTTGCGCGAAGCTCGCGCTATTTGCCGCTCTTTGGCGTGAACAGACTTTGCACGCGGCCGGCGCCCGACGCCGCGCCGGTCGACAGCACGCGCGCTTCTTTGGTCTGCAGATCATAGACGAGATGGGCGCCGTTGACGACGGTCTCGCCCCGAGTCCAGGTGACGTTGCCGGTCAGATGCACTTTGTTTTCGGCGCGGTCGAAGGTCAGATGATCGCCGGTGGCGACTTGGTCCGGCGAGACCAGCGTGACCGGGCCTTCCGCCTCGACGTGCCGCACCTTGTTGCTCGACGACGCGCCTTGCTCCCCGGCTTTTTGAGGAGCGTTCTTGGCGTTGTCGAGCAAAATGACCATGCGCGTCGACTTCAGCGTCGACGGCCCGTTCACGACGATGACGCTGCCGGTATAGATCAGCTTTTGCTCTCTATCGAAATAATCGAGCTTGTCGGCGTCGATCTTCACCGGATCGCTCGCCTTGGCGCCGGGCAGAATGCCGCCGCCTTCGCCGGATTTGGCGACGGCCGCGCCGCACAGCAGGACCAGCGCGGCGGCGGTCGCGATCGACTTGAAGCGCATCCTGTCGTCTTTCCTCACTGAAGATCGCCTCACTGAAGATCGCCTCACTGAAGCTCGGCCCGCTCGGCCGCGGGTTTGTCGGCGTCGTCGTCTTTTTCGCCGTGGAACACCGAATGCACCTCGCCGACGAAGCTCACGCGCCGCTCGGCCTGCACCAGTTGCACCGACTTTCCGGCGACGTCGCAGCAGTCCATCGTCAGTGTGCCCGGGCGATCCGAGTTCAGCGTATTGGCGCGCAGATCCAGGATCGCCGTGTCGAGCCGCAGATCGTAGCTCTTGTCGTCGTAGATGCGCACGCCGTCGGAGAGGTTCGCGCGGTCGATCTTATTGTCGTAGAGGCCCTTCGTCGCCGTCAGCGCCACCATTTGCCCCGGCGCCGAATCTAGGCGCGCGCTGACGCCCTCGAGTTCGAAGAGGTCGGGCTTCGCGAGATCCTGGACGCCGAGGCGCGCCGACAATTCATAGGGACGACCGTCCTTGCGATAGCCGGTGAGCTTTGGGCTTTCGATCGTAATGCGCGACCCCTTCACGCCGATTCCGGCGAAGCGGAAGTCCGCCGGCAGGAATTTGAATGATTGCGCCGCCACGATCCCGAGGCAGACCGCGACGATCGCGCCGACGCCATAGACGATGAAGGAGCGCAGACGCGCCACTCGTTTCGTGTGGCGCAGCGCCGCCGGAAAGGCGCTCTGGCGCGGGGCGGAAAGCGAGGCGAGGCGGTCTCGCGAGGTCGGCGATGCTGGCGTCACATGCGCTCCAGGGAAGTTGCGGACACGTCTCGCGCCTAGATAAGCGGGTCGCGTGGCGAATTAGGGGCGATTCACATATGCGCGAAAATATCGACATCCGCCCATCCGGCGAGATCGAGCCGGGCGCGCGCCGGAAGGAAAGCGAAGCAGTCCCGCGCCAGGGACGCCCGGCCCTCGCGCGCCAGCATCGCGTCGAGGCGCGCCTTGAGTTCGTGGAGATGCAGGACGTCGGAAGCGGCGTAGGCGATCTGCGCCTCGCTGAGCGTCGCCGCGCCCCAATCCGACGACTGCTGCTGCTTGGAGATCTCGAAGCCGAGCAATTCGCGCACGAGATCCTTCAGCCCGTGGCGATCGGTATAGGTGCGCGCCAGTTTCGAGGCGATTTTCGTGCAATAGACCGGCTGCGGGACGGCGCCGAAGGTCTGCGCGAGAATGGCGAGATCGAAGCGGGCGAAATGAAACAGTTTCAGCACGGCGGGATCGGCCAGCAGGCGCTCGAGATTGGGCGCGCGCGCCTGTCCCAGGGCGATCTGCACGAGATCGGCGCTGCCGTCGCCGCGCGACAATTGCACGAGGCAAAGCCGGTCGCGGTGCGGATTGAGGCCCAGCGTTTCCGTGTCGATCGCGACCGACGCTCCCGGATCGTAGAGGTCGGGAAGGTCGCCTTTATGCAGCCGGAGGGTCATTGCGAGCCGATGCGATTGGGGGTAGCGAAATTGTCACACTGCGAGGAACCCCCCAATGGCGGCGATTTTATGCCCGCCCCTCCCGAGCCCGCGCTCCTCTTCGCATTTTTTCGCGCCCACGGGGATCCGGCGCGCGAAAAAAAGCTCTACAGTCCCAGATCGCCGAGCCCCGGATGATCGTCGGGCCGGCGGCCGAGCGGCCAGTGGAAGAGCCGGTCCTTTGCGGCGATCGGCAGATCGTTGATGCTGGCGAAACGCCGCTGCATGAAGCCGGCCGCGTCGAACTCCCACATCTCGTTGCCGTAGCTGCGGAACCAATGGCCGGAGTCGTCGCGCCATTCATAGGCGAAACGCACGGCCATGCGGTTCTCCCGAAAGCCCCAAAGCTCCTTGATCAGCCGGTATTCCAGCTCCCGCGCCCATTTGCGCTCCAGGAAGCGCGTCACTTCTTCGCGTCCTTGCGGAAATTCGACGCGGTTACGCCAGCGCGTGTCGGCGGTGTAGACTTGCGCCACGCGCGCCGCATCGCGCGAATTCCAGGCGTCCTCGGCCAGGCGCACCTTCTGCTGCGCGGTTTCGAGGGTGAAGGGCGGCAGCGGCGGACGGGTTTCCATGTCGGGCTCCATAGGTAGACAGATCTGTCTTCTTTACATGGGCAAGACAGACCTGTCTACTGCCGCCATGCGAGAGCCTTCCGAACCTCCGGCCACAAGCGCCGCGCGCGAAAAAATCCTGCGGACCGCGCATGATCTCTTCTACCGAGACGGGGTGCGCGCGACCGGCGTCGATACGCTGATCCAGGCTTCCGGCGTCGCCAAGGCGACTTTCTATCGGCACTTTCCGTCCAAGGACGATCTCGTCCTCGCGTTCTTGGACTATCGCCACCGGCGCTGGATGGGCTGGTTCGCCGAAAGCCTCGCCCGCCATCGGGCGGGTCAGACCGAGGCGGAACGCAAAGCCGCGCCGCTCGCGCCGCTGTCCGCCGCGCTCGCGGAATGGTTTCGCGATCCGGCCTTTCGCGGCTGCGCCTTCATCAACAGCGTGGCGGAGGTCGGCGCGGCCCCGCCTGGCGTGCGCGAAATCGCGGCGCGGCACAAAATGGAAATGACCGCGGTCATAAAGGAATTGCTCGGCGCGGCGCCCGGGGCCGCGGAGGTCGCGCAAGCCGTGGCGCTGGTCGTGGATGGCGCGATCGTGCGGGCTCAGACGAAGGCCGCGGAAATCGACTCGGCGCTGGCGGCGCTCGATCTCGCCTGCCGGGCGCTGATCGGGAACGCCGAGGCGCCCGTTCAGGCGCCGACGCTCGCGACCTTTCGCCACTCCGCCAAGGAATAGACCTGCGCCTCCTCGCGGCTCTTCGGGCGACGATCGGGCCAGCTCTGCAGCGGCTGGCGGCTGGCCCGGCGGTTCGAGCGCTGGCCGCGCCGACCGCCGCGTTGCACGCAGGTCGCGTCGCGGCGTTCGGCGGAAAGCATCAGTCTGAGCGCGGTCAACAGTTCCGCGGCGGGGACGAAGGCCGAGCGTTCGACGGCGGCGCGGATGGCCTGCACCATGGCGACGCGCATCACCTGCTTGTTGGCTTCGGAACAGCGGCGATAACGCGCCGCCAGACGCCGGTGCTCGGCGCGCGGCCGTGCGCCGACGATCAACTCCTTGGCGTGCAGTCCGCAAATCTCGGCGCAGCGTGAAAGCGGCAGGAGAGTGCGCATCGTCGTCATCCTCGTTTCGTCGTTCTTGCCCCGGCCGATTCGGCTTCTGGGCTCAACGAGGATCAATTAAGACGATGCGGAGCGCCGCCGCTGTGCGCCGCCGCACGCATCGACTTTCATTCCGCCCGGTCCAGCATGCGCCGCACGCGATCGCGCAGAATCTCGGGCTGCGTCAGCACCAGGCCGCCCCGCGTCTTCTCGGCGACGCCCTCGTCGATCATCGCGGTGAGCTCGCGGCTCACCTGCTCGCGCCGACAGCCGATCCGCGCCGCGAGATCCTGCTGCCGCGGCGGCGGCGAGACGATGTATTGCGCGGAATCGCCGTGCCGCGGCGAGGCGAGACGCAAGAGTTCCGAATAAAGGCGATGGCGCAAATCCAGCATGCTGTGCTCGACGAGCCGCATGTCCAGTTCCCGCACGCGCAGGGTCAATGCGCGCAGCAGCCGCCGGCAGATGCGCGGTTCGCCCAGGACGATGTCGAGAAAGGCCGAGGCGGGGATCGCGCAAAGCTCCGCATTGGTCAGCGCCGTGACGTTGGCGGAGCGCTTCAACCCGTCGATCGCCGCCATCTCGCCGAAATAGGCGCCCGGCCCCAATTCGCCGAGAATCATCTCGCGGCCCGCGGCGGTGCGGATCAGGACCCGCACCTCGCCATGCACGACGAAATAGACGTCGGTCGAAACGTCGTCGAAATCGAGGACGAGTTCGCCCTCGCTGTATCGGCGGCGGGCGCATTGGCGCGCGTGGATTTCCGCCTTTTCCGGCGACAAATCCTCAAAGAGCGGAATACCGGCGAAATCCACTGCGCCCCTCCGGTGTGCGTTGCGGGCGAGACGAGGCCCGAGGGTGGACGATTCGTCCGCGCAATGCGCCCGATCATACGCCATCGCAAGCGGTTTTTCAGCCTGTGCGTTCGCGCACGGCGGATAGTTTTCACATATGATTAAACATCTACATTCGCCCTACGGAAAAAGGCGAAGGGCAAGAGCCGCCAAAAGCGGAGGAGGATGTCGTGTCCATATCGTTTTCCAGCCGGGCGTCGCGTCCCGCGCGCCTTTCGGCGGCGCTGAAAGTCGGTTTCGTTTTGTTGATTGCGAATATGGCGGCGGCCGGCGCCGCGGCGCTCGCGACGAACGAAGAGCTCGCCGGAGGAACTCCGGCCGTCGCGTCGGCTCCGGCCGAAACGCCCACCAAAATGCAGTGCCGCGAGGTGACCGTCAGTCTCGACGAGGGTTACGGGCTGCAAGGCCACGAGACCCGCACGATCTGCACCCGAGCGCTTTGAGCGCGGAAGGCGCGCCGCGATCGAAGAAAAGGCCCGCCTCGGCGGGCCTTTTGCAATTGCGCCGGGCTTTGCCGGTCAGTTGTTGGACTGGCGGCGCAGGAAGGCCGGGATCTCGAGAGTGTCCTCTTCGACGCTGCGCGCCACGGTCGCGCGGCGGCCGTGCGGATCGAGGCTGGCGGCGCGAACGCCGGGCGCGGACGCAGCGCCCGGCTTGGCGTAGCGCTCATGCGTCGGGGCCGGCGCCGCCGGCTCCGTCGGACGGGCGTAGCTGCGCGGCGCGGGCGCGGGTTGCGGGCGGGCGGGCGCCGGCGCCGCCTCATAGGCTTCCTCCTGGCGGCTCGCGCCGAAGGACGCGAGCTTCTCCAAGATCGACTTGCGGCGCTGGTCGGCCTGTGTCGTCTCGCCGCGCTTGAGGTTCAGCAATTCCCGCCCGGGAGCGGGAAAATCCTCAGGGTTCGGCATGATGCGCTGAACCGAGCGCGACGGCTGCTGGGGCGCCGGCGGCACGTAGCGGGCCGGGGGCGCCTCCTCGACGTAGCGGCGCGGCTCCTGCTGCGGCGCGACGTAAGCCGGGCGCGGGGGCGCGGGCTCGATATGGACGGCCTGCGCATAGGCTTCGGACTCGCGCGCCGAAACGGACGACGGCGCAGGTTCCGGGGCAGGTTCGGCGTAGTCCGCCGCCTCGTAATAGTCGTGCGCCGGCTCGGCCGCGCGCTGCGCCTCCGCCTGCTGCGCCGCATAGGCCGCAGCTTCTTGCGCCGCGCGGGCTTGCGCCGCCTTCTGGCTCTGTTGCTCCAATTGGTCGCGCAGACGCTGGACCGCGAGTTCCGCGGCTCTCGCCTCGACGAGACCCGTGTCGGTCGCGGTGATCGCCTCGTGATCGATGCCGGTGGCGACGACCGAGACGCGAATGACGCCTTCGAGCGAGGAGTCGAAAGTCGCGCCGAGGATGATGTTGGCGTCCTCGTCGACCTCCTGGCGAATGCGGCTCGCCGCCTCGTCGACTTCCCAGAGCGTCAGATCGTTGCCGCCGGTGATCGAGATCAAGAGGCCGCGCGCGCCCTTCATCGAGACTTCGTCGAGCAGCGGATTGGCGATGGCGGCTTCCGCCGAGAGCTTCGCGCGGCCCTCGCCCGTCGCCTCGCCCGTGCCCATCATCGCCTTGCCCATCCCGCGCATGATCGAGCGCACGTCGGCGAAGTCGAGATTGATCAGGCCTTCCTTGACCATGAGATCGGTGACCGAAGCGACGCCCGAGTAGAGCACCTGGTCCGCCATCGCGAAGGCGTCGGCGAAGGTGGTCTTCTCGTTGGCGATCCGGAACAGATTCTGGTTCGGGATGACGATCAGCGTGTCGACGGCCTTCGACAATTCGGTGATGCCGGCCTCGGCGATGCGCTGACGGCGCTGGCCTTCGAAATGGAAGGGCTTGGTGACGACGCCGACGGTCAGTATTCCCATCTCGCGCGCGATCATCGCGATGACCGGGGCGGCGCCCGTGCCGGTGCCGCCGCCCATGCCGGCGGTGACGAAGCACATATGCGCGCCGGACAGATGCTCGCGGATTTCCTCGCGCGCCTCTTCCGCCGCGGCGCGGCCGATTTCGGGCTGCGCGCCGGCGCCGAGGCCCTCGGTGACCTGCAGGCCCATCTGGATGATGCGTTCGGCGCGCGAGGAGGTGAGCGCTTGCGCATCGGTGTTGGCGACCAGGAAATCGACGCCGGACAGGCCCGACGCGATCATGTTGTTGACCGCGTTGCAGCCGCCGCCGCCGATGCCGCAGACGATGATGCGCGGCTTCAATTCGCGCAACTCGGGAGCTTTCAGAGTGATCGTCATTACCTGACCTTTCGATGCGCGGGAGGCGACGCTCCCAACAAACTGCACTCGCCTTCGTCTGCGTGCGCCGGCGCCGGGGAAGGCGTCCCCGGCGCGCGGCGTATTCTCTAGAAACTTTCCTTCAGCCAGCGGCCGACTCGCGACACATATCCGTCCGTGCCGTTCGCCCGCCGCTCCTCGCGGCGGGGTTCGAAATATTCGCGCCCGGCGACTTGCGGATAGACGAGAAGCCCCGCGGCGGCGGCGAAAGCCGGGGTCGCGGCGGCGTCGGGAAGACCTTCGACGCCCACCGGGCGCCCGACGCGCACCTGGCCGCCGAGAATGCGCCGCGCCGCCTCCGGCATGCCGGTGAGCTGGCTGGCGCCGCCCGTCAGCACGATGCGCTGACCCGCCGCGGGACCGTAGCCGGCCCGCGCCAGACGATCGCGCAAGAACTCGAGGGTCTCCTCGACCCGCGGGCGAATGACGCGCACGAGATGCGACTTCGGCACATGCGCCGAGTGCGCGCTGCTCTCGCCGACATTGTCGTAGGCGACCGACTCGCGCTCGTCGGACGGCGACGAGATGGCCGCGCCATGCATCGTCTTGAGCCGCTCGGCGTCGGAAAGCCGGGTGTTGAGCACGCGCGCAATGTCGTTCGTCACATGCGCGCCGCTGTAGATGTTGGCGTCGACGTGAACCAGATCGCCGCCCATGAAGACGGCGATCGACGTCGAACCGGCCCCCATGTCGATCACCACGGCGCCCATTTCGGCTTCGTCCGGCTCCAGCACCCCAAGTCCGGCGGCGTAGGGCGCGGCGACGAAGGCGTCGATCGCCAGATGACCGCGCTCCACCGCCATCAGCAGATTGCGTGCGGCGGCCCGGTCGCAGCTCGCGACGTGCAGATCGACGCCGAGTTCGTCGCCGACCATGCGCTTGGGCTCGCGAACCCCGACGGCGCCGTCGAGCGAAAAGGCGGTCGGCAGCGAATGCAGTACGAAACGGCCTTGCGCCGTGGGATGATTGGCGGAGGCTTCGAGCACGCGATGCACGTCGGCGTCGACGACCTCGCGTCCGCCGATCGCCGTCTTCGCGGCGAAATGTTGCGACGCGAGGCGACCGCCCGAGGCGGTGACGACGACACGGTCGATTTGCAGGCCCGCCATGCGCTCCGCCGCCTCGACGCATTGACGGATGGCGAGCTCCGCCTCGTCCATGTCGACGATGAGGCCGTTCTTGACGCCGCGCGAGCGCTGATGGCCGATGCCGAGCGTCTGGGCGCGATGCGTGCGCCAGCCGCCTCTTTCGTCGCGCTCCGGCGAGAGGCGCGCGATCAGGCAGGCGATCTTCGACGTGCCGACGTCGAGCGTCGCCACCGTCGCGCTGCGCCGCGGCGGAATCTGTTTCAATCGCGAGGAGACCATGTGACTCATGTGTGCGCGCCGCTCTTTACCGTTTTGCGCGCGGAAGCCGCCGCACGCGTCGTCATCCCTTGTTCCGTCAGCCGCACCGCGACGCGGTCCGGCAGCCGCAGATCGATCGACATCACGTCCTTGTCGAGAATGCGCGCCTCGCGGTGCAGCCGCGTCAGCATGCCGACCGCCGCGCCGGGATCGCGCTCGGGCAGTTTGATCTCGACGCCATTGGTCATCGTCAGCGACCAGCGCCGTCCCGCGACCAGCACGCCGGATTTGACGCGCGGCGCGAGATCGCCGAGCTCTTTCACCAAAGCCAGGAATTCCGGCAGGCGCTTCTCCGCGCCCTGGCCGACGACGAAGGGCAGGCCGAGAAAGCGCGCGTCGGTCAATTCGTCGATCGGCATGCCGTCCGCCGCGACGACCTTGATCTTGCCGCCCAGCTGCCACAGCGCCGCGGGCTCGCGCTCCTCGATCGCGACGACGAGGCGATTGGGATAGAGCTTCAGCACGCGCGCCGATTTGACCAGCGGCATCTCCATCAGCCGCCGCCGCACGTCGCCGGCGTCGAGGAAGAGCAGCGAGGCGCGGGAATCGACGCCGGTTTGCGCGAGGATTTCTCTTTCGTCGAGACGCGTCTCGCCGGAAATGGTCACCTGATCGATCGGAAAGCCGATGGCGCGCGCCAGAGCGTCCTGCGGGGCGCCGATCCTCTCGACCAGCTCCGCATAGCCGCCGTTATGGACGAAGCCCAAGGCGCCGGCGCCGGCGACCAGCAGCAGGACGGCGAGGCTTCCGACGCCCGGCCGCGCAATGCGCTGCGCCAGGACCGTCGCACGATCGAAGGAAAAGCCGTTGAGCGCGGCGCGGTTCGACGCGCGGCGAAACTCGGCCGGTCTGACGCGCGTCGCCGGGGGGACGGCGCCGGCCATAGCGCCGAGCGGACGTGCGAACAGCGGCGCGAGCGGATAGGGGATCCACTCGCTCAGCGATCGTAGGAAGCGTCCTCCACCATCCATCGCACCAGCCCGCCAAACGAAAACCCAGCATGGGCCGCCATCTCTGGCGTCAACGAGGTCTCCGTCATGCCCGGCTGCGTATTGACTTCGAGAACGACGAGGTCGCCCGTTCCATCGGGCCTGTCGTCGTAACGGAAGTCGGCGCGACTTACGCCGCGACAGCCGAGCGCTCGGTGAGCCTCGAGCGCCAACTCTTGGACTTTTTGGTAAATATTCGGTTTAAGATTTGCAGGAAGTATGTGTTTCGAGCCACCTTTCGCGTATTTCGCCTCATAGTCGTACCAACCTCCGCTCGCCGCTACGATTTCGATCACGTCGAGGAATTTGTCGCCCATGACCGCGCAAGTGAGTTCGCGCCCGGCGATGAACTGCTCGGCCAGCAGCGCCTCCCCGTGGCTCCAGTCGGAACGGTTCAGCTCCTGCGGCGGATGCTCCTGGTCTTCACGCACGATGAAGACGCCGAAGGAGGAGCCCTCGGAGACGGGTTTCAGCACATAGGGGCGCGGCAGCACATGGGCCGCCGCCGCCTCGCGCCGCGTGACGACGCGGCCCTTGGGGACGGGCACGCCGGCGGCGGCCATGATCGTCTTGGCCACCTCCTTGTGCATTGCAGCAGCGGAGGCCAGCACGCCGGAATGGGTGTAGGGGATGCGCAAGAGTTCGAGCAGGCCCTGGATGACCCCGTCCTCGCCGAAGCGCCCATGCAGCGCGTTGAAGGCCACGTCCGGCTTCAGCCGGCCCAGCACCTCGGCGACGTCGAGCCCCACGTCGACGCGCGTGACGCGAAAACCCTCGCCCTCCAACGCCTTGGCGCAGGCCTCGCCCGAGCGCAGCGAAATTTCGCGTTCGGCGGAAAGCCCGCCCATCAGCACGGCGATGTGTTTGGTCACGGGTTTCGCCTTTCCTTGAGCGAGCGCGGCGCCCGCGAGCCCGACGAGCGCGCCTTGCGGCGGCGGTGATTCGGGCCCCTCCGGTATAGGAAAAATCCGCGGCGTTGGGGAGAGAGCGGGCGGCGGCGGGCCTGCGCGCCGGATCGAAAATCGTCGCGCTCCGCCGCGCCATGACCGCCGCCGCCGCCGTTTTCCCGGCGCGACGACCGGCGCGACGGGAGCCCGTCAGTTCCGCCGCCTCCAGCCGGCTCGGCGCCGCCGCGTCGTAGCGGCTCGAAACACTCGAAAACTCGATCTTCAGCAAACCCCAACGGGTTCCGTCCGGCGCATCCGCCCCCTCCATCTTGAGCCGAACGCGACCGAACAGATCCTGTGCTGCCGACAAAAGCGCCGCCGGGCGATGGTCAAAAGCCTCAAGGCGCCTTATCATGTATCCTTGATGCGGCACGCCACTTCGAGCTCGGTCCGCACGGGTTCGTCCATGGGCCAAAAAGAAGAAACATTCGCCGAAATCGAGGCCGCGACGCCGTTCCTGCGGCGCTATGCGCGCGCGCTGTGCGTGGGCGCGGGCGCGGCCGTTGCCAACGATCTCGTTCAATCGGCCGTCGAGCGGCTCTGCGAGCAAATCCGCGGGGCCGCCGTACGCCCCGCCGGCAAGGAAGCGGCGCGGATTTCCGCTTACAGGACGCTGACCGAATTCGCCCGCGAGGCGCTCGCCAACGAGCTTTCGGGGCGGCTTTCCCCGCGCCAGCCGGCCGTCGCCCATGCGCTGGCCGAACTGCCTTTCGAGGAACGCTGCTGCATCCTGCTGGTGGCGCTCGAGGGCTTCGGCTACGAAGCCGCCGCCGAGATCGCCGGCGTGCGCCGCGACGTCGTGTTGGCGCGCATCACCCGGGCGCGAGCCGCCTTTTCCGCGCTCGACCTGAAGCCGGAGGCGCCGCAGGACGGCGTGCGCCGCGCCGGCGGGCATTTGCGCGTCGTGAAATAGGCCTGGACATGAGCGCCCGCTCCTCCATCGACGAGGCCGACCTGCATGCGCTGGTCGACAACGAACTCTCCGGCGACGAGCGGCGGCGGGTCGAGGACCATTTGCTCGAACACCCCGAATCCGCCGCGCTGGTCGAGCTCTGGCGACGCCAGAACGCGGCCCTGCGCGCGGCGTTCGAACCCGTCGCGCGGGAAACGCCGCCGCTGTCGCTGCGCAATGCGGCTTTGCGCAACGCCGCGCCGGGCGCGCCGCACATCGAGAGCGGCGCGATCCACTGGGGGCGGCCGAGCGGCTCCAACCGCGCGCCGCGCCGTCTGTCGGAAGCGCGGGCCAGCCGCCGCGCCCGCGGCTTCTTCGCCACGCTCGCGGCGCTGATCGCCGGCGCCGCCATCGCCGGCGCCGCGGTTTTCCTGTTCACGCGCGGACTGGGCCCCGGGACGCCGGCCGCGCCGGCGCTGCAAGGCTATGTCGAGCGCGCCGAAATCGCCTTTCAAACCTATGTCGCCGATCCGAAGATCGCGGAGTTCGACGCCGCCCCGCGCGAGGAATTGCTCGGCGCGCTCCAGACGCGTCTCGGCCTGGCGCGGGTCCCGGACCTGTCGGCGGCGGGCTTCCGGCTGCTCGGCGCGCGCGTCACGCCCGGCGTGCGCGGACCGGCGGCTCTGGTCTTCTATGAGAAATCCGCGCCCAACGAGCGCATCGCGCTTTATTACGAGCGCGCCGACGCCCTCGGCGGCGCGCGTCTCGCCCCGCGCCTCAGCCGCGAGCTGACGGCGGTCGAATGGCGCGCGGCGGGCTACGCCTTCGTGCTGATCGGCCCGCTCGGGGCCGAGGCGATTCAGCAGGCCGCCGAAAGCGCGGCCGCGGAGATTTTAACTGGGGCGGGCGCCATCGCGCCGTGACGGACGGCGGCGCGCTTCAATCTCCGCGATAGACGCAGCCCTCGAAACAGCTGTCGCGGAAAACGCCCACTTCGCGCAGCGGCGCAAAGGAGGCCAAGTCTCGCCATATATAGAGGCAGAGGTTTTCCAGCGTTGGCTTGCCGAGCCCCTCCAGGTCGTTGAGGAAGGAGTGGTCGAGCCTTTCGCGCAGTTCGGCGAGGCGGCGGCCGAGCTTGCCGAGGTCCATGACCCATTGCTCTTCCGGCGTCGGCTGGCCGCGCAGCGTCACGCGGACGCGGAAGGAGTGTCCGTGCAAATTGCGGTATTTGCCGCCGTCGGGCTGCTCCGGGTCGTAGAGGGCGTGCGCCGCCTCGAAAAAGAACTCCCGAAAGACCTCGAAATTCGCCACGCTCACTTCACTCCGATGATTTTGTGCGTCTGCAGCGACAGCCGCCAGCGCGGATGCGCGAGGCAATGGGCGATCGCGGCCTCCCTATTGCGCAGAATTTCCGGCCCGTCCATGGGCTGCAACAGGAAATGCGCGAAATCCAGCCCCTCGAAAAGCTCGGGCGCCGCGCCCTGCTGCGGGAAGACGAGCTTGAGTTCGTCCCCGCGCCTCTGCCGCAGCGGCGCGCCGGCCTTGGGCGAAACGCAAATCCAGTCGATTCCGGGCGGCGCGGGCAAGGTGCCGTTGGTCTCGACCGCGATCTCGAAAGCTTCGTCATGCAAGGCCGCGATCAGCGCCGCGTCGAGCTGCAACAGTGGTTCGCCGCCGGTCAGCACGCAAAAGCGCTCGGCGCGGCGCGGTCCCCAGAGCGCCGCGAGCCGCGCCGCCAACTCTCCCGCGCCCGCGAATCGGCCGCCGTTTTCGCCGTCCGTCCCGACGAAGTCCGTGTCGCAGAAGCGGCACTGCGCCGCGTCGCGGTCCTGCGCGCGTCCGCTCCACAAATTGCAGCCGGCAAAACGGCAGAAGACCGCGGCGCGCCCGGCCTGACGCCCCTCGCCCTGTAATGTGAGGAAGGCTTCCTTTATCGCGTAGGTCATCGTTTCCCGTCGTCGGATCGCGGCAGTCGGCGATTCTCTCCGATTGCCGATCGCCGCTCACCCTTTCTTCGGCGGGCCCTCGTCCTTTCCGCCGGGCTGCTGGGCGGGCGGGGGCGGATTGGGATCGAGGCTGCGAATATAGGCCACGATGTCGTCGATCTCCTTACGGCTCAGGCCCCAGTTCGGCATTTTGGGATGCGGATCGGCCAAGAAATTCGCCAGCGCCTTGTCGTCGCGCCAGTTCCGCGCCACGGTGGCGAAGGGCGGGGCCTCCGACCTGGCGGTGGTCTGATCCGGCGCGACCACATGGCAATTGACGCACCAGCGTCTGGCGATGACCTCGCCATGCGCCGAATCGCCGGCATGGGCAAGTCCCGGCGCAGTGGCCAGTAGGGCCGCGAGAGCGGCGGCGATCGGATGGCGCCCATGCCTGATCATCGAGGAGTTCTCCTTCTCATGCGGACGCAAAGGACATTTCCTTGGCGCGCCTTCGCATGAAGTTAGGTATGCGGCTGCGCTTGCGCAAACGGAAGAGCGCGCGGCGCGTCGACGCATGCCGGAGTCTGCGGAGCGTGGTTCCCTTTGGGACGGGACGCGGACCGAAGATGTGTCCCCTTTGCAACACTCCCGGACATTCGCGCGACATTCGCCCGGAAGGCCCAAACAGCCCCTTTTCAGCCATAAACGCCGCGCTAAAATCGGCTCGTCACAAGGTCAATCGAAGACACGGCGACAACTTCCCGCGGCGCGCCTCGCCTGGGAAGAGGGTCGGGTCTTGCGCGGATTCGCCTTGCCGGGACAAGCGTGAAACGGGCGCCCGCCGAAAGCGGCGCCAGCGGCAGGAAAGTCGAACCGTCGATGCTGGGCTTCTGCACCCTCGGACTATCCGCGGCGACCGTCTCGGGACGGGTCGCACGCGTCACGCTCTTTTGTCTCGGCGGCGTGTTGCTTTCTCCGCTCGTTTCGAATCCCGCGCCGGCGCTCGACGCCGCCGAGCCGCGCGTGACGTCGGCGTCGACGCCTTTGCCCATCTTCAAGGACCCGCGCGCGGCGCTGCGCGCGGAGTTCGAAGGCCATCGCGGCGACGCCGCCGGCGCCTCGCTGGAGGCGTTGCGCTATGCCGCCGACAGCGGCGAATCGGTCGCCGCCTGGAAATTGGCGCGCATGTACGCCGACGGCGACGGCGTGCCGCGCGACGATCGCAAGGCCTTCGATTATTTCGCCAAGATCGTCGAGCATTTCAGCAACGACGATCCGAGCCCCAGCGAACGCACGATGGCCTCCAACGCCTTCGTGGCGCTCGGCGGCTATTTGCGCGGCGGCGTCGCCACGGCGCAGATCGCGGCGGACCCGGAGCATGCTTTCGATCTCTTCCGCTACGCCGCGACCTTCTTGCGCAACGCCGACGCGCAATACAACCTCGCGCGGATGTATCTCGACGGCTTGGGCGTCAAGAAGGATCCCCGCCAGGCCATGAACTGGCTCGACCTCGCGGCGCGCAAGGGCCACGCCGAGGCCCAGGCGCTTCTCGGCCAGCTGATGTTCGACGGCGCCGGCGCGCAGCGGCCGCGCGGCCTGATGTATCTGACGCTGGCCCGCGCCGCGGCGACCAACCGGCCATCGGCGGAGTGGATCGCCGCCGCGCACGCCAAGGCCCTCGCGTCGGCCAGCGACGCCGACCGCCAGGCCGCCGACGGCATGATGGAAAGCTATCTCAAGCGGCGGGATTGAAGAAGCCGAATCGCCGGTCGGAAATGAAACCGACCGGCCTTTTACTGCGCCGCGAGCTTGATCTCAGGATAGGTGCAGCGCTCGGCGCCGTCCTCGGCCACATGCAGATGCGCCGGCGGCTCGACGAAAGCGAGGCCCAGCGTCTTCCAGACGTCGACCAGCGCATCCACCAAGCCGCCGATATGCGCATGGGTGTGGCGCGGCGTCGGCGTGATGCGCAGGCGCTCCGAGCCCTTGGCCACGGTCGGATAGTTGATCGGCTGGATGTAAATGTGATGCCGCTCCAGCAGCATGTCGCTCGCCGCCTTGCACAGCTGCGCGTCGCGCACCATCACCGGCACGATGTGCGAGGTGTTTTCCAAGAGCGGCAGGCCGGCGGCGGCCAGCGCATGCTTGGTGATATAGGCGGCGCGCTGATGCGCGGCGCGCAGGTCCGGACGCGCCTTCAGCATGCGCACCGCGGCGCCCGCCGCCGCGGCGACCGCCGGCGGCAGCGCCGTCGTGAAGATGAAGGAGGGCGCATAGCCGCGAATGGCGTCGATCACCGCCGCGTCGCCCGCGACATAGCCGCCGAGCGCGCCGAATCCCTTGGCCAGCGTGCCCTCGATCACGTCGATTTGGTCCATGACGCCTTCGGCCTCGCAGACGCCGCCGCCGCGCGGGCCGTACATGCCGACCGCATGCACCTCGTCGATATAGGTCATCGCCCCGTAGCGCTTGGCGAGCGCGGCGATTTCGGCGACCGGCGCGACGTTGCCGTTCATCGAATAGAGGCTCTCGAAGACGATCAGCTTCGGCCGGTTTCCGGCGGCGATCAGCAGCTCCTCGAGATGGGCGAGGTCGTTGTGGCGGAAGATCTGGCGTTCGGCCTTGGAGCGCTTGACGCCCTCGATCATCGAATTGTGATTCGACGCGTCGGAGAGGATCAGGCCGTTCGGCAAGAGATCGGCGATCGTCGAGATCGCCGCGAGATTGGAGATCCAGCCGGAGGTGAAGACGAGCGCCGCCTCCTTGCCGTGCAGATCGGCGAGTTCGCGCTCCAATTCGACGATGGCGTGGCTGGTGCCGGAGATGTTGCGCGTGCCGCCGGCGCCGGCGCCGACCTTTTGCGCCGTCTCGACCATCGCCTTGATCACCTCGGGGTGCTGGCCCATGCCGAGATAGTCGTTGGAGCACCAGATGGTGATTTCCTGCGCGCGCCCGTCGGGGCGATGCCAGACGGCCTCGGGGAAGGTCTCCACGTCGCGCTCGATGTGGGCGAAGGTCCGATAGCGCCGCTCCGTCCGCAGACGAAAGAGAGCCGCCTCGAAATAGCGCCGATATTCCATGTCGAAGCCCTTTATGCCCGCACGGACCGGTCTCGGCCTGCGGGCGGTTACGCCCCGCGCGCCCCAGGGAGCCCCACCCCGGAACGCCGATCTTGCTCGAAAGCTTTACATAGCCGATTGACAAGACCTTGGCGAGGGGTGGAATCCTTGCAAACAAGGTTGACGATGTCGCACCGGAATGCTCGATGGGCTCGCGCCGACGGCGCCCGCGCCCAACTCCGCGCGCCCTTTTGGAACGAGGTCAGAGAATATTTCTCCTTGGGCGAGTGGATGCGGTCGTCGTCCAGCGAGAAGCCGATCATCTGCGGGGATCTCGCGGACCTCAGCCCGCGCGCAGGACGATTTGGGCCTTCCGTCCCAAGCTCTCAAGGAGCAGGGCCAGGCTCGCATCATAGGCGCCAGGATGCTCGCTTTCCCGAGGTCCAGCAATATTAAGGGACTGCGACTCGGTCAGGCGCTTGGCGAAGGAGCGAATTATTTGCGCGGCCTCTCCATCCGAATACGAAACCACGCAAAGAGGCCGCTCATACTCCTTAGCGCATTCGATCGTGTATTCGGTGCCCTCCGAGTGAAAGTCCGATTTCGGAACGAGAACCAACGTGGCGTCGCCATCTCGCACATTCCAGTTGGTGCGCTGCGCGGGGCGTCTCTCGGGCGTTTCTCGGAGGAAAGGGTATTTTTTCAACAATCCTGGGGGCTTGTCGAGATCCTCGGCCCATCCGCCCTTTGGGCACCATCCCTCATATGCCAGACCCAGGTGAATCGCTGCGTCAAGAGCGGCGCGGTCTACTCCTGTTTGTCCGCCCGATCGGAGCCTCGGCGGTTTTCTTTCGCTCATTTTCTATCTCACTCGACCAGTACGTCTATCGCTCCAACCGCTGCGCGCGCTCATGAAGCTCGACGAAGTGCTTGAAGAATTTCGAAGGAGGGCCGCCATCCGTTTCCGACTGTGCCGTTTGGAGGTAGAGGCTCAAATTTTTGTATTGCTCCTTTATGCTCTCTCCCCATGAGGATCTTAAAAAGAATTGTCGAGTTTTGTCATCAACCAAATCAGACAGCAATAGGAAGCCAGCCTGATCATAGCAACTGCACACTTCATACGCGAATTTCTTGTCCACGTTCGTCCAATCCAGCCAATGCTTGATTTCGCCGTCATTGCCAAGCATGCTAAACTTGATGTGCCTTCTCGCGTCTCTGTACTCGTTGCGAGATAAATATTCATGCAAATACAGTAATATTTTCGAGTTCTCAGAGCGGCTTGATAAATAAAACTGTTTCTTCATTTCTTTTATTTGCTTGAAAACAAGAATTATTGCCAAGCCGGACAGCAATGCGCCTATGGCAGCGAAGGCTTGGGAAAACCGTCCCGATGGCTTGCCACTCCTCAGCGCACAAATGATACACGAGCACAGCATCTTTCGCACACATTATCGCCTCCATACTCCCAAGATTTACGCTTAAGGTATAGGTTTCGCCACTCTTCACCCCGCCAACGCCGCCAACACCCGCGCCCAGCTGCGCGCCCCCTTGTGAAACGAGGTCAGCGAATACTTCTCGTTGGGGGAGTGGATGCGGTCGTCGTCCAGGGCAAAACCGATCATCAGCGCGTCCATGCCGAGCTCCTGCTTGAACGCCCCGACGATCGGGATCGAGCCGCCGCAGCCGGTCAACGCCGCCTCGACGCCCCATTCCTCCCCCAACGCTTTTCGTGCGGCGCCGAGCTCGGCCGAGCCGAAGGGCAGGCTGAGTGCGCCCGAGGCTCCGTGGCGGGAAAATTCCGCCTTCACGTCGGCCGGCAGCCGGGCGCGGACGAAATCGCGGAAGCCGTCGAGAATTTTTACCGGGTCTTGCGTCCCGACGAGACGGAACGAGAGTTTCGCCCCCGCCTTGGCCGGCAGCACGGTCTTGGTGCCCTTGCCGGCATAGCCGCCATAGACGCCGTTCACGTCGCAGGTCGGGCGCGCCCAAATCTGCTCCATCACGCCGCGCCCCGCCTCTCCGCCGACTTGCGTCAGGCCGATGTCGCGCAGATAGGCCGTCTCGTCGAAGTCGAGCCCGCGCCATTGCGCCGCGATGTCGGCCGGGATTTCCGGCACGCCGTCGTAAAAGCCCGGCAGAGTCACCTTGCCCTGCGCGTCGTGCAGATCGGCGATGATCTTGGCCAGCACATGGATCGGATTGACCACTGGCCCGCCGAACATGCCGGAGTGCAGATCGTGGCTGGCGGCGGTCAGCACCACCTCCTCCTGCGCCAGACCGCGCAGCATCACGGTGATCGCCGGCGTGCGGGCGTTCCACATGCTGGTGTCGCAGACGAGCGCCAGCGCCGGGGCCGACAGCTCTTGCCTGTGCTCGGCCAAGAATCCCGGCAGCGAAGGCGAGCCCGTCTCCTCCTCGCCCTCGAACAGAAAAGTCACGTCGCAGGGCAGCCCGCCATTCGCCTCATAGGCGCGGCAGGCCTCGAGAAAGGTCATCAGCTGGCCCTTGTCGTCGGAGGCGCCGCGCGCGACGATTTCGGCGGAGTCCTTGCCCTGCTGGACGCGCGGCTCGAAGGGCGGGGTTTTCCACAGATCCAGCGGATCGGCCGGCTGCACGTCGTAATGGCCGTAGAAGAGGACGTGGGGCGCTCCCTCCCCCGCCGCCTTGGCGTGGCCGACGACGATCGGATGGCCTGGGGTCTGCCGCTTCGACGCCGCATAGCCGAGGCCGTGCAACTGATCGACCAGCCAATCGGCGGCGCGCTGGCACTCCTTGGTGTAGGCGGGATCGGTCGAGATCGACGGAATGCGCAGGAGATCGGCGAGCCGCGCCCTTGAGGCGTCGGCGTTGGCGTCGATGGCGCCCAATACGGCGTCGAGCTTGGTCATGCGGGGCTCCTTGTGTCGCGCCACAAATTACGCGCGATTCGTTCTGGAACGAAAGAATTTTCCCCATACATGAAGCCGACATCCGTGAGAGTCAGGTTGCGCGCGCTTCAAGCTTGAGCCTGCCCCGCGTCTCCCTATATTGCGCAAGCAGGCGCATTCCCCGCCATTTTTACAAAACAGCGAGAGAAAAAATGACCCTCAAGGCCGGCGACAAAATTCCCGACGTGACGCTCACCATCGTGGGCGCCAATGGGCCGGAGCCCATCAAGACCGGAGATTATTTCAAGAATCGCAAGGTCGTGCTGTTTTCGGTGCCCGGCGCCTATACGCCGACCTGCCACAAGGTGCATGTGCCGGGCTTCGTCGCCCACGCCGACGAAATCAAGAAGCATGGGATCGGCGCCGTCGCGGTGATTGCAGTCAACGACGCCTTCGTGCTCGGCGCCTGGCTCGAGTCGCTCGGCGCCAAGGGCAAGGTCGACGGCCTCGCCGACGGCTCGGGGGCCTTCGCCAAGGCCACCGGCACGGAGCTCGATCTCGCGGCGCACGGCCTCGGCGAACGCTCGAAGCGCTATGCGGCGCTGATCGCCGACGGCGTCGTGCTGTGGATCCACATCGAGGAAGATTCCAGCAAGGCCACAGTGTCCAGCGCCGAATCGGTGCTGAAGCATTTGCACGCGTAGCGCGGTCGGCGGTCGCTCCGGGTTCAGGCGCCGGGAGCGGCGGCGCGATAGGCGCGATACCAGTCGACGAAGGCCGAAACGCCTTCCTCGACGCCGGTCGCGGGCCGATAGCCGGTCAGCCGTTCGAGCAGGGCGCAATCGGCGTAGGTTTGCGGCGCGTCGCCCTTCTGCATGTCGAGATAGTTGCGGATCGCTTGCTTGCCGAGCTTCCTTTCGACGATCTCGACGAACTCCAGCAGCGGCAAGGGCGCGCCGCGGCCGATGTTGACGATGCGCCAGGGCGCGACGGGCGAGGCGTCGGCCTCTCCCGCGGCCGGCGCGCAATCCATCAAGCGGACCACGGCCTCGACGAGGTCGTCGACATAAGTGAAGTCGCGCGCCATTTTGCCGTGATTATAGATGTCGATCGGCCGGCCGTTTTCGATCGCGTCGACGAATTTGAACAGCGCCATGTCCGGACGCCCCCAGGGGCCGTAGACCGTGAAGAAGCGGAACAGCGTCGTCGGAACGGCCCATAGATGCGCATAGCTGTGCGCCATCGCCTCATTGGCCTTCTTGCTCGCGGCGTAGAGCGTCAGCGGATGATCGGCCTTGTCGCTTTCGTGAAACGGGATTTCCCGGTTGGCGCCATAGACCGAACTGGTCGAGGCCATCAGCAAGTGCCGCGGGCGATGGATGCGGGCGATTTCCAGCAGGTTGAAGCCGCCGACGAGATTGGAGTCGACGTAGGACCGCGGATTTTCCAGGCTGTAGCGCACGCCCGCTTGCGCCGCGAGATGCACGATCACGTCGGGCGCGGCGGTTTCCGCGGCGCGCGTCAAGGCCTCCATGTCCTCGAGCATGGCGCGGTGGAAACGAAAGCCGGGCAGCCCCTGCAAAATCGCCAGACGCGCTTGTTTCAAGGCGACGTCGTAATAGGCGGTCATCCCGTCGTAGCCGTCGACGCCGTGCCCCGCGGCGAGAAGCCGTTTGACGAGGTGAAAGCCGATGAAGCCGGCGGCGCCGGTCACGAAAATGCGCATGATCGCCAGGGGGTGGCGGAGCAGGGCGCGCTCCGCGACGGTTCTTGGCCGACGTAGCGCGCGACTGTCAAGTTATGCGCCGCAGGGCGGGGTCTTCTTGGGGTCGGAACAGCCATGCCCGGCGGGAGGCTCATGATGCGCCGGCGGCGCGGAGGAGGAGGGCGAAGTCGAGGACGCGGGCGGGGACGCGTAAGAAGAAGAAGACGGCGGCGCGTAGGAGGGAACCGCCGGCGCCTGGCCGTGGGTCGACGCGGGCGGCGAGTAGGCTTGCGCCGAAGGCGCCTCATGGCTGGGCACGGACCCGGAGCGGGCCGAGGGGGCGCTCGACGCAGCGCCGGAATTTTGCCGCGGCGGATAGCCGGGTCGTTGCATTTCTCCCTGGCGTCCGGCGGCGGGGTACGGCGGAGGACCGCCCGGCTGATCGGCGTAATTCGTCGGACCGTCGGGCGCGCCGCTTCCGCGATTTCTCGCCGCGCCGTCGTCGCGATAGGGCGCAGGACGGGCATCGTCGCCACGCCGCGACCCGTAAGACGCGCGGGACTCTCCGAACCCCGCTCGCTGATCCTCGCCATCGCGCCATGGGCCGCCATAGGCTTCAGGCGTCCCATATCCGCCCGCGCCGTAATAGCCTCCCGATTGGCGATATCCGTCGCGCCGGCCGTAAGCTCCCCGCCCGTCCTCGGCGTAAGGCGCCGCGGCGCAGCCGGCGAGGGCGGACGAGGCGATCAGGCAGAACAGGCAGAACAGGCGGATTTTACGCGGCATCGCGGGCTCCATGACAATCGGGGACGAAGGTCAATGTCGGACAGGTTGCCACGTCCCGGCTGAACGGAGTCTGAACGGCCTCGCCCGCCGTTCATCGAGCTTGTCGCCATAATCCCGGCGCGCTACCGTGCCGGCTCGAGCGTCAACCTTCTGGAATCCCATGCGCCGAGCGATCCTGCCTTTTCTCTTCCTCGCGGCGCCGGCTTTCGCCGCCGATCTCAACGATTATCCGACGTCGACGCGGGCCGATTACGTCTTCGGCTGCATGAAAGCGAATGGCGAGAGCCGGCAGGCCCTGGAGCAATGCTCCTGCTCGATCGACGTGATCGCGACGATCCTGCCCTACGAGCGCTACGTCGCCGCCGAGACGGTCGCCAGCATCAACCAGCAGGCGGGGCAAATCGGCAACATGTTCCGCAACACGGCGGTGGCGCGCGACACGCTCGAAGAGCTGCGCCGCGCGCAGGCCGAGGCGCAGATACGCTGCTTTTGACGCCGCGCTCCCCCTTCAGTCCAGCGCCCGCGCCACCAGAACGGCGTTGATGCCGCCGAAGGCGAAGGAGTTGGACATGGCGACGCGGATCTTCATCGGCCGCGCCACGTTCGGCACCGGGTCGACCGGGCATTTGGGGTCGACTTCCGTGAAATTGATCGTCGGCGGCGCGATCCCGTCGCGCATCGCGCAGATCGTGACGGCGAGCTCCAATCCGCCGCCGGCGCCGAGCCCATGGCCGTGGATCGGCTTGGTCGAGGAGACGGGCGGCGCATTTTCGCCGAAGACGCGGCGAATCGCCTCGGACTCGGTGACGTCGTTGGCGTAGGTCGCCGTGCCGTGGGCGTTGATGTAATCCACGTCGCCGGGCGCCAGTCCCGCGTCCTCCAGCGCCAAGCCCATCGCGGCGGCCGTCCATTCGGGAGAGGCGCGCAGCGGATCGAAGGCGTCGGCGTTGGTCCCGTAGCCGACGAGTTCGCAGAGCGGCGTCACGCCGCGCGCGCGCGCCGCCTCCAGCGTCTCCAGCACGAAGACCGCGGCCCCTTCGCCGAGCGTCATGCCGTTGCGGTTCTTCGAGAATGGCCGGCACAGTTCCGGCGTCAGCACGCGCAGCGCCTCCCAGGTCAGCATGCCGCCATTGTTGACGCAGGCCTCCGCGCCGCCGACGATCGCCCGGTCGGCGCGGCCGGCGCGGATCATTTCGAGCCCTTCGCCGATCGCCTGGCTGGCGGAAGAGCAGGCGCTGGCCAGCGCGAAGGTCGGGCCGCGCGCCGAATAGCGCATGCCGAGCGTCGTCGGCGCTGCGCTGGGGATCACGCGCGGCACCGTCAGCATGTCGACGCGGCGACCCTGACCGTAAACGTTCCAGGCGTTCTCGTCGATGGAGGTCGAGCCGCCGATCCCCGAGCCGATCACGACGGCGGTGCGCGCCCCCCCCACTTCCTTGCGGCCAAAACCCGCGGCGGCGATCGCCTCGTCGGCGGCCACGACGGCGAATTGCGTGAAGGGATCGCAATAGGGCAGCAGCTCCGCCTCGAGATGCGCCGCCGGATCGAAATCCGGGACTTGCGCGGCGATCTTGATGCGCCCGCCATAGGGTCGCAGCGTCCGCAGCGGACGAATTTGCGATTGTCCGTCGCGCGCCGCGCGCCACAGGGTCTCCGCCCCGAGCCCCGCGGCGGAAACGACCCCCATGCCGGAAACGACGACGCGGCGTCTGTTCCGCCCTTGCGCCGAATCGCTCATGTTCCCCCCCAGCCGAACCCATGCGTCGGCGGCAAATGCCTTCACGCGCCAAAACCCTGCGACTCCGATGGGAATCGCCGGCCAACCTCGCGCGAGGTAACAAACAACCGCCCGGCGAGGCAAGCGAGGGGCAAAAGTCTCGGCGCTCCAAAATCGCCCGATGCGCGCTCCGCCCTGAATCATGATAGGAATCGTCTTCCGCGCGGGGCGGGAGTAGAGTGCCGCGACCGAAGCGGCGGTTCTACAGGCGATGACGATGACCGACATACTGCATAAGATCGAAACCTATAAGCGCACCGAAATCTCGGAGGCCAAGGTGCGGATGCCGCGCTCGACCCTGGAGCGCAAGATCCGCGATCACGATCCGCCGCGCGGCTTCGTGCATGCGATCGAGCAGAAGCTCGACGAGCGCCGCATCGCGCTGATCGCCGAGATCAAGAAGGCGAGCCCGTCGAAGGGCCTCATCCGCGCCGACTTCGACCCGCCGAAGCTCGCCAAGGCCTATGAGGCCGGCGGCGCGGCCTGCCTCTCGGTGCTGACCGACGGCCCCTCCTTCCAAGGCAAGCTCGAATATTTGGAGAGCGCCCGCAAGGCCACGCATCTGCCAGCGTTGCGCAAGGACTTCCTTTACGATCCCTACCAAGTCTACGAATCCCGCGCTTTCGGCGCCGACTGCATCTTGATCATCATGGCGGCGGTCAGCGATTCCGAAGCCAAGGCGCTCAACACCGCCGCGCATGATCTGCGCATGGACGTGTTGGTCGAAGTGCACGACGAACGCGAACTCGACCGCGCCCTCGCGCTGGAAACGCGCCTCATCGGCATCAACAACCGCAATCTGCACGATTTCTCGGTGGCGCTGGAGACCAGCGAAAGGCTCGCCGACCTCGCGCCGAAGGACAAAATCCTCGTCGCCGAGAGCGGCATCGCGTCGCATGAGGACTGCGTGCGTCTCGAAAAATCCCGCATCCTCGCCTTCCTCGTCGGCGAGAGCCTGATGCGCCAGACCAACGTCGAGGCGGCGACGCGCGAATTGCTGCAGGGCGCGCCGGCCAAGCTGCGCGCCTGACCCCATGGCGGAACTCACGCATGTTTCCGCCTCCGGCGCGGCGCATATGGTCGACGTCGGGGCAAAGTCCGACAGCGCGCGCACGGCGCGCGCCCGCGGCCGCGTCGTCATGTCGCGCGAGACGCTGGCGCTGGCGCTCTCGGGCGACGCCAAAAAGGGCGACGTGCTCGGCGTCGCGCGCGTCGCCGGCATCATGGCGGCGAAGAAGACCGCCGATCTCATCCCGCTCTGCCATCCGCTGGCGCTGACGAAGGTCAGCGTCGACATCGCGCCGGACGAAGCCCTGCCCGGCTTCGTCGTCACCGCCGAGGTCCGCCTCACCGGCAAGACCGGCGTCGAAATGGAGGCGCTGACGGCCGTTTCGGTCGCCTGCCTGACGCTCTACGACATGCTGAAGGCCGCCGAGCGCGGCATGCGCATCGAGGCGATCGAACTCGTCGAAAAACGCGGCGGCAAGAGCGGCGACTGGCGCCAGGACGGGGTGGGCGATGGCGGTTGAGCCCCTGCTGACCGTCGACGAGGCCTTGGCGAGGATTTTGGCCGGAGCGCAACCGCTCGCCGGCGCCGAAACCCTGCCGCTCGCAACGGCGCTCGGCCGCACTTTGGCGGCGGATGTCGTCGCCAAGCGCACGCAGCCGCCCTGCGACGTCTCCGCAATGGACGGCTACGCCGTCCGCGCCGCGGATTTCGCCGCGCCGGGCGCGCGGGCGCAACTCGTCGGGGAAAGCGCCGCCGGTCACGCCTTTTCCGGCGCGCTCGGTCCCGGCGAATGCGTGCGCATTTTTACCGGCGCGCCGACGCCGCTTGGCGCGGATGCGATCCTTCTGCAGGAAGACGCCGTCGTCGAAGCCGAACGGATCGGCGCCGTCCGGCCGCCCGGCCAGCACATCCGCACCGCGGGCCTCGATTTCACGGAGGGCCATGTCGCGCTGCGCCGGGGCCGGCGTCTCGGCCCCGCCGAATTGGCGCTCGCCGCCGTCACCAATCACGCCGTGCTCGCCGTCGCGCGTCGGCCGCGCGTCGCGCTGCTCGCCAGCGGCGACGAACTGGTCCCGCCGGGGAGCGAGCTCGGGCCGTCGCAGATCGTCAGCTGCAACAATCTGATCGCCGCCGGGCTGATTGCGCAGGCCGGCGGCGAGGCGATCGATCTTGGGATTTTCCGCGACGATCTGGGCGATCTCGAGCGCGGCCTGGCGCTGGCGCGCGGCGAAAAAGCCGACGTCATCGTCACGCTCGGCGGCGCCTCGGTCGGCGACCGCGATCTTCTGCGCCCGGCGCTCGCCCGGCAAGGCATGACGCTGGATTTTTGGCGCATCGCGATGCGGCCGGGCAAGCCGCTGATTTTCGGGCGTCTCGGTGACGCCCAGGTGCTCGGCCTGCCCGGCAATCCGGTGGCCGCCTTCGTCTGCGCGCTGGTTTTCTTGCAGCCGCTGCTGCGCGCGCTGCAAGGCGATCCCGAGGCCGGCGCCGACCGCACGGAGGCGGCGATCCTCGGCGCCGACCTCCCCGCCAACAAGGCCCGCCGCGATTATTTGCGCGCGAGCCTGTCGCAAGACGCGACGGGACGCTTGGTGGCGACCGCGCAGCCGCGGCAGGACTCGTCGCTGCTGACGGAGCTCGCCGAATCGCCGGCGCTGATCCTGCGCGAAATGGGCGTGGGTCCGGCGAAGGCCGGCGATCCCTGCAAGATATTGCGGATCGGGTGAAGGCCGAGCGGGGACGCGATACGACGTGTTGCAATCTGAGTTTTTTGGAGCCTCGTTCGACGCATTGAGCGGCGTGCATGTTGGGGGCGGCGATGCGCCAGGAGCGGACGTGCGCTCAGGGCGAGAGAGAGAGCAGGAACCGCCGCGAGGACTAGCACGCGAAGCTAATGCGCCCGCCGGCCTCCATCGCGTCGCCTTCACTGCATCGCTCCGGCGGTCTTGGAAACACAGGGCGTCGCCCCTCATTTTCTGCGTCCTCAGGCAGAGGGCCCTCGCTTGCTCAATTTTAATGGGACGGATTACATCACAGCTCTTGTCGCCCAAAAATCCTTGATTCCCTTTTTTATGCTGCGCTGGCGATGACGGCGACGGGTCACGCTCGCCCTTGTCGCCGCCGCTGGGAGTAAGCCCGCTCCTCTCCAGATTTCCGCCGCGACAGACGCGTCCTGGCGCTGCAGCCGAGCGCCAAAAGCGATCCTTCTCGAAACCGACCGTGTGCGGGTCATTCTCGAACCCGCCCGCCCCTGTTCCCCAGGGAACAGCGCCAAATCTGCCCCCGAGCTACGGTTCTCATGTCGCCGCAACAAACCAACCCGGCGAAACAGGAGACCAAAATGAAGACGCTTCGCATCACTCTCGCCATCGCAGTCGCCGCAGCGATGCTCGGCATCGGCGCCATCTCCGCCTCCTCGCCCGCCTCCGCCCGCGGTTTCCATCACGGCGGCGGCTTCCACCGCGGTCACGGCCACTTCGGCCACCGCCACTTCGGTCACCGCGGGTTCGGACACCGCCACTTCGGCTGGGGGCGCGGATTCGGCCACCGCTGGGGCGGGCATCGTTGGGGCTATCGCTGGGGCGGCTATCGCCACTTCGGCGGAATTTCTTACGGCGTCGGCGCGCCCCGCGCCTGCCCTGTCGGAACGCACCTTGGCTACAACGGGAAATATTGCTGGCCCAATCGCTATTGATCGAAAGGCCCGCTCCAGTCGCCAAACCGCTCGGCCGCGCCCTCGGCGCGACCGATCGAGGCTGAAGCCCCCCGCATCAATCTCCGAAACCTGTCGTCTCCCGGAGGAGAACCCACATGCGTGCTCTTTTCTATCCCGCCATATTGGCGTCGGCCGTTCTATGCCAACCGCTGACGCTGGTGGGCGCTTTCACCACCACGGCCGCCGCGCAATCGGCGCCGATGCGGCCAGCCGCGCCGAGCGGCGCCGTCGATACGACCCAGACGGGAGCAGAACAATCCCCACTGACCGAAAAGCAGATGGAAGCCTTCATCGCCGCTCAAAAGACGATCGGCGCGATCATGGATGAGATTCCAGAGGATCGGCTCGACAAGCCGAACCCCCAACTTCAGAAGGCGCTCGACCAAGCAGCCCAGAAATTCGGCTTCAAGGATTATGGCGAATACGAGGATGTCGCCGACAACATCGACCTCATATTGGACGGGTTCGATGATGACGGCAAGGCGTTCGTCGGTCGGGAGGTCGTTCTGAAGAAGCAAATGTCCGAACTCTCCGCCGACAGAACGATGTCCTCTCGGGAAAAATCCAAGCAAATGAAGGAATTGAAGGAAACACTGAAGGCCATCGAGCCGATAAAATTTCCAAACGACATCGTCCTCGTGACGAAATACTACGACCGTCTAAACGCCCTGCTCGACGATGAAAAGCAATAGCCCGTCGCGAGGCGCCTCGAGGACAAGACTGAAGCTCTCGCGAGATCCGCGGGAGCTTCACGCTTACGCCTGCGGCCGGGTGCGAGGGTGCCCATCCGCGGCCAATCTTCTGTTGTTCAGATCCTCTCGCCGAAGGCGTCATGACAGGCCCGGCGAAAGGCATTAGGACTCCAAACTGCATGCGCCAATCGATCGTGGCGACCGGGGTGGGAGCGGAACGGGGATGAACGATAGCGCCGTCAAGCGCACGTTGACTGCAATCGTGATGGCCGACGTCGTCGGCTACAGCCGCATGATGGGCGAGGACGAAGCCGGAACGCTGCAGCGGTTGACTCAATATCGAAGCGATTTCATCGATCCGGCAATTGCTCTTCATCGCGGCCGGATCGTCGATTCCGCCGGCGACAGTCTGCTCTTGGAGTTCGGTAGCGTCGTCGACGCCGCGCAATGCGCGATCGCCCTGCAACAAACGATAGCTGATCGCAACGCCTCTCTTCCGGATTTCAAGCGCATCGATTTCCGCATCGGCGTGAACATCGGCGACGTCATCGTCAAGGACCGCATTCTCTTCGGCGACAGCGTCAATGTCACAGCCAGACTGCAGACGCTCGCCGAGGCTGGCGGAATCTGCTTCTCCAACGCCGCCTATGAGCAAGTTCGAGGAAAGATCGACGCTGAATTCGCCGATATGGGCGCCCACCTGGTCAAGAATATCGCGCGACCAATTGCTGTCTTCGCGCTCTCTGCGCAAGCCATCGGCCAAATGCAGAGGCGCGCGCCGCCCAAGCCTGCGCCATCTCGACGCACGCTCGCTCTTTCGGCCGTCGCGGCGGTCTTGCTCGTCGCTTTGGGCGTCTCCGCGACCTATTTTCTGCGTCAATCCACCAAAGCCGAGCGCACCGCGCAGTTCGGCGCGATTCTCGACGCCACCCAGGCCAAATTGAACGAAAGAACCCGCGCCAAGCTGATCGAGGAATATTTCTCGATCGGCCTGCATCGCGCCTTCGCAATCGCGCCGAAAGCCCAGAACCACTGGTGGACCGGAGATTGGCCGACTTCCGCGGCTGCAGAGGAAAAAGTGCTCGAGCGATGCCAGATCGCCTACGACGAGCCATGCGTATTGGCGTCGCTCGACGAAGTGGTCACGAGCCCCGCAGGCGGGTCTTCGCGTCCTGCGCAAGAAATGCTGAAGGTTCGTTATTCCGGGGATTTTGATCCAGCCCAAATTCCGGCAATCCGGCAATTGGTGAGCGAGCGCGCCGACGTCGTCGGTTACCTTCAAGCGCCCGAACCCAAGGCCGCAGCGATCCATCCGCGCGGGATCATCACCATCGTCACCGGCGCGACGAGCCAGCGCCGCGCCGAAATTCAGGCGCTGAAGCTCTGCAATGACGACGACGCGAGAAAGGAAGCGGACGGACGCTGCCTCCTTTATGCGGTCGCCAACAAAGTCGTACTGCCGCAGCGTCGGACCACATCTATTTCTAGGCCGTGATTGCGGTGCGTCGGCGCTCCCCTCGCCGCCGAATCGACAACCACGGATTTTGGATCGTCGCTCGTGGGCTGTTCCTCAGGTGACAGCGCGCAGGCGCGGGCTCCGGTAGCCTCCCTCATCGGCATTGGGGAGTGGGTCCCCGAGACATTCGGGAGGCAGGAGCGTGAAGATCTTTTCTCGCAGAATGGTCGTCGGACTCGCCTTGTTCGCGACCCTGGCCGGCGGCGCCGCTCATGCGCAGGACATGCCCGTGACGCCAAAAGGGCAGTGGCTCGCCCAGCAGTTGGATCGCCTTGACGTCGAGACGAAATGGATCGCCGGCGCGCATGTGAACTGGCGGACCGGCTTGCCTGACGGCGTTCCGGAGACGTCGTCCGGACGTCATACGCATTGCAGCGCCTTCGTCGCCGCCGCCGCCGAGGCGCTCGGCGTCTATATTCTGCGGCCGCCGCAACACAGACAAGTGCTCTTGGCGAACGCGCAGAGTGAATGGCTGGCCATCGAAGGGCGCGATGCAGGTTGGCGGAGACTCGGCGGTCCAATCGAAGCGCAGGCGGACGCCAACCGCGGCCAGTTGGTCGTCGCCAGCTACCACAATCATCGCGATAGCAAGCCGGGTCATATCGCGATCGTTCGGCCCGCCGAGAAAAAGGCCGAGGACATCGCCGCAGAAGGCCCGGACGTCATTCAGGCGGGAACGACCAACAGCGCCTCGATAAGCCTCAAGGCCGGCTTCGCCGGACATCCGTCTGCATGGAACGACGACGAGATCCGCTATTACGCCCATGCGGTGCGCGACGCCGGAGGCCGCCCGCGATAAGGAAGCATGGCGCGCCAAAGTTTGTTGCCAATGCGCTTTCGCATTCGCTAGTCTGAAGCCATGCGGAACTGTGCTGAGCGCCAGCCCAGGTTCATTGGCTGCCGCGAGCGCGCCGGAAAGTCTGACGCCGATGGGCGGGAATGAATATATCTTCGACCTTCTCTCTCGCGCTCCTCTGTTCCGAACTTTCGCGCCGGACGCGCTGGCCGCGTGCGCAAATAAATTCCGGGAGGTTCGGTTCGCAAAAGATGAAATGCTGTTTTCGCGCGGCGATCCGGGAACGCATCTCTATATTGTTTCGGAAGGCCAAATCAGGTTGGCGATCGCGACGAGCGAAGGACGTGAACTGAGCTTCCAGATCGTCGGCCCTGGCGATCTCTTTGGCGAAATCGCCTTTCTGGACGGGCAAAGTCGCAGCGCCGGCGCGACCGCGCTGGCCACGACGACCGCCTTCAGTCTCGATCGCAGCTCGTTCGACAGGCTGCGCGCCGCACACCCTGCAATCTCCGACGCAGTGATCTCATATTTGTGCCGCCGTCTGCGAGAAGTTAGCGACAAATTGGAGTCCCTCGCGCTTTTTCCCCTGGAAAACAGGCTGGCGCGCTTTCTTCTGACGGCGCTGCAAAGCCAGCCGGATCAAGTAGGACGACGAACGCCTCTCGAACTCCGATACTCGCAAGGCGAACTGGCCATGCTGCTCGGCGCCAGCCGCCCCAAGCTCAATGCCGCGTTGGGCGCGCTCGAACGCGCCGGCGCCATCCGCCGTACCTCCGATCGCCTGTTCTGCGACCGGGCGATGCTTGGTCGGATCGGGCGATTGGAGGAGTCCTGACTGCGCAGCTTCGAACCGGGCGAACTTAAACGATCTGGACCAGGCTTTGAATGTCGCTGCCCCATATCTGCGGACGCCAGCTGCCGTGCGACGCCGGGGCCGTTACGGATTTGTTAACGACGCTCCCGCACTGTCGTTCGCTCGACGGGCGACGTTTTCGCGGTTTGGCGGGGGCCAAAAGCCTTGTTGCTTCGAAGCGCCGCGGTGGGAAAACATGCGCGTTCTGTTGATCGAGGATGACGGGCCGACCGCTCGGAGCATCGAATTGATGCTGAAGTCCGAGAATTGCAGCGTGCGCGTGACGGGGCTGGGCGAAGAAGGCGTCGAGCTCGGCAAGCGTTACGACTACGACATGATCCTGCTCGACCTCGGTCTTCCGGACATTTCGGGTTACGAGGCGCTGCGCGCCCTGCGCCTCGCCGAGGTCGCGTCCCCGGTTCTGATCCTCTCCGGTCTCGCCGGCGCCGAGGACAAGGTGAAGGGGCTGTGCCTGGGCGCCGACGACTATTTGACGAAACCCTTCCACAGGGACGAGGTCGTCGCCCGCATTCGCGCGATCCTTCGCCGTTCGGCGGGGCGCGCGCAGGCCAAGGTCACGATCGGCGACGTCGTCGTCAAGTTGGACGAGCAGACCGCGGAGGTCGGCGGCGCGCGGCTGCAACTGACCGGCAGGGAGTACCGGGTCCTCGAGATTCTCGCGCTGCGCAAGGAAACGACTCCCGGCAAGGAAATGTATCTGAACCATCTCTCCGGCGGCATGAACGAAGCGCAATTGAAGGTGATCGACTCGCTGATCGTCAACGATCTGCAGAAGCTGGCGCGCGCCGTTCAGCAGTTCCGGTTTCGGCTGACGAAGGCGCAGGAGCATCTGGAGCGGGCCCGACGCTGCTCGGAGATCGAGTCCTTGCGCCATTGATCGCGATCTCGTCGCCGATCCATCGCGCGGCTGCCGCGCGCCGGCGAATGTAAGCGCGGCGTTTACCCTAATCCTTAGTTGAGCATATCGCGGACGCCTTCCGCAAAACTTTCTTCAGCTTCGACGCCGCAAGCTCTTGCACGCCTTAAGGTGTGGAGCAAATTGATGTCCAGTCCCCGTTCGAGCTTTGCGCGTCTCATCTTGGGAGCGACCACCCTATCGCTGGCGTGCGTCGGGCTGGCGATTCCGATCAGCGAGGCCCGCGACGGACGCAGCCGGACGAAGAGCTTCGGCATCGACGAACTGCCGACGCCGAGCCGGCAAGAGCGCGAAAGCTTGATCGCCGAATTCCCCCCGCTGCGTCCGATTCATGCCGATGCGCTGTCGCGGCCTGGCGCTTCCGCGCAAGCGCAAGCGCTGCCGATGCTGCCGAGGTCGGTTCGCGCCGGTTTGGCGGCGAAGAAGGAACAAGCGGTTCCGACCCTCGCCGTGAAACCCGAGACCGCTCCCGTCGCGGTTGCGGCTCCGGCGCCTGAAACCAAAGCCGACGATCGGCAGCAAGCCTCCGGCTTCGACTTCGACGGCGCCTTGCGTTTGAATCCGGCGACTCTCGGCGCGGTCGCGACCGCCAGCGCCAACGCGCCCGGCGAAACTTCGGCGAACGCCGCGACCGCAACCAAAGAAGAAGGGCCGGCGGCGGAAGCCGCCTCGGTGGTGGCCGCTCTCAACCGTCCGGCCACGCAGCCCGAGGCCTTCGCCCCGCGCGTCGACCCCGCGGAAGCCGCGTCGATCGGCCTCGAGGCGAAGCCGAGGTTCGCCATGGTCGAGGGATGGGCGGTCGGCGAGGACGCGCTCGCGCCCGCGTCCAGCACCGAACTCGCCACTCTGATCCTGCTCAAAACCTCTGGCGCGCCGACGCTCGAGACGGCGGGTCCGGTCGCGCCCGACGCCTCGACCACGACCCTCGCGGCTTCCGGCCCATCCGCGACGGCGCAGCCGGACCACGCCGCCGCCCCGGCGCATGCGTCGCGTTCGATCTTCGCCGAGACGCGGACGCCGCGCGCCTCCACTCGGCCCCAGTTGTCGGGGCTCGCCGGCGAAATCGTGCAGGTCTCCAACTCCATCCCTCCGGTCCAGTTCGAGCTGGGGAAACCCCGGCAACAGGACGAGGCCGGGGGCGTTCCGAGCGTCATGCGGCCGGCGCAAGTCTCGGGCGGCTTCCAGTGGCGCATGCCCGAGTCCGTGACGAAACCCAAGGAAGTCGTCGAGGGCGAGAAAACCGCCGAAGCGGCGCCGCAGGAGTCCGAGGAGAGCTTGGCCGCGCGCAAGGCCGAGCAGGAACGCAAGAACCAGATGTGGGACCGCATCGCCAAGGCCCAAGCCGCCTCGCGGGCGAAAGCCCTGGCGGAAGCGCAGAAGGATCCGGACGCCGAGAATCAGCTGCCGCTTTTCCGCGTCATCAAGAAAATGATGCATCCCGAGGCGCGCAACGACGAAGAACGCGCCTACCAGGCCTTGTTGAAGGAAGGCGTGAAAGGCCCCATCCGGGTGCGCCTCGCCGAGCGCGCGACGCTGTGGCTGCCCTCGGGTTACGTCTTCATCGACGCCGAAAAGGCGCGCGACCTGATGGACGGCGAGGCGGGCGTCATGGACGAAGCCAATCAGGGTATCGTGCTGCCCGACACGCGCACGCCGACCTGGATGGGCTATGTCGACCTGCTCGACGAAGGCTTCGTCAAGGAGGACGACGCCAAAGCGATGGACGCCCCCTCCTTGCTCGCCGCCTTCACCGCGAGCGTCGCCGCCCAGAACATGGAACGCGCCCACTACGGCGTCGCGCCGTTGACGGTCGACCGCTGGGTGCAGCCGCCGAGCTATCTGGCCGCCAAACACAACGTCAACGCTTGCGTCAGCGCGATCGACGCCTCGGCTGTGGAGCCGGGCGAGCGCCTCGTGAACTGCCTCTCCTTCGCGCTCGGACGGCAAGGCGCGATCAAGATCCTCGTCGCCGGCGAACAATCCAACGTCGCCGCCTTCGAACAGGAAGCCGCCGATCTCGCGGGCCACGTCACCTACGATCAAGGCGCCGGCTATCGGGACATCGTCGCGACGCAAGACAGGGCCGCGCGCTACGGCTCCGCGGAATTGGTCGGCGGCGCAGTGGGTCTAAAAAGCATCGTCGCGGTCGCCGCGGCCGCGGGCGCCGGAAAGAACCAGGAACTCTTCCTCACGCGCATCCTGAGCTATTGGGAATACATCCTCACGGCTGCGCTCATCGTGGTGGTCGGCGTTCGCTGGCTCCAGGCCAATCGCTTGGAGAACGAGGGAGAAGCGGAGGAGGACTATCGCGCCAAGCCGCGCACGTCCCTGTGGAAGCTCGCCATCTCGCTCGCCGGCGCAGCGCTTCGCCACATCTTCGAGAGGGATGCGCCGGAAACGCCGACGGTCGACGCGAAGGCCGCGGCCGCGCCCGCGGAGGCGGTGGACGCCGCAAAGCCCGCGACGGAAAAGAAGTCCCTCCTCGCCACGATGCGGCAAAAGGCTTCGAACCTGCCCTTGCCGATGCTGCGCAAGGCCGCCAAGGCGGAGGCGCCGAAGGTCGGCGCGCCCGAAGCCGCGCCCGAGACGGCGGATCCGAAGCTTGCCGCGCCAATGCGCGTCGGCCCGCTCGCCGCGGCGACGGCCGGCCTGCGCGAGAAGTTCTCGGCCTTGCCGTTCTTGCGCAAGACGGCTCCGGACGCGGACGCCCCGGCGACGAAGGCTCGCCCCGGCGAGGCCGCGAAGGCGGAAGCGCCCAAAGCCGGAGCGCCCGGCGCCGACAGCGTGGCGTCGGCGACCAGCAAGCTGGGCAAGCTCGCCAGCGTCATGCGAAAAAAGGCGGAAGAGCCGCCGCCGATCGTCGGCGTCGGCCAAGCGAGGGTGAAGCGCGACGCCGCTCCGCAAGCCGCGGCGAGCCCGCCCGCCAAGGCCGCGCCCGTCACGGCGCCGGAAAAACCGAGCGCCCCGTCGTCGGTCGTCGCGGACGTGTTCGATTTCGTCGAGCCGGGGGACGCGCAGGCGGTGTCCATCGCGCGAGAAGCGCTACAGCAGGCGCATGGCTGATTTCGTCCGCGAAGACTTCCCAGCGAGACCGCGACCGTCGTAAAAGCGCGACGGTCGCGTTCTCATATGTGGCGCCGCCTTTCGAAAGGACGTCACGATGCGCTTTCCCTCACTGTTCTCGCCGCTCGATCTCGGCGCGCTGCGCTTGCGCAACCGCGTCCTGCTGGCGCCCTTGACGCGCTGCCGCGCCGACGCCGATCACGTTCCCACCGCCTTGATGGCCGAGTATTACGCCCAGCGCGCCGGCGCCGGGCTCGCGATCGCCGAAGCGACGATGGCGATGGCCGGCAATTCCGCGTTCTGGATGGAGCCGGGCGTTCATTCGCCGGCGCAAATCGCCGGCTGGCGGCGCGTCACCGACGCCGTCCACGCCAAGGGCGGACTGATCGCCTTGCAGATCTGGCACGGCGGCCGCGCCTGCCATCCGCTGCTCAACGGCGGCGCCGTTCCGGTCGCGCCGAGCCCCATCGCGATCACCGGCGACGAGGTTCACACCCCGCAGGGCAAGCAGCCCTATACGGTCCCGCGCGAATTGCGCGACGACGAACTCCCCGCGATCGTCGCCGGCTTCGCGCAGGCGGCCCGCAACGCGATCGCGGCGGGCTTCGACGCGGTCGAAGTGCATGGCGCCAACGGCTATCTGCTCGACGAATTCTTGCGCGACGGCGCCAACGCGCGCCAGGCGCCCTATGGCGGCAGTCTCGAAAATCGCGCGCGGCTGCTGTTCGAGACGCTGCGCGCCGTGACGGACGCCGTCGGCGCGAACCGCGTCGGGCTGCGCCTCTCGCCGCTCAACAGCTATAATTCGATGAGCGATAGCGATCCCTTGGGCTTGAGCCTGTTCCTCGCCGAGCGGCTGAACGCTTTCGATCTCGCCTATCTGCATGTGATGCGCGGCGACTTCTTCGGTCCGGCGAAGGTCGACGTGATGACGCCGATCCGCGCCGGCTACAAGGGCGCGCTGATCGGCAACATGGGCTACGACGCCGCCGAGGCCGACGCGGCGATCCGCGAAGGCAAGCTCGACGCGGTGGCTTTCGGCGCGAGCTTCCTCGCCAATCCCGACCTGCCGGCGCGCTTTGCCGCCGGCGCCCCGCTCAACGCGCCGAACCCCGCGACCTTCTATACGCCGGGCCCGGTCGGCTACACGGATTATCCGGCGATGGCGGGCTGAAACGGCGAGGACGCGCGCCGGCTTTCCGAGCTTGACGCCAGCGCGCGCGGCTTTTCCCCGAAGGAAATCGTCCCTCCAGCGCAATTCATTGATTTTCATGGTTTTTTAATGACCCGCAACGCTGGCGCGCGGGCTGCGAATCACCTATAGCAGGGGGAGGTTTTTCTTCTCCCCTCGGATTGGCTTCCCACTTGGTCGACGACACAAAAGCAACTGACGGCGGCGGACCGTCCGGATCGGACGTTCGCCCGGTTTCCATCGCCGACGAGATGAAGCGCTCCTATCTCGATTACGCGATGAGCGTGATCGTGAGCCGGGCGCTGCCCGACGTGCGCGACGGCTTGAAGCCGGTGCATCGGCGCATCCTCTATTCGATGAACGAAAACGGCCACACGCCCGACAAGCCGCATGTGAAATCGGCGCGCATCGTCGGCGACGTGATGGGCAAATATCATCCGCACGGCGACAGCGCGATCTACGACGCGCTGGTGCGCATGGCGCAGCCCTTCTCGATGAGCCTGATGTTGATCGACGGTCAGGGCAATTTCGGTTCGGTCGACAACGACCCTCCCGCCGCGATGCGCTACACCGAGTCGCGTCTCGCCAAGCCCGCGCTGGCTTTGCTCGAGGACATCGACGAAGGCACGGTCGACTTCCAGCCCAATTACGACGACAAGGAAACCGAGCCGAGCGTCCTGCCGGCGCGCTTCCCCAATCTTCTGGTCAACGGCGCGGGCGGCATCGCCGTCGGCATGGCGACCAACATTCCGCCGCACAATCTCGGCGAAGTGATCGACGCGGTGATCGCGATGATCGAGCGGCCCGACATCAGCGTCGCGGAGCTGATGGAGATCGTGCCGGGGCCGGACTTTCCGACGGCCGCGACGATTCTCGGCCGCGGCGGCATTCGCAACGCCTATTCGACCGGGCGCGGCTCGATCATCATGCGGGCGAAGACCGAGATCGAGACGCTGCGCAAGGACCGCGAAGCGATCATCGTCACGGAAATTCCCTATCAGGTGAACAAGGCCGCGCTCGTCGAGCGCATCGCCGAACTGGTGCGCGAGAAGAAGATCGAGGGCATCGCCGATCTGCGCGACGAATCGAGCCGCGACGGCATGCGCATCGTCATCGAATTGCGCCGCGAGGCGGTCGCCGACGTCGTGCTCAATCAGCTGTGGCGCTTCACCGCGCTGCAATCGAGCTTCCCGGTCAACATGATCGCGCTCAACGGCAAGCGTCCGGAGATGATGACGCTTGCCGACGTGCTGCGCGCCTTCGTCGATTTCCGCGAGAGCGTCGTCACCCGGCGCACCAAGTTCCGCCTCGGCAAGGCGCGCGATTCGGCGCATTTGCAGGTTGGCCTCGCCATCGCCGTGGCCAACATCGACGAGGTGATCCGGCTGATCCGCTCGTCGCCGGACGCCGCCTCGGCGCGCGAGGCCTTGATGGCTCGGGCCTGGCCGGCCAAGGACATGGCGCCCCTCGTCGCCTTGATCGCCGATCCGCGCCATGCGCTGGCCGAAGACGGCACCTGCCGCCTCTCCGAAACGCAGGCGCGCGGCATTCTCGATCTGCGCCTGCAACGCCTGACCGCGCTCGGCCGCGAGGAAATCTCCGCCGCGCTGGAGAAGCTCGCCGCCGAGATCGCCGAATATCTCGAAATCCTCAGCTCGCGCGAAAAGCTGTTCGGCATCGTCAAGGCCGAGATGCTGGCGGTCAAGGAAGCGCATGCGGAGCCGCGCCGCACGCAGATCCTCGACGCCGACGGCGAGGTCGAGGACGAAGACCTCATCGCGCGCGAGGACATGGTCGTCACCGTCTCGCACGCCGGCTACATCAAGCGCGTGCCGCTCTCGACCTATCGGGCGCAGCGGCGCGGCGGCAAGGGCCGCTCCGGCATGCAGACGAAGGAGGAGGATTTCGTCCAGCGTCTCTTCGTCGCCAACACCCATACACCGGTGCTGTTCTTCTCCTCGCTCGGCAGGGCATACAAGGAAAAGGTCTGGCGGCTGCCGCTGGCGGCGCCTCAGGCGCGCGGCAAGGCGCTGGTCAACATGCTGCCGCTGGAGGCGGGCGAACGCATCAGCTCGATCATGCCTTTGCCGGAGGACGAGTCGAGCTGGGCGCGGCTCGACGCGATCTTCGCGACGACGGTCGGCTCTGTGCGGCGCAACAAGCTGTCCGACTTCGCCGACATCCGCCGCAGTGGCGTCATCGCGATGAAGCTCGATCCGGGCGAAGCCATCGTCGACGTGGCGACGGCGGACGAACAGGACGACGTGCTGCTGACGACCAAGGACGGTCAGTGCATCCGCTTTCCGGTCACCGACGTGCGCGTCTTCCAGGGCCGCACCTCGATGGGCGTGCGCGGCGTGGCGCTCGGAGAGAACGACCGGGTGATTTCGCTGTCGATCCTGAGACATTTCGAGGCAAGCGGCGACGAGCGCGTCGCTTATCTGAAGCGTTCCGTGGCGCTGCGCCGCGCGCAGGGCGCCGAAGTCGTCGAGGACGTTGGAGCCGAAAGCGAAGAAGCGAGCGGCGCCTTCGAGCTTGCCGACGAGCGTTTCGAGGCGATGCGCGGCGCCGAGCAGATCATTCTGACCGTCTCCGAAAACGGCTACGGCAAGCGCACCTCCTCCTTCGAATATCGCATCACCGGCCGCGGCGGCAAAGGCATCGTCGCCATGGCGGTCAACACCCGCAACGGCGCGCTGGTCGCCTCCTTCCCGGTGGCCTCGGGCGACGAAATCATGCTGGTCACCGACGGCGGCCAGCTGATCCGCTGCCCCGTCGACGGCATCCGCATCGCCGGCCGCGGCACGCAAGGCGTGATCGTCTTCGACACGGCCGAGGACGAACGCGTCGTCTCGGTGGAGCACATCGAGGACGTGGGCGAGACGGTGGCGGAGGAAGAGCCGCAGGGGTGAGTCGCGCGTCGGGGTTGCTCTCAGCGCAACCGGGACTCATGGTCGTCGCTGTAATATTCTTGATGCGCCTCGTTCGAGGGTCGTGGCCGGCGCGCTCAATTCTCATCGGAAAAACGGCCTCCCGGCGGGGTGTCCGGGAGGCCGACCCCGTCGCCTTTTTGGGCGGGGAGGTGGGAGAGGCGACGGGTCTTGCGAGCGTCGCGCGGCGTTCGCGCCGGCCTCGCTCGCAAAGGCGAAATCGATTAGACTGCTGCGCGCACGGCCCTAGGCGGCGATGGGACTTCGGGCGATCGGCCGATTCGTTTGCTCTTCTCCTCCGAACCAACCCGACGCGGCCAACATAGATCGGCCGAGCTGAACGCGAGATGATCGGCGCGTTCAGCATTCCTACAGGGAAGCGCGCGGCGCCCTCGCCGCTGTCGAGGCCGCCTCACCCGAGGAGAGTCATGTGGCGGAAGCGCAAAAAATTCGCCTGCTGATCGCGGAAGATCAGCCGATGATCCGCAAGGCCCTCGCGAGCCTGCTCGAACTCGAGCCCGATTTCGACGTCGTGGCGAGCGTCGCCGACGGCGAAGAGGCGATCGTCGCGGCGCGCGCCTATCGGCCCGACGTCATACTGATGGACATCAAAATGCCGCGACTCGACGGCGTCTCGGCGACGCGCGCCATACTGCGCGACGTGCCGGAAGCGCGGGTGATCGTGCTGACGACCTTCGAGACCGACGACCTCGTGTTCGAGGCGGTGATGGCCGGCGCGCGCGCCTATCTCTTGAAGGATGCGGAAGAGCGCGAAATCGTCGACGCCATCCATTCCGTCATGCGCGGCGAGTCGCGCCTTTCGCCGCGCGTCGCCGAAAAGATCGTCGGCGAGTTTCGCCGCATCAAGGCGCAGGATCAGGCGAGCGGCGGGATCGGCGAAGAACTGCTGACCGATCGCGAGCGCGACGTGCTCGGCGGCGTCGCCGCCGGCAAGAACAACCGCGACATCGCGCGCGACCTGAACCTCGCCGAAGGCACGGTGAAGAACCACGTCAGCGCGATCTTGAGCAAACTGCATCTGCGCAGCCGCACCGAGCTGGCGGTCAAGGCGAAGGGCGGGCGGTGAGCCACCCGCAATTTGGTGGAACGCCGCGGCGCGGGTTCATCGCTTGCGCGAGATCGCCGTCGCCGCGCCTTCTTTCCCCTCGGGTCCAAGCGAGCCGACGTCATAGGGCGCGTTCTGACCCGGCGCGCGGTAGAGATAGTCGTGTCCCCAGGGATCCTTCGGGACGCTGCTGGTCTTGAGATAGGGGCCGTTCCATGGACTGGCGTTGGCCGGGCGGCGCACGAGGGCGGTAAGACCCTCTTCCGTCGTCGGATAGCGCCCCGAGTCGAGATAATAGAGGTCCAGCGCGCTGGCGAGGTTCTCCATCTGGATCTGCGCGGTCTTGACCTTGGAGTCGGAGAGATAGCTCAACACGCGCGGTCCCACGAGACCGACGACGAGGCCGAGGATCGCGAGCACCACCAGCATTTCCACGAGGGTGAAGCCCGCGCGCCCCGCCTGTCGCGCCCCGCGACGCAGTCCGGCGGATCGAAGATTGCGTTCAACTCGCATGGCGTCCCTCTCGACCCAAATCCCTTGCCGCTCCGCCGCGCCCCGCGCTCTTCGCGGAGGAACACTCGCAAACCTCGCTGCGCGGCGATGGGCTTTCTGCGACGCGTTCGACGCAGTGCGGCATCGCCTTCAATAATGCGCAAAGGGGGAATTTGTCGACCCCGTTCTGCGACGCGAACGCCCGCCCCGCCCCCAAATGAGCGAAACATTCGCTTTGCTCTCGACCCGAAGGTCTCGCCCTGCTTTGCGCATGACGGCGGCGTCCCGGAGGAGACCCGGCGCCCCTCGCTATTGCGCCTGGCGGCGCAGGACCGAACCCCGGGAGCCGGGAGTGCGCACAGCCCCCGTCTCTCGCGTCGCAGCCGCGTCACCAGGTGGCGATGTGGCATTTTGGCAGGAAGATCCATTGGGAAGCTATCGCGCAGTTCGGAAACAGCACCGTCAGTTCTGAGCGCGACAACGGGCGCACGCGATGGACCGCCAGATGTTGTTCGGACGCGCCGAGCGCGCCGAAGCCCGTTCTTAAAAAGGATAGCATCGCAATCTGGATCGGAGCCGCGAACCAGTGCACCAGCGGAAGCAGAAAGTGCTGTTCTATGGGAAATTCGAACGCCGGGACCTGCACCCAGCCGCGCTTGCCGACCCGAAACGCCTCCCGCGCGGCGCGCTCCATGTCCGGCCAGACGCCCAGATGTTCGATGACCGAATTGCTGACGACGAGATCGAAGGCGCGATCTTGGAATTGCGAGAGGTCTCGCGCGTCGCCGGTCAGCAATTGGAATTCGCCGCGGATCCGTTGCTCCTCGGCCGAATCGCCGTCATAGGCGCCCGGCAGGTTGATCAGGCTGATGTTGCACTTGTTTCTCGAAGCCTCGGGCAGGGTCGTCCAAAAATAGGTTGCGCCGCCCACGTCCAACACATCCAAGGCCGCGCCTTTTTGGCCCCACAACTCCTCGATCAAAGCGGCGAGGCGGCGATTTCGCCGCTCACGAAAGAATCGACTGTACAGTTTCAAGCGTCCGGGCAACATCGGCCAATCCTGCCGGCGCTCGGAGACGCCGACGCCGCTTCGGCGCGGAGACATAACGAAACTCCGCCGAAATTGAAATAGCCTTCGCCGTAATTGTTCGCCGTTGTTGCGGGCGATCCGGCGAAGGTCGCGGACGTCGATCGCCTCGCGCGCCGCCCAGCCTTCGAGCGCGCCGGGCAGATCGGATCTCCAACACCCTCATGCAAGGAAGCCGCGCGGCGACGTTTCGTAGGATGGCCGACGAACGAACTTCGGTCGCGGACGAAATCCGCGGGCCTCTTTCGTGTTGCGGGGCCGCCGCGAGACCCTGCAGCGCGGCTCTTCGGGGCGAGGCTATGGCGTGACCACTCCGAAACACAACGTGAATCCCTTGGGCCGTAACGCCGCATATCGGAGCCCGCGGCCGACATCGATGGGAACGTGTACGAGAACTTAATCCAAATACGACAAAAATATGAATTTGCATGGCGTTACGTTCACCGGATTTCTTCGGTTGTACGCAATTTTTTCGCTTTATTACAACCCCCAATGTGAAGTATCGCCATCAGCGCATATGAGCGGGGGCCTGAAAATGTATACGAATACCCAGATTGCTCTCTTACGTAAGGCCGACGGCGACGCCAACCTGCCCGGCGTCGACACCGCGGTGGGAAATTTGGCCGGGACGACGAAGTTCAACGCCACCGTAACGATCCCCTACAAGGTCGGCGCGCCGTTCTATTACAACGCGGCGACGAAAGAAGTCATCGTGACGCAAAACGGCGCGGTGCTGAGCGGCTACGACTTCAGCGGGCTCAACGTGCTCATCATGGCCAACGACGTGACGATCAAGAATTGCACGTTCAATGCAGCCGGCAATTATGCCGTGAAGCAATTCAAAGGCTATAGCGGAGCCACGGTCGAAAATTGCACGTTCGACAACAGCGCCCGCGTCCTTTCCAACCTGAACGCCTACGTCTCTTCGCTCGGCGCCGGCAACATCAGCGTGCTGAACAATAAGTTCATCAATGCCCCGGGCGACGTGGTCGACATTTCGGGCGGCGTCGTTTCGGGCAATTATATTTCCGGCGCCGGATTCAGCTCGAACGGAAGCCATCCCGACGCCGTTTGGGTGACCGATTCGACGGGCCCGACGCTGATCACCGATAATTTCATCGATTTCACCTATGCGCCGGGCGCGACGAACGTCACCAACGGGCTGACGAACAACGCCATTCGAATCACCTCGGAACTCGGCAACGTCAGCAACGTGACGGTGACCGGCAATTATCTCCTTGGCGGCGCCACCACGATCGACGCCGGCAACGAGGGTTCCGGAACTTTCTCCAACATCAGCATCACCAACAATTACATCGGTTTCGGCGTATACGGCGACTTCCTCGCCGGCCCGGAGAAAGGCGTCACGCTTTCCGGCAACGTCATTTACGACCTCACCAACCCAACGAACTCCAGCGCGGCTTGGAGCGCCTACTCCGTCAAAGGGCTGGCGACGGACCATCTCCTGGTCGCGACGAACGCGACCAGCAATTTCCTCGCGTCCACCACGGGAAGCACGACGCTTTACGGCAACGGCGTCACGGGCGCCCACCTCGACGGCTCGACCAATGCGCTCACCGAGAACGTCTTCGTCGGCGGTTCCGGCTCGCAGTATTTTCGGGGCGGCGCCGGAAAGAACGTCTACACCTATCTCGCCCTTGCGGATTCGACTCCCAACGCGCTCTATGGCCTGGATCTCATCGGCAATTTCGACCTGTCCAAGGACGTGATCGATCTGCATCGGATCAACGCCAATCCGCTCTCGGCGACGACGCAGAATTTCACCTTCATCGGCTCCAACGCCTTCAGCAGCGCCGGAGGCGAGGTGCGTGTCGTGCTGGACCCCGCCACCAATCAGACACTCGTCGAAGCAGATATGGTGGGGGACACTTCGCCGGATTTGGAAATCAGGCTTTCCGGCCTGTTGAACCTGACCGCTTCCAACTTCGTCCTCACTGCCGCGCAAGCCGCCGCCGCGCTGCCGACGCAGACCAAGACGGTAAACGGCGACGGAAGCTACGACATCGCCTACGGCAACTATGTCGGCCTGGCCTCAACGTCCTATGAGGACGTGTTCAACGCCGCCGGAACGCGCGTCGCCGAATCCGTCGACAACGCAAATGGTTCGGGCAGCCTCGTCCTGTCTGGCGACGGCCAGACGGTCACAGCGGGGGCGGGCGCCCTGTCGACGACGGTGGGAAGGGACACCTTCGCGCTCACGCCTCACGCCTCCGAAACCATTACGGCGACGGGCACGAGCGGCGATGCTTTCGTCTTCCACCAGGGCTTCGGGCAAGATACGCTCAACGGCTTCGTCGCCACCGGATCGACGCACGAAACGCTGCAGTTCGACACCTCGATGTTCAGCTACCTCAACGCCAGCATGACGCAGGCGCAGGATCTGGCGGCGGTGATCAGCCATGCGACGCAGACCGCCGCGGGCGCCGCGATCATTCAGGACTCCTTCGGCGACAAGCTGACCGTGGCCGCCGTGTCCAATCTGACCCTTTCCCGGCAGCTTGCGGATTTCCACTTCAAGTGAGCGACGCGCGAAAGCACGCAAGGGCGCTTGGAGCGCAGCGCGGGGCCAATACTCGCGTTTTCGCAAGAAGGGGGCGCGTCGCAGCGAAAAAGGCGCCGTGCGACAAACTGCCTTGGAACGATGGCGACGGCAAACGATGGCGACGGCATTTGCTCCCCGCTGCTCCGGGAAATATGCTCGCCAAGATTCGGCGCGACGCGCGCTTGGCCGCCTCGCTGCGCGCGGCGTCGTCGCAAATCGCCGCCAGCGCCAAGAACCGAGGCGCCTGCTGCCCGTCCTTCGCGCGCTTGGCGAAAGCCCGAAGAGCCTTTGCGTCAAAGTCTTCTCGCAAGCCGATCGCAGCCGCCATGGCGAACCTCCCCTGGTCCGCCATGGCGGATCCGAAATCTGCTGATTTTGGAAATCCCCTCACTCCAAGTCTGCCTCGGCGCGGGGGGGTATGAGGGGATGGGAACGGAACACCGCGCTTCAATCTATTTCGCCAAAGCCCCAAATTTCTTGCGACAGTCGCCCTGCAGAGAGACGACGCCATTATTGACCTTGATGACTCCCAGCGCCGCATAATGATGGCCAATCCCCTCGGGCGCCTTGGCGACCGGATGGGCGACGCCTTTGCTGTCCAGCGCCGTCGGCCACTCGACGGCGCCCGTCGCCGTCCGCGCGGGAATGAGCCAATAATCGCCTCTGCGATAGAGGTTTTGCGGCTGGCCCACATCGGGCTCCTGAAACTGGATTTTTACGCCGTCTTCGAGTTCGAGCCATTGGTCCTTGTCGCTTTCGATGACCAGCGCCGCGCCCTCGCTCAGCGTGAGCCCGCCGTCGGACGCCTCTCCCGCCTTCTGATCCCAGCTACGCAGCACTAAACCCTTCACGGAGTTCGGATCGATCGTGCACGCTCTTGCGGCGCGCAGCGTGACGGTGAGCGCGACGCGATCGACGGTCTGGACCTGGCCCAACGCATCGGCGCGATCGTTTTGCAGCTCATAGTCGTCGTCCACGATTTCCACCCAATCGCCGTCTGAGCCCGCGGCGAGGCCGAAGCGGTCGTCTCGACCCAGATTCTCCAATACGACCGTCGCGGTCCCGTCGCTGGATCTGCTGAAGCTGACGATGGGATAAATCACCGAACCGTTCTCGCGCGACCATTTGAACGTCGCCGCTTCCGCCGGCGGTTTGCCGACGCCGTTCCACGCCGGACCCGACCGGTGGATCTCGACGCGATAAAGCTGATTCTCCGGACCGCGATAGCGCGCATTGGGAGAAATGACGCAGGGATCGGTCGAAACCGAGTTCGGGGGCGTCGTCGCCGTCAGCCGGCCGCGGTTGGCTCCGAGCAAGCCTGCGATGGCCCCGGGATCCGACGTTTTGAAACTCTCGCAGTAGGTCTGCCCTTCTCTAGGCTGGATCGCCGTTCCGGCGAAGGTCTTGACCTGCCAAACCAATTTGGCGCGCGCCGCGGTGTCCGGCCCGTTCAACGCGACTTCGCGGATGCTGTCGTCTTCGACAAAGGTGATGAGCCGCTCCCATAGGTCGAGATAGACGAGGAAATCCCCGGATTTGAGCTTGTCGTCGCTCGTTACGGGATAATCGTCTTGCGTGAGGTAGGTCATGATCGGACGCACGCGCGGGCGAACCGTCGTCGGGCTAAATTTGCTCACGTCCGTATCGAGTTGAAGCGTCCGCAGGACGGGGTCCACGCCGGTGATCAGCGCGTACAGGGCCGGCGTCACGCCGCCGGAACCGTCAGAAATCTCGACATAGCGACCGATCCGGAACCCCACATCGCCCGGGGGCCAGTATTGAACTTGAATTTGTTTGGCCCCCGACGGGAACGCCGCAATCGGAACATAGGGCGAGTCCAATTCGCAAAGAATGCCGTCGACATAATAATGGCCGGCGCCGATCACAAAATCGATTGCGTCCTCGAGAGTCGAACCACCCGTCGTGAGCGGGCCGATGGAAAATCCGAGATTGTCGACGGGGCCGCCCTGCGGGCCGATCAAATCGGCGGCGAGCGTGCGCAATTGATGCAGTAAGATTGCCGCCTGTTCGTTCCAATCCGCGTCCAGCTGCACGCGACCCTGCTGCGTCAGCACGCGGGTAAAACGTTTGAATGGGTCGAAGGTCTGACGCGATAGGTCGGCTTTCATGACGGATGTCCTCAAGTTATGTAAACGACGCCGGCATCCATTTCCGCTGGCGTGTATTCCGCGAGCCGGGCGGCCAAATTGGCGGCGCGTTGGGGTTGATGGAGATCGTGGAAGACGCCCATTTCCGACTCGTCGTCGGCGCCGCGTTTGATTTCCTCGGCGCAGGACTCCGCGAGCTGACAATAGGTCGGCGCGCCATAGCGCAGGCTGTTGAATTCAGGTTCGACGCGCAACCGCTCCGCTGCGAGCATATCGTCTCGCACTTGCCCCGACGTTGCGCTCTGGCTTTGCGCGAACTGGGCGGTTACGGCCCGTTCGACGAGATCGGGCTGGCATTCGTAACGCCGCGGCGTGCGCGAGCCCGGCGTCACGTAGCAAAAGCGCACGCATCCCTCCCCACTCCGTGCGACGCAGATTTTGCCGAGGAAGATGCTGTTCTCCGCAAGTTCAATGGCGTGCGCGCAGATTTCGCCGATCACCGTGCAGCGCGCGAAGCTTGCGATTGCGTAGGCGCAGTTTTCATTCGTCCCCCCGAGCGCGGAACCTTCGGGACGCGTCGCATCCAGGATGCTGTCGCTGATCGCGATGCGCATCGGATCGTGTCTGGCCTGATCGGCGTCGACGTTGATGGCGCCGACGATGCTGTGTTCGATGACGATCTTGGCGCGCGTGTTGACGAGTTCGAGACTGGCCTCGGCCGGATGTGTCGGGCCGCAATCGCAGTGCAGCCCCCAACCCGGCGTCAGCGTGCAGTGCCGAATCGTCACGCTGCATAGGTCGCCACTGGCGTTCTCTGCGCCGCCAGGTTCGGGACCGTCGATTTCGACTCCTCGTCCCGTGACGAGCAGTCCGTCGAGCACGAGTTGAGCGCCGTCGACGCCCGACACCGTCAGATTGCTCGGGGTGGAGGCCTGCCAATTCATCAGCCGGACGATCGGGCGCTGTCGGATGGCGGCGCGGATCTGCAGATATTGCCTCGCCTGCAACTTGATCGCGATCGGCTCGCGCTCGACATACAGCCCACTGTCGGTGATTTCGATCACCGCGGCCTCGGGCTGATCCTTCGCCCATTGCGCAAGCGCGTCGCTGATGTGTTGGAAGCGATTCTTTTTGTCTTCCCCGACGGAATAGACCGACGCGTCCGCAGGCTGCGAGGTCGGTCTTTCGTAGCTCCCGCCGCCGATGTCGGCGCTGAAGCCGTAACGGTAGGAAACCGAGACGCCCTGCCTGACCGCCTGCATCGGAAAGTCGGTCGAATGCGCGGGAAAGACGATGCGCCCGAGCGCCGGATCCACAGCGATCTTGTCCGAGGGCGGCCGGTAGGTCCACTGCGTCAGATCGGCGGCGACGATCTGATCGGGACGCACGGCGCGACGATCTGGCCCAAACCAAATTTGCAGGCTCTTGTCGGCGCCGACATAGGCATAGCTTCCACCCTCCTGGCTTTCCTTGAAGGGAATGCGGCGGATCGGGATGGGCAGATCGAGTTCACCGGGCGGATGCGCGGCGATCGATCGCGGCAAGGTGAAAAGCGGCGCGTCATTGCCGAGCGCGCTGAACAGATAGCAGTTCGGCGCCTGCTCCTCGAAGTGATAGGCCGGCGTTTGCGTGACGGAATAGATCTTCAGCCGGCAAACGAAAACGCCGACATTCGTGATGTTGCAGCGGCCGACCGTTCGGTGCGAAACGATCCGGCGCACGTCCACCGTATGCGCGCTCTCGTCGAAGGGGCCGTCGAGCAGATCCAGAGCGTCGCCGTCGCGAAGATCCGCGGTTCGTCCGCGCGACATATGCAGATGATTGATGTTTTGCGTCACCCCGAGCAGTCGATAGAATTCGACGGCGCGCGCCGGCCAGCCGGCGGTCGCCGCCGCCAGTTCTTCGAGCAGCGTCAAGGCGCCCTTGCGGCGACGGAAGCGAATGGTGTTTGCGACTTCCCGCCGCGGAACGAGCGTGCGATTGAGCGCCGAGCCTGCCGATGAGGCTGGATCGCCGAGATCGCCGGCTTGCGGCGCCGGCATATAGCCGATGAGGTCGCCGATATAGGGGACGACCCAATCCTGGCAGGTTTCGATGAACCAATTGTCATAGAGCTGCGCAATGTCCGCCTCGACCAGATTCACCTGCTCGGCGATGACGCGCAACAACGCGCGGAGCGGATAGCCCTGATCGGCGTCGCGCAATCGGTAGACGACCGGCAGGAGATCATAAAGTCGATCGGGGTTGGCCTTCATCCGGCGATCTCCGTCAAAATTAGCGTGTCGGGAATGTCCGGGGTCAGGAAAACGATCTCGGCCGGTCGGATGCGCTTGCAGGATTCCCTGGGGGAAGCCGTCGGATCCAGCGCTGCTGATTTTGCCTCGACGAAAGAACGTCGTCTCAGCGTGGTGGCGAGGGCCGCCAATTCTTTGGCCGTCACGTCCTCGGCGACGCAATCGAATTTTCGCATGTCGACGTAGTCGACGCCCTCTATGGCTTGCATGACGCCGATCGCTTCGCTCGCGAACGCGCTCTGTCCGAGTTCGCGAGCCTCGAAACCGAATGCGTCGAGCATTGCGGCCCGGATATTCGGTTCGACCGACTCCCATTGATAGTCTGCGAGGACGCGGACGCCGGCGACGACGACCAGCAATTTTACTTTGCGTATGCACAGCCGAACCGGCAGACTTGGGTCGCCGAATTGCGTCAACGCCTGAGCCAGATTGCGGTAAAGGTCGGAACCGACGCCGATCGGGATGTCGTCGGCGCCGGCGATGGTGACGTGCGTCAGCTGGCGCCGTCCGTCGGTCAGGCGCATCGCGCTCGCCTTCCCGACCCCCGCGAAGGTTCGTGCGAAATCGGCGTAGTCCTCGATCCCCACCAAACGATCCAGCGCCTTCACCGCCAGCGGCGCGTTGCGGCGCGCTTGATCGGCGCTGTCCCGGTCGGCTCCGCCCGTCGCCGGCAGCGGGTTGATCACGCGCTGCAGGCCCAAGGGATGCGTCGCGAGCTGGCTGATCCGTTGCGCGTCGACATTGCCGGATTTGCCGATGCCGTAACGATAGACCGCTTTGACGTTGAGGCTGCCCGTCGCCGGGCGGGCGCCATGCGCGCCGTCGCCGAAAAGCACCGAGGTCCGGTCGGAATCGTCGGTCATCGTGACATAGCCGCGATCCGTGGGCCCCAACGCGCCCAGATTGTCCGCTTGCCGCCAGTCGAGTTCATTGACCCGCACGACGAGCGTGCTCTCAGCTCCGGCCGGCGTCGGCGCCGAGACGAAGGTCAACGGCTCCTGGCCGAGCGCGAAGGTCTGGAACGCCTGACTGGCGTCGCCGTCGCCGAGCGCTTCGCCGACTGTTTGCCCCTGCGTCGCCGCGGCGACATTGCCGTAAATCGAAACCGTGCTTGCGTCATATGTGTAGGCGAGCCCATTGGCGAGCGTCAGAATCGTGTGCGTCGGCTCGGAGGAGATGCGCCAGGCGAAAAGACTGGGTCGTGATCCGCCGCCGGCTGCATTTGCGCCGGCGACGCCGCTCATGGCGGACGGCAGGATTCCGCCGGGAAAGGGGAGCCATGTGTTCGGATCGAGCAGCAAGCCTAAGAAGTCGGGGAAGCCGCCGCTACGCTCTTCTTTCGTCGGAACATAGGCCGAGGCGAAGACGCCCGGCGCGAGTTGGATCTGATCGGCGTATTTCTGGTTGGGAACACTCGGGGGATTGGGCTGAAGACTGGCGATCTGCACGAAGGCCCCAGGATTGAGTTCGCCCACGACCAACCGGTCGCCGAAAGCATTGGCGTCCGTCGTGTAGAGGATGTTCGAAAACGGTATGAAATCCGGCGGCGTCGCCGCAGACGACGCTTGCGTTCCTTGGTTGACGGCGGCGATCATCACGAGTTCGCTCGCCAAGACGCCGCTGACGTTCGGAATGTCGGTGCGCGCGCCCGAGACGATGATCCAGCGTCCCGGCTCCAGGCCGTCGTATAGATCCGAAAGATCGAGGCTGGCTCCTTCCACATCGGCTTCGATCGGCTCCTCGGCGAGATCGAGCGGTTCCGACTGCGCATGGATGCGCGTATCGCGCAGCGCCAAATTCGAGTTCGCGGAGGCCGCCAGAATGGCGCCAATGTCGTCAGCCGGGCTTACGCCGTCGGCGCCGGTCAACCAAGGCGGCTGGAGCGTCAGCAATGTGACCTTCGCTACGAAGCCGGTCGTCGTGTCGAAGGTGGACGTCCGGACGGCCTTCACCCGATGCGTCGTTCCGGCGCGAACTCCAGTATTCGGAGTCCATTCGTTATCGCTTCCCCTCGTAAAAGTCGGTCGGTCGATCACCACCCAACCGCCAACCTCGATCTGGTCGTAAACGGCGTCGAGCGGGACGGTGTCCAGGCCCCTTTGCAGACTGGATTGTTGATCGGCGATCAAGAATCCCCAAGCGGAAGGATAGCCTGGGCCCTTCGGCGCTGGAAGGTAAGCTCCCAGCGTCGGGGGATAGGGGAACGTGGTTACGGTGTTGGTTGTCCCACCGATGGTCTGCCGCGCGACGACCGGCGGTCCGGCGAAATTGCCCCCGAAGAAACCCGCCCTCACCCGAAGCGCCTGCGCTTCGACGCGGCTCGGCGGCGTCTCTACATTCCCCCAGGCGTCGTAGAGGGCGGACGCCGCGGCCGGGTGAAACGCCGCGAGCAATCTCGGAGCGATGTCGGACTGCGGCGCAAAGGTCTGCGCCACATTGCGGACGAGGCGTCGCGAATTGGCGGGCTGCACCGACGGGGCAAGCGAAAGCCGGCTCACCGTCCCGACGAGATTTCCGAGGGACGAGTATTCCAAAGTCGAGCTTTGAGGCACCGGTTTGCCGCTGGCGCTGTCTTGACGGTGCGGCGGCAAAATCGCGATGAGTCTGGAAAGCTCCCGCATCAAATGGTCGCTCCAGGCGGAGAGCCGAGTGAAACCTCGCTTCTTCGCAAGATCCTGACTTTGACGGACCAGCGGAACCACGCCGCGCACGAAATCCGCGGCAGCCGCACCAGCAGACTGACCGGCGGCGTTTTCCTTCAAGCTTGCGACATTGGTTTTCAGGGCTTCCAAGGCATCCGCGACCGATTGGGCCAAGTCGTTGCCGACGAAGAGAGTCCGCGCCTTGTTGATGAACGGTTGCGCCGCGGCGTCGACCAAAGCGTCGATGGCGCCGGAATTCTCGGGCGGCGGCAGAGCGAGAGTCGCGAGAGTCCGGCTGTCGAGGGGCTGCGGATCGATCGACTCGACGAAGCGCAGAACTTGCTGGCGCGGCGTCGCATTCGGGTCCTCGCCGGAGACGAGCAGCAAAGCGTCGCCCGTCTTGAGATTGGTGGAAATCCCCCGAAAATAGAGCGTGTCGACGATATCGGCGCCGAAAGCGAGCGGCCCTCCCTCCGCGCCGGGATCCACGCCCGACGGCATTATGGTTTGCGGACGCGTCAGACGCGGTCGCAGATTGTTCCAAGCCTCGCGAATGACGAGCTTGGCGGAGGTCTCGAAAAACTGCGGCGTCTCGCCGGCGCCCGGAATGCTCTGCGCCCGCACGCCCGCCGGTATTTCGCCTTCGAAGCCGGAACTTGCCGTGAAGGCGAGGTAAACGCTCGCAGCGACGCCCGGCCGCAATTCATAGCCTACGAGACGCGCCAATTCGAGAATCGAGCGACGCTCCGTCGCCGTGCGCAGATATCCTTCGTTGGCGACGCGCTCTTGATAGAAGGTCAGCACGTCGCCGACGATCGCCCAGGCGTCGAGCAAGGCGATCGACGGATCGGATGAGTCGCGCGTGGCGAGACGCCTCAGCGGATGGAGGATTTCGGCTTCGGCGATCTCTCCCGGAAACGCCGCTTCCACAAGGAGGCGATTGAGTCGCAGGAGATCCTGGCCTTGGGCGGGCGGTTCGAGATCGAGCAGGCTCTGAATCTCGCTGGTTGGCGCGACTCCCGTAAAGCGACCCGGCGCATGGAGGCTCGCCCCTTGGAGCAGGCGGTTCAGCTCGCTCGTCAGCGCCGATTTGAGTGCGTCGGAGGGCGCGCCGACGCCGTCGTATTGATCGAGCAATTGCTGCGCGCCCGGCGAAAATTGCGTTCGAAGATAGCGCGCAACGGAGTCCAACCCCGCCTTCAGGCGTCCTGCGGTCTTCGCTGGTTGCAGCCACTGGTCCCGCGTCAACAGCCACGAATCGATTTCATTCGCCGCGAGCCCGACGCCCTGGGTGGAAAGCCGCGCCAGCATCGTCTCCAGGAAGGTCGCGTAATCGCCCATGCGATAGACGATTGCGGGAAGGCCCGGGCGATTGATCTCGGAGAGGGGCGTGTCGGCCTCGACGCCCGCGCAACATCCGCACGGCTGCCTCATCGTCCACCTCGCAAATTGAGCGTCAGGCGCCCATGCTCCGGAAAATTCGGGTCGTTGTCGAGCTGCGCGATCTCGAAAGGCGCGAGAGTCAGAACGCCGTGCGGCGGAACTTCTTCGCGCGCCGGTTCGAAGCCGGGCGACGGCTCCCCGACCTCGTATCGCTCGAGCCGCGCAACCTTGACGCTTTGCACGCCGGAGACGGCCTGCGCCGCGGCGATGATTTTGCTGACATGGACGTCTTCGCCGAAGGTCAGATTGTCGGGATGGAAAAATCCCAGCCGACCGTCCGGCAGCGCACGGTTGCTAAAGACGTCGAGCAGCGCGGCTTCCACATGGCCTCGCAGTTGCTGGGGCAGCACGCAAATCGTCAAAGCCAAATCGAGCGGGACGTAAAGCGCCGAGTTTACCTCCAAATCATGGCCGATGCGCCGATAGGGTTCGAGATAGGCGGCGATCTCCGCAAGCAATTCGGCATCGGCCTCTTCTTTGCCTACGGGATCGATGGCGACCTGCGCCTCGTACCAACTGCCGTTCCAACGCAACGCCCCATTGGCGCGCTGCAGCGCGCCAAACGGCGCGACACAGACGTCGGCCGCCAAAGTCGACGCGGTTTCCGCCTCCTCTTCCACCGAGGAGCGCGGATCGTCGCCCGTCGCGCCAGTCGGAAAATCTTCGTCCGCGTTGGATTGAGCCGCGGCTGGCGACGCCGGCCGTTCACGCAGGCGACGCGCATTGTCCAGGGCCAAGGTCGCATAATCGTCCGCCGTTATCGCACGCTCCAGCACGTCGCGAAACGCGTAGGGCGCTAAGAGCTTCGCTTGCGCCATGGTCTCGGGCGCAGTTCCGCCGGTCGCGGGAAGCGGATTGCGCACGATCACCTTTCCCACATCTTGCGCGAGCGACGAGACGAGATAGGCGATCGTCTCGGCGCCGACATTGCCGGCAGGCCCGTTGCCTACCCGATAAACGGCCTCGAATTTCGCGCCGGCCTGCGGCGCTCGCCCCATTTCTGCGTCGCCGAAGCGCAAATGGGCGAAGCCGTCATTGTCGATCTCGACGACGAAGTCGAAATCGTTGGGGCCGCTTTCGAACAGATCGTTCTTTGGAAGCCATGCCGAGGCGGCTTTGTCGTCGGTCAAGGAGACGGCTGGCGTGGCCAGGCGCGGATCCTGCGTCGTTTGCGCGCTCGCGCAACCGCAGGGCGGCAGAGCCTCGCTGAAGGTGAGCGGCCTTTGCTTCAGTTTCGGGCGGAATGGCCCGGCCGTCGTCACGATCTCGGACGGCCCGCAGTCGCCGCAAACGGAAACGCTCGACCGAATGGGCGCCGAACCCAGCGACTCGCTGGTCGTGGCGCCGTGGTCGACGAGGATGACGTTGCCGCGCGCGACGCTGACGTTCTCCATGCACGTGCAGTCGGGAGCGGGCGCCTGCGCCGATATGCAGAGCGGAAAAGTGAGCGCGTCCTGCGCGCACCATTCGATTTCGACGATCGGCTGTGGCGGCGCGCCTCGCGGTCGGCTCTTGGGATAGAGCGGGTCGACGCCTTGCGTCACTTTCGTCAGGCGCACGGCCTGCCGATGTCCTGGATCGGCGTCGGCGGGATTGCCGGTCTTGGGTCCGAGCGCCTCTTCGAAGATCAGTATGTCGCCGACGGAAAGGTTCAGCGCTCTTTGCAGGCCGGGAGGATCGGCGGATGGCGGCGCTTCCGTCGTATCCGCCGCGCGCAAGGGCCCAGGCGGGATCGCAACCCAGCGATCGATCAATGTCGCGGCGACGGCGCCTTGCGGCAAACAGCATTGGCATTCGCCCCAGCCATAGAAGCGGATTTCGCTGTGCGCTGCAAAAACGCGGAACGGCTGCGGCGGATTTCCCAGGATGGGCTCGAACACCTCATATGCGCCCGGCGGCGCATTGACGAGATCCTTGGGCGAGAAAACGGGCCCTTGCGGCGCGCCGGCGAAACCCGTGACGAAAAAAAACCGATTGGAGGCGTCGAGCACGAAGTCCCCGTCGCTTTGAACGGCGACCCAGGCGCGCGCGTTGCAACCTTCGTGCATCGTATAATCGACGAGGCGAGCGTGCCGGCGCACCGATATGCGCCGCCGCGCCGTGCCGAGATAGGCCTCCGTCGCAACCGCATCCTGGTAATAGCTCTGATAGTCGGCGACATAGGCCAGAAGTTCGACGAGCGCGACGCCGAGGTCCGCCGCATGGGTCTCCTGCCAATCCGGCAGAGTTTGCGCGAGCCGATCGAGCATCAATTGGCGAAAGCTCTGATAATCCTTGGCCAGATAGTTGATGTCCGGGTTCGCGCGCGGCGGCGGCGGGCAGACTGGCCGCGTCTTGCAATCGAGGTCGCTCGCACAGTTGGCTTTGAACGAGAAGGTCACCTCGCCATAACGCGGATCGAACCCCCGCATCGGCCGCTGGACCCCCGCCGCATCGATCTCGACGACGCTCAGCGTGTAAAGGGAGAAGTCGCCGGACTTGTCGACCTTGACCTCCAGGCTGTCGTCGAGCGTCGCGTCGCTCGTGCGCAAGACTCGCAGACCCACGACCCGAATGTCGCGGATGCGTCGTCCGCCGACGATGCGAATATTTTCTGCTTGAAGCTTTGGCGGCGCCTTGCCGAGAAAGACGACCGTCAGCGTGAGCTGGTCCTGGCTCGCCTCGACGTAATCGAGACCGGCAAGAGCTTGGTCGCCGCGCACGTCCTCGCGCCGGTTTGCCCTTGTGCAGGCGAGTTGGTCGCTGATCATGACGCGCCGCTCCGCGTTAGGGTGGCGATGGCGCTCGTTTGCGTTCGCCGCACGACGTAAGCGACCGTCACGCTCAAAGTGGAGTCGACGGCTTCGACCTGCAGCTGCTGAAGATCGATGAGGTCGCCGAGGTAACGCTGCACGGCGCCCTGCATCGTGAATTGCAGCGCCGCGGCGAGCTCGGGGCTGTTGGGCGCAAAAACCATCTGCAGCAAGCCGCTGCCGAAATCGGGCCGGTTCACGCGTTCGCCGGGATTGGTGAACAACAGCTGCTCGATCATGTCGCGGATATGATCGTCGTCATCCGTGAGCGCCGTCCGCCCGCGCGCGTCGAAATGAAATGGGAAATCGATGTTCATGCCGTTTCAAACCCCCATCGCTCTTGTTTGCGTCGCAACGATCAGCAAGGGCGCACCCGTCGGCGCACAAAGCGCTTGGCTATCGAGCAACAGCAGCGGTTGGCCATTGGATCTGATGCGCAATGCCGCGGTGGTCCATTGCGCCGTCACGCAAGGTCCGTTGCCGGCCGTCGGCGGCGGCATCGTGCATCCCGCGACGGCGTAGGGCGTCGTCATGAGAACCGTGGGCTGCCCGCTGACCGCGACACGAGGATTTGGCGCGGTTGGAGTCGCCTGTCCCGCATGGGAGCAGGTCACTTGCGCGCCGACATGAAGCAGGAATCCGGGCATTTCAGGTCACCACGAGTGCGATTTTGTTGATCATGACCGAGGGGCCGACGAGTTCCACCGTCGCGCCCTTGCCGTTGTTGATGTAGATTCCAGTGTCGTTGACGACGATCATCGCGCCGGTGGGACTTCTCAAGACGATGCCGCCCGTTCCCGGGGGCGCCGGCGCGGGCGCCGGCGCCTCCATCGGAATCGGCGCTGCGTCGCTGATGATCAGCGTGTGCTGCAAAGACGTCTGGAAGACGATGTTTTGTCCCGGCGGAATCGCCGGCGGCGCGGTTGCGGCCAAGGGCACTTCGACGGCCGACCCCCACCACCCGCCGGTCCAGACGGGACGATCCGGATCGCCAGCCTCGAATTGGAGCCAGACCCCCGCGCCAATCTGCGGAACCATGAACGTTCCCATCAGCTTGCCGGCAAGAGGGACCATCGGCATCGCCCAGGTGGACGGCGTGAGGCCGCCCACGTCGGGAATCGTGGCGAGAATTCGGCCGATGTTCAGCGGGTCGATATTGTTGACCACCGTGCCGCGATAAACGCCGTAATATTTCGGACCTTCTCTCATATGCCCACCGTCGCCACCGAGGAACCGACGCCGCCACGCGCCAAAGTGAAGCTTTGCTTGTATTCGCCGCGTTTGATGTTGTGCGTGACGCTCTTGACGTAGTATTTGCCGTCATAGTACCCGCCGCCGCCGCGCACCTCGGCGAGTTGGCGCGCCTTGAACACATGGCCATAGCGCAATACGTCGAGTTGTCCGCTTGCGCTGATCGCATCCGGGGCGTCGAACAAGGCGCCGAGGGCCGCAACGGCCGCGCCGACCGCACTCTCGTTCGCCGTGGGCGTCAACTGTCGCACCTTGAAAACCGGGGGCGTGGTCGCGCCAAACGTCGCCTTCAAAATATCGAGATTGGGCGCCGGGATCGGAATGGGAAGCTTGGTGTTCGATTCGATGATCGTTACGAGATATTGCGTCGCGAGCGTGCCGTCGTACGAAAAATTCAGGGAGTCGATGTTCGCCGCGGCGTCGAAATCGATACTCAGCGCGGGTTGCGGACCGCCGAACATTTTCGAGAGATCCGGGCCGAAATAGGCCAAGCTTCTTCCCGGAGTAGGTCCCGGTTCGAGATAGAACACGGCGCCGTTCTGCGTCAGCGTCTTGATGAAAGCATAGTCGGTGCCCTTCTGCTTTATGAAATGCTCCAACGGGTTTTCGAACGAGGGAATGCTCGCGGGCAATGCGACGGGGGTTACGCCCAAGACCGCATATTTGGCCAGGATCGCCTCGACGATCAGGAAGTCCGGCAACGCCGGATAGGGTATGCCGGTGAAATCGATGAAATCCATCAGCGCCGTGAGATCCAATCCCGTCACGGTCAGTGTGCTTTTTCCGGCGGCGCCGGCCGGCGTCACATCCTGCTTGGTGACGATCCCGTCCATCAGCACTTCCGTCGAGCCGTTGACCGTCACTGCAATGATGACGCGGCGGCGCGGATCGAAGAAACCGGAGTTCTGCAACTGTCGCACCGGCGAATTCTTGCCGAGCGTAAATTTCAACTGAAAGCCGCCTTGACTGCCGACCGTCGAACTCACCTGCGCCTCCGTCAGCGCGTCGATGACGGGCTGCGGAACCGGGCTCGCGTTGAACGCGCCCATCATCAGGGTGAGATAGAAGCCGCGATTCATAGCGCCGCCCCGCTGACGCCTTGCGGCAGGGTGATGCGCAGCACGCGGCCGGGGGTCTCGGTGAGTTCTTCCGGACGCAAGGCGTCGTTGGCGTCGCAGAGACGCCAGAACAGCTCCGGATCGCCGAGGAACTGCGCGGCGACGACGTCGAGCCGCTCGCCCTGCGCGACGGCGTGCTCCTGCAGCAGTCGCAAGCTGCCGGAGGGCGGCAGAAACCGGCGCTGCAGATGGACGACGGGCTTGCCTTGCGGCGTGGTCAAAGTGGCGACGCCAAGTCCGCGATAGCGGCTCGTCGGCGCAAACAGCGTCGTCTGCAGCGAAATTTGTCCGAGCAGCGCTTCCACGGGATTCATGTCGAGCAGATCGGTCGAGTTGGTCATGCAATCCCCTTGAGTCCGAGCGCGGGCAGAGTCGCGTATTGATTGAGCTGCGCCAGAAACTCCTTTTGCCGCTGATAGGCCATGTAGAGATTCCCGCCCTTGTCGGTCAGGCTGAGATCGTCGACGCTCAGCACCCGCATGCCGAGGCTCACCTTGGCGCGGATCGGATTGAGCGTCGGATCGAAGGCCTCTTCGGTGATGCTGAAGTCGGTCAGACGCACCGGAGCGACGCGATGGGCGCTCCAGACGAACAACGGCAACGGCGCCAGCATCGGCATGATTTCCAGCACGCCCTGCTGCGCCAAGGCGAAGTTCGACTGGAGGACGGCGCTTTGCGGATAGACGAGGGTCTCGAGCGCCGCGAGTTGCGGGAAGACGCCGTATTGCATGGTCTTGGGATCGGCGGTTTCGAGCTGGTCGGTGGCGTCGATCTCCGCGTCGAGCTTGATCGTTTCGACCGGCGGTCCGGTCAGCCGCAAAGCCTCGGAACGATCGCCGCCTTCTTCCGTCTCTCCCTTGACCTTCAATGTGCGCGACAGCGTGTCGGGATTGTATTGGAACGCGATCACCCCATTCGGCAGCACAGCGAAAGTGGTCGGATCGAGCAAGACGATCCCGCCCTTGAGGACGCGCGGGGAGCCGGGGAAGGTGGTCATGGTGAGACTCCCTTATAGAATTGTTCGGCTGCCAAGCTTACGCCCCGCACCCTATTCGGCCGCCTTCACATTTAGTCTCCCGCGCGATCGAGACTTACGACCCATTCTGTGGCCGGCGGGGTGCGCACAATTAATAGGTCGCGCTCCTCGCCGACGACCTGACGCAATTGCACAGTTGGCGCAGTGACTCGCGCTTTCGCGGCGCGCCGAAGGGCGCCAACTCGAAGCACGGTTTCAGTATTGATCAATACGACTTGCCCCTCTAGCTCATCAGCGCTGACCACATAATCTCCTCGAGGAATGAGGATCCCTCCAGCACGCGCGGACCGTTGTATGCGAATATTCATCGTCGTTTTCCTACAAAAGGTCGCCGAACAATGCGCCCCCCAACAACCCAACCCCGGCGCCGATGCCTGCGCCGATGAATGCCCCTAAAGGCCCGCCAGCCGCTGCGCCGATCGCGGCTCCTCCGACTATCCCGCCAAAAACGCTTCCAGCCGTCACCAAATCAGCTTCAGGCTTTCCCTTTTGTTCGTTTATGCCTTTGGTGAGAGCATTCGGATTGTGGACCGCGAGAGACGTGCTCGACGGCGGAGAAGCGCCAGCCGCCTTTGTGACGTCAATCGCAAATTTCGTACAGTTAAAGTCGAGCAGGTTATAGGCCGGTTTTTCTCGACAAATAGATTGAGCGTAATCCAAGGCATTTGAGAAGTGCTTCTGAGAAATCTCATATCCAATTTCGCTATATTCCGTCGCATTGGGTGGCTCATGCGCGACGTCCGGGTGATGGACGCATCCTTCCACCGGTTTAGAGAAATGCTTCGGATCGAACCCCGTCTGCGGCCAAAATCCGTAACTGTATTTTGTGCCTGCGTTATCTTGCATCTTGATCCATGTGTGGCCGACGTTGGCGTTAAGAAGCCGAATACCTCCTTTTTGCTCTCTGTCTACCGCAAGAATAAGCTTCCATGCAGTTGCTGTTCCATCTCCTAATGCGTCCGGTTTTGAACATGCATCCCCGGACGCACAAAATTTAGGGTCTAGCGCTCTGAATATCTGCGACGGGGAACCGCGCTGGCCCACTTGAGCAACATGCGCCAATTCATGCGCTAATAAACGCCTTCCTTCAGTTGTTGCTGGAGCATACTGGCCTTTAGAAAACACGATGTCGTTACCTACGGTGTAGGCGAGGGCTCCGACTGATCGCGCGGAATCGGCAGCTCGCGAGTCAGCGTGAATGCGAACGCGGCTGAAATCGTAACCGTCGCGGGTGGAAGCCGCAGACGATGCGTCTCTGTCGGGTGTTCGTATGATATCGCTAGCGATCCGGTCCGCTTCCTTCTCCGATGAATCGTCTGCGGAGACCACTGAGAGTGCATTCGCCGCTTTGCGTGAAACCGAAATGTGAGTGCGCGGCAGGATCTGCTGATGCCCGAACCGCGGCTCCATGAACGCGCGCGTCGCCGCGTCGAGCGGTTGCCCCGGCGAGCGCAGCACCTCATGCACGATCGCCGGAGCTTCGCCCGCAAAATTTCCGTTCGCCGACTTGCGCTGCAGCGTCTCCTTCTTCTTGCCGCAGGCCTCGCAGTCGCCGCCGGCGATCGTATGATTGCCGCAGGCGCATTTGCGTTGCAGCAGTCCGCTCGCGAGCGGCGCGCGCCCCGCGTCCCTTTGCCTTTGCGTGTTCAACGCGCGCTCGCTCATCGTCTTGCTCCCAAGGCGGCGTGAATGGATTTCGCGATGTCGCGCCCGATCGCCTGCGGCGGGTTTCCCTTCGTCAAACGAATTGCCGGGGCCTTCAGGCGGGCAACGGCGCCGTCCGTTCTCCAATCGCGCCCCCGCCCCTCCGCCGACAACAGCCGCGACAGCTCCCGCTCCAGCGCCGCCTGAACCTGCGGCGCCTGACGGCGCTCCAGCGGCAGGCCGTCCAGCACCAGTCGCTCGATGTGAAGGCGTATCTTCATGCCACCGCTCCCGCGGCGTCCGTCCAGCGGAAGTCCGCTTCGTTGATGGGGCGGTCGAGTTTGCGGAACTCCATGCGCGCCGCGGCGAGGACCAGCGGCATCGTCACCGGCCCCCCGCTCCGCACCGCGAGAAAGGCCGCATTGAGCGCGACGTTGGAGATGTTGCCGCCGGTGAGGTTGAGGCGCGCCAGGCGGTCGAAATCCAAATCCCCCAAGGGCGTCTTCGCGGGGAAGACTTTTCGCCAAATCGCCTTGCGCTCCGCCGCCGAGGGGTAGGAGAAGTTGACGATGAACCGCAGCCGCCGGAGGAAGGCCGTGTCGAGCGCGCTTTTCATGTTCGTCGCGAGTATGGCCAGTCCGCGATAGGTCTCCATGCGCTGCAGGAGATAGTTGATTTCGATGTTGGCGTAGCGGTCGTGACTGTCCTTGACCTCGCTACGCCGGCCAAACAGGGCGTCGCATTCGTCGAAGAACAGAATCGCGCCGCCATCTTCGCAAGCGTCGAACACCCGCCGCAGTTTCTTCTCGGTCTCCCCGATGTATTTGTTGACGACGGCAGAAAGATCGATGCGATACAGATCGAGGCGCAGATGGTTCGCGAGGACCTCCGCGGCCATTGTTTTTCCCGTGCCGCTTTCTCCGCAAAACAGCACGCTCATGCCGAGCCCGCGATTTGTCCTGTCGCCAAATCCCCAATCTTCGTGAACGACGGCGCGACTTTTCACCTGATCTGCGATCTGCCACAGCAGATCGGCTTCGGCCTCGGGAAGCACGATGTCCTCCCAATGCGCGCGCGCTTCGACACGCTGGGCCAGATCATCGATTCTGGGACGGCACTCGTCCAGACAGGCGCTCCACAGCCGATCGTTTAGAGAAGGGCCACCGGGCGAATCGTTTGCGGCGAGCGCCCGAGCGGCGATCCGTTCGATGCTGGCGGTCTCCATATTGAACTGACTCCCCAGCCGCCGCGGCGCGTCCGCGCCGCGCGCGCCCAGCGCGCGCGTCCATGCCTGCGTCTGTTCGACCGCATTCGGCTTTTCTACGTCGACCGTCACGTTCGCCTTGCCGAACATCGACCAGACGTGACGCACGCCGAGAAAAACCAGCCCGCCTCCGCGCTCCAGCAGCCGCGAGATCGCCTGGACGGCCTGACCGTGCTCTCCCTCGACCTCGTGCGCGTCGAGGTAAAGCGTCACCGGCAGCAGCAGACTCTCGCGGCGCCAGAGCCGGGCGAGCGTCTCGACTTCGCCCGGCGCGCTTGGCGCGTCCTCTACCGCGAGCCGATAAGCCCTCGCCCCGAACACGCTCGATATCGACGCGGCCACGCGGTGTTTGCTCGGTCCGTCGGGCCCCACAAGCTGAACAGTCGGCAGCGGCCGATCCGTCGCCTGTAGGCGCAAGCATGCGACGACCGAGTCGACGACGCTGCGCTGCGAGGGAGGCAAACCCAGACCTGCGTCGGCAAGCTCAATCGGCGACAGCAAGTTGGCCAGCCTGTCGTCCAGGTAATCCAGCCCTTTGAGATAGGTCATGATCCTTTCGTCGATGCGCAGGGCGCTTGTCGTCAGCGGCTGCGCGCCCGGTTGATTGATCTCGATCAACCGCCAGAAACGCAGCGGGCGCTCGGGCGAGAGCGCATCCCACGCCGGATCGTCGAAAAGGCTGAGCGCCAGGGCGAAAGTCGGATAGGCGCGATTCATGTCGCCCAAGGCGCGCCCGCAAAGCGCGCCAATTCCGGTGTCCAACTCCACGGCGGCGCAGAGCAGCAGCACTTCCTGTTCGAACGGCGACAGGCCAAGCCGCTGCGCGAGGATGAGCAGCGCGGGGGGCGTTTGCTGCGCTTCTTTCGCGGCGTCTCCATCCGGCGAGGCTTCGCTCCCCTCAGGCTCGGCGTCGGCGGGCGGCGCCGCCTTTGCCACTGCGCCCGTCCGGTTCGCACCCCTTTCGGGGACGGCGCGAGCCAGAAGAAAGGCGGGCGGCGTCTCCGTCGACGTGAACGAAGCATTCCTGTGGCCCGCGCGCGCCTCGAGAAGAGCGCGTAGGCGTGCGACGTTCTTCGCGAGAAAGCGGTTGTTGTCGTCCAACCAGTTCGTCGCCTCGTTCATGTGACGGTGACCTTCTGGTTGGAATCGAACGCGGGACCCGTCGGCGTGATCGCGACGGGCACGCTGTCAACGCCGTCGACCCGGAGCCGAACGAGATATGCGCCCGCGCTCGCGGCCGGAACGAGAAAGGTGAGCGTCGTAGGTTTGCCGAGGTCGACGGGATTGTCGAAATTCGTCGCAGGAATCTGCCGGTCGCCGAACAGCAGGAACACGCGCTGATTGGCGCGCACGCGCGGCGCACAAGTTAGTGTGAGAGTCAAATCGCCCGCGGCGACCTTTAGCGGGGATACGGTAATGACTGGCGCCAGAGCCAGGGGCGTTTCGTTGCTCAGGTAAGGAGGCAGGCCGGGATGGCTGACGACGAGCGCCACGGTGTAGAAGCCCGCGACCCATTGGCTCAGATCCACCGGATCAGCGGCGAGATTCACGACGATCTGGCTCGCGGTTCCGCCGGCTTTGGGCGCCATGTCGATGGGGGTCGTCAGCAACGCATTCTGGAAGCGCACCAGGAAACTGTCGCTGTCGAGCTGTTGTCCGGCAAGAATGAGGTCGTCGCCGAGACGCGCGGCGACGAATGGCGGCGGCGGCCGTGCTTCGTCGAGCGACGGAGGCGGCGAGGCGGCGGATAGGACGCCCTTATCGCCGGCGCCGCGAGCCAGCACGGGCGGCGGCGTCTTGGCGGCGCGCAGGCTCTCGATGACAGCGACCGAAACTTCATAAACCGTGGAGAGGCGAAATTCGCTGGCGAACCCGGTCCATAGTTTTGAGAGTTCCTCCACCGGCGTGGGCTGCAAGGTGATCCGCACGTGCTCGATCTGTTGATCGAGATCGCTTGCGCCCAACAAAGTTTGCAGCGGGCCGCTCGTGACCGCGGCTTTGATGTCCGCGGGATTGAGCACCGGGTAGTCATGGAGGATGCGCATGGCGCGGCCCAGCAGCACGTGGCTGTAGGGTCCCAAATTATCGTCGTCGAGGCCGAAAGGCGTCAACAGATAATAGAGATTGAGCGGCAGCGGTGTCGTGGCGGTCTCGCCTGGCCGAACTTGGCGCGGCATGTCTCTGTTCGCCCAGCTTGCGCTGCGCGATACTTGATAAAGAAACAGATTGAGCTGATTCCCGGTTCGATTCGCGCGCGCCTTGTCGAGCGGCAGGAGCGTTACGTCCGCTCCGGTGATGTCGGCGTCGTTGATGTGCGCGTTCAAGATCGACTGGAGCGTCGCGGTCACGGCGGCGATGGCGAGAGCGTTGCTCATTCATCGCTCCTTGCCAGCGCGCTGACGCAGATAGTCGCCAAGGCTCACAGGAGTTCCAGCGGAGCGCGGCTTAGCCGGAGCGCCCGTCGCGGCGGCCTCGGCGCGCACCTCAATGCGTCCAATCGTTATCTCGATCGTCGCTTCCGCTCCTTGTCGGCGCCCGCCGCCACGCGCCTCCGGCGCCCCGCGAGCCTGCCTGCACACGACCTTGCTTTCGAGCGAGGTCGGAATGGGCGGCGTCGAGGCGGAGGGCGAGCGGACCGTCGCCAGCTCGGGGCTCGGCGCAAAAACGCGCGGTGTCGGACGCCAATCCACCTTCGCATGTTCGGGCGCGAAGGGTCTTTCATGCGCCGCGTCCAGCGCGCCATTCGACAATCTCGGCCGCTCCAAAAGCGGCGTTGGCGAGGCTGTCGACAAGCCCGCGCTGTTGGTGGAACTTGCGCTCTCCGTCACGAACCCGTCCTCGACAGGACGTTGGCGCACCTTGCGCGCTGGTTCTCGCGGCGCCGCGACCGAAGCGACTGGCGCCGTGTGGGGGAGGCCGCCTCTGTCTTCAGGCTCTTCAAGCCTTCGTCGGGCGATGGAGGCCATGGGCTTCGCGGGACGCGGGACTGCGTAGACGTTGGCGTCAACGCTTGGGGAGCCGAGGGGCTCTGCTATTTCAAGAAGCGTTTCGGTCGCGGCGTAGAGCCGCGGCCGCTCAGCCGCCACGGGCTCATTTACGCTCCGCGCGCGTATGTTTGGATTTCGCAGATCCTCGGAACGGTGGGGCGCAGGACCTGCGACGAAAAAAGGCGGTTCCGATTGCGGCCTCGGCGCGGGATCTGGCTCGAACACTGAGATCGTGCGCGGTCTCACGGCCTCCGCCGAACCGAAACTTCTCCCGACGAGATGGTTCAGAAAGTCGCTCATCCGCTCGCCAATTCGAGATAGATCCGCCGTCGCGCAGCGCTCAACGCCAATATGTCCTGCTCACGCCAGCCATAGGCCGAGGCCAGGACGTGAATCTCGCGAAGCATGCGCGTAGCCCATGCGTGAATCTCGCACCAAAGGTAGGAGGCGATGTCCAGGATGGCGGGCCAATGGTGAGCGCAAGCCGGACAAGCGATCTGCAATGCGATGTCGGCCTGCGGATCGGCCTCGGCCATGGCGATCTCCGCCGCGTCTACGAGGCTTGCCGGCAGTTGTTCGATGCCGATGTCCTGGCCGTCGCATTGCGCCGCGAGCAGGCAACGTTCGAACAACGCGCACCTGCGACGCGCCGCATCGGGGAATTTCTCGATCTCCATTAAATCGAGACCGTTCGGAGGCCGCACCCACAGTCGATAGGCTTCATGCGTCAGCGGCGCCGCTTCGCGCGCCGGCGCCGGCGCATCCACCCTCAAATCGGCGACGCCGAGAAAGAACTCCACGCCTTCCCCGCATTGCGGGCACTGCGCCACGCAATCGAGGCGCGATCCGAACATCGACTCGCGCAGGCTCAGCAATTCGGCGTCGCGACGCCCGATGCTGAGACTTGCGAGCGCGTCGAAGGACGTCTCGGGCGTCGCCGCCGACAGCAACGCCAAGGCCCGCGTCGCCGGCCCCTGTGACAGGCCGCGCTCCCAAAGCTCAAGCAGCGTCGACTCGCAGAGGGCGCGCATTTCGGATCACCCCGCCGGAACGGTGAAGGTCGGCTCGCTGGGCTCCGGCACGGTGAAGTCCTGCTCCCACCCTTCGTTTTCCAGCTTGACGTGCTCCAGCGCCACCGCATTGGCGTTGGCGTCAAGGTCGGATATGGCCTGATATTCGGAAACCCAGCAGCGATAGATCTTATAGGCTAGCGCGACCTGCCCCGACTCGTTGTAGACTTCGAGGATGAGGTCCTTGCGAAAATCCTTCAAGGAAATTTCGGCCCCGAGCCCAACGTTGACTTGCCACACCTTGTTGGCCCACTGGACGAACTCCTTGTCGTGAGTGACCCCACGCTCCAGCGTGAGGGCCTCGAACGTGCTGCGTCCTGGGCTCTTGCGATCGGTTGAAGGATCGCCCCCTTCGCGATGCTTGACCACTTCGGTCGTGCGCTTCAAAGCGCTCACCTTGGAGACTCCGGCCACATATTTGCCGTCCCATTTCACTCGAAATTTGAAGTTCTTGTATGGGTCGAAGCGCTGGGCGTTGACCGTAAACTGCGCCATGACTTCCTCCTCAAGTCGCGATCTGCCCAGCAATCTGCTGAATCTGAAGAACCACGAATTCTGCAGGCTTAAGCGGCGCGAAGCCCACGATGATGTTGACGACGCCGAGATTGATGTCGTTCTGGGTCGTGGTTTCCTTGTCGCATTTCACGAAATAGGCGTCCTGCGGCGTTTTTCCCTGAAACGCTCCCTGTCGAAACAGCGTTTGCATGAAGGCGCCGACGTTCAGTCTGATCTGCGACCACAAGGGCTCGTCGTTGGGTTCGAATACGACCCATTTGAGCCCCCGATACAGGCTCTCTTCGATGAACAGCGCGGTCCGCCGGACCGGAAGGTATTTCCACTCGGAGCCGATCTCGTCATTGCCGCGCAGCGTGCGCGCGCCCCAGACGACGACGCCATATACCGGAAAATTGCGGATGCAATTGACCGCATAAGGGTTCAAGAGGCCATTTTGCTTGTCGTTTATCGGGACGCTTACGCCCGAAACGCCGGTGAGGCTCGCGTCGGTTCCGGCGGGCGCCTTCCAGACGCCGCGGCTGCCGTCGGTGCTGGCGTATATTCCGGCGACAAATCCACAGGGTGGGAACAGTCCCATGCCGCCCAAGGGGTCGGGCGCATTCAGCCAAGGGAAATAATAGGCGGCGTTGATGGCGTCGCCCCCGGTGATTCCGGACGGGCCCTTGTTTTGCAAATCGGCGACGACGTCGTCCGAGGCGCAGTCCGCGATGAAGATCGCGCGGCGATTGCGGCAGAAGGTCTCGAGCCCTTGAATCGTCGGCGCGTCGGTTTCGCCCGGCACGCACAGGATGTTGAACAAATCCACGTGTTCCAGCAGGGAAACGCCCTGCCCATCGGCTAATAACGCCGTTTCGAAGTCGCCGCTCGACGACGCCTTCGTCTGTGCGGGGCGCAGCACCTTCCCATCCAGATCCTTGCCCTGCGCGCCGCTGAAGGCTTGAGGTTTCGCCGCATCGATATCGGCGAACGCTGCAGGGGCGCCGGTCACGGAAGCGGTCACGAAGTTCGACTGTGAGTTGACGATATCCAATACGTAGCGCCCGCTTGGGTCTGGCGAGCTTATCGAAAGATTCTCGAAGGACTCGACGAGCGCGGGAGTCGGCGCAACGCCGCCCGCGGGCGCCGGCGGATTGTAATAGATCTGCAGGCGGAAACGGCCTGTGTTTTTGTTGGTGCTGGGATCGATGAGGTTTTTGAGCGCGACGCCATAACTTGTCGCCCATTTGCCCGGGCTGTTGGCGGTGATCTCCAAAAACTTGGTATTGTCCGTAGTGTCCGGAATGTCGGTCTTGGCCGAGGCTGCGCCGTTGGCGGCGTCGCTGCTCGCGAGCCTGACGACATAGGCCTGCTGACCGCCATTGGCGAAAAAATGCGAAACGGCGTAACCTAGCAAGCTGCGGGAATCGAGACCGCCGTAATCGCGGACGAAATCCGAAAAGCTCAACACGAGGCCGGCGGCATTCGTCGGCCCTTTCGGCGCCCAGCCGACGAAGGCGGCGATCGACGTGGCCACCCCAGTGATAGTGCGCACGCCGCTGGGAATTTCTTCGACATAGACTCCAGGATAGCTGACGGCGACTGACATAAATCAATCCTCCTCCACGAAATCGACTGCCCGAGGGCGCATCCAACTTTCTCGCGACCGATCGCGTTCCGGCCGAGCAACGCGGCCCATAAGCCAATGGCCTAGTGAGATTACTCTAGCTTGCCGAACGGAGCCATCGACAACAGGATGGATCACGCACGAAAGAAGGATCTAATCCATTCGATGGACGACGTGTTTTTGAAATTGCGCTGGGCCGAGCGCGGCGATGCCCGACGAAAGGCATGGAAATGGCCTGCTCTAGAGCGGTTTCCTCTCAGGTTGGGTCATATCCCGCGGCGGCGAAGAAGTTTGCGCACTCGCTTGGCGTGAAGGCTCGCAACAATTCGCCGATCTGATCCCACTGGCCGTCGACGGTTCGGTCGGCGGCTTTTTCGCAACGGCGCCTCGAGCTTGGAGAAGGCCTTCTCGATCGGATTGAACTCGGGACTGTAGGGCGGCGGATAGAGCAGCCTCGCGCCGGCCGCCTCGAACGCTTTGCGCAGCTGGGGAGCGAGGAGTTACGGTGAAGGCGCATTTTATGTTCCTCGGCAAGCCAAATGAGAGTTTACGATCAAGTGGCGCGTTGCTGCGCCTCAGCGCGTCGACGTGTCGCCCTCGGTAGCATTCAGCAATCCTGCGCCGCATCGCCAGGGCTTGTGCGCGGCACGAGTCCATCGAAGCGGTAGGTTCGGCGTTCTGGGGGCCAAATCCGGGCGGAGCCCCAGCATCCAGTTTCAGCGAACCGATCGCGTCGGCCGATATCTCGAGAGGCGCCCATCGTAGAGGTGAGCTGTCCATCTCGGCCGCCCAAAGTCGCCGCGCATTTTTCACCATAAATCTTCGCAGTTTTGATAATCCCTTCCGCGCGTTGGAGAACGCGGATGACCACGGGAAGGCCGTGAAACTCCTTCGCGAGGGGAAATATGCGGCGGAAATCCCCGCGACCTCATCGAGGACGAAGGCGGCTGGGCGCCCTATTTGTCTCCGCGGAACGCCATGAAGCTGGACGAGGCGCGCTTGGCGTTGCGCGCCGGGGGGCGAGGGCCGTTTCTCGTCCGGGGAATTCGTGCTAATTTCGCCCCATGTCCACGATCGCCTTCGACACGCTCAGATTCGCCCGCGCCTTGCGCGAAAAAGCGAAGCTCACGCCCGAGCAGGCGGAGGGCTTCGCCGACGCGATCGGCGAAGCGATGCACGACGATCTTGCGACGAAATCCGATCTGCGCCTCGTCAAGGCCGAACTTCAGGGCGAAATTCAACAGGTCAAGGCCGAGCTTCAGCAGGTGAAGGCCGAACTCCAGGGCGAAATTCAACAGGTTAAGGCCGAGCTTCAGCAGGTGAAGGCCGAACTCCAGGGCGAAATTCAACAGGTCAAGGCCGAGCTTCAGGCAGGCATTCAGCAGGTGAGCGCCGAACTTCAGGCCGACATTCAGCAAGTGAGGGCCGAGCTTCAGCAGGTGAAAGTCGAGCTTCAGGCCGACATTCAGCAGAGCAGAGCCGAGTTTCGAGCCGGGATCGAGTCGGCAAAGTCCGAGATCGTCAAGTGGATGTTCGGGGCCATCGGCTTTCAAACGATCCTGATGCTCGGAGCGATCGTCGCCCTGATCCGCATCGTCAAGTGAAGTTTCCGGAGCGGCGCCGCACGGAGCGGAAAACCAAGCGTCGAAACGAGCGCCAAGTCCGCCCCGTCCTCGTCGCCGGAGCGCGATACCCACAGAACCGCTCATTATCCCAGGAACGAGGCCGGTCCGACGACCAAACCAACGTTGTCCAAAGTTTCGGTGGCGCGACGGCTCCCGCCCCAGTCGAGCGCCGGCCCTCGCATGATTGGCGCGCCGCATCATGGGATGGAAAAGCCAGACGTGTCGGAAGTTTAAGCTCGCGTCCATCGTGCGCATAATGAGGAAATCGTAGCCTGATCCTCTCCAGATGAGAGAAAAGAGGGCAAGATCATGAAACGCTCAATGCTCGTTTCGCTCGCCGTGCTCGGCGTCTTCGCCGTCACGCAGGCCGATGCGCAAGTCGCTTTTCGCGACGTCTCCAAACATCGACGCGGTCAAGCCGTGTTCGAGGCCTCAGCCAACGCCTGCGGCGCCGCGACGGGCGAGAGCCCGGAGTCCGCGGCCTATCGGCAATGCATGCAAGGCTACGGCTATCGCGCGCAAAACGCCGCGCCCGCCCCTGTCGCGCAGGCAAAGCGCGCGCAAAGATCGGCGAGCCGGGAATGCGGAGTTTTGGAGGCGCTGTTCGGCTGCGAGAGCACGGCGCCGGCGCCCCGCGAGGCGCGCCTGCGCGACCCCGACCGCTCCCGACGCGTGACGGTCACGCCGAGCGCGCCGGACGACACCCCATCGCCAAGTTATACGGACTCTCCGAGCCCTCCGCCGGTCGACGTCGCGAGCCTGGTCATCGACCAGACGTCGATCGACACGATGAACCAGGCGAACGCGGCCGCTGCGCTTCAGCAGGTGCAGATCGACGCGGACATTGCGCGGCAGACCGAGCAGGCCGCCAATCTGACGACGAACTTCGGTCAGTGACGACGCGGGCTCGACACGCGCCGCGATGAACGGCCGCTTCACAAGATAAAGCGGCTCAAATCCCGGTTCCGCGCCAGATCGCCGATGTGCCTCTCGACGAAGTCGCCGTCGACGACGATCTTCTCGCCGCTGCGGTCCGACGCGGAAAAACTAATGTCGTCGAGCACGCGCTCCATCACCGTTTGAAGACGGCGCGCGCCGATGTTTTCGACCGAGGTGTTCACCTCGACGGCGATCTTGGCGATGGCGGCGACGGCGCTCGGCGCAAACTCCAGTTCGACGCCTTCCGTGCCGAGCAGCGCAGTGTATTGCGTCGTCAGGCAGGCTTCCGTCTCGGTCAGGATGCGGCGAAAATCCTCTTCGTTGAGCGAGGCGAGTTCGACGCGGATCGGCAGGCGGCCCTGAAGCTCCGGCAGCAGATCGGACGGCTTCGCGACATGGAAGGCTCCGGACGCAATGAACAGCACGTGGTCGGTCTTCACCGAGCCGTGCTTCGTCGACACGGTCGTGCCCTCGATCAGCGGCAGCAGATCGCGCTGCACGCCCTCGCGAGACACATCGGCGCCGCCGCGCCCCTCGCGTGCGCAAATCTTGTCCATCTCGTCGATGAAGACGATGCCGTTGTTTTCGACGTCGCCGATCGCCTCGCGCACGCAGGCGTCCTGATCGATCAGCTTGTCGCTCTCCTCGGCGATCAGCGGGCCGACGGCGTCTTTAACGTGCAGGCGCTTGGGCTTGCCGCGGCCCTGCATGGCCTTGCCGAAAATGTCGCCGATGGAAAAGGCGGTGACGTTTCCGGGCATGTTCGGCAGTTCGAACACCGGCCCGCTCGGCCCGCTCGAGGCGATCTCGATTTCGATCTCCTTGTCGTCGAGTTCGCCGTCGCGATATTTCTTGCGAAAGCTCTCGCGCGTCTGCGGCTGCGCGGCGGGGCCGACGATGGCGTCGAGCACGCGCTCCTCCGCCGCGAGCTGCGCCCGCGCCTCGACGCCCTTGCGCTTGCGGTCCTTCACCAAAGCGATGGCGACTTCGACGAGATCGCGCACGATCTGCTCCACGTCGCGCCCGACATAGCCGACCTCGGTGAATTTCGTGGCTTCCACCTTCAGGAAGGGCGCTTCGGCGAGCTTGGCCAGGCGCCGGGCGATCTCGGTCTTGCCGCAGCCGGTCGGGCCGATCATCAAAATGTTCTTCGGCAGCACTTCCTCGCGCATCTGTCCTTCGAGGCGCAGGCGCCGCCAGCGGTTGCGCAACGCGATGGCGACGGCGCGCTTGGCGTCCTTTTGTCCGACGATGTAGCGATCGAGTTCCGAGACGATCTCGCGCGGCGAGAAATCGGCCATGGGTGTTGTTCCTCGTTGAGAGCGCGCAGCGAAGAGAGAGTAACGAAGAGCGGGGAGAGTGGGAAATTCGCTGTCCGTCACTCCCCTCAAATCGTCTCCACGACGACGTTGTGATTGGTGTAGACGCAAATGTCGGCGGCGATGTGCATGGCGCGGCGCGCGATGGTTTCGGCGTCGTGGCCGCTGTCCAGCATGGCGCGCGCGGCGGCGAGCGCGTAATTTCCGCCCGAGCCGATCGCCGCGACGGCCCCATGCGCGTCGGCTTCCGGCTCCAGCACGTCGCCGGAGCCCGTCAGCACCAGGCCGACCTGCTTGTCGGCGACCAGCATCATCGCCTCCAGCCGGCGCAGATAGCGGTCCATGCGCCAATCCTTGGCGAGTTCGACGCAGGCCCTCGTCAGCTGACCCGGATATTGCTCCAGCTTCGACTCCAGCCGCTCGAACAGCGTGAAAGCGTCGGCGGTGGCGCCGGCGAAACCGGCGATCACGTCGCCCTTACCGAGACGCCGCACCTTCTTGGCGTTGCCCTTCATGATGGTTTGCCCGAGGCTGACCTGGCCGTCGCCGGCGATGACCGTCTTGCCGTCCTTCTTGACCAGGACGATCGTGGTGGCGTGCCAGCTTTGCGGCCGCCCCCTTTGTTCATTGTCCATTTGCGCCTCGATGAGCCTCTTTGGCCCAGACATCTAGGGGCTCGCCGTCCGCGCGGCAAGGGCGCGCCTGCTCACCCCGCAACCGAATAGAGCGCCGGATCGCGCTACGACGCGGACGAAGGCGCCGGAACGGCGACCGACGCCGGCGTCTCGCCGGTGGTCTCGACGACGGCGAGTTTCGCCCGCGCCTCGGCCGCCTCGCGCTGGCGGTTCCACATCGCCGCATATTCGCCTTTGCGTTCCAGCAACGAATTGTGCGTGCCGCGCTCGACGATGCGGCCGTGATCGAGAAAGACGATTTCGTCGGCCTCGACGACGGTCGAAAGCCGATGCGCGATGACCAGAGTCGTGCGCCCCTTGGCGACGCCGCGCAGCGCCTCCTGAATCTCGTGCTCCGTAAAGCTGTCGAGCGCCGATGTGGCTTCGTCCAGGATCAGCACGCGCGGCCCTTTCAGAATCGTCCGGGCGATGGCGACGCGCTGCTTCTCGCCGCCGGAGAGTTTTAAGCCGCGCTCGCCGACCTGCGCCTCGTAGCCGCCTGGAACCGATGCGATGAAACGGTCGATCTGCGCCAGCCGCGCCGCCTCGCGCACTTCTTCGTCGCGCGCGTCCCAACGGCCATAGCGGATGTTGTAGCCGATGCTGTCGTTGAACAGCACGGTGTCCTGCGGCACCATGCCGATCGCCGCGCGCAGACTCTTTTGCGTGACGGCGAGAATGTCCTGCCCGTCGATGGCGATCCGTCCGCCCTGCGGCTCGTAGAAGCGAAACAACAGCCGCGAAATCGTCGATTTGCCGGCGCCGGACGGCCCGACGATGGCGAGGGTCTTGCCCGGTTCGACGGTAAAACTCACGCCTTGCAGGATCGGCCGCTGCGCGTCGTAATGAAACACGACGTTCTCGAACGCCACCCTGCCCTCACGCACGACGAGTTCCGGCGCGCCCGGGCGGTCGGCGATCTCCGGATGCTGTCCGAGAATGGCGAACATCCGCTCGATGTCGACGACCGCCTGCCGCACTTCGCGGTAGAAGGTGCCCATGAAGTTCAGCGGCTGATAGAGCTGGATCATCGTCGCGTTGATCAAGACGAAATCGCCGACGCTGGCCCGCCCCGCCGTCACGTCTTGCACGCACATCAGCATCATCGCGGCGAGGCCGCCGGTGTAGACCACGGCCTGGCCGGCGTTGAGCACGGCGAGCGAGATGTAGGACTCGACGCTGGCGCGGCGGTAGCGCTCCATGGATTTGTCATAGCGCTCCGCCTCGCGCTCCTCGGCCCCGAAATATTTCACGGTTTCGTAGTTCAACAGGCTGTCGATGGCCTTGACGTTGGCGTCGACGTCGCTGTCGTTCATCTGGCGGCGGATGGCGATGCGCCAGTTGGTGGCGACGGTCGTATAGGTCAGATAGGTGATGATCGTGACCGCCGTCGCCAACGAATAGCGCCAATCGAATTGCACGAAGAAGACGCCGAGCACGATGAGGAATTCGACGATGGTCGGCGCGCCCGACGACATGACGAGGCGCGCCAAGGTCTCGATGGCGTCCCGTCCCCGCTCCAGCACGCGCGTCAGTCCGCCGGTCTTGCGGCTGATGTGATAGCGCATCGACAGGCGATGCATGTGTTCGAACACGTCTATGGCGAGTTTTTTCACCGCATGCATCGCCACGGCGGCGAACATCGCGTCGCGGGCCTGCGTCAGCAAGGCCTGCACGGCGCGCAAGACGCCATAGAGCAGCGTGAAGCCGGCCGCACCCGCCAGCAGGCCGGACAGCGCCGCGCCCTGATTTTGCTGCAGCGCGTCGGTCGCCCATTTGAACGTATAGGGAACGGCGGCGTTGACGATCTTGCCGACGAGCAGCAGCGCGAAGCTGTAGAGCACGCGCCGCTCGAGATCGGCGCGGCCGTTCGGCCAGATATAGGGCCAAAGATGTTTCAGCGTGGCGAGGAGACTGATCTTGCCCAAGACCGGCGCGGCCGGCGCGTCGTCGCCGTCCGCTTTGATGTTCGTCGCTAGTCTCTGCATCGCCCGTCCATTCGAGGGAGCGCCCCGCGCCGCGTGGCTTTTGCGTCATATATGCGCTTTATCCCATTTGCGCACCCCGCGCCCGATCGGCTCGCTTGATCGGAGTTCCCAGCGGCGTAAAAGGCGGGTGGAAACGGAACGAATCATGACGGCGATCAAAACCATTTGCGTCTATTGCGGCTCTTCTCCCGGCCACGACCCGCGTCACGCCGCCGCGGCGCAAGCCCTCGGAACGCTGATCGCCAAATCCGGCATGGGGCTCGTTTTTGGCGGCGGCTCTTGCGGATTGATGGGCACGGTGGCGCGCGCGACGCTCGCCGCCGGGGGGAAAGTTTGCGGAATCATTCCGGGCTTTCTCGACAGCCGCGAGGTGGCGCTGGAGGGATTGAGCGAACTTTTGGTCGTGCCCGACATGCACACGCGCAAGCAGCTCATGTTCGAGAAGGCCGACGCCTTCGTCGCGCTGCCCGGCGGCATCGGGACGCTGGAGGAACTCGCCGAGCAACTCACCTGGATTCAACTCGGCCGCCACGGCAAGCCGCTCGTCATCGCCGACATCGGCGGCTTCTGGCGCCCGCTGCTGACGCTCTTCGCCCATATGCGCCAGGAAGGCTTCATACGATCGGGATATGAGATGCGCTATCTCGTCGCCGAGCGGGTGGAGGACGTGATTCCCATGATTCTCTCCGCCGCGGCGCATGCGCGGCCGGGAGTGGCCGAGGCGGAGATCGCGAAGAGATTCTAGAGGAGAGGACGAGATGGCGCGCATCACCGAATTGACGCAATCACGCAAAGCCGAAAACCCCGCCGACCTCGAATGGTTCTGGGCGCAAAACGACGCCTCGCTCGGCGAAGGCGATCAGGACGCGCAAATCGAGCGGCTTCGCGATGGACTGAAAAGACTCTCCGATCAGGATCTCGTCGATTTCATCCATCTCTACCACGCCGTGATGAACCGCACGTATTCCTGGCGGCTGTGGGCGGCGGCCTATGCGATCGGCGGCGGCTGCAGCGACGACGGCTTCATCGATTTTCGCTCCTGGCTGATCTCGCGCGGCAAGGCCGTCGCCGAGGCGGCGATGGCCGACCCCGAAAGCCTCGCGGATCTCGAATTCGACCCCGACGAGGCGCAGTTCGAGGAATATGCCTATGTCGCGCTGGAGGAATTCGAAACGCGCTCGGAGGGCGCGCCGCTCGAGACCATTTACGAGGGCGCCGGCGCGGACCCCAGCAACCCGGATTGGGAGTTCGATTTCGACGACGCGGCGGAAATGAAGAAGCGTTTGCCGAAACTTTACGCGAAATTCGTCGGCGCGTGACACGCGGCGGGAGCGGCGCGCGGTTCATCGTGCGCTCCCATCGGGAGAAGGCCGCGCCCGGCGTTTCGCGCGGCCCTCACACCGCCCCGTCGCGCAGCAGCTTGTAGTCGATCGCGTCGACCAGCGCCTCGAAACTCGCGTCGATGACGTTGGCGGAAACGCCCACCGTCGACCAGCGGTCGCCCTTGCCGTCGGCGCATTCGACCAGCACGCGCGTCACGGCGTCGGTGCCGCCCTGGAAGACGCGCACGCGATAATCGACGAGTTTCACGTCTTCGATGTAGCGCTGATAATCGCCGAGATCCTTGCGCAAGGCGAGATCGAGCGCATTGACCGGGCCGTTGCCTTCGGCCGCCGAGATCTTTTGTTCGCCGTTGACGCGCAGCTTGACGATCGCCTCCGCGCCGGCGTCTTCCAGCCCGCCATTGCGCGCAAAACGCCGGTCGACGGCGACGCTGTAGCGCTCGACCTCGAAGAAATGCGGCGCTTCGCCCATCACCCGCTTCGCCAGCAGGAAGAAGGACGCGTCGGCGCCCTCATAGGCGTAGCCCTGCGCCTCCTTCTCCTTCACCTCCTCGAGCAGCCGCGTCAGGCGCGGATCGTTCTTTTCGAGCGTGACGCCGAGCCGCGTCAGCTCCGCGACGATGTTGGATTTGCCGGCCTGATCGGACACCAGCACGCGGCGGCGGTTGCCGACGCTTTCCGGCGGCACATGCTCATAGGTGCGCGAATCGGTCAGCACGGCCGAGGCGTGAATGCCCGCCTTTGTGGCGAAGGCGCTGGCGCCGACATAAGGCGCGTGGCGATTGGGCGCGCGGTTCAACAATTCGTCGAGCGCATGGCTGACGCGGGTCAGATGCGTCAGCGTCTCGCGCGACACGCCGATCTCGAAGCGCTCGGAAAACTCTTGCTTCAGCAGCAGGGTCGGGATGATCGTCGTGAGGTTCGCGTTGCCGCAGCGCTCGCCGAGCCCGTTGAGCGAGCCTTGGATTTGCCGCGCGCCGGCGCGCACCGCGGCCAGGGAATTCGCCACGGCCTGGCCGGTGTCGTCATGCGCGTGCACGCCGAGTTTTGCGCCCGGGATCTCTCGAGCGACGCGCGCCACGATGCGCTCGACCTCATGCGGCAGCGTGCCGCCATTGGTGTCGCACAGCACGATCCAGCGCGCGCCGGCCTCGGCCGCCGCCTTGGCGCAGGCGAGCGCATAGGATTCATTGCCCTTGAAACCGTCGAAGAAATGCTCGCAATCGACGATGGCCTCCTTGCCGCGCGCCACCACCGCCCGCACCGACTGCGCAATCGCCGCGAGATTGTCTTCCTCGGTCGAGCGCAGCGCGACGCGCACCTGATAGTCCCAGGCCTTGGCGACGAAGACGACGGCGTCGCTGTCGCAATCGAGCAAGGCCGCGACGCCGGGGTCGTTCTCGACCGAGCGGCCCTGCCGGCGCGTCATGCCGAAGGCGGCGAAGCGCGCGTGGATCGGCGGGCGCTTGGCGAAGAATTCCGTGTCGAGCGGATTGGCGCCGGGATAGCCGCCCTCGACGTAATCGATGCCGATCTCGTCGAGCATCGACGCGATCGACCGCTTGTCGTCGAGCGAGAAATCGACGCCGACCGTCTGCGCGCCGTCGCGCAGCGTCGTGTCGAACAGGGTCAGTCTTTCCTTGGTCATTGCATGCGTCCCGTCGCGCCGTCGCGCCGCGGATCGACCGCGGGCGTGGCGAGCGCTTTCGTCATCGTCGTATTGCCGAGCCATTCGCCGGCGCATTCGACCGTGTTGCGGCTCTGCGCGACATAGCCGCGTTTGGCGAAAAAGTCGCGCGCCGCGTCCGACGCGTCGACGCGAAGTTTCAAAGCGCCTCGCGCGCCGGCGAGCTTTTCGATGGCCTCCGCCAGCGCGGCGCCGACGCCGCGCCGGGCGAAGTCCGGATGCACATAGAGCATGTCGAGGCTCTCAACCTGCTTCAGCGTCGCGAAGCCGGCGATCTCGCCATCCAGCAGCGCGACGATGGCGAGGTCTTCGCCGATGCGTTTGACGAAAGCCGCGTCGTCGTCGGCGATCGAGGCCCAGGCGGCGCGCTGATCCGCGTCGTAGTCATCCTCGGTCAACTCGTCGACGCTGGCGCGAAACAGCGCGATCACCCGCACCGCGTCGCCGGGTAGAAAAGGCCGCAGGGCGGGCGGCGCCATCAGAGATAGCCGAGGAGATGCAAAGCCAGCAGCGACGCCAGCGCCAGCACCGCGACTTTGAAGCCGAGATAGCTCAGCCAATGCGCGGGGAAAGGCAGGGATTTTTTCCAGTCGTCAGCCATGGGAGCGTCCTTGCGGAAGTGCGTGAGCAACGAGGGTTTCGTCGGCGCCGTCGATTTCGCCGTTTCAGAATCGCAGCCCGCGAAACCCCGGCGCCGCGAAATGCGCATCGCGCCGCATCATACGCAAGCCCCGCGTCTTCGCCAGGCCGAGAGCCATCGGGGTCGACGATGAGGCGACGATTGCCACGGACGAAATCGAGAGTGCAGCCTTCGAGCGGCGCCTTACGGCGAAAATGGAAGCCTTGCGGTCCCCGCCGACGCAATGGCGCCCGAAGCTTCATTTTCCGCTGCGGCATGGATCACGCAAGGCGCGAGCTTTTCCTTGGCCATTTAAGCATTCTTTCGAGGAATGAGAACTCCTAACCGTCGCGCCGAAGACGCCAAGCCGCCGGGCTCGCGATGTTTGGCCGGTTCGAAAGCCGGCGGCTCGAGCGCAATGGCGAGACATCCGACTTGGTCTATCACGTCGCATTGTCGAAGCGGACGTCGCCGCGCAAGCTCATCGAGACCAAGAGATCGTATTGGGGCGCGGGAAACAATCCGCATTGGCGGCGCGACGCGACCTTCGATGAAGACGAGGCGCGACGCCGCAAGGACACCGCGCCACAAATCCCTTCCATCGTCCGACGAACGGCCTCGCCATCTTGAACACTCGCGCCGACGCAAGTTCCGTCGGAAGAAAAACGGAACACGTCGCGTCGCAAATAATTCCTCTTCGAACCCCTTGCTTCTATGCGATCGCCGTCCGCGGAAGGGGAAGGTGGGCGTCGATTCCTGCCGCTCAGCTCGCGTGCAGCGTCTTAGAGATTTTCGACATCCAGCTGTCGGTGTGCTCCTCCGGCGCGAAACCGCCGGTCTTGAGCAGCGCCACCGCGTCGCGATACCATTGCGAATCCGGGTAGTTGTGCCCGAGCACGGCCGCAGCGGTCTGCGCCTCGTGGGTGATGCCCATCGACAGATAGGCTTCCGTCAGACGGTAGAGCGCCTCCTCGGCGTAGCGCGTCGTCTGATAGGCGCGCAGCACCTCGTGGAAGCGGTTGACCGCAGCCGGGAAATTCTTGCGCGTCAGGTAAAAGCGGCCGATCTGCATCTCCTTGCCGGCGAGCTGGTCGCGGACGATGCCAATCTTCGCCTTGGCGTCGGGAGCATATTCGGAATTGGGGAATTTTTCGATCAATGCGGTGAACGCCTGATAGGCGCGCTCCGAATTGGTCTGATCCTGCATGACGCTGGTGATCTGATTGTAATAGGACATGCCGGTGAGATAATACATATACGGCGTGTCCGGCGACTTCGGATAGAGTTCGATGTATCGCTTCGCCGATTGAATGGCGTCGTCGTAGGCGGGTTTCTCGAATTGCGAATAGGTCGTCATCACGAGACCTTTGCGCGCCCATTGCGAGAAGGGATAGCGCTTTTCGACCTCTTGGAACTTCTTGGTCGCGTTGTCGTAATCCTTGCTTTGCAGCTTGGCGAGGCCTTGATTGTAGAGATCGTCGGCCGGAATGTCGGGGGTGATCTCGGTTTTGTATTTCGAGCCGCCGCCGGTGAAGATGTTGGTGACCGGATCGAAGAGATCGGAAATGTCGGCGCGCGCGCCGCCGCCCATCGCCGCGACGAGCAGCGCCGCGGCCGGCGTCATCAGTGCAAATCGGCGAAGCAATGCGGTCATCTCGGCAGCCTCTCGCGGCGTTTGGCGCTGTTTTCGCGCCGATAAATTCCTCCAGGGCGTCGCCCGGATCCTCAGCTCCCGCGCCCGCGTCTCCATCTGGACGGCGGAACGTCGTGCGGGCCGCGCCCTTTTCGCAAAGGCGCGACGCTAAAGAACCGCTTCTTCGGGCGAGATTATGGCGAGCGCGCAATTTCGCAGAGGCGCGCGGCCGATCGGCGGCGCAGAGCGGGAGCGCTGGCGTCGACGATCTCATGCGCGCCTTGCGTCGTCATCAGCCGTTCGACCAAAGCGAGATTGAGCGCGTGGCCGCCGCGATAGGAGCGGAAGGCGCCATGAATCGGCGCCCCTGCGAGCGCCAGATCGCCGAGCACGTCGAGCAGCTTGTGGCGGGCCATTTCGTTGGGATGGCGCAGGCCGCCGGGGTTGAGCACGCGCTCTTTGTCGAAAATCACGCTGTTGTCGAGCGAGGCGCCCAGCGCCAGACCCTGCCGCCAAAGCCGTTCGGCGTCCTCGACGAAGCCGAAAGTGCGCGCCGGCGCGATTTCGCAGGCGAAAACTTTCGCATCGAGCCCGTATCGCGCGCGCTGGCGTCCCACCGGCCCCGCGAAGGCGACCTCGACGTCGAGATCGAGCCGCGGCGTCGAGGTCGGCGTCAGCTCGGCCCAGGCCGCGCCCGCCGCGACGCGCACCGGTTGCAAGACCCGGATCGCGCGGCGCGGCGCGGCGAGTCGCTTCAGCCCCGCCGCGCGAATCGCCGCGACGAACTCCATCGCCGACCCATCCATCGCCGGGATTTCCGGGCCATCGACCTCGATCGTCGCATTGTCGACGCCGAGGCCGTGCAGCGCCGCCATCAAATGTTCGATCGTCGAGACTCGGCCCGCGCCCTTGCCGAGTTCGATCCGCAGCCGGGCGTCGCGGACATGCGTCCACAGCGCAGGAATTTGAACCTCGGCGTCGAGGAGGTGGAACGAAACGCCAGACCCCGCCTCGGCGGGAAGCAGCGTGACGACCGCCTCGACCGCCGTATGCGCTCCGGCGCCCCGAAGCGTCGCGGCTCTGCGCAAGGTGGATTGGAAGACGGTTTTGGAACGCGGCGTCATTCGAGCAGCTGTCTGGTCCCTGGGCGCCCCGGCGCCTTCCGGCGCGGATTTCCGCCCGCTCATACCGCGAAAGCGGACGCCGGCGCCCCAATTTTCCGTTCGGTAAATTAACGCGGGTTCCGCCGCCGCCGCCAATCACGCTTTGCGACGAATTGTTACACGGGGATTATCGCCGAAATTGCGCGGAGATTCGGCCGCCAAAAATGCCGCAGGCAAAAAAATCGTTTTACGACAAAGTGTAACGATGATTGTAAACGGGTGGGAGGAGGCAATCGAATAGGACGGATGGGCAGACGAAAAGGGAATCGACATGCGACGCCACATCAAAAACCTCTTCTCCCATGCGAGCAAGATCGTCGGAAAGTTCCGCCGCGACGAACGCGGCGTGACGATGATGGTTTTTGCTCTGTCCATCATTCCGGTCATGCTCGCGCTGGGCGTGGCCACTGACTATTCCATGGCAGCGCGCGTGAAAGCCCGCCTTCAGGCCGCCGCGGACGCCGGCGCGCTCAGCGCCGTATCGGGCGCAAGCCAGTCGCAGGCGGCGCGTCAGCAATTGGCGCAGGCGGTGGGCCTCGCCAATCTCGGATCGCTCACGACGATCGCCAATGCGACGCTGAGCGAAACCGATCTCGGCGGCGGAAAATTTCTGGTCACCGCGAACGCCAGCCTGCCCACGGCCTTCATGCAACTGGGCGGGGTGAGCGCCATGAATCTGTCGGCTTCGGCCGTCGCGCAGGCCGCCACGCTGACGACGACGAACACGGTCACGACGGGCACGGCGAACAATGTGTGCGTCCTGGCTTTGAGCAAGAACACGCAAGGCGTCACGTTCAATTCGGGCGTCAACATCACCGGCCCGAATTGCGAGATCGACGTGGATTCGTCGGCGAACCCCGCCGTCATGATCAACGTGGGGAACAGCGCCCTCAACGTCGCCAAACTATGCGTCTTCGGCTCCAACGTGACGAAGAACAACGGAGCGATCAACGCGCTTTCGGTCAATTGCAATCCGGCGGCAGACCCCTTCGCGTCGAACTTGCCGACGGTCAGCACCCCGACCTCGCAGCAGCTTTCGTCGGCGTGCCAGAACCATCAGAACAACAATTACAACAATGTCAGCAATTTGACCGTGACGGGGGTGACGAGCGGGAGCTTCACTTACTATTGCGGCGCCAACGTCAGCCCGCAAGGCGGCGCCATCATCACGCTCAATCCGGGCGTCTACACCGGCAATTGGAACTTCAACGGCTGCGGCGGCGGCACGATCATCCTCAACCCAGGCGTCTACATCCTCCAATCGGTCGGCGGCTGGAACGTCGACTCCGCCTATCACATGACCGGGACCGGAGTGACCATCTACTTCGCGGACACGTCCTACACGCAGTTCAACTCGGGCAACACGGTCACGCTCAGCGCGCCGACCTCGGGAACCTATCAGAACATCCTGTTCTATGAGGCGAACGGCCTGTCCCAGTCGTCCTTCGCCTTCGACAACGGCCAATATAATCTGACGGGCCTGATCCATCTGCCGAGCCGCAACCTCACCTTCAACAGCAACGCCAACCTGACCGCGACTTCTTTCTCTCTCGTCGTGAACACGCTGATGTTCGACGGCGTCGCCTGGAACGTTTCGGGTTCCTCAAATCTGATTACCAATGCGGGGGGCACGACGACGACCACGACGACGACGACCACGACGACGAGCGCCCTCACTCAATAGAAAGGATCGCGGGGGCCGCCTGAGGGCCCCCGCCGCCGCGTCGCTCCACGCCACCGCCTCACAGGATCAGAGTCAGCCGCTTCGCCGCACGCGTCACGCCGGTGTAGAGCCAGCGCGCGCGGTGCTCGCGAAAGGCGAAGGACTCGTCGAACAGCGCCACGTCGTCCCATTGCGAGCCCTGCGACTTGTGCACAGTCAGCGCGTAGCCATAGTCGAATTCGTCGGAATCCTTGCGCAGCGCGAAGGGGATTTCGCCCTCCGTCTCCTCGAAGAAGGCCGGGATGACTCCGACGCGCTGGATCTTGCCGTCGCTCTCCTCGGGGACGACGAGCATGCGCACCTTGCCGCGCCGCAGGACGCCGCTGCTCTTCACCGTGAACAGCGCGCCGTTCAACAGGCCCTTCTTGCGGTTGTTGCGCAGGCAGACGAGTTTCTCGCCCGATTGCGGCAGCGCGCCGGTGAAGCCGCGTAACTGACGCAGGCGCCGGTTGTAGGCGCGGCGCGTCTTGTTCATGCCGACGAGCACCTGATCGGCGCCGGTCACGTCCTTGGGATCGAGTTCGCCGCGTCCGACGACGCGGGTGTCGCCATAAGTTCCGCGCGCGACCTGGCCGCCCTCGCGAATCGTCATCGACAGGCGGATGATCGGATTGTCCGCGGCCTGGCGATGCACCTCGGTCAGCATGGCGTCGGGCTCGGCCTCGGTGAAGAAGCCGGCGCCCTTTACGGGAGGCAGCTGCGCCGGGTCGCCAAGCACGAGAACCTTGCGCTTGAAGGAAAGAAGGTCGCGGCCGAGCTCCTCGTCGACCATGGAGCATTCGTCGATCACGATCAGCTTGGCGGTCGCCGCCTCGCTCTCGTCGTTGAGCTCGAAGGTCGGCTCCTCGGTCTCGGTGTCGGCGGCGCGATAGATCAGGCTGTGGATGGTGCTGGCGTTGTCGCAGCCCTTGGAGCGCATGACGAGGGCGGCCTTCCCGGTGAAGGCGGCGAAGACGACGCGGCCGTCGACATGCGCGGCGAGATGGCGGGCCAGCGTCGATTTGCCCGTGCCGGCATAGCCGAACAGGCGGAACACTTGCGGCGCCGAGGGCGTCTCCAGCCAGGCGGCGACGGCTTTGAGCGCCTCGTCTTGCGCTGTCGTCCAAGCGGCCATGGGCGAGCGGCTCTTCGGTTGGGGGCCATGCGGGACCGCCTTCCTAGCCTCCCGAAAGCCCCATGAAAAGATTGATCTTGGAGACGATGTTCACCAAGGAGGCCAGAAGCAGCACGAAGAGCAGGGCGACGAGCCCCCAAAACCTCGGATCGTTGTGCATTTGCGCATCCCCCATCCGCGCCGCCTCCAGGTCATCATGCACCAAATCCCGCGATGACGACAGGGGCGCCGCTCGCCAGAGGGCGCCGCTCGCCATGCCGCGCGGCTTGCGTTAAGGGAATCGGCGACTCTCCTTTGAGGACCGCGACCCGAATGCCGCTGCTGATGCCTGCGCCAGAGCCCAAGATCATGTCGCGCCGCGACGAGATTCTCGCGCGGCTGCGCGCCATTCTGCCGGCGCAAAGCGTCATCGCCGACGAGACGGCGCGGCGCGCCTATGAATGCGACGCCTTCACCATGTATCGCGCATTGCCGCTCGTCGTCGCGTTGCCGGAGACGGTGGCGCAGGTGTCGCAAATCATGGCGCTGGCGCAGGAGATGAACGTCAAACTGGTGCCGCGCGGGGCCGGCACCTCGCTCTCGGGCGGCTCCATGCCGCTCGAAGACGGCATTCTGCTGGGCATGGGCAAGTTCAACCGCATCTTGGAGATCGACTACGACAACCGCTGCGCGCGCGTGCAGCCGGGGGTGGCCAATCTCGCCATCTCCAGGGCCGTCGAGGCCGAGGGCTTTTATTACGCGCCCGATCCCTCTTCGCAGATCGCCTGTTCGATCGGCGGCAACGTCGCCGAAAACGCCGGCGGCGTGCATTGCCTGAAATATGGGATGACGACCAACAATCTGCTCGGACTCGAAGTCGTGCTGATGGGCGGCGAGGTGACCCGGTTGGGCGGCAAGCATCTCGACGCCGAGTTCTATGATCTGCTCGGCCTGATGACCGGCTCGGAGGGCCTGCTCGGCGTCGTCACCGAGGCGACCGTGCGCATCTTGCGCAAGCCCTCCGTGGCGCGCGGCCTGCTGCTCGGCTTTCCCAGCGTCGAGGCCGGCGCGCGCTGCGTCGGCGCGATCATTTCGCGCGGCGTCATTCCTGCCGGGCTGGAGATGATGGACAAAGCGACGATCGGCGCGACCGAGCGTTTTCAGCCCTGCGGCTATCCGTCCGACGCCGAGGCGATATTGATCGTCGAACTCGACGGGACGCCGGCCGAGGTCGACCATCTCGTCGGCGTCGTCGAAGCCATCGCCAGGAGCGAAGGCGCGACGACGGCCAAGGTTTCGACCAGCGAGGCCGAGCGCCTGCAATTTTGGGCCGGGCGCAAGAACGCCTTTCCGGCGGTGGCCTGCATCGGCCCGGATTATCTGTGCATGGACGGCACGATCCCGCGCGGGCGCCTGCCGGAAGTGCTGATCGGCATGGAGGCGCTGGCGAAAAAGCACGGGCTGCGCGTCGCCAACGTGTTTCACGCCGGCGACGGCAATCTGCATCCGCTGATCCTCTACGACGCCTCCGTCGACGGCGACGCAGAGCGCGCCGAGGCGCTGGGCGCCGACATATTGCGGCTGTGCGTGAAAGTCGGCGGCGTGCTGACCGGCGAGCATGGCGTCGGCGTCGAGAAGCGCGATCTGATGGGCGAGATGTTCAACGAAGTCGACCTCGCCCAGCAGATGCGCGTCAAATGCGCCTTCGATCCGCAGGGACGGCTCAATCCCGGAAAAGTCTTTCCGACGCTGCGCCGCTGCGCGGAGCTCGGCATGATGCATGTGCAGGGCGGCGCGCTGCCCTTTCCGGATTTGCCGAGGTTTTGATGAGAGCCTTGCAACGCCCCCACCCTAACCCTCCCCCGCTAAAGCGGGAGAGGGAACGGACTCGGCCCTTCATCCGAGTCGCCGCGATCTTTGCAAAGGCCCGAATCTGCCCCCTCTCCCGCGAAGCGGGGGAGGGTTGGGGAGGGGGCCCATGACGCTCCTCGCGCCTTCCGACGAAACCCAACTCGCCGAGATCGTCCGCGACGCCAATGCGGATCGCGCGCCGCTGCGTCTCCTCGGCGCCGGCTCCAAGTCCGCGCTCGGGCGCCCCTCGACCGGCGAAGCCCTCTCCCTCGCCGCCTTCACCGGCGTCACGCTCTACGAGCCTGAAGAACTCGTGCTCTCCGCCCGCGCCGCGACGCCGCGCGCCGAAATCGAGGCGCTGCTCGATGCGCAGGGTCAGCAACTCGCCTTCGAGCCGATCGATTACGGCCTCATGCTCGGCGCGACGCCCGGCACGATCGGTGGCCTCGTCGCCATCGGCGCCTCCGGCCCGCGCCGCGTCAAAGCCGGCGGCTTGCGCGATCATCTGCTCGGCTTTCGCTGCGTCACCGGGCGCGGCGACGTCGTGAAGTCCGGCGGCCGGGTGATGAAGAACGTCACCGGCTACGACCTCTCGAAACTCGTCGCCGGCTCCTACGGCACGCTCGCGGCTTTGACCGAGGTGACGCTGAAAGTGCTGCCTAAGGCCGAGAGCGAGGCGACGGCGCTGTTGACGGGGCTCGGCGAAGACGCCAGCCTCGCCGCCTTGCGCGCCGCCTCGCGCAGCGCCTGCGAAGCGAGCGGTCTCGGCCTATTGCCGATCGGCGCGGCGCCCTTGGGCCTGCCGAGCGACGCAGCCTTGATCCGACTCGAGGGCCCGCCGATTTCTCTCTCGCAAAGGCTCGACGATCTTCGCGCGCTGTTCGCGCCGCTTGGCGGGAGTTTCGAGACTCTGGTCGGCCCGGAATCCGCTGCGCTGTGGCGCAGCCTGCGCGACGCCGAACCCGTCGCCGGCTCGCCTGGGCAGATCTGGCGCGTTTCGGTCGCGCCGACGGATGGCGGCAAAGTCGTGCAAGCCTTGCGCGCCCAGGGCGCGCCGCTGCTGGCGCATTTCTACGACTGGGCCGACGGCCTCGTCTGGCTGCGGTTGGATGAAGCGCCGGACGCGCATGCCGCGACGCTGCGCGCCATCGTCGACGAACTCGGCGGCCATGCGACGCTGGTGCGGGCGAGCGAAGGCGTCCGCGCCGCCGTCGACGTCTTCCACCCGCAGCGGCCGGCGCTGGCGGCGCTCTCCCGGCGCGTGAAGGAGAGTTTCGATCCGGCGCATATTTTGGAGCGCGGGCGCATGCGCGCGGAGTTCTAAACCATGCAGACGCATTTTTCGCTCGAAGCGCTCGCCGATCCCGACATGGCGCAATCCGAAAAAATCCTGCGCGCCTGCGTGCATTGCGGCTTCTGCACGGCGACCTGCCCGACTTTTCTCCTCACCGGCGACGAACTCGATTCGCCGCGCGGACGCATCTATCTCATAAAAGAGATGCTGGAGAACGAACGGCCCGCCGACGCGCGCACGGTCCGTCACCTCGACCGCTGCCTCTCCTGCCTGTCCTGCATGACGACCTGCCCCTCCGGCGTGCATTACATGCATCTCGTCGACCACGCGCGCGCCCATGTCGAAAAGACTTTTGGGCGCCCGCTTGTGGACCGCGCCTTGCGCGCCGTGCTGGCTTTCGTGCTGGCGCGCCCGCCGTGGTTTCGCGCGGCCCTGCTCGGCGCGATTCTGGCGCGGCCTCTCGCCCGCCTCATGCCGGCCAAATTGCGCGCCATGCTGGCCTTGGCGCCGAAGACGCTTCCCGCGCCCTCAAATGTCGACCGCCCGCAAGTCTTCCCGGCGCTGGCTGAGCGCAAGCTGCGCGTCGCTCTGCTGAACGGCTGCGCGCAGACCGTGCTCGACACGCGCATCAACGAGGCGACCGTGCGACTGTTGACGCGGCACGGGGTCGAGGTCGTCGTCGCGGAGGGCGCTGGCTGCTGCGGCGCGCTGGCGCATCATCTCGGCAAGACGGATCAGTCGCACGACTTCGCCGCGCGCAACATCAAAGCCTGGATGTGCGAGATCGAGGCGGACGGGCTCGATTACGTCGTGATCAACACCTCCGGCTGCGGCGCGACGGTCAAGGATTACGGCGTCATGTTCCGGGACGACGCGCGCCTCGCCGCGCCGGCGGCGCATGTCGCCTCGATCGCGCGCGACGTGAGCGAAGTCTTGGCGGAACTCGACCTGCGTTGGACGGGGACGACGCCGAAATTGCGCGTCGCCTATCATTCCGCCTGCTCGCTGCAGCACGGACAAAAGATCACGCAGCAGCCTTTCGCGCTTTTGCGCGCCGCCGGATTCGAAACGCTGGCGGTTCCCGAGAGCCACATCTGCTGCGGCTCGGCGGGAACCTATAATCTGTTGCAGCCGGAAATGGCCGAGGCGCTGCGGGCGCGAAAAGTCGCCAACATCGAAAGCCTCGCGCCAGACGCGATCGCCGCCGGCAATCTCGGCTGCATGACGCAGATCGGCGCCGGGACGGAGATTCCCGTCGTGCATATGGTGGAGCTGCTCGATTGGGCGAGCGGCGGGCCGAAGCCGGATGCGCTCGGCGCTTAGGGCGCCGCCTCCACCCGAAACGCCGCGGCGAACAGCGCGCGCGTGTACGGATCGCTCGGATGGTCGAAAATCTGCGCGGCGGGTCCCGCCTCGACCACCTTGCCGTGGCGCATGACGATCAGCTGCGAGGCGAGCGCCTTCACCACTTTCAGATCGTGGCTGATGAAGATGTAGGCGAGGTCGCGGCGCTTCTGCAATTCGCGCAACAGGTCGACGATCTGCGCCTGCACCGACATGTCGAGCGCCGAAGTCGGTTCGTCCAGCACGACGAGCTTTGGTTCCAGCACGATGGCGCGCGCGATGGCGATGCGCTGGCGCTGGCCGCCGGAGAACTCGTGCGGATAGCGGTCCATCGTCGCCGGATCGAGCCCGGTCTCCTCCAGCGCCTTGGCGACGACGGCGCGGCGTGCTTCGCGCGTCAGATCCGGACGATGCAGCTCGAGGCCCTCCGCGACGATGTCGACGACCGACATACGCGGCGACAGCGATCCATAGGGGTCCTGAAAGACGATCTGCATGTCGCGGCGCAAGGGCCGCATCTCGCGCGAGCCGAGGCCGTCGATGCGCCGGCCCATATAGACGATGGGGCCGTCCGAACGCACGAGTCGCAACAGCGCGAGGCCGAGCGTCGTCTTGCCGGAGCCCGACTCGCCGACGACGCCGAAAGTCTCGCCGGCATGCAGCTTCATCGAGACGCCGTCGACCGCCTTCACATAATCGACGATGCGGCGCATGAAGCCCTGGCGGATCGGAAACCAGACGCGCAGATCGTCGGCTTCGAGCACGACGGGCGCGTTTGGCGGGGTGGGGTTGGCGCCGCCGGACGGCTCCGCCGCGAGCAGCGCCTGCGTATAGGGGTGCTTGGGCGCCGCGAAGACCGCCGCGGCCGGGCCGGCTTCGACGATCTTGCCGCGCTGCATGACGCAGACGTCGTCGGCGATGCGCCGCACGAGGCCGAGATCGTGGGTGATGAACAGCATCGCCATGCCATAGGTCTTTTGCAGGCGCTGCAGCAGCGTCAGAATTTGCGCCTGCACGGTCACGTCGAGCGCCGTCGTCGGCTCGTCGGCGATGAGGAGGTCGGGCTTGTTGGCGAGCGCCATGGCGATCATGACGCGCTGGCGCTGGCCGCCGGACAGCTGATGCGGATAGGCGCCGAGCCGCTGGCGCGGATTGGGGATGCCGACTTCCTCGAGCAATTCGACCGTGCGGTCGCGCCGCGCCGCTTCGCCGCGCATGCCGTGAAGTTCGAGGATTTCGCCGACCTGCCGCTCGATCGTGTGCAGCGGATTGAGCGAGGTCATGGGTTCTTGAAACACCATGGTGATGCGCGCGCCGCGAATGCCGCGCAGCGCCGGCTCGTCCATCTTCAGCACGTCGACGCCGCCGAAATTTATGACGCCGGAGGGATGGCGCGCCGAGGGCGGCAGCAAGCGCGGGATCGACAGCGCCGTGATGGATTTGCCGGAGCCCGACTCGCCGACGAGCGCCAGCGTCTTGCCCTTTTCGAGCGAGAGCGAGACGCGGTCGACGGCGAGCGTCTCCCGCCCGCCTTGCTTGAAGACGATGGAGAGGTCGCGGATTTCGAGGAGGGGGGTGGTCATGAGGTGAAGCTCATCGCATATGAAGATTCATGGCGAAAGCGCTCGCAGCAATTCATCCACTCCCCGTTCATCGGCGCGAATCTTTCGTAATCCGGCCGGGAATTGCTTCAGCCGCTCGTCGTTGGAGGCGAAAGAGGCGCAGCTTGCTTCGATCGCGGTGGCGACATGAATTGCATCGGGAAGCTTGTAATTTATCTCGCCGCGCAATGTGGCCGTTTTGATCAGGATGTCGCGACTGACCGGCTTCAGCTCGACGACGTCTTGCCGCACGAACAGGTTGTAATAGAGGCTCTTGCGCTCCGGCCCGGACAGCGCATGAGGTCGCCGTATGGGCGCCAACAATTCCGCCAGGGTGAGTTCGCTCGAGATGGCGCGCGGGCGCCGCTCAACCAATGCGCGAAACAGTCGCTGCACCGGATTGGCGCCTTCGTTCGGCGTTTCAAAGGCCGCAACGAACACATTTGCGTCCAGATATATGAGCGGCGGGGTCACCGGCCTAGTCGCCCCACTCGTCGCGCATTGCGCGAATATACTGGGCGGCGTCCTCGGCCGAGGCGAAAACGTCCCTTCGTAGAGCAAAGAGTTCTTCTAGGCTCATTTTGTCTACCGGAGTGGTTTCGGGCTCGATCGTGACCGTCACGCGCGCGTCGGGGGCAAGCCCCTCGCGAAGCTCCCGAGGCAGTTTTTCCGCCGGATAATGTGCTCGAACGATCTTGTTCATGGCCAAGCGCTCCTTGGAGCCCGAACTTTACCACTCGATCACCCGAAAGTCTTCCGCGGATCGAACGCGTCGCGCACCGCTTCGCCGATGAAGACGAGCAGCGACAGCATCAGGGCGATGATGGCGAAGCCGGTCAGGCCGAGCCAGGGCGCCTGCAGGTTGGACTTGCCCTGCAGCAGCAACTCGCCGAGCGACGGCGAGCCCGGCGGCAGGCCGAAGCCCAAGAAATCCAGCGAGGTCAGCGTCGTGATCGACGAGTTCAAGATGAAGGGCAGAAAAGTCAACGTCGCCACCGTCGCATTGGGCAGGAGGTGACGCATGATGATCTTGGCGTCGGAGAGGCCGAGCGCTCTTGCCGCGTTCACATATTCGAAGTTGCGCGCGCGCAGAAACTCGGCGCGCACGACATGCACCAGCGTCACCCAGGAGAACAGCAGCAAAATCCCGAGCAGCACGAAGAAGCCGGGCGTCAGGAAGGACGAGATGATGATGAGCAGATAGAGCTGCGGCAGCGACGACCAGATCTCGATGAAGCGCTGCATGACGAGGTCGACCCTGCCGCCGAAATAGCCCTGCACGGCGCCCGCGGCGATGCCGATGACCGAGGAAATCGACGCGAGAATCATGCCGAACAGCACCGAAAGCCGGAAGCCGTAGAGCAGCCGCGCCAGCACGTCGCGGCCCTGGTCGTCGGTGCCGAGCCAGTTCCATTCTATGTCGCGGCAGCCGCGGTTTTCGGCGCCCGGCGCGATGATTTTCGCCGCAGCGGCCTCGCATTGCGCCTGGCTCAGCAGCCAGGTCGGCGGCGAGGGCGCCGGCGCCGGCAGATCGAGGTTGTGCGTCTTGTAGGAGTAGCGGATCGGCGGCCAGATCATCCAGCCATGCGCGGAAATTTCCTTGACGATGGTCGGATCGCGATAGTCGGTCTGCGCGTAAAAGCCGCCGAATTTCTCCTCGGGGTAAGCGACGAAGGCGGGAAACAGCAATTCGCCCTTGTAGAGCGCGACGATCGGCCGGTCGTTGGCGACGAATTCCGAACCGAGCGACAGCAGGAACAGCGCGAGAAACAGCCAGAACGACCAGAAGCCGCGGCTGTTGGCCCTGAAATTTTCCAGCCGCCGGCGGTCCAGCGGCGTCAGTCGCGGCCAGGGAAGGCGCGCGGGTTTTGCGGCGATCGCGTCGGTCATGGCTCAAACCTCGCGCGTTTCGAAATCGATGCGCGGATCGATCCAGGTGTAGGTGAGATCGGAAATCAAATTCACGACGAGTCCCAGCAGCGCGAAGATGTAGAGATTGGCGAAGACCACCGGATAGTCGCGGTTGACGATCGACTCGAAAGAGAGATAGCCGAGGCCGTCGAGCGAAAAAATCGTCTCGATCAGCACCGAGCCGGTCAGGAAGGCGTGCACGAAAGCGCCGGGAAAGCCGGCGATGACGATCAGCATCGCATTGCGGAACACATGGCCGTAGAGAACCTGATTCTCGGTCAGCCCCTTCATGCGCGCCGTCTGCACATATTGCTTGCGGATTTCGTCGAGGAAGGAGTTCTTGGTCAGCAGCGTCTGCGTGGCGAAGGCGCCCAGCGTCATCGAGGTGACCGGCAGCACGATGTGCCACAGATAATCGCCGACCTTCCCCGTCCAGGACAGTTCGGAGAAATTGTCGGAGGTCAGACCGCGCAGCGGAAAAATCTGCCAGAACGAGCCGCCGGAAAACAGCACGATCAGCAGCATGGCGAAGAGGAAACTCGGCACGGCGTTGCCGACGATGATGAGATTCGACGTCCAGGCGTCGAACTTCGTGCCGTCGCGCACCGCCTTGGCGATGCCGAGCGGAATAGAGATCGCATAGGAGATCAGCGTCATCCACAGACCGAGCGACATCGACACGGGGAGTTTCTGCCCGATCAGTTTCAGCACGCTCTCGTCGCGAAAATAGCTGCGGCCGAAATCGAAGGTCGCGTAATTCTTCACCATCATCAAAAAGCGTTCCCAGGCCGGCTTGTCGAAGCCGAATTGCTTTTCGAGTTCGGCGACGAATTTGGGGTCCAATCCCTGCGCCCCGCGATATTTCGAGGAGGCGTCGGCCGCGCCCGCCACGGCTTGCGTGCCCTGGCCTTGTCCGACCTCGCTGCCGCCGCCGGAAAAACGCGAGGTCGCGCCCATGTCGTAGCCCTGCAGTTGCGCGATGATGCGCTCGACCGGGCCGCCTGGCGCGAATTGCACGATGGCGAAGGAGATCAGCATGATGCCGAGCAAGGTCGGAATCATCAGCAGCACGCGTCTTGCGATGTAAGCGCCCATTGGATCAGCGTCCCGGATAGTTGATTTTTTTCGCCTTCTCTTCGTCCCACCACCAGGTGGAGACGACGCCGGGGTCGAAGCGCGGCGGCGTGTCCGGACGGCCGAAGGCGTCCCAGTAAGCCAAACGATGCACGGGATTGTACCATTGCGGGATCTTGTGCCAACCGGCGCGCAGCACGCGGTCGAGTGCGCGGCAGAGCGTCTCCAGCTCGGCGCGCGTTTCGACGACGAGCGCCTTTTCGATCAGCGCGTCGGTCGCGGGATCGGCGACGCCGGCGAGATTGCGCGTGCCCTTCATCTCGGCGGATTTGGAGCTGAAATAGGCGCGCAGCTCCTCGCCCGGCGACCAAGTCATCAACAGATTGTCGATGACGATGTCGAAATCGAGATCGTCCAGCCGCTGCTTGAACTGCGCCGCGTCGACGATGCGCAGCCGCGCATTGACCCCGAGCAGCTTCAGATTTTTGATGAAGGGCTGCGTGTGGCGCTCGAAGACGTTGGAGAAGTCCAAAAATTCGAATTCGACCGGCTTGCCGTCGGGCAGGCGCAGCACGCCGTCCTTGCGCGTGCAGCCCGCCGCGGCGAAGAGGTCGGCGGCGCGTTTCAAGAGCGCGCGATCCTGCCCGGAGCCGTCGGAGACCGGCGGCGACACCGCCTCGCCGAACACCGAAGCCGGCAGTTTGTCCTTGAAGGGTTCGAGCAGCGCGAGTTCCGCCGGGCTCGGCAAGCCCTTGGCGGCGAGCGGCGAATTTTCGAAATAGGAGGAGATGCGCCGATAGGCGTCGTACATCAGATTGCGGCTGGTCCATTCGTAATCGAAGCAATAGGCGATGGCCTCGCGCACGCGCGCATCGGCGAAGACCTTGCGCCGCGAGTTGAACACCCAGCCCTGAATGCCGGGAATGTTGTTGTTGGGAATTTCGACGCGCTTGACCCGGCCCTCCTTGAAGGCCGGGAAGTCGTAGCCGGTCGACCAGACGCGCGCGATGTTCTCCTCGCGCTCGCCGAAGGCGCCGGCCTTGAAGCCTTCGAACGCCACCTGGGTGTCGCCGAAATATTCGAAACGCACCGTGTCGAAATTCGCCTGACCGACGTTGACCGGCAAGTCCTTGCCCCAATAATCGGGCACGCGCTTATAGGCGATGAAGCGCCCCTGTTCGAGCGCGTCGATCCTGTAGGCGCTGGAGCCGAGCGGCGGCTCGAGCGTCGTCGCCTCGAAGTCGCGCGTCGCGTAATAGGCCTTGGAGAAGATCGGCTGGCCGGCGACGAACAGCGGCAATTCGCGGGTGCGCCCCGGCTTGAAGGTGACGACCAGCAGATCGTCGGCCTCGGCCTCGGCGCTCTTCAAGTCGCGCAGCATTTGCGCGATGACCGGATGGCCCTTGGTGCGCAATATGTCGAGCGAGAAGGCCGCGTCATGCGCCGTCAGCTTGGAGCCGTCGTGAAAGCGCGCCTCGGGGCGCAGCTTGAAGCGATAGACCAGCTTGTCGGCGGAGACGCGCACGGATTTGGCGACGAGGCCGTAGAGCACGTCGCGTTCGTCGAGGCTCGTCGTCATCAGGCTGTCGAAGATCAAGGCGAGGCCGGCCGCCTGTGTGCCGCGCAGCACATAGCCGTTCAGCGTGTCGAAGGTCGGCGAGGGCGGCGATTGCACCAACGCGCCGCCCTTCGGCGCATTGACGTTCACATAGGCGAAATGTTTGAAGTCCGGCTTTTCAGCCAGCTCGCCGAAGGTCGAGAGCCCGTGGCTTTCGATCTCGCCGCGCGCCTCGGCCCAAAGTCGGCCGGGCGCCGCGGCGATCGCCAAGCCGGCGCCCCCGGCGCGCAGCAGGCGGCGGCGGGAGAGCGGGAGGTTCAGGAAAATCTCTTTCACGGGCGACCTCGGGTTGGGTGGGGGCGGGGCAGCGGTTTGGCGATGGGCAATCGCAAGAACCCTCATCCGACCCCGCTTCGCGGGGCCACCTTCTCCCACAAGGGGGAGAAGGGACGCGCCTTTGCATTCTTGGTTTCTGCAACCATCGGATATTCAAGTCGGATCTTGCGGCGACCCTCCTTCTCCCACTGATGGGAGAAGGAGGCCCTCGCGTGAGCGAGGGTCGGAAGAGGGGCGCCGCGATCTCCAACGACCAAACTTGGTTGACCGCTACGGCTCCGCAAGCGGGGAGTGGGGACGCGCCCATCTGATTCGCCCCCGATTATGTCGGAATTTGGCGACGCCGCCAGCCTCCAGCCTCCGTCCCGCGCCCAAGGCTTCAATATTTTAAGCGCTTTTCCTATATGAGGCGGATGACAAAGCCCCGCATGGGTCGGCAACCCCAGGGGGAAGGACGAGGAAAAATGGACGCGCGCCCAACGGATCTCCTGCGCCAGGACGCTCTGATCGACGGCGCCTGGGTCGCCGCCGCGAGCGGCGCGCGCTTTGCCGTGCACAATCCCGCCACCGGTGAAAAGCTCGGCGACGTTCCCGACATGGGCGTTGCGGAGACGCGGCTGGCGATCGAGGCCGCCGCGAAAGCGTTGCCGGCCTGGCGGGCCAAGCCCGCCAAGGATCGCGCCCGCGTCCTGCGCGACTGGTGCGACCTGATCCTCGAAGAACAGGAGCGCCTCGCCGAGATCGTCACCGCCGAACAGGGCAAGCCGCTCGCCGAGGCGCGCGGCGAGATTTCCTACGGCGCGTCCTTCGTCGATTGGTTCGGGGAGGAAGGCCGCCGCATCTATGGCGACGTGTTGCCGCTGACCAGCGGCGACCGCCGCCAGCTGGTTTTCAAACAACCGGTGGGCGTCGTCGCCGCGATCACGCCTTGGAACTTCCCCTCCGCCATGTTCGCGCGCAAGGCTGGCGCGGCGCTGGGCGCCGGCTGCACGATGATCCTGAAGCCGGCCGAGCAGACGCCCTTTTCGGCGCTCGCCCTGGCGGCGCTGGCGGAGCGCGCCGGTCTGCCGGCAGGCGTGCTCAACGTCGTCACCGCGCGCGATCCCGCACCCATCGGACGGGAGCTGACCCGCAACCCCCTGGTGCGCAAACTCACCTTCACCGGCTCGACGCAGGTGGGCAAGATCCTGCTGGCCCAGGCGGCGGACAATGTGCTGAAATGCTCGATGGAGCTCGGCGGCAACGCGCCTTTGATCGTTTTCGAGGACGCGGACATCGACCTCGCCGTCAGGGGCGCGCTGGCGACGAAATACCGCAATTGCGGGCAGACCTGCGTTTCCGCCAACCGCATTCTGGCGCATGAGAGCGTCGCGGCGGAATTCGCGCGGCGGCTCGCCGCATGCGCCACGGACCTCAAGGTGGGCGATGGGCGCGAAGAGGGCGTCGTGATCGGCCCCTTGATCGAGGAAGCGGCAGTCGAAAAATGCGAGCGCCACGTCGCCGACGCGATTTCGCGCGGCGCAAAGCTCTTGACCGGCGGGGCCCGCCACGCGCTCGGCGGAACCTTCTTCCAGCCGACGGTCTTGGCGGGAGTGAAGGAAGACGCGTTGATCTTCAACGAAGAAACCTTCGGCCCCGTCGCGCCGGTCGTCGCCTTCAAGGACGAGCCCGACGCCATCCGCCTCGCCAACGCCACGCCCTACGGCCTCGCGGCCTATTTCTACAGCCGCGACCTCGCCCGCATCTTCCGCGTCGCCGAGGCGCTGGACTTCGGCATGGTCGGCGTCAACGAAACGCTGATCTCCTCCGAGGTCGCGCCCTTCGGCGGGATCAAGCATTCCGGCATGGGGCGGGAGGGCTCGCGCTATGGGATCGAGGATTATCTCGAAGTGAAATATGTGTGTTTGGGGGGGATGTAGGGGAAAGCGGTCCGGAAGCGCCTCGCCTGTTCCACGGCCAAAGAGCAGGCGAGGTTCGAGGCCCTGGAATCGCTCGGGGTCGTCGGCTCGGATTTCCGCCAGCCGGGCCCCAGGCGCCGAAGGCGCCGCTTTCAGCTGCGCGATTTCCGGGGAAGGACGCCGCTCTCGGCCAGGAGAGAAATAACGCAAACAATGCGGTAGAAGAAAGTTTGGTGGAAAACGCTTAAGCCACTGAGTTTCATCTGGAATGCTCGATTCCGGGCGCGAAAATGTAGCCATGTAAATGTGTGTTTTGTGAGGGTGTCTTTGGGATATGGAGCTATTATGAGGCCATGTATGTCGAGGCCGTCCGCAACCGCAATTCGCCGCCCGCCATCCTCCTGCGCGAATCCTATCGCGAGGACGGTAAGATCAAAAAACGCACCTTGCTCAATCTCTCCGATTGGCCGGCCGAACTCGTCGAGGGCTTCCGCGCCTTGCTCAAAGGCGGCAAAGCCATGCCGCCCGGCGAGGAGCCGATCGTCGTGCGCCGCTCCCTGCCGCATGGCCATGTCGCCGCGGCGCTCGGCGCCTTGCGCAAGACCGGGCTCGACCGCGTTCTCGGCCCCATCGGCAATCGCTGTCGCGATCTCGTCATGGCGATGGTGGTCATGCGCCTGATCGCGCCCGCTTCGAAGCTCGCCACGGCGCGCATGCTCGATCCCGCCACGGCGGCGGCGAGTCTTGGCGCGGTTCTCGAACTCGGCTGCGTCGACGAAAACGAACTCTACGCGGCCCTCGACTGGCTCGGCGCGCGGCAGCAGCATGTCGAGAAAGCGCTCGCCAGCAAGCATCTGCACGATGGAATGCTGGTGCTCTACGACGTGTCGTCGAGCTATGTCGAAGGGCGCTGCTGCGAACCGGCCAAGCGCGGCTACAATCGCGACGGCAAGAAGGGCAAGCTGCAAATCGTTTACGGCCTGCTGTGCGCGCCGGACGGATGTCCGGTGGCGGTCGAAGTGTTCGAAGGCAATACCGCCGATCCCGGCTCGCTCGGCGCGCAGATCGAAAAGATCAAGCAGCGCTTCGGCCTGGAGCGCGTCGTGCTGGTCGGCGACCGCGGCATGATCACGCAGGCGCACATCGACGAAGAGCTGCGGCCCGCTGGACTGGATTGGATCACGGCGTTGCGCGCGCCCGACATTCAAGCGCTGGCCGCCAGCGGCGCGTTGCAGATGTCGCTGTTCGACCAGCGCGACACAGCCCGTCCCTTGGGACGGGCGTCCTTCGGACGCCCTATGGCCGCGATCACATCGCCGGATTTTCCCGGCGAGCGGCTGATCGTCTGCCGCAATCCCGACCTTGCGAAGCTGCGCACGCATAAGCGCGAGGATCTGTTGCGGGCCACCGAGCGCGATCTGGAGAAGGTCGTCGCGGCGACCTTGCGCAAGACCAAGCCGTTGCGCGGGAAGGCCGAAATCGGACTGCGGGTCGGCAAGGTCGTCGGCCGCCACAAAATGGCCAAGCACTTCGAACTCGCCATCGGCGACGCCAGTTTTTCCTTTGTCCGCAAGCTCGGCGCCATCGCCGCGGAAGCCGCGCTCGACGGCGTCTATGTCGTGCGCGCGACCGTGCCGGCCGCCGAACTCGGCGACGCGGCGACCGTCGGCGCCTACAAGAGCCTGGCCCAGGTGGAGCGGGCGTTCCGCTGCCTGAAAACCATCGACCTGCACGTGCGCCCGATCCATCATTGGAACGCCGACCGCGTGCGCGCCCATGTGTTCTTGTGCATGCTGGCTCTGCATGTCGAGCATCACATGCGCGCAAAACTCGCGCCGAGGCTCTATGACGAAACCGATCGCGAGGCCGCCAGCGCGGCAAGAGCCAGCATCGTCGCCAAGGCGCAGCGCTCGCCCGCCGCCTTGGCCAAGGAAGCCACCGGACGCACGGCGGACGGACTGCCCGTCCACAGCCTGCGCGCCTTGCTGGCCGACCTCGCCACATATTCCCGCATCGAGGCGACGACCGCCGCGAACGAGAACTACGTCTTCACCCTCCACACAAGGCCCACCCCAACCCAGACCCGCGCCTTCGACCTCCTCGGCGTCAACGCCGAACGTAGCCAGTAAACCTACCCAGCCGCGCGACGATAGCGCGCAAGATGGGGTCATCGTGGAATCTTCCCCAAATCGTACGCTAAGCGGGTTCGAGGAATTCTGCGCGGGGGTTTCGTAGGGGTCTGAAGGCTCCGAGGGGTTCGGCCGGCCATACATAATCGCCGTTGA
>Ga0265328_10000020_pt1 | contig 125715 bp, 122 predicted proteins | sample 41624metaG_FD_202086 | JGI IMG/M metagenome (GOLD analysis project Ga0265328, IMG submission 202086) | Rhizosphere microbial communities from Carex aquatilis grown in University of Washington, Seatle, WA, United States - 4-16-24 metaG | ecosystem: Host-associated > Plants > Roots >...
CCCTTGGAGTACCATTGGCTGCAGGTGTACTTTATCCCTTCACAGGATGGCTATTGTCACCAATGATAGCGGCGCTCGCTATGAGCTTGAGTTCATTGTCAGTAGTGACTAATGCATTACGTTTGAGAAAATCGAGAGATTAAAATTTTAATTTAAAGATGCTCTTGACTGTCTCTATTTGGCCGTAGTTACTCATACATCTTTGCAAAGTGCTTACTTGAAAGCAGCCGTTGATAATCGTGGCTTGCGACCCACAGCCGACATTGACCATATAGCTTCAAACAGCTCGATATAACAGGTCAATCTAATTCTTAATGTTAACGGCTATGTTAGGACAATGCACTAGTATTTCTCGGAAATGTGATAGGGAAAAGTAGTAGTTCTGCTAAGCCATAGATGCTTCCGAAACCACTAAGAGTCAGGAACACTCCAAGACTTGCAAGGGCACATCCTGCTGACATGCAAGTGGCAGTACTAACAATTTCAGAGATTAACCCTACCCATGCGATTGATGCTACGAAGATGAAAAAGGTACCGGCAAGTATAGAGGTCTTAACCGACGACTCAAGGTTAGCGGCACTGGCCTTGAGCTGGCCCGTGATGGCTTGCCAAAAGCGAAGTGGGGCTGTGACCAGCCCAATGCAACCTAGTAATGGAGACCATATAACCACGACCATCAGCTTTAGTAAGAATATTGTCACGCGAAAAAGAATTTTTGACATGTAGAGCCTAAAGAAGCTTTAAAAAATGTATTTTCATGTACACATCATGCCGTGAATTAAATGGATCATCAAGTTGACTGACTGTAATTGCCGAACTTTAAGTTCCACCAAGTGGTTCAAATGCACTGCTGTCTTGCTTGAGTTCCATATTTGCTACAAGTTCGGCCAAATGATGGTTCAATTCGGCCAAAGTTTCTGGGCTAAGCCGCATGAGTGCATCAGGTAGAATGCCGCGATATGGAGGTGGAGCTTTAGCCAACACCCCAAATCCTTGATCGGTGATTGTAAGGTATACGATTCTCCGGTCATCAACGCTCCGTGTACGGGTAACATAACCACCTGTTTCTAATTTCTCAAGTAAGATTACTAACGGTGGATTGATGTACTGACATGGCTTTGGCAAGCCCGGATACTGTCAGGTTTTTGTTTTCAGCGATTTCTGCCAAGGCCCACAGGGAGGCACCGCCTATCCCTGCTATTTTTTCAATTTCATGAAAATGACGCGTTGCTGATTTTAAAATAATACGGAATAATTTAAGAGTTTCTTGTGCGGAAGTATTGGTATTGGCTTGTGAATTAGTAGAAGACATCATGCCTTTGTTTGCATTATTCTTGATTTTAGATAGTTTCACTTTAAGTTTTTGGAAGCACGCCTACAATATTTGAATCTAGTTTTTCTGCCAGTGTAAGATAAAGAGGTGTACTGAATATCCTGAAAATAATAGCTGCAATCAGTGCAATGGCCATCAAACTAATCACCATCCCGTGACCATCCACCATTCTCATGACGATGATAAACGATGTGATGGGGCCTGTGTGACCGCCGCCCATGCATAGTACGCTTATCGCGGTAGCTGCATGGTATTGACCAAATAACGGTAGCATATCATTGCCGATTCCTACACAAACTTTGTTTTTTTGTTTTATTATTTATATCTACCCGCATTTGCTCTCACCACAATTCAAACACGTCAAACAGCCATCCATGATAATCATAGCTTTGGTTTGGCATTTATTGCACAGCTGCGCGCCCTTGGGGAAGCCTTCTGCGGTCATCTCTTCACCCGCTTTGGCGTGGTTCTCAAAGTATTCAGTACGTTTTTCATCCACCAGTTTTTGCTGGTGTTCATCTAGCCCCGGCTTTTTAAGCATGCCGATATTTTGCAAGTGCTGCTCTACCACTTCGCCAATCTCTGCCACCAAACTTGGCACAAACCTGCCGCCTTTTTTAAAGTAGCCGCCACTTGGCTCAAACACGCTTTTAAGCTCTTCCACCAAAAAGGTTACATCTCCACCTTTGCGAAACACCGCAGACATCACGCGGGTGAGGGCGACTATCCATTGAAAGTGATCCATATTTTTAGAGTTGATGAATATCTCGAACGGGCGGCGATGCTCTTGCGGCGTGCCTTCGTTCATCACCACATCATTGATGGTAATGTAAAGCGCATGCTCGGTCACCGGTGTTTTTAACTTGTAGGTAGAGCCGGTAATCTTCTCTGGGCGATCTAGAGGCTCGCCAATTTGCACCACTTTTGCGTTAAGCGCTTTAAGCTCTGCCTCTTTGGCTTTGCTCTCATCATTCACCAGCGCATAGCCAACGATTTTTTTATCTATTTTTACTGTCATTTTTCTCTCCTCTATACGGTTAGTTAATTAAAACTTTCCGTAGTAGCCTTCTTTCAAGGCATCGTATAAGTTTGCGGCACTATGTATCTCGCCATCGTATTCAATCTCTTCGTTACCTTGCACTTCAACATGGGTGCCGTCTTCTAGCGTGAATCTGTAGGTAGTATTTTCTAAATCTTTTTCTGTCACCAACACACCTTGGAAAGCCTCCGGGTTAAACCTGAATGTAGTGCAACCTTTCAATCCTTTGTCGTAAGCGTAAAGGTAGATGTTTTTAAAATCTTCGAAATCGTAATCAGTCGGCACGTTGATGGTTTTTGAAATCGAGCTATCAATCCATTTTTGTGACGCGGCCTGAATATCCACATGGGCTTTGGCCATGATAGTGGAAGAGTCTAAAAAGTAATCCGGTAATTTTTCTTCCGGCTTATCGCTAAACGGCATTGCTTTCGGGTTAATCAGCTCGCGGTAGGCTAACAATTCGTAACTGAACACATCGACTTTCTCTTTCGATTTTTTTCCTTCGCGAATCACGTTTCGCGCATAGTGGTGCGCAAATGATGGCTCGATGCCATTGCTGGCGTTGTTAGCCAAACTTAGCGAAATAGTTCCTGTTGGCGCAATAGAGCTGTGGTGCGTAAAGCGAACGCCTTTGGTAGCGATTTGGTTACGCAAACCTTCAGGAAACTGCTGCATATAACGACTGTATTTGCCCATCAGCACTTTACCGGCAATTTTAGCACCCACTTTAATGCCATCAGCCGCCATCTCTGGGCGTTTTGCCAGCATGTCAGCAGTCACTTCAAATTTCTCATCCATAATCGGCGCCGGGCCTTTTTCTTCGGCCAGTTGCACGCCCACGTTCCAACCTTCTTCGGCCATCACGCGAGTGACTTCCTCGGTAAACTTGATGGAATCTTCCTCGCCGTATTTCATTTTCATCATGGTAAGGGCAGAGCCTAAACCCAGATAACCCATGCCGTGGCGGCGTTTGCGCATAATCTCGTCGCGTTGTTGCTGCAATGGTAAGCCATTAATTTCCACCACGTTATCAAGCATGCGTGTGAAAATTGCGATGACTTCACGGTATTCTGCCCAATCGAAATAAGCTTCGTCAGTGAACGGTTTTTTAACAAATTTAGTCAGGTTGACCGAGCCCAGCAAACAAGCACCGTAGGGCGGCAAGGGCTGTTCACCGCATGGATTGGTTGCGCGGATGTTCTCGCAGAACCAGTTGTTGTTCATTTCATTCACGCGGTCAATCAGAATAAAACCTGGCTCGGCAAAATCGTAAGTGCTGGACATAATCACATCCCACAAACGGCGCGCTTTGATGATTTTATAAACACGGCAGGCTACTTTGCCGGCATCTACGCCATCGGTCTTAGTGAGGTATTTGCCTTTCACCGGCCACTCGCGCCAAACTACTTGGCTGTCGTCATTCACATTCAGACCATCGACAATCGCTTCTTTCTCAGTTACAGGGAAAGCAAGCTTCCATTCTGCATCTGCCTTTACGGCCTCCATAAACTCTTTGGTGATAAGGCAGGAAAGGTTGAACTGACGCAAACGGCCTGCTTCACGCTTAGCTTTAATAAAATCGGTAATGTCAGGGTGAGAAATATCAAACGTAGCCATTTGCGCGCCGCGGCGGCCACCCGCAGATGAAACGGTGAAACACATCTTGTCGTAGATATCCATAAAACTTAGTGGGCCGCTGGTATATGCGCCAGCACCCGCCACGAATGCGCCTTTTGGACGCAGCGTTGAAAACTCGTAACCAATACCGCAGCCAGCTTTTAGGGTTAAGCCAGCTTCATGTACTTTGCCAAGTATATTATCCATGCTGTCTTCCACCACGCCTGAGACAGTGCAGTTGATTGTAGAAGTTGCTGGCTTATGCTCTAACGCACCCGCGTTAGAGGTGATGCGGCCTGCCGGAATCGCGCCGTGACGTAATGCCCATAGAAACTTTTCGTGCCATTCATGACGTTTTTCTTCTGTAGTTTCAACATCTGCCAAGGCACGTGCTACGCGAGAATAAGAGTCATCTAAGTCTTTATCGACATACTCACCCGTTTTAGTTTTGAGGCGATATTTTTTATCCCAAATATCCAGCGATACCGACTGAATTGGAATTTCAACCTCAGTACTCTCTTTTGATTTCATAGTTGTCTCAACCGCTTTTAGCATGCCTTACTCCCCAATTTTTAACATCTTAAACTTCGCCTTACTGGCTACACTTTTGCTAACTATGTGATTTATATTAACAATCAATTATTTTGTGAAAAAATCCTCACCCCAAACACAACATGTTGTGTCAGAAACGCAAATTTATGCCTTTATTTTGTATGCGTCAACCCTATTTTTGAATGAAATTTTTGCACTATTTTGATGAATCTTTGTTATAAATGAGGCCAGCATTTGGATTGAGTAAAGGTAAGCAACTTGTTATATAAAAAATAAAATAAAAAATATATATTTCTCGCAAAATTTAATTGTTTATGCTTACATCCCTACGGCAAAAACATCCGCTTCTATTTTGTGAGAAAATGACGCGATGAATAGATTTTTGTATTCGCTCTTACTTTATTTAGTACTGCCATTTGTGCCCGTTAAATTACTTTGGCGCAGTATTAAGCAACCGGCCTATTTAACACATTGGGGGGAGCGCATTGGTTTTTACAACACGCTTGCTAATAAACCCGTTATCTGGCTGCATTGTGTTTCGGTCGGCGAAACCCGTGCCGCCGAGCCCTTAATTATTGCGCTGCAAACACAATATCCAGCACACCAAATTTTGCTTTCGCACGGCACGCCAACTGGACGCGATGCCAGTGAATCCTTATTTGGCGACAAAGTGCTGCGCGTTTATTTACCTTATGATTTGCCATTTGCGGTGAACAGCTTTTTGAAGCACTTTAAACCAGCAATTGGTTTAATTATGGAAACCGAGCTTTGGTTTAACTTGATTGCAGCATGTAAGCAAAACGAAATCCCATTGCTGTTATTAAATGCCCGGCTGTCAGAAAAATCTGCAAAAGGGTATGCCAAGCTTGGTAAATTAGTCACCGAAGGTTTGCAAAACCTTAGTGCAATAGCTGCGCAAACTACAGATGATTTTGCACGATTACAGGCTTTGGGTGCGCTCAATATTAGCATTGCAGGCAACTTGAAATTTGATGTAAAACCACCTGCAGATGCTTTAGATAAAGGCTTACAGCTACGCAAATTGCTTGACTCTGAACGCACTATTTTTCTTGCCGCCAGCACACGCGAGGGCGAAGAAGAGCTTATTCTAGAAGCTGTGTGCGAATTAGATTTGCTGATAGTGATTGTGCCGCGGCATCCACAACGCTTTGACGAAGTTGCGGCAATTTTTCAAAAGCACAATATGCGATTTCAGCGAAAATCGCTTCTTAAAGACACTGCCCTGCAACCAAATATCGACGCGGTTCTTGGCGATACCATGGGTGAGCTTTTTACTTACTATGCCGCCTGCGATTTCACCCTTGTTGGAGGCAGTTTGCTGCCATATGGCGGGCAAAATTTGATTGAGGCAGCAGCGATGGGCAAGCCGATTTTGATTGGCGAACATACTTATAACTTTGCTGAAGCCAGCAACAATGCGGTTGCCACAGGCGCTGCCATTCGTACAAAAGATTACCTAGAATTGCGCGAAAAGATTCAATATTTGCTAGAAAATAAAGTGAAACGCCAAGAAATGAGCGAAGCGGCACTGCGTTTTTGCGAGGCATCGACTGGCGCGGCCACACGCATGATGAACTTAATTGTGCAGTATTTGCATTAGCGCACTATCACTTTTTTTATTTACTACAAGCCCTTTCGCATAGACAACTTCACAGGCTCCATTGCCAGTATCTTCACGGGTAAGCGAACTTTTCCAATGCCAGCCATCGTTTGCATTTACCTGCACCAAATATCCACTTAATTTAACCACCTCGCCTGATCGAACCGACTCCAATATTTTTTTTATTCGATCATCCGCTGGAATTATATGCATATTGGCACTATTAATTTCAATTTCTCTGCGGGGGATTGGAAATGCATCGACATGCCAATAATAAAAGCGATCGCTTTGGGTAATATTTATTTTGCTAAGAACGGCTTCATCTGACATTTTTCCCCAGCCTAGTGCCAAATCAACAGGTGACAAATCGGCCTCGCGGCCGAGCGAATAGTGCTCTGTAGACAATACGCGCGCTTCTATTTCAAATGATACTAATGGAGTAATTTTATACCCGTTGAGATTGAAACTGGTCTGATTGGTTGAGTTTTGTACTGGCTGCTTACTCGCAATAATGCCATTGCCATGCGATAGTGGGCGATTCGAAAAATGCTGATAGGCACCGTAACTGATGAGCGTAACAAATAATATGAATTTCCAATTCACGCTATATTTTAGTTATCTAATTAGTTTAGAAATCGCCTTGAACGCCTCATGATTTGCGTTACCTAGCCATTCGAACACGACTGATTCGGTATTACTAATAACACAGCCCGCATCGCGCAATCTTGCTACGGCATTGGCCTTATTGGCGCTGCTACGCGAGATAATGGCGTCTTCTACCACAAACACTTGCTTGCCCACCTTCAATAGCGCTAAGGCCGTTTGCAATACGCAAATATGCGCTTCCATGCCTGCAAGGATAATTTGCGGTTTATCACGATGAAGTTGCTGATTAAAGTCAGGCTCGCCACATGCCGAGAATACCGTTTTGGCTATTGGTTTGCTGTTTGGTAAATGCAGCCTGATTTCAGGAATCGTTTCACCCAAGCCTTGCGGATATTGCTCTGTAAGAACAGTTGGCGCAGAAAGTAAATGTGCGGCTTGCACTAAAATACCGCAATTTTTAACCACACATTGCAGTGCCTCAGCTTGCATTACTGATGCCAATTTAACTTGCATATCAATCATCACAAGCTGACTTAATGATGCATTGACAACCATTCCCGACATATCTAATGAGTGTCCAAAACTAGCTGTTGATTAATGTCTTGCAAATCAGACTCGCTAACCAAGCCTGAGACCGATTTTAGTCGAACAATATTCACCAAATAATTGTAGCGTGCCTGCAATAAATCGCGTTTGGCACTGAATAACTGCTGTTGTGCATTTAATACATCAACACTGGTACGAACACCGACTTCATAGCCGGTTTTAGTTGAATCAAGCTGACTTTGGCTGCTGATCAGAGCTTGCTCAAGCGCTTTGACTTGTGCAATTGTTGTACTCAAGTTCAAATATGCGCTTTGTGTATCTAAATCAGTTTTTCGACGTGCTATTTCAATATCATCCTGAACTTTTTGTTTGTTTAAAACCGCTTGGCGTGCACGTGAGCTAATTGCTCCGCCTTGATACAAAGGAATCTCCAATTGTAAGCCTATGGTTGCGTTTTTAATATCGTTGCCAAAACCATTGGCGCTGCCGTTTGCATAGTTGTCACTATAACTTGCCACCGCATCGAGCGTTGGTAAATGTCCCGCATTGGCACGATCTACTTCTTGTTCAGCCAGTTTAAGCGCATCTTGCTGAATTTGGATATTCAAATTGTTCTGCGCGGCCGCTTGCTGCCATTCCTGCATGGTCTGGCCCAATTGCGCCACTTGAATATCAGGCTTAACTGTGGCTAACCTTTGTGGAACTTCCCCTGTAATCGCCTCCACGGCTCGTTTGGCAATTTCATGTTCACTCACTGCAGCAAACTCTTGCGCCACGACTAAATCAAATTTAGCCTGCGCTTCGTTTACATCAGTAATTGTGGAGTTACCTACATCAAAATTGGCTTTAGCCTGATCCAATTGACTTAAAATAGCTATTTTTTGTGCAACGATTAAATCAATCTTATCCTGCGCAATCAGCACATCAAAATAAGCTTGGGTCGTACGCAAAATCAGTTCTTGCTGGCTTAAATGGTATTGCTTGTCAGCTTGATTCACCTGCGTTTTAGCTTGATCCATTTGTACCAGATTTTGCTTACGGTAAATTGGCTGCTTGGCATCTATCCCATAGTTGTATCCTTCAAAATTGGACTTGCCTGCAAAACCGAATGGATTAAATGGTATGTTGATATATCGGATATTCGACTGCGATGCGTTTGCACCTGCGCTAAAATTAACCGTCGGGCGATATAAAGCTTTAGACTGCTCAATCAACTCTTGTGATGCCTGGTTAGCGCTTAAAGCAGAGGCTAACGTGGGATCGCGCGCAAGCGCCTGATGATAGATATCTATTAGCGATTGCTGCCTCACTTCTGCCTGCAAAGCAGCAGGAAATAAAATCATTAGAAAAATAAACAGCTTAATGTTCACATTAAAACTCGAATTGCTGAGCTTGTGGTGCGTTGATTAACTCGGGAATACAGGTTTCAAACAATACCTTTTCATTAAAACCAGTTTCTGAAACACGATGTATTAACGTTGCCTGCATCACCGGTGCCTGACCCAGTACTATAAACATGGCCCCGCCGATGTTTAATTGCTCACGTACACCTGCCGGTTCCATTGGAGAAGAACCAGTGTAGACAATCAGATCGTAGGGCGCTTGGGCAGGTATACCTGATATGGCATCAGCTACTTTTAAAGTTACATTTTTAATATTTTGTACCCTAAATTTTTTTGCTGCTTCTGCACTTAATTCAGCATAAATATCCACTGAAATTACATGTTTGGCAAGACTAGCCAACAAGGCAGCAAAATAGCCGCTGCCTGTGCCTATATGCAATACGATTTGCGTTTTTCGTACATTCAGTATTTGTAAAATGCGGCCTTCCAGTTTCGGGCTAAGCATGGTTTGTCCGTATCCTATAGGAACTTCAATATCCGCAAAGGCAAGACCTTGATATTCGGCAGGTACAAAACTTTCCCGTGGCACGTCATTTAACAGCTGTAGCACAACCGGGTCCAGCACCTCCCAGGTGCGGATTTGTTGTTCGATCATATTAAATCGTGCGTTAGCATTTGGCATATTGAATCTCGCTGTCTCGTTTAATGCGTTAATACTGGTTTGTGTAGTTTGATGCATAACAAATTTTGTTCCTAAAAATTAAAAACAATTATAGCGTAAGAGCTTGTTATATAAACTGAAATCAAACAAGCTTTTATTACTTATTTCTAGGCCGCCTCTGGTATTTTTACCCTATACCAAGCGGCATATAAAGCAGGTAAAAACAACACCGTAAGTAAAGTTGCCACAGCCAAGCCTCCCATAATCGCTACTGCCATCGGGCCAAAAAATACACTGCTTGTCAGCGGTATCATAGCCAAAATGGCAGCGGCGGCGGTTAATACAATAGGCCTAAAACGACGTATAGTGGATTCAACTATCGCCTGCCAATCTTCTAGTCCGCTCGATTTGTCCTGATCGATTTGATCCACTAAAATCACCGAATTTCGCATAATCATGCCTGACAGCGCAATGGTGCCGAGCATTGCGACAAAGCCGAAAGGCTTATCAAACACAAGCAATGCGGCTGTGACCCCGATTAAGCCTAATGGTGCCGTAAGCAACACCAAAAATACGCGTGAAAAACTTCGCAGCTGCAACATTAACAAAGAGACCACAACCACCAAAAACAGTGGCACACCTTTGGCAACCGATGCGCCCCCTTTGGCAGACTCTTCAGTCGCGCCACCAGTTTCAATTGAGATTCCCAATGGTAGATTGGCTTTAATTTCACCTAATTTTTCTTCAATTTGCGCAGATACTACTGGTGCTTGCATGCTACCTCGCAGATGTGCCCGCACCGAGATAGACGGCACACGATTGCGCCGCCAAATCGCACCTTCTTCAAACTCTGAAGAAATAGTCGCAATCTGCGAAAGCGGTACACTAAGGCCGTTTTGGGTGCTAATCATCAAATTAGGCAGCCTCGACAACTTAGTACGCTCTATTTCAGCACCGCGTACTACCAAATCAATCCGCTCTTTACCTTCTCTAAATTCGGTAATATACAACTCGCTCATGGCTCCATTAAGGATATTGGCAATTTCCACCGAACTCACCCCCAATAGGCGTGCTTTAGCTTGATCTATGGACACTTTCAAGACTTTACTTGGTTCTTCCCAACCAAGTTGTACATTAGCCAGATTGGGATTAGCGCGCATAATATCGGCAATTTTGTGCGCTATTTCACGGATTTTAGGAATGTCAGTACCATCCACACGAAATTGCACCGGAAAACCCACAGGCGGGCCATTTTCCAGCCGCAATACCGAAGCACGCAAGCTGGGGAAATCGTTCTCGAATAACTTAAGCAAGTCACTACGCAAAGCCTCCCGCGCTTTTAAATCTTTACTTAAAATCACAAATTGCGCGAAACCACGATGCGCCAATTGAATATCCAAGGGCAAGTAATAACGGGGGCTGCCAATGCCGATATAGGCCACAAAATTATCAATGCCTTGATGTTGTTCATTCCAAGTTTGTAGCCAGTTTTCGAGTTTTTTCACCTCGGTATTAGTTGCCTGATAAGAAGCACCTTCAGTCAGGCGTAAATCAACCATCAACTCAAGTCGAGTTGAATCAGGGAAAAACTGCTGTTGCACTTTTTCAAAACCGACGATTGCCAGCACAAACATAATAAGTGTAATGATGACCACTGTTTTGCGGTAACGCACACATGCAGTTACCAATTGACGAAAAGCTTGATAGAACTTAGTGTTATATATATCGTGATAATGACTATCAGTTTTTTCAGAGTCATTATTATCAACTAGGCCAAGCTTGTTTTTTATCCAGGCCATTAACTTTGATGGCTTAGGCACTTGCGAATAATCTGGCAGCAAATGATAGCCTAGATAGGGCACAAAAATTACCGCCGCAAACCAAGAAATAATCAGAGCAATTGCCGATACCTGAAAGATTGAACGCGTATATTCACCTGTGGAAGAAGTTGCAGTTGCAATAGGTAAAAAACCCGCAACTGTTACCAATGTACCTGTGAGCATGGGCATAGCAGTTGAGTTATATGCAAATGAAGCTGCTTTGACTCTATCCCAGCCTTGCTCCATTTTAGAAGACATCATTTCAACCGCGATAATTGCATCATCCACTAATAGCCCTAACGCCAATATCAACGCTCCAAGCGAGATCTTATGCAAGCCAATATCAAGGGTGTTCATCACCAAGAAGGTTGAAGCCAACACAACCGGAATTGAGATTGCCACTACAATGCCTGTGCGTAAACCCAATGATAACAAGCTTACACCAAGCACTATCACCAAAGCTTCAGCCAGTGAGTGCACAAAATCATTGACCGAATGCGCTACAATTTTTGGTTGCGATGTCACGGTGCTTAAACTTAAGCCTACTGGTAGGCTTTGTTCGATTCTAGTTATTTTTTTATCCAGCGCATGACCGAGCGCAATCACATCACCGCCTTCGCGCATACTCACACCCAGCAATAAAGATTCTTTGCCGTTATAACGCACTGAGTCATGCGGCGGGTCTTCATAACCCCGATAAATTCGAGCTACATCGCTTAGCTTAAAGTCTTGCTTATTCGCACGTAATCTAATTTCACTCAAATCCTCAACTGTACTGTATCTACCCGAAACCTCGATTCGAATGCTCTCGTTAGGCGATTCATAAGTGCCGCCTCTAACAACTGCATTTTGTGTTTGCAAGATGTTAACCAGCTCTGTCGTGCTGATGCCTATTGTTACTAGTTTGGCGTTAGAAAGCTCGATATAAATGCGCTGCTTCTGCTCACCAAAAAAATCTACTTTGGCCACATCTGGCGTTTTTAAAAGTTCGGAGCGAATTAATTCGGCTTGTTTTTTTAATGCGAAATTATCAAATCCGTCGCCTGTGAGCGCAAACATACTGCCATATACATCACTAAATTCGTCATTAAAAGTAAGACTTTCGATGCCACTAGGAAGTGTATGTCGAATATCGCCAATTTTTTTTCGTACCTGATACCATAATTGTGGAATTTCTTTAGAAAAAGTATCATCTTTAATCACGACAAAAATCATCGATTCGCCTGGTCGTGAATAGCTGCTGGTATAACCTAAGTGTGGAACTTCCTGCAGCTTTTTCTCTAACTTATCCGTGATTTGCTGCTCAACCTCAACCGCACTCGCTCCCGGCCAGCTAGTGCGTACTAGCATCACTTTAAAGGTAAAGGGCGGGTCTTCGGATTGGCCGAGCTGGGTATACGCCAGCAGACCTGAAACAGTCAGCATCAACATTAAATACAAAACTAAAGTTTGATGGTTGAGCGCCCACGCAGAAAGATTAAAGCGCAACTTTCCTGGTTGGGATTGAGTGTCACTCACGACACTGCCCCTAACTTAGGTTCTAACAATTGTGGCTGTACTTTTTGACCTTTAATCAATATATGCACGCCTGCAATCGCCACTATTTCCCCCATCTTCAAGCCGCTTGTAATCAAGACGCCATTCTCAGTATATTGGCCTGCAGTGACTTCGCGAGGATTTGCAATTCCGTTTTTATCGATTACCCAAACAGCATCTTTACCATTAATTTGTGTAAGCGCTCTCGTTGGAATAATGATTACATCTGGCTCATTTTGAGTAAACTGCACACCTGCTGTCATACCAAGCTTTACTGCTTCATCAACATCGATAATGGCAACCCGTACATCAAAAGCTCGCGTTGTAGAACTTGCTGCTGGTGCAATTTCACGTACTTTGCCAGCATAAGTTTTTTCGCGGTCAGCCCACAGTTTTATAGTCACATTGTCACCAACTTTTAAATTTGCCATTCGCGACTCTGGCACGGCCACCAGCACTTCAATTTGCTTGATATCCACAATTTGTGCCACCATTTCACCTGCATCTACCACTTGGCCAGGCTCGGCTTTAATTTGTGTCACCACGCCGTCGCGATCTGCAACTAGTGCGGTATAACGCGATTGATTGCCTGATACTGCCGCCTGAGCTTTTACTTGTTGCAGTTTTGCTGCGGAAGTTTTAAGTTCTGCCTCACGCATATCTAATGCGGCTTGTGAAATAAATTTTTTGTTAAATAGGGTACGATGACGTTCTACGTCGGCTTTTGCCAACTCATAGTTTGCTTCTGCAGCTTGCACATCGGCTGAAGCTGCGGCAACATTCAAATTTGAGTCTGACGCATCTAAGCGTGCCATGACCTGGCCTTTTTTAACGAAGCTACCGACATCCACTTTACGCTCTATAATTTTGCCTTTGATTCTAAAACCCTGGTTGGATTCATAACGAGATTTAACCTCACCCACCAAAACCATGTCATTACTAGCGGCAGTTTTACCAACAATAGTAACTAAAGCTGGACGCGGCGGTGGTGGCGGTTCGGCAGGTTTTTGGCAGGCTGTAAGAAACAAGCCAAATAGACAAACCCTTAAATATACTATTATTATTTTCATGTTGGGTCTTTCAAAAGTCCGCTCATCATCACTTCTTGCATTAATTGTAGCCGTGCCGAGATATCACTCCAGTTCACCCATTTATCACATGCCATGCTAATTTGTAATGAACATACACCATGCACCCCCGCCCATATCGTTTGTGCAATTAGATCTACATCTTGTAATTCAACCCTAAAATAGCCTGCCGCATGCACGTCACTGACCACTGTCCTTAATTGAAAATAAGCATCTTGCTCTGCACTGTTATGTTGCAAGCTTGATTTTGCAGGGTCATGTGCCACATGTGCGGCCATAAACATCAAGCGATAATGATTGGGATGCGTTAATGCAAAAGCAGCATACTCTTGCCCTAGCGCTTGCATACGCTTAACGGGATCTGCAATTTGGATAATATTTTTAAGTGAGGTTGCTAACGCTAAAAAATCTGTATCACAAACAGCTCGCAACACCGCTTCTTTGTCTGCAAAATGCAAGTATATGCTGGTAGCAGAATAGCCAATGCGCTTGGCGATTTCGCGCATGGTAACCGCCTCAACCCCGCGCGACACAAATAAATCGCGTGCCGCATCAATTATCAATGTACGTAATTGTCTACGCTCGGCATCTGTTTTTAGTTTAGGTGGCATACTCTGAATATTTTACTTAACACCGTTAATTTAACAATGTTAAGCATAGGGTGTCAATAACAAATTGTTGATTTTAAGTGAAGATTCATACAATTTATTTTTTAGCAATGACAAATAGGCCTGCCACGATTAGCAGTGCACCTAACACCCAGCGCACAGTAATTGCTTCTTTAAGCAGCCGCCAAGCCAACAATATCGCAATTACCACGCGCCTTTGTCAATCAGCGCGACAGTGGCAGCATCGCCCATTTTCAAGGCTTTGTTATAAAAACCCAAGAACCAGCGGTGGTGATTGCAGAAAGTGCCAGCCAGATATAATTGACTTTTTGTAAAGATTTTATTTCTTCAGGCGCAACCGCAATCACGGCAAATAACAGCACAAATATGCAAACAAAAATCGTGTGCACAGTTAAGAATAATTAAGCCGAGATGCCTACCAAGCCTTACTTAGGAATAAATGAGGTGAAGCCAGCGAAGCACTTCGAAACAAATGCGTATAAAACCCAGCGTTCCATTATTTATTCAATTCAAGTTATTTATCAGCGAGCGAGTTTTGTGCCAGCAGTAATTTTCCAGTTTTTTCTCTAATGCCTCAATGCGCTCATCTACACCTTGAATTGCCAATTCCGCACGTACATTCACTTCATGATCTATTTCTGCGTCCAGCCTATCGCGTGCACTTTGCCGATTTTGCGACATCATAATGATAGGTGCCTGCACGGCTGCCAGCATAGAAAGTATCAAATTGAAAAACATAAGGGTATGGATCAAATGCTTGTTTGCGTGGGCCAAGCACTTCAGTATTAAGATATGCCCAAACCAACAACCACAAAATAAATATAATAATAAAAGTCCACGAACCAGCCACTCTGGCAACCAGATCTGCTGCGCTTTGGCCAAAGGTTCGCTGTTCAACATATTCTTCATTAACATCAAGCACAATATCCATGTGCTAAAGCATTTCGGCTATATCTTCACGCTCAGCTTTAGAAAGCTCATTCCAGCTTTTTTCTGAGAGCATTTTAACTGGTTTAGTATAAGATTTTGCCATCTTGTCTCCTTTATGGATTTAAAGTGGTATTACGTGAAATTATAGTTTCAAACGCAATCCATACAGCTCGGACTTAAGCTTTACGAAATTAGACTAGTACCAGTTTTCTCCAAACCGGCTTTCATCAGCTAAGTTGCGATGATAATAAGCACCCTATATTGAACACAAATAATGAGGTTTTTTTGAAGCTTGGCACGCAACATCAAGCCAAGCTGATCAGGGACAAAACAGATAATATCCGAAGATGTTAGAGATACAAAACGGCAGGAAATACTGTTAATGCGAACACAAACACTAACCACTCCATATTCCAGCGCTCAAGATGCCCTGTGAAATGAAGGGTAAGTACTGCAATAGCGAGTGCATAATAAATTGCAATGAGTACCATAAAGGAACCTAATTTAGATATTGTGTAATAAATGTATTTATAACATTTTTTATTTAAAATGCCTAAAAATTTAAGATTTTTTATACATATATTTAATTTATATCCTAAATGGTTTCTTGCCTTTTAAGCTGATTTCGCGTAAATTCAGCACATTGCTAGGGGTCTGTTTTATCAAGCATTTGTGATAAAAAACAGTGAGAATTACCCTTCGAACCTGATGCGGGTCATGCCGCCGTAGGAAAGCACTCGAAATTGCTTCTTACGTTATTGCTTTAAGGAGCACCAAATTGAACGCCACCGATAAAAATCTGCAGAAAAATCTCAACAAATTCGTGAATGAAACTGCGGAAATTGACCCTGCCACCAAACTTTCTTTTGCAAATTCACGCAAAGTTTATGTGCAAGGCTCACGCCTTGATATTCAAGTACCGTTTCGAGAAATCAGTTTAAGCGATACTCCGTCTATGTTCGGTGCGGAAAAGAATCCCCCCGTCATGGTTTACGACACCAGTGGACCCTACACCGATCCAAACGTCCATATCGATATCCGTAACGGCTTGCCCGCCTTGCGTGAAAAATGGATTGAAGAACGTAACGATACCGAGCAACTTGATGGCCCAAGCTCTGCATTTGGTCAACAGCGCAAAACTGACCCCGAACTAGCAGAAATGCGCTTTAATTTATTACGCCTGCCACGTCGCGCCAAAGCAGGCATGAACGTTAGCCAAATGCACTACGCACGTAAAGGCATAATCACCCCTGAGATGGAATACATCGCCATCCGCGAAAACCAACGTCGCGAGAACATGAGTGATCTTTTACAAACACAGCATACAGGTCAAAATTTTGGCGCGAGCATTCCTAAAGTCATTACGCCAGAATTTGTACGGAGCGAGGTGGCCCTAGGCCGTGCGATCATTCCGATGAACATCAATCACCCTGAAATTGAGCCAATGATTATTGGCCGTAACTTCCTAGTGAAGATTAACGCTAACATTGGCAATTCAGCACTCGGCTCTTCAATCTCAGAAGAAGTTGAGAAAATGGTGTGGAGTACACGCTGGGGTGGCGATACCGTGATGGATTTATCGACAGGTAAAAACATCCACGAAACACGCGAATGGATTATCCGCAATTCGCCTGTGCCCATCGGCACTGTACCGATTTACCAAGCACTTGAAAAAGTGAATGGCAAAGCCGAAGACCTGACCTGGCAAATCTTCCGTGACACCCTGATTGAACAAGCAGAGCAGGGAGTAGATTACTTCACCATCCATGCCGGCGTACGTTTAGCTTACATTCCAATGACAGCAAAACGCATGACTGGAATTGTATCGCGCGGCGGTTCGATTATGGCCAAATGGTGCTTGGCACATCACAAAGAATCATTCTTGTATGAGCATTTTGAAGACATATGCGAAATCATGAAGGCTTATGATGTGAGCTTCTCACTCGGTGACGGTTTACGCCCCGGCTCAATCTACGACGCGAATGATGAAGCACAATTTGCTGAATTAAAAACTCTAGGCGAGCTCACCCAAATCGCTTGGAAGCACGACGTGCAATGCATGATCGAAGGCCCTGGCCACGTGCCTATGCACTTAATTAAAGAAAATATGGACTTGCAACTTGAACATTGCGGCGAAGCCCCCTTCTACACATTAGGTCCACTCACCACTGACATTGCACCAGGCTATGACCACATCACCTCGGGCATCGGTGCCGCTATGATTGGTTGGTACGGTTGCGCAATGCTTTGCTACGTCACACCAAAAGAACACTTAGGCTTGCCAGATAAGGAAGATGTTCGCGTCGGTATCATCACCTACAAAATCGCAGCCCACGCCGCAGATTTAGCAAAAGGCCACCCAGGCGCACAAATTCGTGATAATGCGCTAAGTAAAGCGCGTTTTGAATTCCGCTGGGATGACCAGTTTAATTTGGGGCTTGATCCTGAAAAAGCCAAGGAATTCCACGATGAAACTCTACCGCAAGATGGGGCAAAACAAGCTCATTTCTGCTCAATGTGCGGTCCGCATTTCTGTAGTATGAAAATCACGCAAGATGTACGCGACTACGCAGCCACTTTAAATATTTCTGAGCAAGATGCGCTAACCAAAGGCATGCAAGAAAAAGCCATTGAGTTTGTAAAAAAAGGCAGTGAGGTATATCAAAAAGTTTAATGTTTAATTGTTTTTTTTAAACCCAACTTTTTGACAGTCTTATGGCAACCTTAAAAATTAATAAAGACAAAGCTGACGCTACGACAAATATGGTCAAAGCACCCGTTCGGCGCGCCAACCCTGCAAAGCGCGATCGTACAATTGCGCCGCCAGTTGCCCCCTCATCTCAGCGTAATCACCGATTTGATGGTAAAGCACATGGCAGCTCATTTACACAAAATGCGCCTGATGAGACTAAATCTGTTGAAACTAAGCCTGAAAATAGAGTGCTTAGAAGTGACTTGAGAAGCACACACGCCAACGAAACGGTAAATCAGCCGCGGTTATCTAAGCCCTCCGGCGTTGATACACGCGTTTCACCCCCTAAAAATAGAGATGAGCCACAATACCGCCAAGCCCCGCGCCGCGGCGGTAAGGTTCGTGATGGATTTGAAGCTAGAGCAAGCAATTATGACCCTGCCGCTCGTGCGGCAAATAAATCAACAGCATCAAACCCAGATTTTCCACGCCTATCCAAGCGCATGGCAGAACTAGGGCTTTGTTCACGTCGCGAAGCCGATGAGTGGATTGTGAACGGCTGGGTGAAAGTAGATGGCGTGATTATTGAAACACTAGGTACGCGCATCAAGCCAGACGCCGAGATTGTGATTAGTGGTTATGCTTACGAACAACAGGCCGAACAAGTCACTATTTTGCTGCACAAGCCAGTGGGTTACGTGAGTGGGCAAGCGGAAGATGGCTATGAGCCTGCCATTGTATTGGTACACCCTGATAACGAGTGGCTGGACGACCCCGAATTAAACCAACACAATACAAAGGAATTTCAGCGCGGGGTTTTGCACGGCTTAGCGCCAGCAGGCCGCTTGGATATTGATTCTACAGGTTTATTAGTACTAACCCAGGATGGCCGCATCGCGCGCCATTTGATTGGTGAAGACTCATCTGTAGAAAAAGAATATTTAGTGAGAGTTGAAGGTGAATTGAATGACGCCGATTTAAAACGCTTAAATTTTGGTTTGAGTTTGGATGGTGAAAAGTTAAAACCCGCCAAAGTGAGCTGGCAAAATGAAGACCAATTGCGTTTTGTGCTGCGTGAAGGAAAAAAACGCCAAATCCGCCGCATGTGCGAGATGGTAGGATTGCATGTCGTAGGCTTAAAGCGTGTGCGAATCGGAAGTATAAATTTAGGTAAATTACCTGTAGGACAATGGCGTTACTTGCGCAATAATGAGCGCTTTTGAGTTATCATTAGTCAGGTAGTTTTTATATCAATTTTGTTAAGGATTAATCATGGGTTTATTGGATAGCATAGAAAGTGCGGTTATGGGCAGCGGTCAAGGCGGTATAGCTCAAATTGCCACAGAAATGTTTAATCAAAATGGCGGCCTAAATGGCGTGTTAGACAAACTTAAAGCGGGTGGCTTGGGTGATGCTGCCGCTTCATGGGTAGGAAAAGGTGCAAATTTACCTGTTTCAGCCGATCAAATATCCAGCGCTTTAGGTAGTGGTGCCATTGCTGACATGGCCGCTAAATTTGGTATTTCACCAGATACTTTAAGTGCGCAAATAGCACAACATTTACCAGCTGTCATAGATAAAATGACACCAAATGGTGAGGTAACGGCCGATTCAGGCAATATACTTTCATCTGTTTTAGGCATGTTCAAATAAGTATTTGAATTATTTTAAGGGGCTTGATTGCCCCTTTTTTATTTTGTTGGATAAAACAATAATATGGATTTATTACTGTTATTTAAAGCTTTAATTTTAGGCTTAGTAGAAGGCGCAACCGAGTTCTTGCCCGTTAGTAGCACTGGACACTTGATTATTGCGGGCGAATTACTCAATTTTAATAACGAAAATGGCAAAATTTTCGAGATCGTGATTCAGTTAGGGGCGATTCTTGCAGTATGCTGGGAGTACCGCGCCAAAATCAGCCATGTGTTTGCAAACGTTTTTACTGAGGCAAAATCTCAGCAACTTATAGTAAATCTAGTACTAGCCTTAATGCCTGCGGTCATCATTGGTGTACCATTACACCACTTTATTAAAGAACACCTCTTTACACCCATCACAGTTGCATGTGGGTTGATTATTGGCGGGATCGCCATTCTACTGATTGAGCGCTTCGCGCCACTGCCTGATACCCCCACAGTAGATGACATGGACTGGAAACATGCACTCAAGATAGGTTTTGCACAAACTCTGGCACTCATTCCTGGTGTGTCGCGCTCTGGCGCAACAATTTTAGGTGGTACCGTTTTTGGATTATCTCGCTACGCCGCCACAGAATTTTCTTTTTTTCTTGCAATCCCTGTGATGTTTGGGGCTACTGGCCTTGAGGTGTTTGCTAATCCCACCATATATACTTGGCAATATATAGACATCATTGCGGTTGGTTTTGTCACCGCATTTTTTAGCGCCCTTTTAGTAACAAAAGGCTTACTACGCTTTGTTTCGACACACGACTTCAAAGGATTTGCCTGGTATCGTATTATTTTTGGGATAGCCATTTTACTATATTTTTGGTGAACTAAGTTTGAACTATCTGCAAGCCTGTAAATCCGATGTTTATTGGCTTAAAATAGAAGCAATCTACAACTTAAGGTGAGGGCATTATGTCAAAGCTAATTAAATATACACTTTATGGGATTAGTGGCATCATAGTTTTGGTACTAATGGTTGTTGGTTATTTTGCAGCAACGTTCAATCCCAACGACTACAAAGACGAAATCATCAAATTAGTAAAAGAGAAAAAAGATCGTACGCTGCATATAGATGGCGATATAAAGTTAAGTTTTTGGCCCAAGATCGGTGCCGATTTAGGTAAGTTATCCATATCTGAACACAATTCAGACAAAGAGTTTGCCTCGGTAATTAGCGTAAAAGTTGCCCTGGCAGTGATGCCTCTACTTAAAAAAGAGTTGGTAGTTGATACTGTTTATGTCGATGGCGCAAATGCAAATATTATCAAATATAAAGATGGCTCGACCAATTTTGATGATTTGTTGAGCAAAGATAAAGAAGAATCAAAAATTAAATTTGATATTGATGGTATTAATATCACCAATTCTGAAGTGAAATACACTGATGAAGCGACAGATGCAAAATATAATATCACCAAGTTTAATTTGAAATCTGGCCATGTCGCCTTGGCCGAACCTGTTGATTTAGATACCGATTTCACGATTACTTCTAATAAGCCAGAAATCGCAGCCAACACCACACTAAAAGGTAATTTTTTAGTTGACCCCAAAACTAAGCACTTTAAAGTAAAGGGCTTAGATAGCCACATTCAAGGTGACATGCTCGGTGGTACGGGTATGGATATTAAGGTCAATGGCAATGTTGATGCGAAACCAGATCAAATGGAATTTTTGGTGGATGGGTTGAAGTTAGTGGCTTCTGGTACTTTTTCTGGCGCAAAACAAGCAATTGATTTAGACGCACCTGACCTTAACATACAAAAAAATGAGGTCAGCAGTAAAAAGGTTACAGCGCATCTTACACAAGAGAAAGCTGGAGATACTTTCAAAGTAAACATGGTATTGGCCGATATGAAAGGCTCTACCAAAGCTTTACAAAGTAGCGGCATTACTGGAGATTTATCTGCTGCACAAGGCAAACGTATCGTTACAGGTACATTTTCTTCACCCTTCAGTGGCAATATTGAAAACTTAGTATTTGACATCCCCAAGCTCGCCGGTAATTTAGATATTAAAGACCCAAGTCTTCCCAACGGCGGCATGAAAGGCACGTTTGATCTTGGTGCACATACCGATATTAAAAATGAAACAGCTAACAGTAAATTTAATTTAAATATCGCAGAAACTAATCTTAAAGGTGATTTTGCTGTCACCAGCTTTAAAAAACCTAATATTAAGTTCAACTTAAACGCCGATAAGATAGATTTGAATAAACTACTTGTAAAATCAAGCTTGCCCGCTAAAAACATTAGCAATAACAAGCCAGCTGATATGTCTGCACTTAAGAATTTAACGCTCGACGGTAAACTCAATGTGGGGAGTATTGTATATGAGAAATATCATGTTTCAGGTTTAAACGTTGGCATTAAAGCCGATGGTGAAAAGCTAACTTTGAGTGGGTTGAATGTAAAAGTGGATGATAGCCAAATTAAAGGGAACCTTGGCATTAGCCATTTTGAAAAACCTTTATACACGTTTGATTTAGACGTAGATAACGTGGATGTGGATAAATATGTAGCCAAAACAAGTAACGTGGTAGATACTAATGCCAAAAAAGAAGCAAGCAATAAACCGCTAGATTTAAGCGCGCTTAAGGCGTTAAATGCCAACGGTTCAATTCGGATTGGCAACCTTAAATATGGCAAAACCAAAGCAGCCAATGTTAATATCAATTTAAAGGCTGATGGCGAAAAACTAAGCCTTAATCCACTGAGCGCTAAAGTCGATGACAGCCAAATTAATGCCAATCTGGGCATTAGCCGCTTTGATAATCCGGCCTATAATTTTGACATCAAAATTGATAAGCTTGATGCTGATCGCTACATCACCAAAAGCGACGCCACTACTAAGAGTAGTGGCGACTCGCCGATTGATTTGAGTGCGCTAAAAAAGCTGAGCGCTTCGGGCGAAGCCAAAATTGGTTGGCTGAAACTTGCCAATGTTAAAACTGAGAACGTTGATATAGGCTTAAAAGCAGATGGTGGTATTGCAACACTATCCCCATTTTCTGCTAATTTGTATCAAGGTAGTATGAATGGCACACTTAAAGTGGATGCCCGTGCCACGCCAAATATCGCATTCAAACAAAGCATGAAGGGCGTTTCCGTTGGGCCTCTCATGGTAGATGTCATCCATAATGACATGTTGTCAGGCACAGGTACAGTAACCGTTGATGTTACCACCCAAGGCAACACGGTGAGTGCGCTTAAAAAAAGTTTATCCGGCAATTCTTCGCTAAATTTGGCAGATGGCGCATTAAAAGGCGTAGATATTGCGGGCTCAATTCGCGAATTAAAAAACAAAGTTAACATTCTTGGCAAAAAAGACGCGAGTGCCGATAAAACCAAGAAAACGGACTTTAGTGAACTTACAGCAACTTTCGACATTAAAAATGGTGTTGCTCATAACGAAGATTTAGCCATGAAAGCACCTGTCTTGCGCTTAGCTAAGGGCGATAGCAAAGGCGATATTGATATTGGCAACGAAAAAATCAATTATCTTGCCAAACCTACCATTGTGAAATCACTAAAAGGCCAGGGCGGCGCAGATCTTGACAGTCTAAGTGGCTTATCTATTCCCGTAAAAATTACTGGTACCTTTTCTGACCCAAAATACGGCATGGATTTCGCGGCAATTGGTGCAGCAATGGCACAATCAAAATTACTGGATAAAATTGGTGGCGGTAAAGCAGATGCATTAAAAGGCTTGCTAGGCAATAAAAATGCATCTGGCTCCAATACACCTGCTAGCACTGATGCTGGTGCTCAACCTGCAGCACCCCAATCAACGCAAGACCAAGCCAAAGAAAAAGCTGCAAAAAAACTAAAAAATATACTTAAATTTTAATATGTCAGCTTTTGCAGACGCAATTATTGCTTGGCAACAGCTGCATGGACGCCATGATTTACCCTGGCAAAAAACTACGAACCCTTATGCTATCTGGGTTTCTGAAATCATGTTACAACAAACACAAGTGGCCACCGTAATTGGCTATTACGCTAAATTCATTCAGCGCTTTCCCAACATCGCTGTACTTGCAAACTCAAGCCAGGAAGAAGTATTGCAAAGTTGGAGCGGACTAGGATATTACTCGCGCGCGCGCAATTTACACTATGCAGCACAAATAATTGTGGATGAGTTTTCTGGAAATTTCCCTACACACTTCGATGACATTTTAAGCCTACCTGGTATTGGCCGCTCTACCGCTGCAGCGATTTCTACTTTTGCCCATAACACGCCAGAACCTATTCTGGATGGTAATGTAAAACGTGTGTTTGCAAGGTATTTCAATATCGCAGGTTGGCCTAGCTCACCTAAAATTGAATCGCTCATGTGGCAAATTGCAATGCGCGAAAATGCAACGAATGATGCCATCGCTTATACACAAGGTTTAATGGACTTAGGTGCAACAATATGTACCCGTACTAAACCTAAATGTAGTGCTTGCCCCGTCAGCATTAGCTGCGAAGCGTTAGAGAAAAACCTTGTTCTTGCGCTTCCGACACCTAAACAACACAAGATAATTCCTGAAAAAAACACCACTATGCTAGTGTTAATGAATGGTAATGAAGTGATGTTAGAAAAGCGCCCAGCAACAGGCATTTGGGGTGGCTTGTGGAGTTTTCCAGAACTAAATGAAGATACAAAAAGAGACAAAATTAATCTGCAAAATACATCGCCATTAAATAAATTAACGCACACTTTTACCCATTTTAAATTGCACATACAGCCACAATTGGCATGTGTTACCCAACAAAACTGGCAAGTAGAGGAATCGCGCACCATATGGCTAAACTTAGATGACGCAATCGGCGCAGCAATCCCTGCGCCCGTTCGCAAAATTCTACAAGGCTTAAAAGTAAAAAAAGTAGCCTAGGCTACTTTTTTTACTAATGTAAACGAGACTGTAAAATTCTATCTGCCAACATTTGAAAGCGTGGCGATACAAATTTTCTGCTTTGCGAACCTGCATCTGCAATTGTCAGCAACTCTTCTATAGCAGACCTAAAACCTAACTCAAACAGCCAATAATCTGACTGATCTATTGCAGATTTTTTGTCGGCATTCACATCTTCACAAAGCCGTTCGAACGCTTCCATACATACATTATGTTCAGCCATAGTTCCTCCAAATTTTATCTCATTGGTTTATAGTAAAAACCTTTAAGTGCTTTGGCAAGAATTATATTATTTTTGTTTCTTGCTTATTAATGTTGATGACTATTTTTGGTCCCAAGACTCTTCCCACATGCAATGCTTGATTTTATGGCGATTTGCAATCAGCTCATCAATGCTTGGCTCATCGTTCAACGCGCGCTTAATCGCAAGCTTCGTCGCATCGTAGTTGTTTTTGTACATATCAGCTTTATCTAAATCAGCATCCTTAGCTGCACGCGGATCAATCCATACTAAACTGATGATACATAAATCGTTTACTTGATCTTTAGGGATAATGCCTTCAATCACGCAATCTAAAATGGCATCTGCTGTGGCTGCTTGCACCAAACCTCCAAACAGCTCGATGTTAGCGCTATCTTTTAAGGTGACTTTTGGCACCATCATACAAGCTGGACGTACAAGCTGATTGAGATCGCGCACTGCAAACATCGCTGTATGGCCTTTGCTTTGTGCCATCATATTTGCAAACGCTTGGCCCACAGGCCCATCGACACTACCGATTAAAATTTCCGGCATCGCGGCACCCGTATCTTTGCCTTCTGTGTATATAGTGGCTTCGCCTGCTTTAAAAATGATTTTGGACATAATATTCTCTAGTTTACATAAAATTAAAACGTTATTTTACCAAATGCTTTATTAGAGTTTCAATTTAATTACATAACTCTAGCTGCATATCGACATGTAGAATACCTGCATCTAGGTAAGTTTCACTTATCACTTTAAAGCCTGATTTCAGATAAAAACCAATCGCATGCCTTTGTGCAGATAATTTAATTATTTTACTGCCTTGATGTCTACAAATTTCAATGGCTTCTAACAAGAGAATGGGTCCAAGCCCCATGCCGCGCCATTGCTTTAGTACCGCCATGCGGCCAATTTTGTGATAATCGATAATACGCAAACAGCCAACTGATTTATCGCCAATTTTCGCCAATAAATGTACTGCACCAGCATCCATTTCATCCCATTCAAATTCTGGTGTAACCGATTGTTCTACAATAAAAACAGGTGTTCTAATCGCACGCAAGTCGCTTTCGGCTTCGCGCCAAGTCACTTGGGAAATTTGAATATTCGCTAGCATGAAATAAACGCTTTATAATGCATATTTGCTATAAACGTTAGGAAACGTAGAAATGAACAAGTATATTGCAGTTTTCGCTAGAATTTTACTCGCGCAAATTTTTGTTGTCGCAGTTTTTATCACGCTTTCACAAATCACCAGCAACCCAGAAGGCTACCAAGCTTACACGGCCTATTTGGCTGCGCATGGCCTAATTGGTGTGTTTGCTCCACTGACGATTTTTATCCAACTGGTGTTTGGCTTGGGCTTGTTGTTAGGGTTTAAAACCAAAATTTGTGCCTATGTGTTGGCTGTTTATGCGGTTTTTATTGCATTATTTATGAAGCTGCAAGAAGTGGGCGGGTTAATTTTAACCCTGCAATATCTTGCCGTCGCAGGCGGTTTAATTATGGTGGCTTTGCATGACAAAATGGCCTGCAGTTTAGATAATTTGAAGAAAAAATAGCGTCAATCTCCCTCGAGGGAATATTGTTGCCCTGTAAATCAGTATCTATGAGGCTTATAGAGCTTGCCCCTCGATAACTATCAAAAAAGCCATTTTCCTAAGGTGATTTATCTTGCCGGTTGGTTTTATTCCCATTCTAAGGCTGGGTAAATGATGTTTACGTTACGACGATTGGCTATATCAAATAACAGCCATTTGCCTTTTTCGCTAGCTGCAGCCGTATTCATGGTCGATTCCATGCTTTCCCCCTTTTTGATGCTGGCGCGAATATCCGTTAATAACACATTCAAATAACGTTGTTCGTTTTCAATCGCCAGTTGCCAATCTTTAGTTGCTGGCCCATGGCCAGGCACAATTTGCTTAATTGGCTGAGATTTAAATCTCTCTACTTCAGCAATCATGCCATTAATATCACCTTCCAACACAGGCGTACGTTCGATAAAAAGCAAATCTCCGGTAAACTCTGTACTTGTTTTGCTTTCCAGCACAGAAACATCAGTATTAGTATGTGCATTAGGATGTGCTGTTAATAAAAGTTTTCTATCACCTAAATCAAGCTCCAGCGTTGTTTTAACACTCATTGTGGGCTTAACAAGCTCACTGCTAATAGCATCGTCTCCTAATAGTCTTGCGTTAAGTTTGGCGTATTGCTCACGACGCAACTCCATCGCGGTAGCTAATTTTTCATGTCCAATAAATTCTGGCTTATCTGCTAGAAATGCTGCATTGCCATAAATGTGGTCTGGGTGCACATGCGTATTGATGACATACAACACAGGCAATGGGGTCACCTTGCGAATAGCGTCTCGTAATTGTTTGCCCACTTTATAGCTACCCCCTGTATCTATCACCGCCACGCCTTTGCTACCCACCACAAAACTCGCATTGCAAATATCGCCATGATATCCTTCGTCGATGTCTTGATGTACTCCATGATGCACATAAATGCCATCACCCAAATTCTCAATCGCAAAATTATCATGTACAGTTTGTGCATTAGCACACGCTGCAAGCGCTAATATGCTAATGGTTATCATTAAAATTCGCATGCCTTATTCCTTCTATCAAAGTTATTAACTACAATACAGCACTTTGTACAATTTTATGCTGTAGAGCTTGTCACATAAACGCTCATTTAACACTTCAAGGATATTACTATGAATAATTCATCATCACGATATACCAAAACAGCAATTGTTCTACATTGGCTTATCGCTATTTTTATTTTTGGAATGTTCGCGTTGGGTTGGTACATGAGCGATTTACCTAAAGAAGCACCTAAACAAACGACCTTTGATTTATTTGATTTGGGCATTTACACATTACAGCTTGGTGAAGGAGTCTCTCCTAGAGCCTTTTACTTTAATTTACATAAATCATTAGGCATTACTATATTTGCGCTTATCTTAATCCGCATTTTATGGCGCATTACACACAAACCACCAGCATTATTAACTACTTACAAAGCCATGGAACGTAAGCTTGCCAGTGGTGCCCACCATTTGCTCTATTTGCTAATGGTGGCTGTTCCTTTAACTGGATTGATAATGGCAATTTACAGTAAATATGGCGTGAAATGGTTTGGGCTTGATTTTATTTCAGGATTAGACAATAAACCCATACGCGAAGCCTTTGTAGAGGCGCATGAACTAATAGGCATAATTTTATTAGTTGTTATTGCAGTTCACGTTGCTGGGGCGTTAAAACATAAGTTTATTGATAAAGACGAGACTCTGAGTCGAATGTCTTTGAAATAACCTTCAATAACAAAAAGCCCGCGATTGCGGGCTTTTTGTTATGCTTTAAGCCGCATGGGTATTGGCTTACAGGGCATATATTTAATCTTATTTTGACTTATAAATGAAATTTTTTCTATGTGCTCGAACCACTTCCAGCATCGCCGTGGCATTTTAGCCCCGACATAACCTGAAGGTAAGTCTTTACTAAAACTTGGCAACTGATACATCAACATATCAAGTATGATATTGACGGCTTAGCTCTCTTACAGCGTTCAGCATACATGCCGCGTTTTCTGGTGGCGTCCATTGCGTAATGCCATGTCCTAGATTAAATACATGACCATTTCCATGTCCATAACTCGCTAAAATACTGGCAACTTCTTTTTCAATCGCTTCAGGTGTTGACAATAAAATGGCTGGATCTAAATTGCCTTGCAAAGCCACCTTGTTGCCTACACGCTTACGTGCTTGCCCAATATCCACCGTCCAATCCAAACCTAGTGCGTCCGCACCTATTTCAGCCTGTGCTTCAAGCCACAGTGCGCCGCCTTTAGTAAAAACGATACTAGGTACTTTACGACCTTCGGCTTCTTTAGTAAGCCCATTCACGATTTTTTGCATGTAGTTGAGTGAAAACTCCATATAAGCATTATGCGAAAGTGCACCACCCCATGAATCGAATATCATCACTGCTTGTGCACCAGCGACAATTTGCGCGTTAAGATATTGAATAATGGTTTGCGCATTCACGTCTAAAATATGATGTAGCAGTTCAGGGCGTGCATACATAAGTTTTTTAGTGTTAAGAAAATCCGTGCCGCCTTTGCCCTCCACCATGTAGGTGGCAAGCGTCCATGGGCTACCAGAAAAACCAATTAGCGGCACACGCCCATTAAGTGAATTTCGAATTTGGCTGACTGCATCGAACACATATTGCAGTTTGGCCATATCCGGTACCTGAAGCGCTTTGATGCTGGCTTCATCCGAAGCCGTACGCTCAAATTTTGGACCTTCACCCTCTTCAAAATACAGTCCCAGGCCCATGGCATCTGGCACAGTGAGAATGTCAGAAAATAAAATAGAAGCATCCAACAATGGATAACGGTCTAATGGTTGCAGGGTGACTTCTGTCGCAAAGCTAGGATTTTTGCACAACTGTAAAAAGCTACCCGCGGTTTTGCGACTTTCACGATACTCTGGCAAATAGCGCCCCGCTTGCCGCATCATCCACACGGGTGTGTATTCAGTCGATTGACGCATTAATGCACGAAGAAAAGTATTGTTTTTAAGTTGATTCATCTAAATAGCCCAAAAAAAAGGACACAAAGTCATTTGCTCTGCATCCTTAGTTTTAAATAATTATTTCAAAATTAGCGAGGAAGCGTTGACGAACCCATTAAAAACTCATCTACAGCACGCGCTGCTTGACGACCTTCGCGAATTGCCCAAACTACAAGTGACTGACCGCGGCGCATATCACCTGCAGCAAACACTTTGTTTACATTGGTTTTATAGCAGTCTGTTCCATCTGTCGTTGCTTTAGCATTGCCACGTGCGTCTTTTTCTACACCAAATGCTTCTAATACTTTTTCCATAGGTGACACAAAACCCATCGCTAATAATACCAAATCGGCTTTAATGGTGAACTCAGAGCCTGCGATCTCGCTCATCTTGCCGTCCTTCCACTCTACGCGTGCACCTTTTAATGCAGTCACTTTGCCGTTTTCGCCGATAAGTTCTTTTGTAGTCACAGACCAATCACGATTTGCACCTTCTTCGTGGCTACTTGAAGTGCGTAGTTTGAGCGGCCAGTTTGGCCACACAAGCTCTTTATTTTCTTTTACTGGCGGCTGTGACATTAATTCAAACTGCGTAACGCTCAAAGCACCATGGCGGTTCGATGTACCCACACAGTCTGAGCCGGTATCTCCACCACCAATCACTACCACGTGTTTATTAGTTGCCTTCACCTGATTTAGCACAGAATCGCCAGCAACCACTCTGTTTTGTGCTGGCAAAAAGTCCATGGCATACATCACACCATCAAGCTCACGACCCGGAACAAGTAAATCACGTGGTTGCTCGGCACCACCAGCCAACACAACCGCATCAAATTCATTAATCACATCTTCGACTTTTACGTTTTGGCTCACATATTGGTTCACACGAAATTCCACGCCTTCCGCCTGCATTTGCTCCATGCGGCGATCAATATGACTTTTTTCCATTTTAAAATCTGGAATGCCGTAACGCAGTAAACCGCCAATACGATCGTTTTTTTCAAGCACTGTTACACTGTGACCAGCACGCGCAAGTTGCTGTGCTGTGGCCAGACCAGCGGGACCAGAGCCAACAACTGCGACTGTTTTACCTGTTTTACTTGGATTAATTTGCGGTTTTACCCAATCATTTTCCCAAGCTTTATCAATGATAGCATGCTCAATAGATTTGATACCTACCGCATCATCATTAATATTCAAAGTACACGCAGCTTCGCATGGGGCAGGGCAAATGCGGCCAGTAAACTCGGGGAAGTTATTAGTCGAATGCAGCACTTCAATCGCGCTGCGCCAATCTTGGTGGTACACCAAGTCATTCCAGTCAGGAATGATATTGTTAATCGGGCAACCCGTTGTACAAAAAGGAATACCGCAATCCATACAGCGCGCACCTTGCTGTTTAGCTTGGTCGTCAGTTAAATGTAATACAAACTCTTTGTAGTTTTTAATACGCTCCTTAACTGGCAGGTTTGCCTCGTAAAGTCGCTCGAACTCCATGAAACCCGTTACTTTTCCCATTATGCAGCCACCAATACCTTATCTTCAGCAAGTTCAATTAATGCGCGCTTATATTCGTTAGGCATTACTTTGACAAATTTACCACGCGAATTTTCCCAATCAGAGAGTATCGTCTCAGCGCGCGCACTATTAGTGTAATTGATATGTTGTTTAATCAATGATAGCAACGTAACCTCATCAGGCTGGTCAAGATGTTGTACAGCATCTGCTGCGAGATGATCTATATGCAACACTTTCTCCAGAGATACCATGTTCATATTGCAGCGTTTGGCAAACAAACCATCTTCGTCGTACACATAGGCTACACCGCCACTCATCCCTGCCGCAAAATTTTGCCCTGTAAGGCCCAACACCACGACTGTCCCACCTGTCATATATTCGCAACCGTGATTACCTACACCCTCTACCACTGCGCTGGCACCTGAGTTGCGCACACAAAAACGTTCGCCTGCAACACCGTTAAAATAAGCTTCGCCAGTGGTTGCTCCGTACATCACTGTGTTACCGATGATGATGTTTTCATGCGGAATGCCTCTAAATGCTGTCGGCGGCTTGATGATAATGCGTCCGCCACATAAGCCTTTGCCTACATAATCATTACCTTCTCCTGTTAAATTAAAAGTAATGCCTTTGGCTAAAAATGCCGCGAAACTTTGTCCTGACGTGCCCGTAAAATTTACACTAATAGTGTCATCTGCCAAACCAGCATTGCCGTAACGTACAGCAATTTGATTAGAAAGCATAGTGCCCACCGTACGGTTGGTATTGGTGATAGGTATATTGATAATCACTTTTTCGCCTTTTTCCAATGCAGGTTTTGCCAACTCAATAAGCTTGTTATCCAAAGCATTGACCAAGCCATGGTCTTGCACATCATTGTTTTTACGTGAAACACTGGCTGGCATATCAGGTTGATGGAAAATTTTGCTAAAATCCAAACCATGAATTTTCCAGTGATCGATGCCGGTTTTCGTATCAAGCAAATCACTACGTCCAATTAGATCATCAAATTTTGCAATGCCTATTCTTGCCATCAGTTCGCGCACTTCTTCTGCAATGAAAAAGAAGAAGTTCACTACATGTTCAGGCTGTCCAGTAAACCGTTTACGCAACACTGGGTCTTGTGTCGCCACGCCTACAGGACATGTATTGAGGTGACATTTTCGCATCATAATGCAGCCTTCTACCACCAGCGGTGCTGTAGCAAAACCAAATTCGTCAGCCCCTAATAATGCACCAATCAACACGTCGCGACCTGTCTTCATTTGACCATCCACTTGCACAACCACCCGACCACGCAATTGATTCAGCACCAAAGTCTGCTGTGTTTCTGCCAAGCCTAATTCCCAAGGCGTGCCCGCATGCTTGATGGATGAAATAGGCGATGCGCCCGTGCCGCCATCGTGACCTGCTACTACAATATGGTCCGATTTAGCTTTCGCTACTCCAGCCGCCACTGTGCCTATACCTGTTTCTGATACCAACTTAACTGAAATAGAAGCTTTCGGATTGGCATTTTTTAAATCATGTATCAGTTGTGCTAAGTCTTCAATTGAATAAATGTCATGGTGCGGCGGAGGTGAAATCAAGCCTACGCCCGGTACGCTAAAACGCAGTTTGGCAATATATGGGCTCACTTTGTGGCCAGGCAATTGACCACCTTCGCCTGGCTTTGCACCTTGCGCCATCTTAATTTGGATTTGATCAGCCGAAGCCAAGTATTCGGCGGTCACACCAAAACGTCCAGAAGCCACTTGCTTAATACGTGAGCGCATTGAGTCGCCCGCTTTTAGCGGAATATTACTTTCTACTAAATTAACACCTATGAAATTGGCCATGGTGGTATCTTGTGAGACAGGAATAAAGCGTTTAGCGTCTTCGCCGCCTTCACCCGTATTAGATTTGCCGCCAATGCGGTTCATGGCAATAGCTAAAGTTGCATGTGCTTCAGTAGAAATCGAGCCTAACGACATCGCTCCTGTGGCAAAGCGTTTCACAATTTCTTTGGCGGGTTCGACAGATTCCAATGGAATTGCCGCGCCTGCAGATTTAATCTCAAACAAACCACGTAACGTTTTATAATGGCGCGTTTGATCATTAATGAGTTTGGCGTATTCTTTATATGTATCAAATTTATTTGTGCGCGTCGCATTTTGCAGCTTGGCAATTGTTTCCGGCGTCCACATATGCTCTTCGCCGCGCACACGGAAGGCGTACTCACCGCCTGCATCCAACTGATTGCTCAAAACAGGATCATTACCAAAAGCCAGATTGTGCAAACGTAATGTTTCCTCTGCAACTTCATCCAGACCAATACCTTCAATCTGCGTAGCGGTACCTGTAAAGTATTTACTAATAAAGGCTGAATTCAGGCCAATGGCTTCAAATATTTGTGCACCGCAATACGATTGATAGGTAGAAATTCCCATTTTGGACATGACTTTATATAAGCCCTTGCCAATCGCCTTAACAAAGTTTTTACTGCCAGCATAGCCATCGTTAGTTAAATGATTAATTGTTTCTAGTGCAAGCCAAGGGCAGACCGCTTCTGCGCCATAACCAGCCAATAAAGCAAAATGATGTACTTCGCGTGCGGAACCAGTATCCACCACCAAACCAGTGCTTGTTCGTAAGCCTGCTTTCACCAAAAACTCATGTGTGGCCGAGCATGCCAATAACGCAGGAATAGCAATGCGCTTTTTAGAAATTATTCTATCCGACAAAATCAATACATTAAAGCCATCACGCACTGCATTTTCTGCAGCTTTATGTAAATTGGAAATGGCATCAGCCATACCTGTTTTGTCTTGTTGAGCATCATAAGTAATATCCAACACCAACGATTTAAATTGACCTTTAGTTGTACTACCGATATTTTTTAGCTGTTCTAACTCCCTCAAGGTAAGCACAGGTTGGCTAGCCTCTAAGCGTAGCGGGGGATTGATTTCATCAACACCTAACAAATTAGGCTTAGGGCCAATAAATGTTACCAAGGACATTACCAACTCTTCTCGAATTGGGTCAATTGGCGGATTGGTCACTTGTGCAAACAGTTGTTTAAAATAGTTGTATAACAGTTTTGGTTTATTGGATAACACTGGCAAAGCTGCGTCGTTGCCCATTGAACCAGCGCCTTCTTCACCATTGGCAATCATCGGCTGCATTACAAATTTAATATCTTCTTGGCTATAACCAAAAGCCTGTTGTGTATCGAGCAGACTCTCGACCATTTCTAATTGAGCATTTTCTTTTGGCAAATCTCCTAGAAAATAGCGTGATTGCTCAATCCAAGCTTTGTACGGTTTAGCAGAAGCTAATTCACTTTTAACTTCTGAATCATCAATAATTCGACCTTGCACGGTGTCGATTAACAACATTTTTCCTGGCTGCAAGCGCCATTTTTTAATGATTTTCTCTTGCGGAAAAGTCAGTACGCCCATTTCAGACGCCATCATGACGATGTCGTCGTCAGTGACCAAATAACGGGCGGGGCGCAGACCATTTCTATCTAACGTGGCCCCTATCATATTGCCATCGGTAAATGCAACGGCGGCCGGACCATCCCATGGCTCCATCAAGGCAGCGTGATATTCATAAAAAGCACGGCGCTCTTCATCCATCAGTGCATTATTATTCCAGGCCTCTGGAATCAGCAACATCATGGCATGCGGCAAGCTGTAACCGCCAGCCACTAATAATTCTAAACAATTATCAAAACAGGCAGAGTCCGATTGGCCTTCAGCAATCAACGGCCATAATTTATCTAAATCCTCACCAATTACTGTAGATTTCAGAGTCTCATGACGTGCAGCCATCCAGTTAACGTTACCTTGAACCGTATTAATTTCACCATTGTGTGCAATCATGCGGAATGGATGCGCTAAATCCCAAGCCGGGAATGTGTTAGTAGAAAAGCGTTGATGCACTAACGCTAATGCAGAAACCACGATTTCATCAGCTAAATCTCGATAGTAAACGCCCACTTCATTGGCTAAAAGCATACCCTTGTAAACAATGGTTCTGCTTGAAAAAGAAGGCACATAAAAAGCTGCGTTATCTTTTAAGTTTAATGCACGAACTGCATGCTCAATACGCTTGCGAATTACAAAACATTTACGCTCAAAAATATTTTGGTCTGTTGCGTTACTGCCAATAAACACCTGACGCATACAAGGTTCTACATCGCGCGCGGCATCAGCAATATTGCTGTTATCCACCGGCACATCGCGCCAACCTAAACAATCTTGAAGCTCTTCAGCAATGATTTTAGTGATTAACGCTTCGCACGCTTCACGATTTTTGGCATCTTGCGGTAAAAATAAGTTGCCAACTGCGTATCTGCCCGCCTCTGGTAGCTTGATATTGAGCTTTAGCGCCTCTTTGCGCATAAACGCATCTGGCATTTGCATAAGCAATCCAGCGCCATCACCCAATTTTGGGTCATAACCTGTTGCTCCTCGGTGAGTTAAGTTAGTTAAAAGCGTTAAGCCTTGCTGAACAATCTCATGACTTTTTTTGCCTTTAATATGCGCTACAAATCCAACGCCACAAGCGTCCTTTTCGTTACGTTTGTTATATAAACCTTGATTTTCTGGTGCTGACGCGACTGACATATGCATTGCCTAGTGATCTTATCTTATTTTAAAGAAATCTAATTTCAAAACATTTAGCGGAACCTTCGATAATACCGTTAAAACGCCTTGCTATCAATCACATAGAACAAAATAATGCTTCAAATTGTAGAGAAAGCTTTTTTTGCAGCTTCAATGGTTAATGCAATATCCTCGTCTGTATGGGCTGCTGATACAAAACCCGCTTCAAACGCAGACGGACCAAGATAGATGCCACTGTCTAGCATGCTGTGGAAAAACTTGTTAAAAACTTCTTTATCAGATTGCATCATCTCAGAAAAAGAAGCAGGGCAAGTCTTCATAAAATACAGCCCAAACATGCCGCCCACGTTTTGGGCACAAAAGGTCACACTTGCATCCTTCGCTGCCTGAACCAGTCCATCCATCAGTTTTTTAGTTTGTGCGGTTAATTTTTCGTGAAAACCTTTTTCTTGTATCAATTTAAGCGTTGTTAAACCAGCAGTAACCGCTACTGGATTGCCAGAAAGCGTACCAGCTTGATAGACAGGGCCCAATGGTGCAAGGCAGCTCATGATATCTTTGCGCCCGCCAAACGCGCCTACCGGCAAGCCACCACCGATAACTTTGCCCAACGTTGTCATGTCTGGCTTGATGTTATAGAGCGCCTGCGCGCCGCCCAAAGCCACGCGGAAGCCCGTCATCACCTCATCAAAAATCAGAACAGCCCCATGTTGCGTGCAAAGCTCTCGTAAAGTTTGCAAAAACTCCATTTTCGGCACGATCAAATTCATATTGCCGACCACAGGCTCAATAATCACGCAGGCAATTTGGTCACCAATTTTATTAAATAGATTTTTAAGCGCTTGTGTATTGTTATATTCTAAAGTAAGTGTGTCAGCCGCCACCTCGGCTGGCACACCCGCCGAGCTTGGAACGCCCTTAGAATCTGACTCATTAAACGTCAGCAAGCCAGAACCTGCTTTTACTAACAATGCGTCAGAATGGCCATGGTAGCAACCTTCGAACTTCACAATTTTATTGCGTCCTGTAAAGCCGCGCGCCACGCGGATAGCACTCATAGTAGCTTCTGTGCCGCTACTTACCAACCGTATTTGCTCCATACTTGGAACAAGCTTATTGATCATTTCGGCCATTTCATACTCTAAGCCAGTTGGCGCACCAAACGATAGACTGTTGGCGGCAACAGCTTGTACTGCGGCAGTCACTTCCGGATGCGCATGACCAACGATCATCGGCCCCCATGAGTTTATGTAATCAATATATTCTTTACCATCCGCATCCCATAACCTACTACCCAAGCCTTTTTTGAAGAAAATGGGTGTGCCGCCCACACCACGAAAAGCGCGCACAGGTGAGTTAACTCCTCCTGGAATTAATGCTAAAGATTTTTCAAATAAAATTTTATTTTGTGAAGTCATAACGTTGGCTTAAATTGAATTGATTTTGAATAAATGCGTAAATTGTTGACTGGTTTCTTTAATATCGCTTGTATTGAATAGCGCACCAACCACTGCAATGGCATCTGCACCTGCTTGTAAAACACTTGCCGCGTTTTCAAGCGAAATTCCACCAATTCCTACAAGCGGAATAGCCATTTTTCGTTTAGCTTCCGTAAATATGCTAAGTGGCGCCTGTAAAGCGTAAGGTTTTGTTTCAGAACTAAAACACGCACCAAATGCAACGTAAGTGGCGCCTGCTTGCTCCGCTTTTATAGCTAACTCAAGCTGATTATAGCAGGATGCACCAATGATTTTATCGTCGCCAAGTAAACGCCTAGCTGCACCTAAATCACAATCGGTAGCGCCTAAATGTAAACCATCCGCATCAATCTGTGCACATAAATCCAGATGATCGTTAATCACAAAAGGTACCTGATAACTACGACACAAAGCCAGTAATGCACTTGCTTGCCTAAGTTGCAAGTTTGCATCGGCAGTTTTGTTACGATACTGCACCAGTTTCGCACCCCCCTGTATAGCCGCCTCTACTTGTTTGCATAGTAGATCCGTACTATACCCATTGGGCGTAACGGCATATAAACCGCTAATGTTGAATGGATGGGGCTTTTTCATTTGTGGACTCTTCTGCATCATCTTCGTCACGCGCCCAAAAAAAGCGATCGGGTATAAATTGCCCCATGCCTGGACGGAAGGCATTTTTTAGCGTTTGCCAAGTGTATTCTTGTGCTTCTTGAATCGCTTCTTCCATACTTAATCCATGCGCTAAGCAAGCGGCAATGGCACTAGTAAGTGTACAGCCAGAACCATGATAACTACCTGCCAGCCTCTCCCAATGGTAAGCTTTTATCAAACCACCTACGCCAGATTGGTTGCTACCGTAAAGCGAATTCACTACATCCGTTGAACGCTCATGCGTACCGGTAACCAACACATATTCAACACCCATTTCCAGCAAACGCATTGCAGACTCATCAATCGAAGTATGTTGAATCTCATCGACCTCATCGTAAAATGCCAAACGGCGGGCTTCCAAGCTATTCGGCGTGATGAGCGTGGCTTGCGGAAACAGCAAATCGCAAAGGGCCGCTTGCATTTCCTCGTTAGCTAGCTCATCACCGCGGCCAGAGTTTAAAATTGGATCTATCAGCAAAGGCACATTAGGGTAATCGGCCACGATTTCGGCGATTACTGCAATGTTTTCTACGCTGCCGAGCAACCCCAGCTTAAATGCTGAAACTTGTACATCTTCTAAAATGGTGCGTGCTTGTTCGTTAATCCAATCAGCATCTAGCGCCATCACACTTTCGACACCTACAGTATCTTGCACAGTAATGGCAGTAACTACAGATAAAGGGTGGCAACCAATGCTGGCCAACGCTAAAATATCGGCCTGCAAACCCGCACCGCCACTAGGATCTGTGGCAGCAAAAGTAAGTACAGTTGGCGGTGTTGGTATCATGCTTTTCTTTCTAAAATTACTTTCTTGGAGCGGGTGACGGGAATCGAACCCGCGTATCGAGCTTGGGAAGCTTGCATTCTGCCATTGAACTACACCCGCAATTCGTCCGTTTTTAGCTAAAACGCTATTTTACTGTCTTTTTAGTTAGCCTGCAGATTGGATCGCAAAAACAATCTCGATATTTAAAACTCCAATGGATCAATATCCAAACTCCAACGAATTTTTGCTGCATGTGGCAACTCGCGAATCAGAAGCATCCACGGCCTAAGTAATTTCTGCAAAACTCCACGATTATTAGCTTGTAGCAGCAGTTGTCCACGTTCCATGCCTTTGAGGCGCTCCATTTGTGGGCGAATCGGGTCGTAAATCATTACGTCCTGTTTAAGCTCGCGCGCCAAATTGCCTGCTTTATTTAAAAACTGATTCACTTGTGCATAATCATTTGCCTCTGCTCTTAGCAAGGCAAAATAGCTTGAAGGTGGAAACTGCATCACATTACGCTCTTGTAATAATTCATCGGCAAAGCTTGCATAATCTTGGCTAATAAGTGCATGGAATAAGGCATGCTGCGGAAACGTGGTTTGTATCAACACTTCGCCTGCCTTCTCTGCACGCCCGGCGCGGCCTGATACTTGCATCAACTGGGCGAATAAACGTTCACTGGCACGAAAATCTGGGCTGTATAAAGCGCTATCGGTATCAATCACTCCAACTAGAGTGAGATGAGGAAAATCATGGCCTTTAGCCAACATTTGCGTACCGACTAAAATATCGATTTCTTGATTATGCACTTTGGCTAATAAATCAGTCAGTGCATCTTTATTGCGCATGCTATCGTGGTCCACACGGCCGATGCGCGCTGCTGGAAACAGATTCTCTAAAGTTTGGGTGAGCCGCTGCGTGGCTTGACCGGTAGGATGCAAATCTGCATTGCCACAACTTGGACATTGCAGAGGGATTTTTTGCTCATGTCCACAATGGTGGCATTTCAAACGCTTTTGACTTAAGTGCACCACCAGTCTAGCCGAGCAGCGAGTGCAAGACGCCACCCACTGACACGCATTGCAATGTAGCACTGGTGCGTAACCACGACGATTAATAAACAATAAACTTTGCTCACCGCGACTTAAACGCTCTCGGATAGCCGTTACCAGTAATGGCGACAAGCCATTTTCTGTGGGCGATTTTGCGATATCGATACAAAAAATATTGGGCAAAGCTGCATTTTCCACCGCGCGCTGCTTCAGGCTTAATAAACCATATTGTTGTTTTTGTGCGTTATGCCAAGTTTCTAAAGAAGGCGTCGCGCTACCTAGCACAATCGGAATATTCAGTTTTTTGGCACGCACCATCGCCACATCGCGCGCATGGTAGCGCATACCATCCTGTTGCTTATATGAGCCGTCATGCTCCTCATCCATTATGATCATTTTCAAATTTGGCATTGGCGTAAATACGCTCAATCGTGTGCCAATCACAATTTTTGCCACACCCGAACTTGCGGCCAACCAGTTTTGTAAGCGCTCACTCTCACTTAAATTACTGTGCAAAGTTACTAATGGATATTGGCTTAAGCGGCTTCTAAAACGTGCTTCTAACTGCGGCGTCAAATTGATTTCTGGCACTAGCACCAACACTTGGGCACCAATACCTTTCAAATTGGTTTCAGTAAGAATTTTTTGCAAAATTTGAATATATACCTCGGTTTTGCCGCTACCAGTAATGCCATGTAACAGCCAAGGTTTGAAACTGGCAGTGATCGCTAACACACTCTGAATTGCTTGAATTTGTTCATCATTGAGTTGAGGCTCGATAGACGATGTTGGCATTGAAGGCTTTACCGCAACGACCTCTTGCGCAGTTACTAAATTTAACTCTTTAAGCTCAGTTATGGCCTTACGCCAACCGGATGAAATTAATGCACAGTCAGCCTCAGTCAATCTGGGCTTAGCCTGCAGGACAGAAATAATTCGTTGCATCAAGGCTTTGCGTGCAGGTACTTGAGTAATATCCGCATTTGAAACTAGCTGATATGCGAACTGTTTACGAGAAACAGCTGGCTTAATTTGTCGCAAACGCAACGGCAACGCAGATATTAGCGCCTGGCCAAATGGATATTGATAATAATCGGCACAAAATTTTAGTAATTTAAACGTGTCATTATTAAAAACCACATCATCAAACACGTGGCTAACTGGCTTTAATTTTTCAATCGGGTAATCCGAAGTTTGTGATAAACCTATCACAACACCCACCAAATTGCGCCCAGCAAATGGCACTACTACGCGATTGCCTATGTGCGCAGTGAAACCGCCGCTCAAATAATCGAAAGTGCGATTGAGTGGTACGTCTAACGCAATATTGAAAATGGTCTGGTGCATATTCCATGACATAAATTAGGTTAAAATACTACTTTTGTAGTTTTGATGATTATTTTGAAAGCTCAAGTTTCTTGAAAGCTCACATTACCGATTTACTTACCCGCGCCGCGACTAACATTGGCGCGGATGCCACACAAATTAACATTGTACTTGAGCGCCCTAAATCTGCCGAACATGGCGATTTTGCAACCAATTTGGCCATGATGCTGGCTAAACCGATGCGCCAAAATCCACGTGCAATTGCCGAAAATTTAATCAAAACGCTGCCGAAAAGTGACTATATCGCAAAAGTGGAAATTGCGGGCGCTGGCTTTATTAATTTCTTTTTAAACGCACAATCGAAACAAACAGTAGTACGTGAGATCTTGCATCAAGGTGCTAAATTTGGAGGCAGCAATGCTGGCAATGGCGCAAAAGTTCAAGTAGAGTTTGTTTCTGCAAATCCTACAGGCCCATTGCATGTTGGCCATGGCCGCGGCGCGGCAGTAGGAGACTGTTTGGCGCGCTTATTGGAAGCCACTGGCTGGAATGTAACCCGTGAGTTTTATTACAATGATGCGGGTGCACAAATTGATAACCTCACTATTTCTGTACTGGCACGATGTAAGGGTATCTCGACAAGCCATGCCAGCTTTCCTGAAAATGGTTACCGCGGTGAGTATATCAATGACATTGCTGCGGCTTATTTAACTAAACATACCGTCATCGCAGATGATGTTGAGGTGACTGCTAGTGGCGATATTGATGATTTAGATTCCATGCGAAGCTTCGCTGTGGCGTATTTGCGCCATGAGCAAGACTTAGACTTAAAATCGTTTCAAATTAAATTTGATGTATTTACACTAGAAAGCGCGCTCTATGCAGAAGGCAAGGTTGAGCAAACCGTGCAGGCGTTAATAAACAGCGGCCACACGCACGAGCAGAATAATGCCCTTTGGCTAAGAACTACCGATTTTGGTGACGACAAAGACCGTGTAATGCGTAAATCAGAAGGCGGTTATACTTATTTCGTGCCCGATGTTGCCTACCATGCGGACAAATGGAAGCGTGGCTTTGTGCGTGTCATTAATGAGCAAGGCGCAGATCACCACAGCACCATTACCCGTGTTCGTGCTGGCTTGCAAGCGCTTGATATGGGCATACCGAAAAATTGGCCTGATTACGTGTTGCATCAAATGGTTACTGTGATGCGTGGTGGAGAAGAAGTAAAACTCTCAAAGCGTGCTGGCAGCTATGTGACTTTGCGCGATTTAATTGATGAGGTTGGTTGTGACGCTACTAGATATTTTCTTGCTGCGCGCCGAGCTGATTCGCAATTGGTATTTGATATTGACTTAGCGCGCGCGCAAACAAATGATAATCCTGTTTACTACATACAATATGCACATGCGCGTATTTGCAGCGTTTTAGCACAATGGGGAGGCGACGTTAATAGTTTAAAAACGGTGAACTTAAGCCCTCTTGACATGCCAAACGAGGCAAAATTGATGCAGCGTTTAAGTGAATATCCTGAAATTGTGAGCGCTGCCGCCACCGATTTAGCGCCGCATACCATTGCTAATTATTTAAAAGAATGTGCAAGTGATTTGCATAGCTATTACAATGACACAAAATTTCTCGTGGATGATGAGCCAACGAAATTAGCGCGTTTAGCGTTAATTGCCGCAACACAGCAAGTATTAAAAAATGGGTTGAATTTATTGGGCGTAAGTGCACCACAAAAAATGTAAGATTAGGATGAAATATGAGCAAAGATTACAAACCTTCTCCTCAAAAGACCAGCAATAGCAAAGGCAGTCCGTTTTTATCAGGCTTCTTAGTAGGTTTATTGCTGGGTGTTGGCTTATCAGTCGGATTGACTATGTTTATCAAAGGCGGCGACAGTCCGTTTGCAGACAAGAAAATCAGCAAACCCAATATCGAAAGCCATACTGCAAAATTACCCAAGGAGAAAATTGCAACAGAGAACGCTTTGCCGTCGGAAGAAAATCCAGATAAGGTGACCAAGCCAGATAATAAATTTGATTTCTATACGATTCTGCCAGAGACCGAAAGCACAGTGACCGAACAAGAAATAAAAAATAATGTGCAAACAGTTAAAAAAGATAGTTATTTCTTGCAAGTTGGTGCATTTCCGGATGAATCCGACGCAGACAATATGAAGGCTAAGCTGGCATTACAAGGTTTTGAAGCAGTCGTGCAAACCGCGACAATCCCTGAAAAGGGCGTTTGGCATCGAGTACGGGTAGGGCCATTAAGTGATATTGCGCAAATCAATAAAATTCGCGGCGAACTCACTACTAATGGCTTTAATACCGACTTAATTAAAGTACATACCGAGACAAAACCGCAGTAAGAAGGAATTAGTTGTCATCTTTTCTAGTCAATCCGCGTTAATAACCAAGAGTTGAAATTTTATATACTCTATTTTCACAAAGAAATAAGGATTAAATAATGAAAAAGTTTTTTGCAATTTTTATATTCTCACTAAGTACTTTAGCCATAGGTACTGCAGCAATGGCGGATACGCCTAAGCTTGGCACTGAGTTTGATGCCGTTGCCCAGCCCATTTCTACAGATAACCCTGCCAAAATTGAGGTAATGGAAATTTTTTGGTATGGTTGCCCGCACTGTTTCCATATGGAAGAGTCGCTGAATGCATGGGTGAAAAAATTGCCGAAAGATGTTTATTTTAAACGTGTCCCAGGTTTGCCAAACCCAAGCTGGGCACCGATGGCAAAAGCTTTTTATGCGATGGAAACTTTAGGCGTGGGTGAAAAGCTCCACACAAAACTTTTTGAAGCCATTCACAAACAAAAATCATTGAATCCTACGGATGAAAAAGCTGCGATTGATTGGGTTACTCAACAAAGCGGATTGGATCGCCTAAAAGTGGAGCAGGCATTTAAATCATTCACCATTAATACTGATTTAAACCGTGCTGCACAAATATTCCGCAATTCTGGCGCAACTGGCGTACCAAGCTTGGTGATTGATGGTAAATACATTACATCTGGTACTGCAGCTGGCGGAAATGAACAAGCTTTGGCCGTAGCCGATTATGTCATTGCTAATGTACGGGCAGATAAGACTAAGGCGGTTACACCAGCAAAAAAGTAATTGAAGAGTCAAGCTGGTTTAAAACTTTTTACAAAAAGTTTTTTAATTGGTAATTTTTACAAGATAACTATTATTGACTATTTAAAATTAACCCGTGGCTATCATAAGGTAGAGACGGGTTTTTTATGGTTACAATGTTCTTAAATTAAACTCTACAAGTCTTAAAGGCAACATGAATGAAAGTATTTATTACTGGCGCTTCCAGTGGCATCGGCGAAGCCCTGGCACACGAATATGCTAAACGATTCTCTGGAAGCCGCGTTATTATTGGCATAGCTTCCAGGAGAGGTGAGCGCTTACTACCGCTTGCAAATGAGTTACAAAAACAACATCATATTGGCTGTGTTATTTACCAGCTGGATGTGCGCGACAGCGCCGCATTGCAAGCTGCCGCACAAGATTTCATACAAAAATATGGTGCACCAGATATTGTCATCGCCAATGCTGGCGTCAGCCGAGGCACACTTACCGAACACAAAGAAGATATTGCTGCCTTTCAAGCAGTAATGGATATTAACGTAATGGGTATGGTACATACTTTTCAACCGTTTATTGCGGCAATGAAAGCCTCAGGGCAAGGCCAATTAGTCGGCGTAGCCAGTGTGGCCGGCATACGCGGCTTGCCAGGCGCGAGTGCATATAGCGCCAGCAAAGCCGCCGTTATTACATATCTTGAAAGTTTACGTGTAGAAATGGCGCGCGATAACATTACTGTAACCACCATCGCGCCGGGTTACATTCGCACCCCTATGACAGCTGTGAACGAATACAAAATGCCATTTTTAATGGATGCCGATATGTTTGCGCACAAATTCGTCAACGCCGTGGCAGCCAAGCGCCGCTTCGTTGTGATTCCATGGCAAATGGCCGTAGTAGCTAGATTGATGCGTTTTGTGCCGCCATGTTTGTGGGATTGGGCTATGAGAAATGCTCCTCAAAAATCGCGGGCCAATTGGGATTGGCTTTGAAGAAAAACACAACCTTTACTTATAGTTAACGATTAATCAAGAACTATACTTGCCAATGCAGACAGTATTAAAAGTAGAGCAAATAGGGGAAAAATGTTATTGATTTATTATCTCGTGATAGGTTTATAGCGAATACGTTTTGGCTTAGCGCCTTCTTCACCCAAACGTTTACGTTTATCGGCTTCATATTCCTGATAGTTTCCGTTAAAGAACGTCCATTGCGAATCACCCTCTGCAGCTAAAATATGCGTGGCGATACGGTCTAAAAACCAGCGATCATGTGAAATTACCAATACACAACCTGCAAATTCCAACAATGCATCCTCCAAAGCACGTAAGGTTTCCACATCCAAGTCATTTGACGGTTCATCTAGTAGCAAAACATTACCGCCAGAAATAAGCGTTTTAGCCAAGTGCAAACGCCCGCGTTCACCGCCTGAAAGTTGGCCGACAATTTTTTGTTGATCGCCACCTTTAAAGTTAAAGCGGCCAATATAAGCGCGGCTTGGCGTTTCATAACGACCTACTGTGAGAATGTCCGAGCCATTTGCTATTTCATCGAACACGGTTTTGTTATCACTTAACGCATCACGGCTTTGGTCAACATAAGCCAATTTTACGGTTTGGCCAATATTCACTTCGCCACTGTCAGGCTTTTCTTGCCCCGTAATCATTTTAAACAGGGTAGATTTACCCGCGCCGTTGGGGCCAATGATGCCGACTATCGCGCCAGCTGGCACGCTAAAGCTCAAATTATCCATCAGCAACCTATCTTTAAAGGCTTTGCTTACTCTTTTAAATTCAATCACTTGATCGCCTAAACGTTCACCAGCTGGGATGAAAATTTCCTGTGTTTCATTACGTTTTTGATATTCCGCACTGGCTAGTTCTTCGTAGCGCGCAATACGTGATTTGCTTTTTGCTTGGCGTGCTTTTGGGTTTTGGCGCACCCATTCCAGCTCGGTATGCAATGCCTTACGACGGGCTGATTCGGCAGACTCTTCTTGTTTTAACCGTTCTTCTTTCTGCTCAAGCCAGCTTGAATAGTTGCCTTTCCAAGGAATGCCATGGCCTCGGTCAAGCTCTAAAATCCATTCTGCAGCATTGTCGAGGAAGTATCTATCATGTGTAACCGCCACCACTGTGCCTGGAAAGCGCACCAAGAACTGCTCTAACCACTCCACAGATTCCGCATCCAAATGATTGGTTGGCTCATCTAACAGCAACATATCAGGCTTAGAAAGCAGTAATTTACATAGCGCCACACGGCGTTTTTCACCGCCTGATAGCGGACCGATTTTCGCATCCCAAGGTGGTAAACGTAATGCATCGGCGGCAATTTCTAATTGTGTACTTAAATCGCTGCCGCTCGCTGCTATAATATTTTCCCACTTGGCTTGTTCTTCCGCCAGCTTATCAAAATCCGCATCCGGTTCAGCATAAGCCGCATATACCGCTTCTAAATTAACTTGCGCTTGCATCACCTCACCCATGCCAGATTCGACTTCTTCACGCACGGTTTTATTAACATCTAACTGCGGTTCTTGTGGCAAATAGCCGATAGAAATACCTGGCTGCCACTGCACTTCACCTTCAAATTCTTTATCCACGCCCGCCATAATACGCAACACGGTCGATTTGCCTGAGCCGTTCAAACCCAGCAAACCAATTTTTGCACCAGGAAAGAAAGATAAAGAAATATCTTTGATGATTTGCCGTTTTGGAGGCACGATTTTGCTCACGTGGAGCATTGACATTACATATTGAGCCATGATGAAACTTTACAAATTTTAAAAGTGAAAGCTTAACAGAAACTAGGCTTGATAGTAGAAGCCTAGTTTGTTAAGTCGGTATAATGCATTCACTTTTCCAGAACACTAAAACCATGGCGCTTAAATCCACCATTTATAAAATCGATCTGAATATTGCGGATATGGATCGCAACTACTACGCTCAACATAGCCTTACCTTGGCTAAACATCCATCCGAAACCGATGAGCGCGTGATGGTGCGGTTGATTGCCTTTGCGTTATATGCAAATGGAGCGCTTATTTTCGGTAAAGGCTTAAGTGATGATGATGAGCCTGACTTGTGGCAAAAAGATTTAACAGGCGCAATAGTGTTGTGGATAGATGTAGGCTTGCCGACAGAAAAAGAAATTCGCAAAGCTGCAGGGCGTGCCAAACAAGTGCTTGTGGTGCTTTACGGTGGGAGAATTGCCGACATGTGGTGGACACAAAATAGCAAAATGCTATTAAAGGCAAATAACTTGACCGTTATTAACTTACCTGAAACACAAGCGCTAGCTGGCATTGCTACTCGTAATATGAACATCAGCTGCACCATTCAAGATACCCAAATCTTGGTTAGTCATGATACGGGTAGTTTTGATATTAGCCCCATTACTCTAAAAGAAGCCGCTTCTTATTAAATCCCCAGCGTTTCCGTCCAAGCCAGTGCAGACATATGACACTTATTCACTTTAGAAGCATCCAGCTGTAATAATTCAGCCAGCTCCAGAATACGTTCACTGTCTGCGCCTTCACAAGCCTCGGTTAACTGCAAAAATGGGCCATATACCCCTTCACGATTAAGCAACGCTTCTACTACTGGTTCTGATAATTGAATTTTATCTAGCACTTGCTCAATTGGCATTTTCAAAATTGCATCCAGCAATGAAAATACCCCAACAATAAACAAATTGTCGCGATCTTTTTTATCAAAATAACCTTCACCCAACAGTTCGGTCAAGCGACCACGCGTGATAGAAGTTTTCATTAGTGCTGGTGGTGTGGAGTTTTCACCAGCGGTAACCATTAACAATGTTAACCAACGATATAGCTGATTAGTGCCCAGAATTGACAAGGCATGATTAATTGATTGAACCTCGCACGAGAGTCCGAAACCCACTGAGTTGATATAACGCAACAGCTTGAAAGATAAGGCCGTGTCTCGTTTGAAGCCCGCTTCAATAACGTCATTATCCGCGTCTTGGCTAACTTTGTTGAGAATATTCAATACACTATCAAATGATGGATTGATAACTGTTGCCGTAAATGTCTCAGGACGGGCAAAATAAAATCCCTGAAAAAACTTAAACCCTATTTTCGTGCACGCCTCAAACTGCTTCTCTGTTTCGACTTTCTCAACAATTAGTTTTACCGATGGCACATTGAATCGCATAAAAATTTTGCCGAGCTCGGTAAGATTAACGGTTTGAATATCAATTTTAATAAAATCGGCACACTGCATTAGATGATGGGAAGCAGAAATTAAATGCGGGTTATCCAAAGCGATCTTATAACCCTGGCTGCGCAAAGCCTGACAGCGCTCGATAACACTATCATTCGGTTCGATGCTCCTTAATATTTCAAGCACGGAACGCTTAGCTGGCATCAATTCAAGAAGCTCACTCTTCAACATTTCTTCATTTACATTGATAAATGCCAATTTATCGCCTAACAACCATTGCATATCCATCCCGCCAATGGTATTTACCAGCACAGTAGAGCAAGCCTTAAACTCATCTTCATACGACGCACTCTGCGCATCTGCGTTGTGCCTAAAAAAAAGCTCATAGCCAATGATTTGTTGCTTTGCATCCATGATGGGCTGACGCCCGATAAATATTTGTTCTTCCATTTTTCTCAACTCTCAGAGTTCATAATTGCGCTATTCAAACAATCTGCTGCTGAGCTAATGTTAAACCTTAGCAATCTAAATCACTCCAATGAATAAAGAATATTTAAGGGCTTAATTCCCGCTTTAAATTTTAAAAATAAAATCGGACAAGTACTAACAGTTCACTTAAAGTACGATAATGTTATTGTGATATCAATAATAAAGTTGCTTGTTAAACAAAATGATTATTAATAACACTCTCTGGCTAAATTTAGCAGTCGCCTTGGGCATTGGACTACTCATTGGCGCTGAGCGTGAACGCAGAAAAGGTACAGGGCCAGATAGGTCTTCAGCAGGCATCCGTACCTTTACTATTGCCTCCCTGCTTGGTGCCATCAGTACAGTGGTCAATTTTTGGCTGCTTGTCACTTCAATATTTTGTGTGATGATTTTTTCAGCCACAGCTTACTTTACCAAGCGAAGTCAAGATCCTGGGCTAACGACTGAAATCGCCCTAATATTTACTGTTATTTTAGGTGGGTTGGCGATGAGCACGGCCCCCTTAGCTGCAGCTCTTGCAGTGAGCGTATCCATACTTCTGGCCGCTAAAGAGCCTATTCATGGCTTTGTACTTGATGTGGTCACAAAAGATGAATTGAGCGATTTTCTCATTCTTGCGGCCGCAACGCTTATCATATTGCCATTAGTGCCCAATGAGTTTATCGGACCATTCGAGGCCGTTAACCCCCGCAATCTCTGGCTGATTGTGATTCTGGTGATGACGATTAGCGCTTTAGGTCACCTTGCGTTACGTTGGCTAGGTAGGCGAATCGGCTTACCGCTAGTTGGGTTAATATCTGGTTTTATTTCCAGCATTGCCACTATCGGTGCAATGGGGGAGCGCGCTAAAGAAGCCCCTGCCTTAATAAGCGCCGCTGTTACAGGTGCAATATTGTCTTGCATTGCAACTATATTGCAACTCATAATGCTGCTCGCTGCAATCCACCCGCCTACATTACATGCGCTTGTGTGGCCACTCGCTTTTGGTGGTATCTCGGTTGCGATTTATGGCTTGTTGTTAACCTTAGATTCCTTCCATAAGAATGGGGCTGAGTTCAATAAACCCACTAAAATGTTTAGTGTGAAAACTGCGCTAATTCTTGCCGCTGTAATTGCTGTAGTGCTTATTACATCAGCTGCGTTAAAAGCCTGGTTTGGTCAGGTAGGACTCATAGTAGGCTCCGGCGTGGCAGGCTTGGCTGATGCGCATGCTGCTACCATCTCAGTAGCCTCTCTCGCGGCGGCTGGTAAACTTAGCCCTGTAAATGCAGTGATGCCAATACTGGTCGCTTTTTCAATCAACGCACTTTCAAAGGCAGTGATGGCAACTATCAGTGGTGGCAAAGATTTCGCGCGCCAAGTGATACCAGGGTTGATCGTACAAGTAGCAGCAATCTGGGCAGGGTGGTGGTTATTTTGATATATCTACAACGCATTTTAACGCGAAATATGATGCCTGTAAGCCAATATTCATGCGGTTTCCAGAGCATCCGAATTTGAAGTTTAATGATTACATTCAGATAGCTTTGACTTTAAATCCCCTCCTGCCATGCCGAGCAACACAGACAAATCAGGAGTTTTCGGCGAGGACTGTTTGAACACAACGAGTTCCGCAGCCGCCTGATTTGTTAAATAGCGCAGAGGAGCCGAAGGCCATGGCAGTGGCGTCGTTTACTTTGGTTACTTTCTTTTGGACTAGCACAATAGGCTTAATCACAGCAGATGGAGATAGATCTTTTTATGCAGAACAATCTGATACCTATACTCAAGAGAATTGTTCAGACTTCGTACTTCTAGAAGTATTACCACTTTTAGATACTATACGACGTACTGACCCAGTTAATTACAAACAGATCTATATTCGATAGCCTATACGGACTTTCTTGCATTTATTATAACATTCCAACTTTATTATATACGTTCCAACTTTATTTCGTTTATACACCCCAATCTCTGTGAGAATTTCATTATTCCACTGTCACACTCTTCGCCAAATTCCTCGGCTTATCTACATCCGTGCCTTTCAACAGCGCTGCATGATATGCCAGCAACTGCACCGGGATGGTATGCAATATAGGGGAGAGGACGCCCACATGGCGTGGAGTGCGGATAACATGTACACCCTCGCTCCCGGCAAAGTGACTATCGGCATCGGCAAACACAAACAACTCTCCGCCGCGCGCTTTAACCTCTTGCATGTTTGATTTTACTTTTTCCAAAAGCGAATCATTTGGCGCAATCACTACTACCGGCATATCGGTATCTACCAAAGCGAGTGGGCCATGTTTAAGTTCACCTGCAGGGTAAGCCTCGGCATGGATATAGGAGATTTCTTTAAGCTTAAGCGCGCCTTCTAGCGCGATAGGGTAGTGTATGCCACGCCCCAGAAACAAGGCATGATGTTTATTCGCAAAGGCTTTTGCCCATTCACGAATTTGCGGCTCTAAATTAAGTGCGTTTTGCACACTACCGCCTAATTGCCTTAACGCCGTTAAATATTCGTGCTCTTGCTTCGTACTAAGCAAGCCGCGCTGTTTTGCCAATGTGGCGGCTAAAGTGAATAAAGCTACCAGTTGTGTGGTGAAGGCTTTGGTGGAGGCAACACCGATTTCCGCGCCCGCGCGGGTGTAAAAAACCAGTTGCGATGCGCGTGGAATAGCGCTCTCCTGCACATTGCAAATAGCTAATGTAAGGTTTTGCCCTAGTGATTTTGCATGTTTTAGGGCTTCCATCGTATCTAGCGTTTCGCCAGATTGTGAAATGGTAACAATCAATTGGCGCGGATTGGGTACAGATTCACGGTAACGGTATTCACTGGCGATTTCAACGTTTGTGGGTATTTTTGCTATGCTCTCTAACCAATACTTAGCGGTGAGCGCGGCGTAATAGCTTGTGCCAGCTGCAAGTATCAATATGCCATTAATTTGCTTAAAAACATCGCCTGCGGCATCGCCAAACAGAGCAGGGGAGAATTTATTATCATCAATCAGCGCTTCAATGGTATCTGTCAGTGCGCGTGGTTGCTCATGGATTTCTTTTTGCATGAAATGGCTATATGGACCAAGTTCCATGCTGGCGAGTGATACATCGCTCATATGAATTTTACGTATTTCTTCTTTGCCATCGCGACCAAAAACAGTGACCCCATCACGGCGAATATCGGCCACATCGCCATCTTCTAGGTAAATCACATTTCTAGTAACAGAAATCACGGCGGAAACATCAGATGCAATGAAGTTCTCACCTTTTCCCAAACCAATCAGCAATGGGCAACCCAAACGGGCAGTGACCATATGCTCTGGCTCTTTTACCGAAATCACGCTAATGGCAAATGCGCCCGTAAGCTCGGCTACAGCTTTTTGTGTGGCTGCGAGCAGCGATAAATCTTGATGGTAATAGTGAATTAAGTGCGCGATCACTTCGGTATCGGTTTGCGATGTGAACTCGTAGCCTAGCCTTTTTAGTTTTTCACGCTGCTCATCGTGATTTTCGATAATGCCATTGTGCACCACAGCAATCTCACCTTTTGAAACGTGCGGATGTGCGTTGCTCTCTGTGACTCCGCCATGCGTTGCCCAACGCGTATGGCCGATTCCAACCTTACCTGTTAGATTTGCTTCTATGGCTTTTTCTGTCATTGCTGAAACACGGCCTACTGCACGTACACGCTCAATACTGGCGCCACTTAAAACTGCAATGCCAGCAGAATCATAACCACGATACTCTAAGCGGCTTAAGCCTTCAATTAAAGTTGAAACGACGTTTCTATTTGCTACTGCACCTACAATGCCACACATAATGTTTTAGTCTTTCTGGGTTTTCTATTTTTTAAATTTTACTTTTTCTGGGCGTATCCAGCTTGAATACACTTTTTGCTCTTTAGCACGACACACGGTTAAGCCGCCAGCTGGCACATCTTTGGTAATAGTCGATCCAGCTGCAATTGTCGCTGCTTTGCCGATAGTCACAGGTGCAATCAATTGTGTATCAGAGCCAATAAAAACATCGTCTTCAATAGTAGTACGATGTTTGTTAGCGCCATCGTAATTGCATGTAATCGTACCAGCACCAATATTGACATTTTTACCCACAGTAGTATCACCCAGATAACTTAAGTGATTGATCTTACTGCCAATACCCACCTGTGCGTTTTTAAGTTCGACGAAGTTACCTATATGTGTATCGCTTTGTAGGTCAGTACCTGGTCGCAATCTTGCGTAAGGGCCAATGCGACAATTTCGGCCAATTTTGGCATCCTCAATATGTGTAAACGGTAGAATCTGCGTCCCTGCTGAGATGTTAGCATTTTTAATCACGCAGTTTGCAGCTATAGTAACATTGTTGCCCAAGATAACATGGCCTTCAAACACGCAGTTCACGTCTATCTCTACATCACTTCCACATTCAAGCTTACCCCGCACATCCAAGCGGGCAGGATCGCTAAGCGTTACACCCTGCTGTAATAACTTTTGTGCGTATCGTTGCTGATATACACGCTCAATATGAGCTAAATCTGCCTTTGAGTTAATGCCTGTCACAGACGCTTCATCCTGAGAAGTTTCTGTTGCTATTGTAAATCTTTTGCTGGACATGCCCATCCAGCCGTCTGTAGATGACTCGTCATCTGCAATTTCATTCACTGCCAACTCCTCTTCCAGTTTGGCCATTGCTACGATATCAGTCAAATAAAACTCACCTTGAGCGTTATTGTTGTTAAGTCGTTTTAACCAATTTGCCAAATGCTTGTTTTCTGCTGCGATAATTCCTGTATTCACCTCCTTAATTTCGCGCTGCAGAGTAGTTGCATCTTTATGCTCAATAATTGCAGTAACAATGCCTTCGCTATTACGAACGATACGGCCATACCCTGTTGGATCTGGCTTTATAAACGTTAACAGACCCAACTCCTCAGTTTGCTCTAGTAGCTTTTTACAGCTATCGGCACTTAACAGAGGCACATCGCCCAGTAATATAAGTGTTATGGCTTCTTCATCTAAATAGGGCATAGCTTGCTGCACTGCATGACCTGTGCCGAGTTGTTCAGCCTGATTTACCCAAATAATGTTTTCGTGCGCAAACGCCTCGCGGACAATTTCACCACCATATCCGTACACTACGATAATTTTCTGCGGTTGCAGTTGTTTTGCACAATCGATCACATGCGCTAAAATTGACTTGCCCCCAATCTCATGCAGCACTTTGGGCTTGCTGGAATACATTCGAGTGCCTTTACCGGCAGCTAAAATCACAATATTCAGTTTATTCATAATCTGTCTAATTTATCAATAGTGAAAGTATAAACAAAAAAGGCAGCCATTGGCTGCCTTTGTAGAAGCATAAATAAGCTTAATGAGTTCTTTTGCGAATACGCTCAATTGTTTGTATTTGTGCGAGCGCTTCAGACAGTTCAGCTTGGGCTGTTGCATAATCCATATCAGAAGTTCGATTTTTCATTGCTTCTTCTGCCGCTTCTTTTGCAGCAATGGCCTTAGCTTCATCTAAATCATGACCGCGAGTTGCTGTATCAGCCAACACAGTAATTACACTTGGTTGTACTTCTAAAATCCCACCAGAGATAAAGATGATTTGCTCTTCTTCCTCGCCTGGAATCTTCACTCGTAATGCACCAGGCTTAATAGTGGTAATCAATGGCGCGTGATTTGGGTAGATGCCGACTTCACCCTGACTCGCTGGCGCTATAACAAACTCAGCTTCCCCGGAGAAAATGTTCTCTTCTGCGCTGACTACATCGATGTGAATTGAATGTGCCATATTAGTTTAGAGTTTTCGCTTTTTCTACTGCTTCTTCAATGCCGCCCACCATATAGAACGCTTGTTCTGGTAAGTGATCGTACTCACCAGCCACAATTGCTTTAAAACCCTTGATTGTTTCCTTTAATGGAACGTATTTACCAGGTGAACCTGTAAATACCTCAGCCACGTGGAACGGTTGTGACAAGAAACGTTGAATTTTACGTGCACGGCCAACAGCTAATTTATCTTCAGGTGACAACTCGTCCATTCCCAAAATAGCGATTATGTCACGTAGTTCTTTATAGCGTTGTAATGTTTGTTGAACGCTACGTGCAACGTTGTAATGTTCTTCACCAACGACTAATGGGTCTAATTGACGTGAAGTTGAATCTAGTGGGTCAACCGCTGGGTAGATACCCAAAGAAGCAATGTCACGTGACAACACTACTGTTGAGTCCAAATGTTGGAATGTAGTTGCGGGTGATGGGTCAGTCAAGTCATCGGCAGGGACATAAACTGCTTGAATAGAGGTAATAGAACCTGTCTTAGTAGAGGTAATACGCTCTTGTAAACGGCCCATTTCATCAGCTAGGGTAGGTTGGTAACCCACTGCTGAAGGCATACGGCCTAACAAAGCGGATACTTCAGTACCAGCCAATGTATAACGGTAAATGTTATCAACAAAGAACAACACATCACGGCCTTCATCACGGAATTTTTCCGCCATGGTTAAGCCAGAAAGCGCTACGCGTAAGCGGTTACCCGGTGGTTCGTTCATTTGGCCAAACACCATAGCCACTTTTGATTCTTTCATGTTATCAAGTTTGATAACGCCTGCCTCTGCCATTTCATGGTAGAAGTCATTACCTTCACGGGTACGCTCACCTACACCTGCAAACACTGACAAACCCGAATGTTGTTTGGCAATGTTATTGATTAACTCAAGCATGTTCACGGTTTTACCTACCCCCGCGCCGCCAAACAAGCCTACTTTACCGCCTTTAGCAAACGGACAAACCAAATCAATCACTTTGATACCTGTCTCTAACAAGTCGACTGATGGAGAAAGTTCTTCAAACTTAGGTGCTTTTTGGTGAATCGAGCGGCGTTCGTCACAATCAACCGGACCTGCCTCATCAATTGGGCGTCCTAATACATCCATAATACGACCTAATGTGCCAACACCAACAGGTACTGTAATTTGCGAGCCTGTTGATTTGAATGCAGTGCCGCGTGCTAGACCATCTGACGAGCCCATGGCAATAGTACGTACTATGCCATCACCTAATTGTTGCTGCACTTCAAGCGTTAAGCCAGCTTCAGCTTGACTCGATGCATCATCAATAATTAAGGCATCAAACACTTTAGGCATTTGATCGCGTGGGAACTCAACGTCTACCACCGCTCCAATACATTGCACTACTCTACCAATTTTCACTGTACTCATTTTTATATCCTATTCAAACTAATCTGTTGAACTATAAATTTTTAACGTTTTATGAAACCGCCGCTGCGCCGCCGACAATTTCTGAGATCTCTTTTGTAATCGCTGCTTGACGCGCTTTGTTATATACCAGTTTCAATTCACCAATCACGTTCTTCGCATTATCAGACGCTGATTTCATTGCCACCATACGCGAAGATTGCTCAGAAGCCATATTCTCAGCTATGGCATTATAAACAAGCGATTCAACATAACGCGTCATCAAATCATCTACCACCGGCTTGGCTTCTGGTTCATAGATATAATCCCAATGACCTGCTGCACTGCCTAGTTGATCACCACTTAATGGCAATAATTGCTGAATGACCGGTTCTTGCTTCATGGTATTAATGAACTTGGTATAACAAATGAAAAGCTGATCAATTTCACCCGCCGTATAAGCATCTAACATCACTTTAATAGTACCAATCAGTTTTTCCAGATGCGGCACATCGCCCAAGCCCGTAATGTGCGATCTAACATCAGCGCCCACACGCGTCATAAAACTGAACCCTTTGTTACCAACCGCACTTACGGCAATTTTCTTACCTTCCGTTTCCCAAATTTTCATTTGGTTAACGGATAAACGCAGCATATTGGTATTAAGGCCACCACACAGCCCTTTATCTGAGCTCACCACAATCAAACCCACATTTTTCACAACGTCGCGTTTGATTAAAAACGCATGTTTATATTCTGATTGAGCGAATGAAAGGTGGGCTGCTACATTACTAATTTTTTCGGCATAAGGACGTGAAGCACGCATTCTATCTTGCGCTTTACGCATTTTAGACGCAGCTACCATCTCCATCGCCTTTGTGATCTTGCGCGTATTTTCTACACTCTTGATCTTGGTTCTAATCTCTTTACTACCAGCCATTTTCAGTTACCTATGTTATTGATAGTAAAAATTAATATGCGTTAGTAGCTTTAAAGTCTTGGATTGCCGCTTCAACAGCTTTTTCGTTCTCGCCGGCCAAATCTTTACTTGATTCAATGCCATCCATGAGTTTTTTATACTTAGAGTTCATGAAACCATGCAAAGCGCTTTCAAAAACCAAAACCATGTTTGTAGGCACGTCGTCTAAATAACCTTTATTCGCTGCTAATAAAGTAATTGCCATGTTAGAAACACTTAAAGGCGCATACTGAGCTTGTTTCATCAACTCAGTAAACATACGACCACGATCTAATTGTTTACGAGTTGCTTCATCCAAATCAGATGCAAACTGCGCGAACGCTGCCAACTCACGATATTGAGCTAATGCTAAACGTACACCGCCACCCAATTTCTTGATGACTTTAGTTTGTGCCGCACCACCCACGCGAGAAACTGAAATACCCGCGTTAATCGCCGGACGAATACCTGCATTGAACAAATCTGTTTCCAAGAAAATCTGACCGTCAGTAATCGAAATTACGTTAGTAGGAACGAATGCTGAAACGTCGCCAGCTGCAGTCTCAATGACTGGCAAAGCAGTCAATGAACCGGTTTTACCTTTAACTTTGCCATTAGTAAATTTTTCCACGTACTCTTCGTTTACACGAGCAGCGCGCTCAAGCAGGCGTGAGTGAATATAAAAAACGTCGCCAGGATAAGCTTCACGGCCTGGTGGACGGCGCAATAACAGAGAAATTTGACGATAAGCAATCGCTTGTTTAGTCAAGTCATCATACACAATCAAGGCATCTTCACCGCGGTCACGGAAGTATTCGCCCATCGTACAGCCCGCATACGGTGCTAAGAATTGCAAGGCTGCTGAGTCAGAGGCTGCAGCGGCAACCACAATGGTGTAGGCCATCGCGCCATTTTCTTCCAATTTACGTACCACGTTTGCAATCGTAGAAGCCTTTTGGCCAATCGCAACGTAAACACAGGTCATATTTTGACCTTTTTGATTAATAATCGCGTCCACAGCAACCGCGGTTTTACCTGTTTGACGGTCACCAATAATCAATTCGCGCTGTCCACGGCCAATTGGCACCATTGAGTCGACAGATTTCAAACCTGTTTGCACTGGTTGTGATACTGATTTACGCGCAATCACACCTGGTGCCACTTTTTCAATCTTGTCAGTCAACTTCGCATTGACCGGGCCTTTGCCATCAATCGGTTGGCCTAATGCATTTACCACACGGCCAATCAGTTCTGGGCCAACTGGCACCTCTAAAATACGTCCAGTACACTTAACCGTGTCGCCTTCAGTAATATGCTCGTAATCGCCAAGAACCACCGCGCCCACTGAATCGCGCTCTAAGTTAAGCGCCAAGCCAAATGTATTACCTGGAAACTCAATCATCTCGCCAGACATCACATTGGAAAGACCGTGTATACGTACAATGCCGTCAGTTACTGAAATAACCGTGCCTTGTGTACGCGCTTCACTGCTTGTTGAAAAATTCTCTAACTTGCTTTTAATCAGTTCACTTATTTCTGATGTTGATAACTGCATAGTAACTAACTCCTAATGTTTTCTTTACCTACGCTTATGCTGCTAACGTATAAGCTAAATTTTGTAATTGGCCTTTAACAGAGGCGTCTATCACGGTATCTCCGACAATAATTTTAATACCGCCAATAATTTCTGGATCCACAGAAACACTGGCTTCAATTTTATTACCAAATTTAGCTTCTAACCGCTTCACTAAATCTTTAACTTCTGCCGAGCTAGGCTTAGCCGCCGCAATAATTTGAGCATCAAGAACACCTTCGTCACGCGCTTTGAGTTCTTCAAAAGCTTGAGAAATCGCAGGCAATAGAGAAAGCCGACCATACTCAACCAAAGTTTTAATAAGATTTTGACCCTGCTCGTTAAGATTATCGCCACAAACCTTTAGGAAAGAAGCTTCTAAATCACCACTCGCTACCTTAGGGTCAGCTATATAAGCCTTCATCGCTGCATCTTGTGATATTGCCGTAGCAAAGTTCAACATTTCAGACCATTTAGCCAGCGCTTTTTTCTCTTTGCCTAATTTAAAAATAGCAACTGCATATGGTCGAGCGATGGTTGATATTTCAGCCATATTTTATCCTTATAGCTCCGCCGCTAATTTGGCAAGCATTTCACTATGTACCTTGGCATCAATCTCTTTACGTAATATTTTCTCTGCACCCGCAACTGCAAGTACTGATACTTGGCTACGTAAATCCTCTTTGGCACGATTAACTTCTTGCTCAATTTCAGCCTTAGCACCCACCAGAATGCGTTCACCCTCAACCTTAGCATTACCTTTGGCTTCATCAACAATTTGGCTTGCACGCTTTTCGGCTTGTGCAACAATTTCTGAAGCTTTTATTTTTGCTTGATTAAGCGTCTCTGCTGATTGTTTCGCTGCGACTTCTAACGAATTTTTGCCATCGGCTGCAGCCGCTAAACCATCCGCGATTTGCTTTTGGCGAGCTGCTAGCGCATTGATAATCGGCGTCCATACGAAGCTTTTGCAAAACCAAAAGAAGAGCGCAAACATAATTGCTTGTGCAATAAGGGTTGCATTAATGTTCATGCAAATACCTTCCTATTCTTAAATTTAGAGTGCAAATTAACCAGCAACTGCGAACAGAATGTACATTGCCAAACCTACGGCAATCATCGGCACCGCGTCAACAAGACCCATCACGATAAAGAATTGTGTACGCAACATAGGGATTAATTCTGGTTGACGGGCTGCGCCTTCCAAGAAACGGCCACCTAAGATACCAATACCAACTGCGGCACCTAATGCACCCAAACCCATCATAATTGCACCTGCGATATATAATAATGCGTGTTCCATTTTATTTCCTAAGCTCCTATGAAAAAACCAATTAAAAACTAAACAACTAAAAAATTAATGATGCTCTTGATGTGCCATATCTAAATAAACAATGGTCAGCGTCATAAAAATAAACGCTTGCAAAGTAATAATCAGAATATGGAAGATTGCCCAGCCAAGCGAGAGAAATATTTGTGAGCCAAAAAGTGTCACGTTAGCAATAGTAAAGCCAGCCCATGTACTACCCATGATCGCGATCAAGATAAATATCATTTCACCCGCATACATATTGCCGAACAAACGCAATGCTAGCGATACGGGCTTAGCAATAAGGTTAACGCCTTCAAGAATTAAATTGATTGGCACAAACAAAATTTGAACAATGGGATTTTTGCTTTGAAATGGCATCATTGAAAGCTCGGCTGCAAAACCACGCAAGCCCTTTTTCTTAAGGCTGTAATAAATGACTAAAAAGAAAACAACAAAAGACATGCCGAATGTGGCATTTGGATCTGTAGATGGCACCACTTTAAAATGACCAAAACCTAACGACTCAGCAATTTTTGGTAAAAAATCGATTGGGAACAAATCCATAAAATTCATCAGGAATATCCAAACGAAAATAGTTAAAGCGAGCGGCGCTATTAATGCATTAGTACTGGAAAAAGATCCTTTAACACTTCCATCAATGAAATCGACAATCCATTCTACAAAATTCTGAATACCTGCTGGAATGCTCGATGAGGCGCGCTTGGCTACGCCGTGAAATACCAATAAAAACAAGGCGCCCAGGATAAATGACATGATGAAAGTATCAACATTCAGTGCCCAAAAACCCATTTTTTTTGCTTCGGCTGCAGTATGTGCACATAGCACATGCCCATCTTTAATGGCACAGGTAAGGTTTTGTAAGTGGTGCTTAATATATTCTGATGAGGTGATTGTTTCAGTATTCATTTTTATGCTTTAAATTAATCATGCAATGTTACTTTTGTTAAAACACTAGCCACTACATACACTAGCTGGCAACCTATAAACCCTAAAAATACTGCTATAGGCGCCAAGTGCAACTTTACTAACCCAAAAACAATTAAGCCTATTACAATAAAAAACCGTTCCAGAACTGAACGGTACATAATCCTTAATTGCCTAGCAGCTTCAACGTGCTTTATTTTTTTATACGCGTACCAACTTGTGAGCAACACATTTGCTATGCCGCACAAACCGCCCCACGCTAAAGCAGACAACCAACCAGATTTATTTATACTAATAAGTGCAAATGCTAAAATGATGAGGACAACTATCTGCCACACCACCGTCAGAATCGCATTTAAGCCTTGGTTTTTATCACTGCGCAAGTAAAGCCTCGAATCATAACAACAGATTGCCAAGTTGTCAAACAACAAACCGTCTAAAAATTAACAGCTTAATTATCCAGCTTAACCCCTAAGCGCTTGAATAAATGATCTAACTCATCTAGATTCTGATACTGAATAACCAGCTTGCCTTTGCCATTTTCTTGATGTTGAATACTTACGCTCATGCCCAATTGCCCCGCAAGAGTTTCTTGAAGGCGCTGCAAATCTTGATTGGTATTTGTATTTACTTGTTTATTTTTAATATTTTGCTTTTGCTGTGTCATTTGCTGTACAAACTTTTCCACCTCGCGCACCGATAAATCCTGATGAATAACTTTATTGGCTAGCATGATTTGCTGTGCAGCATCCAGGCCAATCAGTGCACGTGCATGACCCATATCGAGCTTATTTTGTATTAGCAATTCTTGCACTGGCATGCTCAAGCTAAGCAAACGCAATAAATTAGAAACTGCAACGCGCGAACGCCCAACCGCTTCCGCGGCTTTTTCGTGCGTCATGGCAAATTCATCAATTAAACGTTTAATGCCTTGAGCCTCTTCTAATGGATTTAAATTTTCGCGCTGTATATTTTCAATAAGCGCCATTGCGAGTGCTGATTCATCTGCAATTTCGCGTACCAATACCGGTACTTCTGCCAAGCCTGCGATTTGACTCGCACGCCAGCGACGCTCGCCTGCAATGATTTCATATTTATCTACACTAATTTCACGCACCAAAATCGGCTGCATAATACCCTGAGTCTTAATGGAATCAGCCAATGTTTGCATCGCCGCATCGTCCATGTGTGAGCGCGGCTGATATTTCCCAGGCTGCAATTGTGCAACATTAAGCATAAGCATTGTTTCTGTGCCCCTTGCGGTCTCTATATCATTCGCAAGTAATGCATCTAAACCACGCCCCAAGCCTTTTGGTTTAACCATTGCCTTTGTCCTTAACTGATTGATTTTTAACAATTATTTCTTTTGCTAATTCTAAATAGGCTATTGCACCTTTTGATGACTTATCATAAATCAACACGGGCAAACCATAACTAGGCGCTTCGGCCAAGCGTATATTGCGTGGAATGACTGTGCTATACACTTTATCGCCAAAGTGGCTGACAAGTTGTGCTGATACTTGTTGTGCAAGCATATTACGATTATCAAACATGGTACGCAGCAAACCTTCAATTTCTAATGTGGCATTTAAATTTGCACGAACTTTTTTAATGGTATTAACCAAGTCAGATAATCCTTCCAGCGCATAATATTCGCACTGCATTGGAATCATCACACTATTCGCCGCAGTGAGTGCATTGACGGTAACCAAGTTGAGGGCAGGGGGGCAATCTAATAAAATATAATCATATTTTTGTTCTAAATTATTAAGCGCTTGTTTTAAGCGCGTTTCGCGTGCCAGCTCATTTACCAATTCCACTTCTGCGCCAGCCAATTCACGATTAGAAGGCGCAATGTGATAACCTCCTTTTTCGCAACTAACAATAACTTCATTTAGCGTTTTTTCACCAATTAGCACATGATAAATACTATGCTTTAAGTGAGATTTATCAACGCCACTACCTGTAGTGGCGTTGCCTTGCGGATCCAAGTCTATCATCAATACTTTTTTATAATTTGCGGCCAAACTTGCCGCCAAATTTACACAAGTAGTGGTTTTTCCCACGCCGCCTTTTTGATTGGTGATTGCTAATATTTTCATTAATTATTCTCAAAAACAACTAAATGTCGCTCTGCCTGTAAACCCGCCACTTTTAACGGGATAATTTTGCTGAGTTTAACGCCCATAGTATCAAACTCCAAGCGTTCAAACTCATGGTGCGGCACTGTGCCTTTCATTGCTAACCAACGCCCATTTTCCACTATCAAATGCTGCGTTACTTTTACAAATAAAACAATCTCGGAGAAAGCGCGTGAAATAATTGCCTCAAAGTTTTCAGTCGGCTTATATATCTCCACTCGCGCATGTACCACTTTTAAATTATCCAAACCTAATTCACCTTTTACTTGTTGCATAAAAATTGCTTTTTTTTGTACCGCATCAATTGTCGTCACTTGCAACTGTGGCATACAAATCGCTAATGGAATGCCTGGAAAGCCGCCACCACTACCCACATCAAGCAAATTTTTCGCCTTAATATGGGGCAGCACGCTTAAGCTATCAAGCAAATGTAAGGTCACCATTTCTAGCGGGTCGCGTACCGCGGTTAAGTTATAAACTTTATTCCATTTTTGCAGCAAACCTAGATATTGCAACAACCTTTGTTGCGCCTCTGCAGGTACAGATAAAGCCATCTCAGCAATACCTTTAGCTAACAACTCCGATTGCGTCATGCCGCTTCTATATTGGTTAGATTGGTTTGTTTTTTTTGTTTGCGCTTTAAGTACACCAACAACAGTGAAATGGTCGCTGGCGTAATGCCAGAAATCCGACCCGCCTGGCCAATTGTCTCCGGCTTATGCATAATTAATTTTTGACGCGCTTCTATACTCAAGCCATGCACATCGGCATAATCAATTTCCCCGCCTAACTTAGTATTCTCACTGCCTTTTTGTTTAGCGATTTCGTCCTTTTGACGATCGATATAACCTTGATATTTAGCTGTAATTTCAACCTGATCTTTCACTTCAGCTTGTATAAGCTCTACTGCAGGGCTCAAGCTTAACAAGCCTTCATAACTCACTTCAGGGCGACGGAGCAATTCAAACAAACTATATTCATGCTCTAATTCTTTACCTAGAACGGCTATCTGTGTTTCACGTGAAACATTACAGGGTTGCACAAAAGTTTTTTTCAAACGCTCATGTTCGCGCACAATCGCTTCCTGCTTGCGACTAAAGGCTTCCCAACGCACATCATCCACCAAGCCCAATTCACGGCCTTTAGCAGTTAGTCGCATATCGGCATTATCTTCGCGCAGCTGCAAGCGATATTCAGCGCGGCTGGTAAACATGCGATACGGCTCGGTAACGCCTGCAGTAATCAAATCATCTACCAACACGCCTAAGTACGCCTCATCACGCGCAGGACACCAACCTTCTTTTTCTTGCGCATACAGCGCAGCATTGGCCCCTGCCAGCAAGCCTTGTGCAGCAGCCTCTTCATAGCCTGTTGTGCCGTTGATTTGCCCAGCAAAAAATAATCCTTTAATTGCTTTAGTTTCCAAACTAGACTTCAGACCGCGCGGATCATAGTAATCGTATTCGATTGCATACCCAGGGCGCAGTATATGCGCATTCTCCAACCCTTTTATTGATTGCACTAACGCGAGCTGTATATCAAACGGCAAGCTAGTGGAAATGCCATTTGGATAAACTTCATTGGTATTTAAGCCTTCTGGCTCAAGAAAGATTTGATGCGACTCTTTATCCGCAAAACGATGAATTTTATCTTCTACGCTTGGACAATAACGTGGCCCTATGCCTTCAATCACACCCGTATACATAGGTGAGCGATCTAAACCGCTACGAATAATCTCATGTGTACGTTCATTGGTGTGTGTAATCCAGCAGGGCAGCTGCGCGGGATGTTGCCTGGGATCACCCATAAATGAAAATACCGGCACCGGGCTATCCCCCGCCTGCTCTTGCATCACAGAATAATCAATCGTGCGGCCATCGATACGCGGCGGCGTGCCTGTTTTTAAGCGGCCCGCAGGAAGATTCAACTCGCGTAGTCGCGCAGCCAATGAAATAGCTGGCGGGTCGCCAGCACGGCCTGCACTATAATTTTGCAAGCCGACATGCACCAAACCGCCTAAAAATGTGCCCGCTGTCAGCACAACAGATTTAGATGCAAACCGCAAGCCAATTTGCGTCACCACACCCGCTACGCGGGTTCCATCGAGAATGATGTCATCTACCGCTTGTTGAAACAACCAAAGATTAGGCTGGTACTCTAATCTGCGACGAATAGCCGCTTTATATAGAATGCGGTCTGCCTGCGCACGCGTCGCACGCACTGCAGGGCCTTTGCTTGAATTCAAAATGCGAAATTGTATACCGCCTTCGTCAGTAGCCGCCGCCATGGCGCCACCCAGAGCATCCACCTCTTTAACTAAATGTCCTTTACCGATACCCCCAATACTTGGATTGCAAGACATTTGACCCAAAGTTTCGATGTTGTGTGTCAGCAATAGGGTTTTTTGCCCCATTCTGGCGCTTGCAAGCGCAGCTTCGGTGCCTGCATGGCCCCCGCCCACTACAATAACATCGAAAATATCTGGAAAATTCATGGTCTAACGATTAAATTTAGAAGAATTAGATTTTACTGTAAACGCATGTTTAAGTCATGCAAAAGCGTGTTTTAGCAGGAATTTAGCTCTTTGTTTCACGTGAAACAACACTCTATTGATCCCTCAGACACTATTTCTTAACATGATTGGCATAGAATTCGCTTGATTAATATCAATACGATATCCAAACAAACCGCATTACAATATAATATGATTATAAAGTAACTATAAAGAAACTTTTTTATTAACTAAAGATGGAGTTTTAAATGAAGAAATTAAATATCGTTTTAGCAGCTTTACTTGGCTTAGCTGCTTTTTCTGCACAAGCTGATGTTGCCAATGCAGAAAAGTTAGTCTCTATTTATACCGCTATAGCTAAGAACGCCAATCCAAGCTACGCCGGCCCTTCAGCCGCAGATGGCAAGGTCTTTTTCAATCGTAAAATTAAGTTAGGCAACGGCAAAGATATGGCTTGTGCTTCATGCCACACAGCTAATCCCGCAGATGAGGGTAAACATATCGTGACAGGCAAAGCTATTCGTCCATTATCCCCTGTGGTTAACCCCAAGCGCTTTGAAGACTTTGAAAAAGTACAGGAGAAATTTACCCAACATTGCACGGATATTATCGGCAATGATTGCACTGCAGCAGAGAAAGCTAGCTACATCGCTTATTTATTAACGGAAAAAACACCTACTGCTAAAAAATGATTACGCTAGAAGCCCCCATGCAATACGTTATTAGGATCGATTTGTAAGAATATAACACTTCCCATTAGTTCTGGCGTTCGCAGTGGCGTTTTATACACATGCGTCAGAGTGGAATCGCCTCATCCACGTGCGGGCTGGCTATATAGCGCGGTTTTTGCTAGTAGTCCGCATTGGGGGGGCTTAACTAAAACTGGGTACGCCTGCTTTTGCTCGATCCCATTTGATCCTAAGCAAGCCACTCAACATATTTACCATGTTCTAAATAGCAATGCAAAGCGCTATATTGGTCATAATCCAGTGGGGTCGTTGGTTATTTACGCCATGTTGGTTAAAGGACTCGCGGCAGTGGCTTCTGGCTGGTTAGTTTTTAATGAGGGCGACTAATCGACCAAACTGAGCTTTTACAAACAATACACCAATATTCAACATGGGGCTGACTAGTTTTAGTGCCCATACATGTGATTGGGGTTGTAACAGAAAGCATATTACACAAGGACAATCTAATTCGAGCCATGATTACTGGCTGCAAACGTGTAACCAGAAAAGGCGAGCAGCAGGCTAAGCAAAATATTGCTTAAAATAACAAACAATAATTAAATCCGTGTTTCACGTGAAACACGGATTTAATTATTTACAAGTACGCCTCTTGACGAAGGCAACACTGCGCGCCTATAGTGTCAATAGCGGGTATGTATATTAAGTTAAGCGCCGTAAATGGCGACATCCTGTGAAATTGTAATACTCAAAGTTGCAATCAATAAAAATTTAACCGCATACAATTTAGTTTAGGAGAAAATAATGGCTGATATTCAAGAGCTGAAAGAATCCCTTGCAAAATATACTTCCAAAATCAATGACGCAGCCCTACAGGGCATGGCAAAGACCTACGCCCTAGTGATGTCAAACAAGGATTCCCGCTTTGTTTCTTGTGGCGACGAGAGTGAAAAAGAGACAGTACGTGAGAATTTCTTAAAGAAAAAGCTTGGCCTCAAGAATTCAGATGCTGATCTTAATGCCGCTATTGATGCCGTTTGTGCAAAAATGAAAGATGATCGATTTAAAAATCGCGTTGTTTTTTATTACCTGCTTGCTGAAAAATATAACTTATTAGGAAATTTTTCCTAATTAAGCACCTAAATTTACTTATTAAAAAGGCGCCCATGGCGCCTTTTTAATATAACCTTATCTATTTACGTAACGATTTACTTGCCAATACAAAACTTACTAAAGATCTCACCCAATAAATCATCTGTTGTAAATTCACCTGTGATACTACTCAGCGCCCCCTGACCTAAACGCAACTCTTCTGCGATTAATTCTGCTTGTTTCATATTTTGTTGTGCTAATAATAAATGTTCATTTACCTGTTTTATAGCTTCCAAATGTCGCGCACGTGCCATAAAAACACCTTCAGCATTCTGTTGATAGCCTGCAATATTCAGTAAACATTGCTTTAACAGATCAATGCCATCTCCTGTCTTCGCAGAAAGGTAAACATGCGTTTCGTCTGCTTTTTCTATAATTTTAGCAACATCTTTTGTGGTATCTATTTTATTATGTACCCAGATTTTGCATATTTCTTGCGGTAAATGCGTTAAAATCGATTTTTCCTGTTCGCCAATACCATGAGCTGCATCTACCAATAATAATGCAACCTGCGCGTTTTCTAGAGCTTGATATGTTCGAGCAATTCCTATTTTTTCTACTTCATCATTTGTATCTCGTAAACCCGCAGTATCAATAATATGCAGAGGCAAGCCATTGATTTGTATAGAACTTTTTATCGCATCTCGCGTTGTACCCGCAATAGAAGTCACAATTGCCACTTCTTCACCACTGAGTTGATTCATCAAGCTCGATTTACCAACATTTGGTTGGCCAATTAAAATTATCTGCATGCCTTCCCGCAATAAGCTGCCTTGTTTGGCTTTTACAAAAACAGATTTCAACTCTGTTGCAATAGCGTTTAATTTTTCAGTAACTTTGCCTTGTGTAATGAAATCAATTTCTTCTTCAGGAAAATCCAAACAAGCTTCTACATACATGCGCAAATTAATCAACTTAGCTAAAACCTGATTTATGCTATTTGAAAACTCACCCGATAAAGAACGCACAGCACTACGCGCTGCCTCAATAGTTGATGCGTTAATCACATCCGCTACGGCTTCAGCTTGGGCTAAATCAATTTTGTCGTTAAGGTAGGCGCGGCGCGTAAATTCGCCTGGCGCGGCTTGACGCGCACCCAACTCAATACAACGTGCCAGTAATATTTGCATAAGAGCGCTGCCGCCATGCGCCTGCAGCTCCAGCACATCTTCGCCGGTGTATGAATGTGGATTTTGATAATAAATCGCAATGCCGCGATCAATAAGCTGTCGATTTATATCGTAGAAAGGCAAATAAGCCGCATAGCGTGGAATGGGGCAGTGGCCTAATATCTGTGCAGCAATTACTTCTGTTAACTCGCCAGAAACCCGAACTATACCTATGCCCCCGGCGCCACTGGCAGTAGCAATTGCTGCAATTGTATCTAGCTTATTTTTTTGCATTGCCTTTTTTAGCAAGCGCTGCGGCATGAATCGATCTATTCACATACCATTGTTGCCAAATTGACAAGATATTGTTCACCAACCAATACAGCACTAATCCGGCCGGAAAGAAAAAGAAAAATACGCTAAATATGACTGGCATGATTTTCATCACTTTGGCTTGCATTGGATCGGTTGGTGCCGGATTTAAATAGGTTTGAATAATCATGGTAGAACCCATTAAAATTGGCAACACATAGAAAGGATCAATTGCGGATAGATCATGTATCCAGCCAAAGAAGGGCGCATGACGTAATTCCACCGAGCCTAATAACGTCCAATAAAGTGCAATAAAAACGGGTATTTGTACCACAATAGGTAAACAACCGCCCATCGGATTAATTTTTTCCGTGCGATAAAGCTCCATCATCGCTTGTTGCATTTTTTGTTTATCATCACCAAACTTTTCCTTCAATGACTGTAAACGTGGCGCTAATTCACGCATTTGTGCCATCGATTTATAACTTGCTGCCGATAGCGGGAAAAATAACGACTTAATTAATATTGTTAATAAAATAATCGCTACACCCCAGTTATGTACTAATGCATGAATTTTTGAAAGCACCCAAAACAACGGCTTCGCAACAACTGTAAGCCAGCCATAATCGACTGCATACTCCAAGCCAGGCGCAGCCGCGGCCAGATCTACTTGGGTTTGTGGCCCTGCAAATAATTTAGCATTGATCTCTGTTTTTGCACCTGCAGCGATGCTTACAGCAGGTGTAACAGCACCCACCGCGAAAATATGTTCGGATAACTGTTTGGTGTAAAACTCACGATTAACACCTGTTGCAGGAATCCAGGCGCTTGCAAAATAATGCTCAATCAAACCAATCCAACCGTCTTTACTGGTCTTTGAAAGGTTTTCTTTCGCCATATCTGCAAATTTAATTTTCTTAAATTTATCGGCATCGGTAAAATAAGCGCCGCCAGTAAAGGTAGGCATCATTTTTGAGCCTTGTTTAGATTGATTATCATGCACAATTTGATAATAGACAGATGGTGTAATGGTCGTCGCGCTACCATTGTTGATTTGATAAGTTACATCAATCACGTAGCTACCGCGATGAAAGGTGTAAACTTTATCTACACTTTTACCATTGCCTGTCCAAGACAAGCGTACTTCCTGGCTTTCTGCTCCATCTGCCAAAGCGTAACTTGCTGCAGTACTGGTAAATAAAGATTTATGATTAGGCAAATCGCCGCCAATCAAACCCGATTGTGCAACATATAACATTGGATTTTGTGCGTCATCCATCAATACAAAGTTGCCCTCTTTAGCCTCTGCTGCGCGATGTTTATTGAGTACTAAATGGCGCAAATCACCACCCACTGTATCAATTTCGGCTTGATATAAATCAGTGGAGACTTTAATACGCTGGCCATTTTCAAGTTTAAAACTCTTATCTCCCGCCACCTCATTTGTAACAACGGAATGAGTAGCTGCGCCAGGGACAGTCGCTTGTGCTTCTTGCTGAATGGGCGTTGGTAGTCTATTTTTTTGTTGCCACGAATCCCATAACATCAAGATAGAAAATGAAAAAATAACAAATAAAATTAAACGGCGTATATCCATAGACTCTTTGTAATCAGTAAGTTATATTAAATGCGACAAAATTTAAGTACAAGTATTATGGCACAGGATCATGACCACCAGCATGCCAAGGATGGCAATGTGATAATCGCTTAATTGTAAGTAAAAAACCTATAAACACTCCATGTTTTTGTATGCTTTCAATTGCATAGTGTGAACATGATGGGGTAAATCGACATTGTTGACCAAAAAAAGGACTTAACGCTAATTGATAAGCTTTAATGAGGGCAACCAAAATTCGCGACATCTATTTTATATCTCTTAGCTATGAATTGATTTATTTATCGATGTTTTTGTAACTATTTGCTGCACTAAATGTTCAAATTCTTGTTGTATCACCATAAAGTCCGGTTTTTCAAAAGCGTTCTGTATTTGAACCACTAAATCAACAGGAGGTAAGCGGTGCTGATTTAATCTAAAGAGCTCCCGCAATACACGTCGCATATAATTGCGCTGTACAGCCAATTTGGCCGTTTTTTTACTCACAATCAATCCCAAACGCGTGATATTGACCTCTTTTGGCCGATAACGCATTACTAAATGCTTGTTTGCGATACGTTTGCGCAAATTAAAAACGGATGAAAAATCATCCGTTTTAACAATTTTGGCTTGTTTAGTAAATCTAAACGCTGCCAATTTATATTCTTTAAGTAATTAAATTACTTACTACCATCTTGCTCAGATGTTAGTAATTTTAAAGACCTAAACGAGTACGGCCTTTAGCACGACGAGCTGCGATTACTGCACGGCCTCCTTTGGTTTTCATGCGGACTAAAAAGCCATGTGTACGTGCACGACGTGTTTTTGAAGGTTGATAAGTACGTTTCATTAAAATCTCCAGCTAGAAAATGCTACAAAGCTCTATATTAAACCTGATAAACCCCTATATTGTCAATTAATATTTAGTTTAATAAATATGTGATTGCCTGTGGATAAGTCTAGCTAAACCAGCTAGAATGGCGGATAATTTATTAAAAGTTAAACCCATTCAATCAGTGCTTGTTTAATAAAAAATATAATAAAAACATTAACTTAACAACAATTGCAAAAGGTTTTTGGCAACCGATGGAAAATTTTTGGTCTACCTGCCTTAATCGCTTTGAACAAGAGCTATCTGCGCAACAATTTAAAACCTGGATTAAACCCTTGCAAATGGAAGTTGGGGATAATGCCATTCGTTTACTAGCACCCAATAAATTTGTGCAGCAATGGGTAAAAGAAAGGTTTTTAGGAAAAATAGAGGCGATTGCATCTGAGCTATTGCCGAAGAACACCTTAATCGAACTATCAATTTGTGAAAAAACTGCTGTAAAAAAAGCGCCGAGCAACGGTCCAAGCAAAAAAGCAAGTCTCACAGAAAATGCCAATTCCTCTATAACAAATGTTCTCGCTACAAAACCCGTAGTAAAGAGCCGCTCCAGTGAACGCGCTTCTGGCTTAAATCCTAGTTTTAATTTTGATAATTATGTCACAGGCCGCGCCAACCAGTTGGCGCGCGCCGCGGCGATACAAGTAGCCGATAATCCTGGTCAAGCCTATAACCCGCTATTTATTTATGGCGGTGTGGGTTTAGGTAAAACACATTTATTACAAGCTATAGGCAATCATTTAAAACAACAAAACCCAGATGCTAATATTCGTTATTTGCACGCTGAACGCTACGTGTCTGATGTAGTAAAAGCTTACGAAAATAAAGCCTTCGATGAATTTAAGCGGCAATATCACTCGTTAGATTTATTACTAATTGATGATATTCAGTTTTTTGCCAAAAAAACGCGCACACAAGAAGAGTTTTTTTATGCCTTTAACACGCTGATTGAAGAAAAAAAACAAATTGTAATTACTTGTGACACTTACCCAAAAGAAATTATTGACGTCGACGAACGACTTAGAACGCGCTTCAGCTGGGGCTTAACCGTTGCAGTTGAGCCTCCAGAGCTTGAAATGCGTGTGGCGATTTTACTTAAAAAAGCCGAAGAATCTAAAACAAATTTGACAGAAGATGTGGCTTTTTTTGTTGCCAAGCAAATTCGTTCTAGCGTGCGCGAACTGGAAGGCGCATTAAACCGCATTATAGCTATGGCCAATTTTACCGGGCACGCCATTGATATTCACCTTGCAAAAGACGCATTGCGTGATTTAATCGCTGTGCGCGGTCGTCAAATCACCATTGAAAATATTCAAAAAACTGTCGCTGATTATTACAAAATTAAAGTCAGTGAAATGCATAGCAAAAAACGCTCACGTAATTTTGCTCGACCACGCCAAGTCGCGATGAGTTTAGCGCGTGAGCTAACTAACCATAGCTTTCCAGAAATTGGCGAGGCGTTTGGCAGCCGCCATCACACAACGGTAATGCATGCGTGTGACGAAATAGAACAGCTTCGCTTGAATGATCAAACCATTGCGCGCGATATAGGCTTTTTGACGCAAGTGATTAGAGATTAAATTTTTGTGATTAGACCCATATTAGCTTGTGGATTAAATTAGTTTAAAACATGAATTTAATTGAATTGGTTTTTTGTTCACATTTTAACCGCAACATAAATGAATATTTTTATCAACTTTAATTAGATAATAACTTAATGATTTAATTATATTTTTGATAGTTATCAACAGAAAAACGACATATTATTATTACTATTATTTTTAAATACATATTAAAACTATAATTAACTAAACCTTTAAACAATTATTAAATAAGTAATTCTAGGAAATTTAAAATCATGCAAATTAAAATTAATCGCGAAATTTTATTAAAGCCTCTTACCAGTGTGAGTAGTATTGTAGAACGACGCCATACCTTGCCTATACTTTCTAATTTATTGTTAGAAGCGAAAAATAATAATATACAACTTACAGCGACCGATTTAGAAATGCAGATTTCACTAAATATCGAAAGTAAATTTAGCGGTGAATTATCTACTACCATTTCTGCTAAAAAATTATTAGATATTTGCCGCTCTTTGCCAGAGGGTGTAGATATTGACATGGTAAGCAACGATAGTCGCATCATGGTTAAAGCAGGTAAAAGTCGTTTTAATTTACAAACCTTACCAGCAACAGATTACCCGATAATGACCAAAGTGACAGGTAATGGAACACTTGTAAATATCAGCCAAATAGCTCTTAAAAAACTACTAAAACAAGTAGAGTTTGCGATGGCACAGCAAGATATCCGTTATTATTTAAATGGATTATTGTTAGAAGTAAATGAAAACAAACTGAATATTGTAGGTACGGATGGTCACCGTTTAAGTTTTACATCCACTACCCTCAATAAAAATTACGAAAAAACCGAAGTGATTATTCCTCGTAAAACGGTCATAGAGCTGATTAAACTATTGAATGATAGCGAAGAAGAAGTGCTTATAGAAATTAATGCAGGACAAGTCAATTTTACTTTTAGTGATATTCGATTAATTTCAAAAGTCATTGATGGTAAGTTTCCAGACTATAATCGTGTCATCCCAGTAGGGCATCAAAACACGTTCAACGTAAATCGATTAACAGTTCTCACAGCCATGCAGCGTGCGTCTATTTTATCTAACGAGAAATATCGCGGCATCCGCATGGTTTTAAGCAACAACAATCTAAAACTCATTAGCACCAATACCGAACAAGAAGAAGCGGAAGAAGAATTAGAGATAGATTACACTAAAGAAGGCATGGACATTGGCTTTAACGTGACCTATTTAATCGATGTACTGAATAATGTAAGCGATGAAACCATTAATTTTTCGTTTGCCGATGCCAATAGTAGCTGCTTAATTACAGTCCCTAATGATGAAAATTACAAATATGTTGTGATGCCAATGCGCATTTAAAAAAATTTAAAAATATTAAATCCTTATTACACTTAAAAGAAACAATTATGGCTAAAATCCCAGTACAACCAGAATATAACTCAGACAGTATTAAAATTTTAGAAGGTTTAGATGCGGTACGTAAACGCCCAGGAATGTATATTGGCGACACGTCCGATGGTTCTGGTTTGCATCACATGGTATTTGAAGTGCTTGATAACGCTATTGACGAGGCCTTGGCGGGGTATTGTGATGATATTAAGGTCATTATCCACCCCGACAACTCTGTTAGCGTTTCAGACAACGGGCGTGGCATTCCTACCGATGTAAAAGATGATGATAAACACGATCCAAAACGTTCTGCGGCAGAGATAGTGATGACTGAGCTGCACGCAGGTGGCAAGTTCGATCAAAACTCATATAAAGTTTCTGGCGGATTGCACGGCGTGGGTGTCTCGGTAGTCAATGCATTATCAGACTGGTTGCGATTAAAAATTTACCGCAAGGGCGAAGTTCATCAAATGGAGTTTAAACGTGGGGTGCCCGTCGCACCTTTGGTGAAGACAGGTAAAACAGATAAAACCGGCACCGAGGTGCACTTTTTAGCTTCGGTAGAAACCTTTGTATTGGTGGAATACCATTTTGAAATTTTAGCCAAACGTATTCGTGAACTCTCTTTTTTAAATTACGGCGTAAAGATCGAGCTAATCGATCAACGCACCGGTAAATCTGAAAACTTTGCCCATGCAGGTGGCATTAAAGGCTTTGTTGAGTATATCAATCGCAGCAAAACCGTGCTGCATCCCAAAACATTTTACGCCAAGGGCGAAAAAGATGGCATGACGATAGAAGTTGCTATGCAGTGGAACGATTCATATTCAGAAACCGTGCAATGCTTTACCAATAATATTCCGCAGCGCGATGGTGGCACACACTTAACCGGCTTACGCAATGCCATGACGCGCACACTAAACCAATATATCGAGCAAACCGATATGGCAAAAAAAGCCAAAGTAGAAACAACAGGTGACGACATGCGTGAAGGCATTACCTGTGTACTTTCGGTTAAGGTGCCAGATCCTAAATTTTCTTCACAAACTAAAGATAAATTAGTTTCTAGCGAGGTACAACCAGTAGTTTCAGAGGTGGTATCGCAAAAACTGGCTGATTTTCTGGCAGAAAATCCTGCCGATGCAAAAATAATTTGCGGCAAAATTGTCGATGCAGCGCGCGCGCGTGAAGCGGCGCGTAAAGCACGTGAAATCACCCGCCGCAAAGGCGTAATGGATACCATGGGTTTGCCTGGCAAGCTGGCCGATTGCCAAGAACGAGATCCTGCTAAGTGCGAGCTTTATCTGGTGGAAGGTGACTCAGCTGGCGGCTCCGCCAAACAAGGTCGTGATCGTAAAAACCAAGCCATTTTGCCGCTAAAAGGAAAAATTTTAAACGTAGAAAAAGCACGTTTTGATAAATTATTGGGCAGTCAAGAAATCGCCACGCTTATTACCGCGCTGGGCACCAGTATTGGCAAGGCCGACTTCAATGTTGAAAAATTGCGCTATCACCGCATCATCATCATGACCGATGCCGACGTCGATGGTGCGCATATTCGCACACTGTTGCTCACTTTCTTCTATCGCCAAATGACCGAGCTGGTCGAGCGCGGCCATATTTATATCGCCCAACCGCCGCTTTATAAGGTGAAGCAAGGTAAAGACGAGCGCTATTTAAAAGATCAACAAGAGCTGGATATTTACTTGCTCAACTCAGCGCTAAAAGGCGCGGAGCTTGATACTAAAACCAATGCTGGCGTACTTTCAGGTGACGCTCTGGGTGAAATCGCCAAGCAAATGGTACTTACGGAAGCGGTAATTCGCCGCATAGCCGCACTATATGACGAAAGCGTGCTGCGTGCCATCCAAGATGTAGGAGCGATTGATTTAAGTAGCGAGGCCAATGCCAATAAAGTGGCCGAGCAATTGCGCCCCATTTTGGGCGCGGTGGGTAGCGAGGTGCTGGTGGCGTTTGATGCCGAAACCAATACCTATAGGCTGGAAGTCAATAAATATGTGCATGGCAACCTGCAATGCTGCGTGATTGATGCAGAGTTTTTAAGCAGTGGTGATTACCGCCAAATTCTAAAAGTATCCATCATGCTGCAAGGCTTAATTGGCGCGGGTGCAGTGATTAAACGTAACGAAAAAGAGCAAGCCGTGGCTACCTTTAAACAAGCGTTGGATTGGTTACTGGGCGAGGCGAAAAACACGCTCAACATTCAACGCTATAAAGGTTTGGGCGAGATGAACCCGGCGCAACTTTGGGAAACTACCATGGACCCAACGGTGCGTCGCTTGCTTAAAGTGCAGATTGATGACGCGATTGCGGCAGATGAAATCTTTACTACACTGATGGGTGATAATGTCGAGCCGCGCCGCGCATTTATTGAAAGCAACGCGTTGGGTGCAAGTAATCTGGATATTTAAGAAAAAGCTAGGAGGGGAGCGAAAATATGGCAAAGAAACTAGCACTTGTACTCGCTGTTTTGATGCTTGTAATAGTTGTATGGGGTTTATTCTTTGAAAACAATGCCGTTTCCATTGTTATTAATGGCCAGAAAATTACCGGGCCATTCAAGGGAGTGATTGGAACCGGTGGGCTAGTTGTGGCATTGGTTGCGCTTGTATGTGTAGCAATTCTTTTAATGTTTGTTTTTGCTGGCACAAGCATCCTCATTGTTGGATTTTTGATTCTAGGTGGTGTAATGATGGTAGGTATAGCATTTCCTTTCTTGTTGCCGCTGTTTATTCCTTTGGCAATTGTCTGGGGTTTTATCGCGCTTATCCGCCATAAAGTTTAAATATCAGAACGCAACCATCTCGAATTCAGCCTTGCTGGCACCGCATTCCGGGCATTTCCAATCTGCAGGCACATCTTCCCAGCGCGTACCCGGTGGAATGTCGTCTTCCGGCCAGCCTTTTTCTTCTTCGTAAATCAAACCGCATACGACGCAAATCCAAGCTTTCATGTTTATTCCCATTTGCAATTAACCAGGTTATTTTAAGTGATAAATACGCAAGTGTGCGTAAATGCGTATAAAAACTTACAGATAAAAAAGCCCGCATGCGCGGGCTTTTTTAAAGATTGCATTAACAATTAAGCAAGGTCAAAGCGATCAAGGTTCATCACTTTATTCCATGCGGCAACAAAGTCTTGCACAAATTTTTGTTGCGCGTCACTGGCGGCATATACTTCTGCCAATGCGCGTAACTGCGAGTTAGAGCCAAATACAAGGTCAACTACCGTGCCTGTCCATTTAAGCGTGCCAGTTTTGCGGTCACGACCTTCTAACACATTTGCATCAGCGGCAGATTTTTGCCATTGTGTGCGCATATCAAGTAAATTTACAAAGAAATCATTGCTTAAAGTTTCTGCTTTGTCTGTGAACACACCGAGTTTAGATTGATTGAAGTTTGCATTCAAAGCGCGCATACCGCCTATAAGCACCGTCATTTCAGGCGCCGTGAGCTTCAGCAATTGAGCTTTATCCAGCAATAGCTCGGCCACAGAGCCATGCACACCTTTTTTAACATAGTTGCGGAAGCCATCTGCGATAGGCTCCAATACGACAAACGAATTTACATCAGTCTGCGCTTGTGAAGCATCCATACGGCCAGGCGTAAATGGTACTTTCACGTTTTGACCCGCTTTTTTCGCCGCCGCCTCAACTGCTGCACAGCCACCAAGTACGATCAGATCAGCCAGTGAAATCTTTTTGCCACCAGTATTAAAATCTTTTTGGATCGCTTCAAGTGTATCAAGCACCTTAGCCAATTGAGCAGGCAGGTTAACTTCCCAATTTTTTTGTGGTGAAAGACGAATTCGCGCGCCATTTGCACCGCCGCGTTTGTCAGAGCCACGGAACGTTGCAGCCGATGCCCAAGCGGTTGAGACCAATTGTGAAATGCTTAAGCCGCTTGCCAGCACTTTAGATTTCAGCGCTGCGATATCTTGCTCATCCACCAGTTTGTGATCAACCGCTGGAATCGGATCTTGCCAAATCAGCTCCTCTTTTGGAACTAAAGGGCCAAGGTAACGCGCCAAAGGACCCATATCGCGGTGCGTCAATTTAAACCAAGCTTTGGCAAAGGCATCTGCAAATTCTTTAGGATTAGCATGGAGGCGACGGGAAATCTTCTCATACGCAGGATCCATCAGCATAGCCAAATCCGTTGTCGTCATCATCGGTGCGTGACGCTTAGATTTGTCATGCGCGTCAGGCACGGTTGTCGCTGCAGAAGCTTCTTTAGGCGTCCATTGGTGTGCGCCGGCTGGGCTTTTTGTAAGTACCCACTCGTAACCAAACAAGTTATCAAAGTAGTTGTTGTCCCACTTGATTGGGTTGGTTGTCCAAGCGCCTTCGATGCTGCTGGTGATAGTGTCAACGCCTTTACCGCTACCAAAACTATTTTTCCAGCCAAAGCCTTGTTCTTCGATTTCAGCGCCTTCTGGCTCGCGGCCTACGTGACTATCTGGCCCTGCACCATGCGCTTTACCAAATGTGTGGCCGCCAGCGACCAGCGCAACGGTTTCTTCGTCATCCATGGCCATGCGCGCAAAAGTCTCGCGAATATCACGAGCTGACGCAATTGGATCTGGGTTGCCATTCGGCCCTTGTGGATTCACATAGATTAGACCCATCTGAACAGCACCTAGTGGATTGTCGAGCTGACGATCACCTTTGTAGCGCTCGTCGCCTAGCCAGGTGGCTTCTGGGCCCCAATAGACATCTTCTTCAGGCTCCCAAATGTCAGGGCGGCCACCGGCGAAACCAAATGTTTTGAAACCCATCGAATCCAAAGCTACATTCCCAGCGAGTATCATCAGATCTGCCCAAGAAATTTTACGGCCATACTTTTGTTTGATTGGCCAAAGCAGTCTGCGCGCTTTATCGAGGTTGCCGTTATCTGGCCAGCTGTTTAATGGTGCAAATCGTTGTGCACCAGCACCAGCGCCACCGCGGCCATCATAGATGCGATAGGTTCCAGCGCCGTGCCAGGCCATACGGATAAAGAATGGGCCATAGTGACCATAATCAGCTGGCCACCACTCCTGCGAGTCTGTCATTAATGCAGTTAAATCTTTTACCACCCCATTAAGGTCTAAGCTTATAAATTCCTTAGCGTAATCGAAAGACTCATCCATCGGGTCTGACAAATTTGAATGTTGATGTAAAATTTTGAGATTAAGTGCGTCTGGCCACCAATCTCCATTATTAGGGCCTCCAGCGACGGTAGGTTTGCGAACATCGCCCGAAAAAGGGCATTTTGCTTCTGTTGTCATAGTATTCTCCTAGAAAATAATTACGTGTATTAATTAGCTAATGCAATGTCTGCTAACAGCTCAATTAGTGTTTGTTCAGTAGCTTCATAAATAGTTTTAAACATGATTTGCTCCTTTCAAGTCGTCATCAAATTATGCAGTGATGTATTGTAGAAAAACTGAATCGATTTGTATAATTGTATGTTTTGATATAGTTGATAAATTAAATTTATCAATGTATGATTTACCTTATGAGTTTAACGGAATTAAAATTTATCGTAGCCGTAGCGCAAGAGCATAACTTTAGGCGTGCTGCCGAAAAGTGCTTTGTCACGCAGCCAGCCTTGAGTTTGGCAATTAAAAAGCTGGAAGAAGAACTGAATGTAATAATTTTTGAACGGAGCCGAAGTGATGTAAGCATGACAGAAATAGGCGCAAAAATTGTCGAGCAAGCGTCCAAAGTGCTAGAAGAAGCTGCCTATATTAAGCAGCTAGCTGAATTGGGTAAAAATCAGCTAAAAGGCTCATTAAAGCTAGGTATGATACATTCTGTTGGCCCGTATTTATTGCCAGAAATTATCCCTATATTGCGCAAAACCACACCCGATATGCCGCTGGAAGTAGAGGAAAATTTAACTGCTAATTTAGAAACACAACTTAAAAATGGCGTGATTGATGCGGCGATTATTGCCCTGCCGTTCGATGTGCCGGGTTTGCAATATCGTGCTTTATACGATGAGGAGTTTGATGTGGTGGTTCCCAGTCATCATCATTGGGCGCACCGTAAACACATTAAGCCAGAAGAGTTATCTGAGGAAAGAGTGCTGTTACTGAATAGTGGCCATTGCTTTAGCAACCAAGTCACGCAAGCCTGCCCAGAGCTTTCGCGTAAAGGTGAGGTTTTGCAGGGCAATTCACTCGAGACCATACGCAATATGGTGGCATCTAATTTAGGAATTACTGTGTTACCAGGTTCAGCCACAGCCGAGCGTTATCACAATCCACTGATTAAGGTGATTCCTTTTACCGCACCTGCGCCCACCAGGCGCATCGCTATAGCCTGGCGTAAAAGCTTTGTGCGACTTGAAGCGATTGAAAAAATTGCGGAAGCGATTAAAGCAATGAATTCGGATTATATGAAAAGTGTGATTTGATAAGTTGCAGATAATAAAAAAGCGCGACCCTTGTTTGGCGTGCCTAAATGAAAAGGCGCACTAGGCGCCTTTTTTGTTACCTTTAGTATTACTTGTTTGAAACTATTTATTCATTACGTACATTGTAACTTCGAAACCGAAACGCATTTCAGTAGCAGCAGGTTTTGTCCACATGGTAGATCTCCTAATCAGTTAATTAATAAATACTACACAATCTATGAGTTGTATATTACAGAATAGTTAAACGTAGTGGCTATGTGTTGTTATTAAAGAGGGCTAATGATTTTCATTAGAAAACTAGGTAACTATATACTTGACAGGACTAGACAACTCCTTTAAACTGTAGTTATACATACGAAGGAGCATTAAAATGTTTCAACAATTCAACAACTTAATGGAAATGGTGCAAGTTTTCTCGGATGAAAAGAAGTGTATTGACCACTTTCGCGCTGTGCGTTGGCCTAATGGTGTTTGTTGTCCACATTGCGGCTCTACCAAAGTCTATATTTTAGGCAATGGCACACATAAATGCAGTGAAGAACTATGCGCTCAAAAATTCAGTGTTCGGCATAACACTATCTTTGAAGATAGCAAGATTAGCCTGCAAAAATGGTTCATGGCAATATACTTAGTTACTAGCCACAAGAAAGGTATTTCTTCATGTCAGCTAGCTCGTGATATTGGTATTACCCAAAAATCGGCTTGGCATATGCTACATCGCATTCGTGCGGCTATAGAGCTTGACCGTTCAGTGCCACTTAATGGCACGGTAGAGATTGACGAAACCTATGTTGGGGGCAAAGAAAAGAACAAGCACGGTTATAGCCGTGTACGTAGCACTCAAGGCGCAGGTTCGCTAAGTAAAGATGTTAAGGTTGGTGTGCTCGGTATAATCGAACGTAATGGTGATTTGCGCATGGAAACTATCAAACGCACGACAACCGCAGTAATCAAACCCATTGTGAATGCCAACGTAGCTAAGTCGGCTATTGTAAATACTGACGAAGGTAAACAATATATGTGGGTTCATAAAGAGTATGCTCACGAAATAGTAACCCATTCAAACAGAGAGTATGTACGCGGTGATGTTTATACTAATACCATTGAAGGCGCATTCGGACATTTTAAACGTTCAATTATTGGCGTGTACCATCATGCCAGTGGTAAGCATATAAACCGTTATCTAAACATGTTTGCGTGGCGCTGGAACTCAAGAGATATGGGTGAAGGGCAACGTGTCAATGCCTTGCTAAAATCAACTGTAGGGCGTACCTTAACGTATAAGGCACTAATTAACGACTAAAGACATATGGTAAAAGATGATAAAAAGACAGAAGTAGACTTTAACGAAGCCCTAAAACTTATAGCGAACACCCCGAAAGGGCTGGTCTTAGATAGTAGTTTAACGCCTAAAAAGATGACGACAAAAACACAAATAGCCTCACCAGGGGTAAGCACTAGCAAACAAAAATCTTGACAACCTCCTTAATATGGAGGTATTGTAAAAAAGCCCCCGACAGGATTCGAACCTGTGACCGTACCTTTACAAGAGATGGCTCTATCCACTGAGCTACGAGGGCAAAAGAAGTAACTATGGTAGTTACCTATATTATGGTCATATGGGTATTAGCCATATACGAGCCCTCCTTCATAGCACCATTGCTATGTATGTTGTACCGCCGTCCAAGCGGGTGGGTTAGTAATACAAGAGCCTCGCCATTCAAAGTGGTGGGGCTTTTTTCTTTATGACTGAGAAATTTCAATTTTCAATTCCACAGGTTCTTCATCACTGTCATAGACTTGGCTAACATTCATGGCAAAAGTTTTAAACCAACGCAATCGCTTTTCCGCTGACCATTTCTCGCCTTGAGTGGGTATTTTTTGAATTAACGCGAGCAGTAATGGGTCAAGATTTAGTCCGCCATCACCACTGCCACCGTTACTTCCTCCCCCACCATTTCCAGATGGCTTATCTTGCGGAGGTTTAACCACTACAGCAGGCAGAACAAGTCGATTGGCGCCTTGCTCACGAAATCCAGTTTGTTCAGCAGAATTCTCAAAAGCTTGACGAGCGCGTGCCTTTTGTTTTTCTGATACCCCTAAACTTACAATTTCTCGTTCTAATGCGGCTGTAGGCGGAGTAACTCCGCCTTTGTATTTTTCATATAAAGCATTAAATAAAGGAACGCGAAGAAATGCCTCTGCCTTTGCGCTACGCGCCTGTGATGGATCTACGGCTCGAACCCCAAGCTCGGTCAGATGATAACTCTCAGAATTATCACTTTCAATAAGGTCGAATAATCTAGCTGCCGCTAGTTGAGTGCGAAATCCACTACTCTTTCCGCTCTGCCCCATCCATGCCGCAAGCTGATTGGAAGCAGAACACATTCCATGACCAACATTGCTGTGAATTGCTGTTGCTACATCAATGGCCGCTTGATAGTCATTGTAGGGGAACCCGATAGTGGAGCGTTGTCTAGATTTCACGTCACCAGAAAGTTCATCGTCATCTACTTCTATTGGATTGATATTTTCAGCCATTAGGTTCTCCTTCTCCAGTTATTGGAATGCATGAAAAGATAATAATGCAAAAAATGGTTATGCGCAATGAATATTTAGGATAAGATTTATAGCTTATCCAAAAAAAGCATTAATACTAAATTTCTATGAGTATTGCACAAAATAAAAACCCGCCGAAGCGGGTTGATTTATATTTGAATTAAGTTAAGTAATGGTTTTTCGTTTTATTGGTTTTGCCTTTGCTTTTCCATCCAGTTTTCCCATTTCTTTATGTGCAGTCTTAATTCGCTTCTTTAAATTGGATATATCTTCTTCCAGCGCCAAATTCTCAGGCGCTACTCCACCAGATTTAGTCATCACAGAACGAACTTCCACACCCACATCATTAGCAGCCTTAGTTAGGCTATTTAGCCCTTTGGCATTATTATTCTTGATTCTTTCGGCAGTTTGAGTGACGCGGAATAGATTAGCTGCTAACTCGGTTTTACCCATATAGTCGTATAAAGTTTTATCCCCAGTGGCGCCCTTATAATTAATAAGGCTACTAAGAGGCATGTTATACATTCCTCTTATGCCAGCATCCTTAAAAATCCCATAGTGTTTAGGGTCAAGGCCAGCAGTTTTAGCAACACCAGACATAATTGTTTCACCAGCTTTTAACTCATGGCGGATTTCTATGCGTTCTAGCGCCCCTTCGTTTATTTTTTCCTCAATTAGCGCATCTGCAATAGCTGCTAAAGCAATTTTTGCTTGGGCGACTTCTGGCTTTTTAGAATCTGCATGCATCGATACCAAAAAACATGCAAATCTAGTCAACTTATACGAATTAATTACTTTAGTGCCGTCAACAATTTGATGTGGTATGAATACATCCGCAATATTTATACCTAGCTGAGCGCATGAGGCAACGGCTTTATTAATAACATTTTGGAATGATGACCAGCTTCCATAGCCAAGAGATGCCATGAACTCTTGGGCATCCCAATATCTCTGCCCATTTTCTTTAGCAGAATCTTCAAATGCTTGAATTTCAAATTTTGACATCACTATGATTTTATCACATTAGCTCAGGGCTAGTTAGCCAAAAGACAGTCCTGTCAAGTATATAATTACCGAAAACTAATAAACTAGTAAAACGCGATAACCGGCAACCGCGATACCTTTTACATTAATAGCAAGATTTATACGCGCTTCTTCGTGCGATCCAATACCAGCAGCCACGTTGGCATTAGCAGCCAAATAATCGTTTGGACGGATAAGTTTTCTTAAAACCGCCTGTTCGGATGTATCGGTAAGCGTAAGCTCAATACTAGGATAGGCTTGCACATAGTTTGCATTATTAATGAGCAAGCTGGAAAATTTAATCACGTCTTTATATTGTTCATCTTCTTGCATGTCAGAATCATCGATTGAGAAGAAATCTAAATTTTCTGGTAAATTAACTTCACATTTAAGTGCAGCACACGCCTGCACTAAATAAGGTTTAAATTGTGGGTAATCAGCTGCAATTTTAGTTCGCATATAATAAATGACTTGTAAACCAGCCAAAACAGCCAGCATTAGACTTAATAACAGCAACCAAAAATTGAGTTTAGATTTTTGCCTGAGAAATTTTGGATCTGTTGCTAAATCTTCAATACTGGTTGGTGTTTGTAATTGATTGGCAGTGTAAGATTCAATGATTTCAGGTGTGTTATTGCCAATATATGGATAGTCTGTCTCTTGATTAGATTCCAAATTTTCTAAATTTGGAACAGATCCCAAAACAACATTTAAAACTTCGCTAATGGGTTTTTCATCAATCACTTGCACAGATTCGCTGGCATGCGATTCAAGACTGGCATTGTATTCATCAGGAGAGTGAATATTATCTGAAATTTCAGTAAGACGATTTTTTGCGTTAAAAATATGTTCGCAATGACCACATTGCACTTTGCCGCGATGTGCTTTTAGATGCTCTTTGTTGAGCAAAAACTGTGTTTCGCAAGCAGGACAAGAGGTGATGTAGTTCATTTTTTTGTGCCAGTGAGCAATATCCAAGCGTCTTTTTGTTCGGGAGTATCCATATTAAACCATTCGCTATAGCGTACAGTCAGCGCTTCCTTTTGGTTTTCTAATATACCCGATAATGCTATTTTACCGCCTGTTTTGCAATATTTAGATAATGCAGGTGCTAGCACCATCAAAGCGCTAGATAAAATATTGGCTACAACAATGTCAAATGTTTGATGCGTGAACATATTTGCATCAAAAAATTCAATATTGACTTGGTTTTGTTGGGCATTATAACGGCTTGCAATAATAGCTTGCTCGTCAATATCCACACCGACTACATACTTTGAACCTAATTTTCTAGCGGCTATGGCTAAAATACCTGAACCGCAACCATAGTCCAATACACTATTGACGGATTTTTGCCGTGCAAGCCACTCTAAGCATAGATGCGTAGTAGGGTGACTGCCAGTCCCGAAAGCAAGACCAGGATCTAGAACAATATTAATCGCCTCCTTATCGGGTGCGACATGCCATGTGGGCACAATCCATAGTTTATCGGTAATTCTAATGGGGTCGAACTGCGCCTGTGTGGCCCTTACCCAGTCTTGCTCGGCAATAATTTCGGTGTGATATTGAAATTTTGGAATTGTAGTTTCTTGGCTCAAGACATCAATGATTCGATCTACATCTGCATCTTCATCAAACATGGCCGTTATAATGTTTTGCAGCCAAATACCAGGTGGAGGGTCGCCCGGCTCACCAAAAATTGCCTGTTCAACGAGTGTTTCAGCATTTGCGTCTTCAATACTGGCGGAAAGCGCACCAATATTCATTAATGCATCGCTAATCACATCAGCATTTTGTTCGTTTGCTTGAATTTTAAGTAATAGCCACGCCACAAGGAATTATTTATGGCTAATACCCAGTTTTTGTTCTAGGTAATGAATGCTGGTGCCGCCTAAATGGAAAGCCGTATCAGCCATTAAATCTGCATGTAATGGAATATTGGTTTTGATGCCATCCACCAGCATTTCAGAAAGCGCAATGCGCATGCGTGCAATGGCTTGATCACGCGTGGCACCATAGGTAATGAGTTTGCCAATCATTGAATCATAATGAGATGGCACAACATAGCCAGAGTAAGCATGTGTATCAATACGCACACCTGGTCCGCCAGGCATGTGAAATGTGGAAATTTTCCCCGGGGAGGGTACAAAGTTATACGGGTCTTCTGCGTTAATGCGGCACTCTATGGCATGGCCGCGCAATACAATATCTTTTTGGCGGAATTTTAATTTTTCACCTGCGGCAACAAAAATTTGTTGCTGCACAAGGTCGAGCCCAGTAATCATCTCGGTGACAGTATGCTCAACCTGTAAGCGCGTATTCATTTCGATAAAATAGAATTCACCATTTTCATATAAAAACTCAAAGGTACCAGCGCCGCGATATTTAATTTTGCGGCATGCTTCCGCACAGCGTTCGCCAATTTTGTCACGTAATCTAGAGTTAAGTAATGGAGAAGGCGCCTCTTCAATAATTTTTTGGTGGCGACGCTGCATCGAACAATCACGGTCACCTAAAAAGACAGCATTGCCATGCTGATCCGCCAAAATCTGAATTTCGATATGGCGTGGGTTTTCTAAAAATTTCTCCATGTACACCATGGGGTTACCAAAGGCAGCTTGCGCTTCGGCTTTGGTCATCATTACCGCATTAATAAGAGCTGCTTCGGTGTGTACTACGCGCATTCCACGACCGCCGCCGCCGCCAGCTGCTTTAATAATTACCGGGTAACCCACTTTTTTGGCTGTTTTTATTGTTTCAGCGGAATCGTCAGATAACGCACCTTCAGAGCCTGGAACGCAAGGCACACCCGCTTTTTTCATTGAATCTTTGGCTGAAACTTTATCGCCCATCAGGCGAATAGTTTCAGCGCGGGGGCCAATAAACACAAAACCACTTTGTTCTACGCGCTCTGCAAAATCAGCATTTTCAGATAAAAAACCATAGCCCGGATGAATTGCTTGTGCGTCAGTGACTTCTGCCGCGCTGATAACGGCAGGAATATTCAAATAACTTAGGTTAGATGGCGCCGGGCCAATACAAACAGACTCATCGGCAAGTTTAACGTATTTGGCATCTTTATCAGCCTCGGAATGCACGGCTACGGTTTTAATTCCCAACTCGCGACAGGCGCGTTGTACACGTAAGGCTATTTCGCCACGATTGGCAATGAGTATTTTTTCAAACATAAACTTACTTAACCAATCACAAATAAAGGTTCGCCATATTCAACAGGTTGACCATTTTCAACTAGAATTTTTTTAATCACACCAGCAGAGTCGCACTCGATTTCATTGAGAAGTTTCATCGCTTCGATAATGCATAGTGTGTCACCTACTGCAACCTTAGAACCCACGTCTACAAAAGCTTTGGCATCAGGAGAGGATGATCGGTAAAACGTGCCGACCATGGGAGATTTAACAATATGACCTTCAACCTCTGCAACAACTGGCGCAACAGCTGTTGGCACTGGCGCTGTGTGCGTCACAGGTGCAGGTGCGGCTGTCATATAGTGTGCCATGGGTGATTGGCTTGGCATTAATGCACGGCTAATGCGGACTTTTTCTTCCCCCTCGGTCAGTTCCAGCTCTGAAATGCCGGATTCTTCGACCAAATCAATCAGTTTTTTAAGTTTTCTCAAATCCATAATAACCTCGAGGATATTTTATATATAAATTTTTTAACTAATTACTTATTAAGCGTATTTGCAGCGAAATTCAAAGCGGCGTTATAGCCTTCTGCACCCAAACCGCTAATGACTCCAACGGCAATATCGCTAAAATAAGAGTGATGCCTAAAACTTTCGCGTGCATAAACGTTAGATAAATGCACCTCAATAAAAGGAATTTTAACGGCAGAGATAGCATCGCGAATCGATATGGAGGTATGTGTAAATGCAGCTGGATTGATGATAATAAAATCAACCTTGTTAATCGTTAATGATTGAATTTTTGCTACAATTTCAGCTTCAGAATTACTCTGATACGCTTCTAGTGCTATATTGGCTTGTTTAGCCAGAGTTTGCAGGCGGCTATTAATATCCGCTAATGTTAAACTGCCATAATGTTCCGGCTCACGAAGCCCTAGAAGATTAAGATTTGGGCCGTGCAGCACTAATACAGACTTAGTTGCCATAGCTCATCTCTATTGCAAATATCTTTTTATGGGTTTTGCAAACTTTCATAAATGCAAGTTTGCCGAAGTTACAAGTTTTTGTCCAGCAGATTCGCTGAAATTAAGCGAAGTTAACAGAGACAATAATCCTAAGTGCTTGAAAATAAATATAATTTTATTATAATTATCTATATACTGTTTTAAAGTAAAGTTTTTAACGTTTTTTCTAATAATTGCTGTGTAACGCGACCAAAATAGGTTTTAGCAACGCTGCCATCAGCTTTGATAATCACCGTATAAGGTAAAACGCTTTTGTTATTGCCTAAACTGGTAGCGATTTCCATGCCTTGCATATCGGCGGCAAATAACGGGTAGCTTACTTTGGTTTCTTTCACAAAGTTGCTAATTGCGGCTACATCATCAACAGCAATCCCCAGCACAACCAAATTTCGGTTTTGATAAGTATTATATAAATTTGATAGTTCAGGCATTTCTTCGCGGCATGGTTCGCACCAGGTTGCCCAAAAGTTCAGCACCACGATTTTGCCAGCATAGTTTTTAAGCGATTGCGGCTGACCTTTTTCATCAGGAAAAGTAGTAGCGAATAGGGGCTGTGTCGATTGATTGCCGCCATTTTCAACTTGTGTATCGAGAAAAAAATGACGAATGCCTAAACCAAGTAATACAATTAATATGAGGTAAACAATAGACGATTTGAATTGATTGAACATTATGATTGATTTAACTTGCTAATTAACTCATTGAATTCATTAGCGTCTTTATAGCCAGTGACTCTTAAACGAGAGATTTCATGCGATTCTTTATCGAAAAAAATGATACTCGGCAGACCAACCAAACCAAATCTTTTTAATAGCGCTTTATCACTATCTGTATATTCGGTCATATCTACTTGTAAAAGTACAGAATTTTTGAGTGCTTGCTGTACGCGAGAGTCTCTGAATGTGTATTGCTCGAACTCCTTGCATGATACACACCAATCTGCGTAAAAATCCAGCATTACAGTTTTTCCTTTCGCGGTCTCAAGTGTTGTATCAATATCAACTACGTTTATTCGAGTAATAGGTAGTTTGACTGTAGTTTTGTCAAGAAACGGGTTATTCATAGGCTGTGTAATGTTATGTGGCAGCACTGGCCATACAATATAAACTGCCATCATCAGCATCAGCACGCCAAAAAAGTTACGCACTATAGTCATCCAGCTACCAGCTTTAGGAAGTAAACTCCCTGCAGATGCGCCTATCAGCAACAAGGGCGCGCCCATGCCAATGGCTAATGTGAATAAACCTACGCCGCCAAGTAATACGTTATGTGTTTTACCAATGTAAATAAGTGCGCCAGCCAAAGGCGCAGCGACGCAAGGGCTGACGATCAAGGCCGAAAGCACGCCCATGATAAATACACCTAACGATTCCCCACCTTTGAGTTTATTACTGATGTTGAGAATTTTTTGTTCAATAAAAACAGGTAATTTAAGCTCATAAAAACCAAACATCGATAAGGCAAGCATTACAAAAAGCAAAGCCATAGCACCTAACACCCAAGGGTTTTGCAAAGATTGGCTGAGTAAATTACCAGATAATCCCGCTGCAATGCCCGCCAACGTGTAGCTTAACGCCATGCCCAACACATACGCTACGGATAAGCCAAACGCATGTATTTTGGTTGGCTGTTTTTGCTTGCTTTGGCTACCAACGATTATGCTGGATAAAATCGGGATCATTGGCAACACGCACGGCGTGAACGAAAGTAGTAACCCGGCTACGAAAAATCCAGCAATAACTAGCCACCAATTACCCGATTTTAACGCAAGTGTGGTTTTGTCTTCATTTGAAGATGCCCCATAAGTCCCATCAATACTGGTTTTCAGGGCAGCATCTTTCAAGGCAACATTAATCGCTTTGGTAATAGGGGCGTAGCACAAACCTTTTTCGCTACAGCCTTGATAAGTGGCTTGCACAGAAATATTATTAGTAGGATTACTGGCAGAAGCGAGTTTGATATTGGCCGTAAAATCGTGATGATAGACTTCCTGCTTGCCAAAATTAGGGTCGTCTTTAATGTCACCCGCAGGTAAATCAATCGCTTCAATTTTGCCTGTAGCGGCATCTTTTATTACAAATTTAATACGTTGCTTATAAAGGTAATAGCCAGGCAATATCTTAAAATTAGCCGTTATGTTTTGGGTATCTTTAGCTACTAAATCAAGCTGAAAAGCTACATCCGGTGATAAAAATTCATCATCCTTAGTGTCTATGGTAAATAAACTTTTGACAGCGCTACTAGTCTCACCCGCATACAATGATTGCGCTGTAAGAAATGGTACAGTGAAAGTTGCCAATAAACACACTACAATAATGCTAAAAATGTGTTTCAAATATTGCTCCAAAATTATTATTAGGTCTGAATAATTACACAAGCAGTTGCAAACACTAGGCTCAACCCCCACCTTAAAGGAGGATAAATTCTTTAGAAAGTTTTTAACTATGCGTTTTATAATAGGCTTAATTTTACTCGCTTTTCCATTTTTAGAGGTATATCTGCTGGTCGAGCTCGCACATCGTTATGGCTGGTGGCTACTGCTGTATTTAGTCGTGGTAGGCTTCTTGGGCTTACAACTCATTCGCGGTGAAAAATTATTGATGTCTGCCAAAATGATGCAAAGTATGAGCGCGGGTGGCAATCCAATTAAAACCGTGCTGGGAAGTGCGCGCAATTTGATAGCAGGCGTGCTGCTGATTATTCCTGGTGTAATTTCAGATATCATCGCGGTGATTTTATTGTTAATCCCGATTAGTAAGCCTAGTTTAAGTACTGTAACAAATACACAACACCAAAAACAAGCTGCCAATGATGATGTGATTGAAGGCGAATATACTAAGATTAAAGACGAATAATTAGAAAGATAAACATGAGTCACCAAGTTACCATTCAATCTACTGGGCATCAGTTTGAAGTGCGTCCCAGTCAAACAGTATTAGAGGCGGCTATTGAAGCAGGCGTTAATCTGCCTTACGGCTGTCGCAACGGTGCTTGCGGTTCATGTAAGGGTAAAGTCATCAGCGGCAAAGTCATGCATGATGATTATCAAGGCGGCGCTCTGACAGACGAAGAGTTAATCGCAGGAAGTTCACTGTTTTGCTGCGCTCGTCCGTTAGAAGATTTGGTGATTGAATGTAGAGAGGTAGATAGTTTAAATGGCATCAAGCCACGTGTTTTGCCCGTGCGCGTGCAAAGAAAAGACAAGCTTACGCATGATGTGATTGCGCTATACCTTCAATTGCCGAGTAGTGAGCGCTTACAATTCTTGGCAGGGCAATATATCGAGTTTATCCTGAAAGATGGCAAACGCCGTGCGTTCTCAATCGCCAATGCACCGCATGACGATACGGTGATGGAACTACATTTACGTCTGGTGCCAGGCGGGCAGTTTACCGAATATGTGTTTAACGAAATGTCGGAAAAAGCTATATTACGTATCGAAGCCCCATTCGGCAGTTTTTTTCTGCGCGATGATTCCAATAAACCAGTTATTTTAGTTGCGGGTGGTACCGGCTTTGCACCGATTAAAGGCATTATTGAGCACATGCTGCACAACGAAAATGCTCGCCCAATCAAGCTTTATCGCGGCGTACGAAGCTTGCAGGATTTGTATATGAACGACATTTGCGAGAAATGGGTGGAACACAAGAAAATTACCTATATTCCTGTTTTGTCTGAGCCGCAACCCGAAGATAATTGGCGGGGTAGAACAGGCTTAGTGCATCAAGCTGTGTTGGATGATCACCCAGATTTAAGCGGCTATCAAGCGTATGTGTGCGGCGCGCCCGGCATGTGTGAGGTTGCACATGCAAGCTTTGTACAACAAGGTTTGTTGGCAGATGAGTTTTTTAGTGATGCGTTTACTTTTGCTAGTTCCGCGCCAAAATTATCCACTGTGTCGAAAGAATAGAGCACTTTAGAACAGAGTTATGCGCTGAAAGAGCTAGCGCAAATTTTCAATGAGTTTGTTAAGCATAGCGTCGTCCCCCGGTGCATCTGCAACTACAACCTTTAAACCAAATTGTCTTGGTAATTCGGCGATTCTTTCGTGGTTGACACAAATAACCACATGGCGTAACCATTCTGAAGTGCCCGCCAAATCAAACAGGGAGCGCATGGCCTCGCTACTGGTCACAATAATCGCTTGCAGTTCACCATTTTTCCAAAGTTCGCCCGGTAAATTGGCATCAGTTTGTGGGTTAATACGTTGATAAGATTCAGCAAAGTAGACGTTGGCACCGCGCGCAATCAATGTTTCCGCCATCAATTCGCGCCCGCCAACACCACGAAAAATAGCTATTTTCATGTTGGCGACTTCATGCATTTCCGGCAAGGCCAACAGGGTTTCGCTATCAAAGCGGCTGTGCGGGGTGAGGACATTGCGCACACCATAATGTGCAAGCTCTTTGGCGGTTTGGTGGCCAATCGCGGCAAATATCAGGTTATCTGGAATGTTGCCATAGTGTTTGAGAATGCGCGGCATGGCGTGATTAACAGCATTAGGGCTGATAAAAATTGCCCAATCGGTCGTTTCAAGTAAGGCAAGTTGTTGCTCAAAAGAGTGATAATCTTGCAAAGGCATGATTGCGAGCAAGGGGAATAAAACTGCTCTGCCGCCTAGCCGGGTAATGGCTTCGCATAAAGCTTGCGCCTGATCAACTGGGCGGGTAACCGCAATGGTAATACCAGTTAAAGGCTTGTCAGTCATATCATTTGATGTGATTCAATTCGGCCAAAATTTTATCTGAGCCTTTGGCGATTAATTGATCAGCCAAAGCTTTGCCCACTGCCTCAGCATTATTAATCGAGCCACGCACAGTTTCGCGCAACATTTGTTTGCCGTCAACACTGGCCACAAAGCCGGTAATATTGATTTCATCGCCTTCACGTATTGCATAAGCACCTAATGGCACAGTGCAGCTGCCTGCTAGCGCACGGCTCATGCTGCGTTCCGCTTCTACACACAATTGCGTATCAGTATGATTTAAAGGTGCAAGAATCTCTAATAAATCTGAGCGATCAGCATTAATTTCTAAGCCCAGTGCGCCTTGTCCAACAGCGGGTATGCTATTTTGCGGCGAAATGTATTGGCGAATTCTTCCACCTAAACCTAAGCGAATTAAACCTGCTGCTGCCAGAATAATCGCGGCATATTGGCCTTCATCCAGTTTGCGCAAACGCGTTTGCAGATTGCCGCGCAGCGATTCGATTATTAAGTGAGGAAAGCGTGCCTGCAATTGGCTTTGGCGGCGAAGGCTAGAAGTGCCCACTACACTGCTGTGCGGTAAGTTCTCTAAATTTTCAAAATTGTTTGATACAAACGCATCGCGCGCATCTTCGCGTTCGCCTGTCGCGGCCATGACGAAACCTTCGGGCAAGTTCATCGGCACATCCTTCATGCTGTGTACCGCCAAATCCGCGCTTCCGTTGGCAAGCGCGGTTTCGAGTTCCTTTACAAACAAGCCTTTGCCACCAATTCGCGCTAATGGTGAATCTAAAATTTGGTCACCCGTTGTCGTCATGCCTAAAATGGTGACTTTGCAACTTGGATAAAGCGCTTGTAGCCTTGATTGAATATGTTTGGCTTGCCACATCGCAAGCGGGCTTTCACGCGATGCGATGACAAGTTTTTTAGGTAAATTTTTCATAAGTTAAATTCTAGCATAGTGTAGTTTTTCAAGCGGGTTTACAAACTGTTACAAAAATGTGTGCTTTTTTAGGTTAAGCTAAAGTTTCTTTGGTGCTAAATAACCAATTTATGATGGGTTGTTTTTTATTTAACTGGCTGTTTTAACTCTGTTTCTAGGAGACTTATATGCAATATCAACTCGATATTTTCGTCGATTCATTAAATCAATTTTGGTTACAACTTGTAAATTTTGTGCCTAAATTACTGGCTGTAATCGTTATTTTATTTTTTGGCTGGATTATCGCTAAACTTGCTAGAAAAGCAGTAAAACGCGGCTTGGAACTTGCACATTTTGATAAATTTGCACAGAGATCGGGGCTTGAGGCCTTTATGAGTCATGGGAATTTCAGCTTGACTCTAAGCGGCATTATTAGCCAGGTGGTGTATTGGTTAGTGATTACTTTATTTATAATCACAGGCGCAAATTCATTGGGTTTGAATGAAGTGGCTGGTTTACTACAACAGTTGGCCAGTTATTTACCTCATATTATTGTAGCAATTTTAGTGGTGATTTTTGGTACTTTGCTGGCACGTTTTGTAAATCGCCTAGTATTTGCCTGGCTTTACAGCATTAAATTTACACATGCTCTAACTGTAAGTACCTCGACCGAATATGGCATACAAATTTTGGCAGTGTTTGTGGCTCTAGAGCAGCTAGGCATTGGCATGCAGCTTATTTACTCATTATTTATAATAGTGTTTGGTGCGTTTTTCTTGGCGCTTGCAATTGCCTTTGGCCTGGGTGGAAAAGATTGGGCGGCTAAAGTGATTGAGGATTTCGATAGAAATAAAAATCAATAATCAGCTTAAGTTTCTCGTATTAGATGTTGCTGGCGGCGGCTGATAGCAATGGCTTCGGGGATGTTTTTTAATAACGCAAACCATTGTTGCTCGTTATCTTGGTTTAGGCGTTTTTCATAGCCGGCGATAAATTGAGGCGCTGCTAAGCAATTCCGATGCAAGCGGACAAATCGCTCACCAAACTCAGTTTCGAGTTGCGTGAGCGATTCTTCTATCAAATATTCACGTTCAGCAGTTCTTACGGTGATGTATTTTAGCTCAGCGCGTAAATAAATAATCGTTTCAATCGGCACCAGCAAGATGCGTCCACGCTCGTGTATACTCAAATGACTGCGCATTTTGTGTAGTGGCTTGAGAGCCTCAATTTGTAAGGGTTTTAGCGCGCGAGCTTTATTTATAGCGGTAAGCAAGCGCTCTAACCGAATAGGCTTTAACAAATAATCAATCGCGTTTAAATCGAAAGCTTTAATGGCGTAGGCATCAAATGCGGTGGTGAAAATAATATGCGGCTTGGGTTCGAGTTTTTGCGCATGTTGCGCTGCTTCAATGCCATCCATCAGCGGCATACGTATGTCCAGCAACATAACATCCGGCCTAGCTGTTTGAGCTAAATCGATGGCTTCTTTACCGTTTTTTGCTTCAGCAACAATGGCGATACCGTCGATATCGTTCAATAGATCACGCATACGATTGCGTGCAGGGATTTCGTCATCAGCAATTAAAATGTTGAGTTGGGACACTGTTTAAGTTCCAAATGGGATACGAATATGTATTTCATAACGATTGTTTTTAATTTCTGTTTTAAGTGAGCTTTCTAAGTCAAAGTGCAGCTTAAGGCGTTCTTTGATGTTTTTTAGCGCCATTTTGTTACCCGTTTGATGATTGTTTTGCAGAGCATAAGGATTGCTGATAACAATGTGCAGCTCTTTGTGTTTGGTATATATCTTGACGATAATTTCACCACCCTCGGCCATTGGTTCTATGCCGTGATATACCGCGTTTTCTAGTAGAGGTTGTAAAATCAGTGGCGGAATCATAGCATCAGACGGCATATCTTTTATCTGCCAAGTGATTTTTAAGCGCTCTTCCAAACGTAATTTTTCCAAGTCCAGATATTGGTGGCATAGGCTTATCTCTTGCGCCAGCTGCACCAAATCACGATTTTCACTCATTAACACGCGAAATAAATCCGCCATGTCTTCAAGCGCGGTTTCGGCACGTTTAGGCTGGCTGCGAATAAGTGACAGTACAGCGTTAATACTATTAAATAAAAAATGCGGGCGAATGCGCGCTTGCAAAGCTTGTAACCGTGCCTCGGCAATAGCGGGTGAGTAAGCGCGTTCTTGCAAGTAAAAATAGTACAGTACGATAGCTGTAACAATGGCGGCAAGCAAACAAACGCGGTATGCCTCGGTGGAAGATTCAAGTGCAAAAAAGTGATTAACAAAAATAAAAACAAAGACGGTAAAGGCAATTTCCAACAATATGATAGCAACAATACCTTGCCAGTAACTAAGTCTATTTAGAAGAGGATAAAGCACATACAAGCCCAACATGCTCAACAGCAAAACAGGCTGAACCAGTGTGGATAATTCGGCTAATAAAGTTATAAATTCTCCAAGTTGTTTGCTGAGCAAAATGGCTGCCATCGCCATCAACAGGTTTACAATCAGCAAAATTCGTAAATGAATGCCTAGATTATGTAGATTTGGTAAGCGACTATTTTTACGCACAGCGTATACTTCGTTATAATATTGCGATAAGTATATTATTATTAAAGTAATTTTTACAATAAACTGATTAATATAAACATAATAAATAAAGCGATTAACGTGTCAAAAAACTCTTTAAATAAAAAAGCCAAAAATTGGTCAGGGCGCTTTAGTGAGCCTGTGGGGGAGCTGGTTAAAAAATATACCGCTTCAGTTGGGTTTGATAAGCGTCTTGCCGAGGTTGATATTGCGGGCTCGCTCGCACACGCCCAGATGTTGGGCGTGCAGGGCATTATCACGCAACATGACGTAGCAGTCATTGAAGCTGGCTTAAATGAGATTTTGGCGGAAATTCAATCTGGCAAGTTTGAGTGGCTACTCGATTTAGAGGATGTGCATTTAAATATCGAAAAACGCTTAACCGATAAAATTGGCGATGCAGGTAAGCGCTTACATACTGGCAGAAGCCGGAACGATCAAGTGGCGACTGATGTACGGCTTTGGTTACGTGCTTCAAGTGATGAAGTTTTAGCTGGCATAAACAAGCTACAAAGCTCAATTTTGGATTTGGCTGAACAGCATGTTGATACTATTATGCCGGGGTTTACGCATTTACAGGTAGCTCAACCCGTCACATTTGGTCACCATTTAATGGCATATTTTGAGATGCTAAAGCGTGATGCCGAGCGGTTTGCAGATTGTAGAAAGCGTATCAACAAACTACCCCTGGGCGCTGCAGCGCTAGCAGGTACAAGCTATCCGATTGACCGTGAAATGGTTGCAAAATCTTTAGGTTTTGACGGGGTATGTGAAAACTCGCTCGATGCCGTTTCGGATCGTGATTTTGCAATCGAATTTACCGCAGCCGGTGCTTTGTTAATGACGCATTTATCACGTTTTTCGGAAGAGCTGATTCTGTGGTCTTCGCCAAGATTTGCATTTATTGACATTGCGGATCGTTTTTGTACTGGCTCATCGATTATGCCGCAAAAGAAGAATCCGGATGTGCCTGAATTGGTGCGTGGAAAAACGGGTCGTGTGAATGGCAATTTAGTGGCGTTACTTACCTTGATGAAAGGCCAACCGCTGGCTTACAACAAAGATAATCAAGAGGATAAAGAACCCTTATTTGATACTGCAGATACGCTGTTAGTTACATTAGAAATTTATGCAGATATGCTACATGGCATAACTGTAAACAAAGCCAATATGCGCCAAGCCGCATTTGAAGGTTTTGCAACAGCGACCGATTTGGCCGATTACTTGGTTAAAAAAGGCATGCCGTTTAGAGATGCGCATGAAATAGTTGCGCTTGCAGTAAAACATGGCGTGAAAAAAGGCTGTGATTTAGCCGATTTACCACTGAAAGAGTTGCAGAAATTTAGCAATATGATTGCTGACGATGTGTATAGTGTGTTAACACTAGAAGGCTCGGTGGCTAGCCGTGACCATATAGGCGGAACTGCGCCAGCCCAAGTTGAACAAGCCATTCAGCGTGCCCGTAAAATCTTAAATTAATAATTTAATATTTTGAAGCTAAAATTAATTTTAGTTTTTTTGCTTGTGCTGATACTTGGTAGCAATGTTGTTGCTAATACCAATGATTCACTCACTTTAGATGATCAATTGCAAGGCTTACAATCCTCTGATTTAGATGCTAATAGCATGACTTGGCCAATGCTGCCGGGCGAGAGCTTAAATGGCATTGCACGTTTGTTTTACCCTAAAAATCAGTTCATACGGCGTCAGTTTGTATATAAAACTCTGCGTTTAAGTGCTGATATTAGGCCAAATTTAAATCCCTCTGAACGCTTCGAAACACCTACATTGCTGGTAATTCCTACTATAAAATCTCTTTCAAATGCAACACGCCTTATAATGAAGGGGCGAGTAAGAGCAAGTAAACAAAAGCTACATTTAAGTTACGGCATTAAGCCAGCAGTTGAAAAGGAGCCTGTAAAATTAATGCAAGAATATGAATTTTTGTTAAACAAAAATGCATTTTTGAAGGAAGAGTTGGCCAAATTAAATGAAAAACTAGTTTTTTTACAAACCAAATTAAACGAAATAAAACTGATTATGGATAAAACGCTTAGCTTACCAATGAGCAATTTGCCAGAAAACAGTTTGTCTACAAGTAACACGCTCACTAATAAAGTATTTAAAAATTTAAATACTCCTGAAATTGGTAATTCACATGCATCAATTCCAGAAAAATCAGTAGCACACACATTATTAGATACCGTAAATGCCAATTCATTAATGGTTATTCTTGCCCTGGGCTTATTGGGGGGCTTAAGTATTTCCCTACTTAAAAAGTATAGGCAAAACATGGCTTCAAAAATTGGTTTTCTAGCGACTAAAATGCAGGCCACTGAAGCTGATATTGGAAGTCCTTGGCAAAGCACGCGGCTAGAAGTCAATAATGATAGGGCGCAAGAAGCTGCATTATTTGGAAAAGCCGCCAAAGAGAAGGCATCTAGGTTAGACTCTACTTTAGAAGAAGCAAAGCAATTGATGAGTATTAATCGTACAAGCGATGCAATCGCGTACCTAAAATTGACTATAGAAGCGCATCCAAAAGCCTCGATTAATCATTGGCTGTATTTATTGGAGATTTGTAAAAAGCTTAATTTAAAAGAAGACTTTGAAAAATATGCTAAAGACTTGCATAAAACCTTTAATGTTATAACACCCATTTGGCGCGAAACAGAAATCGCTTTGGTGGTGCCGCAAAGTTTAGAAGAGTTTCCTCATATTATGGAAAAACTTTATAACACATGGCCTGCTGATGCGACGACAGTAAATTTGCGCGGCCTCATTACCGATAATCGCGGCGGTGAGCGCACGGGTTTTGGAAATGAAGTTTTAAGCGAAATTTTATTGTTGATTGCGCTACTAGACATGCGTAAAGAGCTAAGTTAATTCAAAAATATTTCCAACAAATTATTCAAGTAACGCTGGCCAAGTAAAGTAGGTTTAATTTTTTGATGGTTTAGTATAATCAGGCCCTTATTTGATGCCTCTGCAAGTCGCATGGATATTGCCTCCCAGGGCATGCCCGTACGTTCTGAAAACAGTCTTGTTTCAAAGCCGTTATTAAGTCGAAGTGCGTTCATCATAAACTCAAACCCCAAATCAGCTTGTTCGATAGTCCAAGTATTATCTACTGCGTTGCCATTTTCGGCGTTTTCCATAAAACTTTTTGGGTGTTTTTGGCGCGTTTCGCGAGTGATTTTATCGTGAAAGCTTAATTTAGAATGTGCACCTGCGCCAATGCCCAAATAATCGCCAAACTGCCAATAGTTTAAGTTGTGCCGCGCTTGGCCTTTTGGCTTGCAAAAAGCTGAAGTTTCGTAATGTTCATAACCATTTTCGCTCAGTAAAGCCTCAATCATTTCTTGCATTTCAGCGCTACTGTCATCATCTGGTAGAGGCGGTGGCGTACGATGGAACGGTGTATTGGGCTCTAAGGTTAAATGGTAAAAGGATAAATGGTCAGGATGAAGCGCGACCGCTCGTTGAGCATCTTGCAAAGCATGTGTTAGGGTTTGGTTGGGCAGCCCGTACATTACATCTAAATTGACGCGTTCAAACGTTTTTAGCGCCAATTCAGCGGCTTCAATGGCTTGTTTGTCATCATGAATGCGGCCCAAAGCGCGCAAATAATCAGCATTAAAACTCTGTATTCCCAGAGAGAAACGATTTACCCCGGCTTGCTTGTACCCTGTAAAATTAGAAATATCCACTGTGCCAGGGTTGGCTTCCAACGTAATTTCTGCGCCATAATCCAATGGCGTGAGCATATGCACAGCGCTTAAAATTTCATCAATTGCTTCAGGAGAAAACAAACTGGGCGTGCCGCCACCAAAAAACACACTTTTTATTTTGCGCCCGTAAACACGCGGCACCGATTGCTCTAAATCCGCAATTAATGCCGCTACATAACGTTTTTCTGGAATCTCGTTTCGTGATTCATGCGAATTAAAGTCACAATATGGACATTTTTTAACGCACCATGGAATATGGATATAAAGCGATAGTGGCGGTGGGCTGCTAAGCCCAGATAAAGTTGCTTTACCTATAATGGGCGAGTTTGTGTTGATAGGCTTTGCAGGTGCATTGATGCCAGCCTCAGCTTTAATTGGTATAACTTTTTTCAATAGTTGCTTTGCTTTTTTGATAAGGATTCACAAGCTGATCGACTATGTGATGCAAGGCTTCGCGCATTTGCACTTCGCTTACTTCTAGTAAAAGGCCATCCTCTAGCGCATCTTGAGCAATTTGCCTAATCTCATCAAAATTTTCGCGCATCACTTTGATTTTTTCAATGCAGGAGACAACGCTTCCATCGTCACGCACCCAACTCGGCAGTATTTTCATGGTTGTAAAGCCTTAAGTTTGCTGATTAATTGCCTTAACGCTTGCCCGCGATGGCTAATTTGGTTTTTATGCTCAGGGCTTAATTCTGCTCCAGTTTTATCTAAATTTAAATCGATAAATAAAGGATCATAACCAAAACCACCCGTGCCGCGAAGCGCAGTGAGTATCTCGCCGGCCCAAATTCCTTCTGCAATAAGTGGTTGCGGGTCATCATGACTGCGAACTAGCACTATCGCACAGTAATAATAGGCGCTACGGTTTGTTTCGTTGGCAAGTACATTTAATAATGTTTGATTATTTTTTTCATCACTTCTTGGCTCGTTAGAGTCCATATTGGCAAATCGTGCAGAATGCACTCCTGGTTTGCCTTGCAGAGAATTTACACAAATGCCTGAATCATCTGCAAGCGCGGGTAAACCTGAATGTAAGCTTGCATGGCGCGCTTTAGCGAGCGCGTTTTCGATAAAAGTGCAGTGTGGTTCTTCGGCCTCAGAAATATTAAAGGCTGATTGCGGCATAACATCTATATTAAGTGGCGCTAGTAATGCTTGAATCTCTCGTAATTTGCCAGCGTTGCCGCTGGCGATTACTATTTTTTTTAACATTTATAAACCCAAGGCAGTTTTTTGTTTGATTAGTAATTCGGAAATACCCGCTTGCGCTAAATCAAGCATTGCATTCATTGCAGTTTTATCAAATGGCTCGCCTTCTGCTGTACCTTGAATTTCCACAAAACCTCCATCAGTTGTCATAACAACATTCATATCAGTATCGCAATCAGAATCTTCAATATAGTCTAGATCTAACACAGGTGTGCCTTTGTAAACACCAACCGAAATCGCAGCCACAGCTTGTTTAAGCGGATTCTCGCTAATTTTTTCACTTTTTAACAGCGTTGAAATGGCGTCATGCAATGCGACATAAGCCCCAGTAATGCTGGCGGTGCGGGTGCCTCCATCGGCTTGAATGACATCACAATCTAAATGAATGCTGCGCTCGCCGAGTTTTTCCAAATCGATAATGGCACGCAAGCTGCGACCTATAAGACGTTGAATTTCTTGTGTTCGTCCTGATTGTTTGCCTTTGGCTGCTTCTCTATCCATGCGACTGCCAGTAGAGCGCGGTAACATACCGTATTCGGCTGTGACCCAACCCTGGCCCTTTCCTTTGAGAAAACTGGGTACTTTTTCTTCTATACTGGCGGTGCAAAGCACATGAGTATCGCCAAACTTAATGAGCACTGAGCCTTCGGCATGTTTGGTGTAATGACGGGTAATTTCAATGTCACGCAGCTGACTATTAGTGCGTTGGCTAGGACGATTATTAGATTGCATAATATTGACTTTATACGAAAAGGCTAATTATATGCGATGCATAATGCGAGCAGGTTTTAAAACTTAATATTTTTTAAATTTTGAGACTTTAAATCTTGGGTTTCTGTTGTGTTTTGTTTAAGGCTATTTGGATAGCTGCGATGGTTTTTTCAATGTCGTCATCAGAAAGCTCAAGTGGATCAGAACCTTCAATATTTTGATACGTGACAGGATTTATGATGGTAGTCGTTTCACCTAATGGCATCAGCTGTGTTGATACTGTCGATTGGCTCATTGATCGATCACCCCACTGTAAGCCAATGGCACTCATATTGTCGCCTTTCTCATCGCTGGCAAATTCGGCACTATCCATGAGTTGAGTGGTGGCATCGACAATGGTAACATTTTGTTGAATGATTTCTTTGATTTGTTGATCGCTGAGCACGCCCCAGACGCCATCGGTACACAATAGTATCGTGTCGCCTTCAAGTAATTCGTGTCTATCAGAGAGATCAATTTGCGGCGGTGTTTCGCCTCCAACACAATTATAAATTTTGTTTTTATAAGGGTGTGTGGCCATTTCTTCTTTGCTGATCATCCCTTTTTTATATAAAGACTGCACAATGGAATGATCCTCGGTGCGAAACAATAAATGTCCATTGCGGAAATGATAGAGACGCGAATCGCCCACATGTGCACAATACAAATAGCCGCGCTGGATAATTGCTGCAACGATGGTGGTGCGCGGTGAATCGATAAGTTCTTCAGTTTGCGTGACATTTTCGATCATATCGTGCACTTGTTGAATATTATCGATTAAAAATTTTGCTGGGCTGCTAAGTGTCGGCACAGCTAAGCGCTGAAACGCATCGGTAAGCGTTTTAACCGCTAATTGCGCAGCAATTTCACCATTGCGATGGCCACCCATGCCATCGGCTAACACCAGCAATAAAGCGTCTTTGCTATATGAATAGGCCAATCTATCCTGGTTATAATGTCTAGGCCCTTGGCGACTATTTTGATAAATAGTGAATTTCATTTAGTAAATATAGAGTTATAGCGGTTTATTCAGTACGTGCTTAATTTTATGCACTAAGCTAGGTTTTTTGATTGTTAACGGCGGCACGTTTTCACGTAAAGTTTTTTGCAGCGAAAACACGCTTTGTGGGCGCTCTAAATAATCCAGTTTTAAACAATTATCTATAATTTGCAGTAACTCTTCTGTATAAATACCTTTGCCGGTTTTAACTGCGGGTACTAAAGAATCTTCTTTTACACGCAGATTCGCAGCCATGGGGGCAGACCGTACCAAACAAGAATACATGCTTGCGCCTACACTATAAATATCGCTCCAAGGGCCTAATTGCTTACGTTCAAAATACTGCTCGGGTGGTGCAAAACCAGGTGTGTAGCTAGGTGATAGTTTAGATTGCACTTGTGTAAGTGTTTGTCTGGCAGAACCAAAATCCAACAATACAGGTGAGCCATCTAAGCGAATATAAATATTGGCAGGTTTAATATCCAAATGCAGGAGTTTCTGTGTATGCACCTCGCGCAAACCGTTTAATAGCTCGCTAAACACGCGACGCACAAATTTTTCACTCACTGGCTCCGGTTGAGAGAGAATGTAATCTTGCAGAGATTTACCACGCTCATACTGCATTACCATATAAACCGTGTTATTTTCTCTAAAAAAATTAATCACGCGCACAATGTTTTTGTGATCAATTTTAGCCAGTGCCAAGCCTTCCTCAAAAAAGCATTTAAGGCCATGCTTAAAGGTAGCCGCGTCGTCATCTGTGCCCAATAGCACAGTAGCGCCCTCTTCGCGTAGCGCCAAGCCTGTGGGCATATATTCTTTAATGGCAACTATATTTTTGTTTAGATCTTGTGCGAGATACACAAAACTGAAGCCGCCAGTGCTCAAGACTTTGGTGATAATGTAGTCTTGTAGCATATAGCCGATTGGTAAAGGTTGATTTTTACTGGTAGCCATTTATTTGTTTAAATAATAGTGATTAAAGGTAACTAATTGAGAATATTCTCTCATAAAATCATAGGTATTTGATACAATTATCAACAATTACTTTAAGAAAGATAGCTATGGTATTAAGCATGACAGGTTATGCGTCGCAAGAATACAACACAACGAACGGTATATTGCTGCTTGAATTGCGCTCGGTCAATCATCGTTATCTGGAGTTGCAACTTAAACTAGATGACAATTTACGAGCGTTTGAAGCTATGGTGCGCGAGCAGATTCAGGCAAAATTAGGGCGTGGCAAGGTAGACTGCCGTTTGAGTTTCGTGCGAAATATTGCCACATCAAGCACTCCGCAGCTTAACCACACGGTTTTGCAACAAATTGCTGAAAGCGCAAAAACTGCCGCGCAATATTTCACGCATACACAGCCTGTGAACATGTTAGAAATTTTGCAAATGCCAGGCGTGATGACAATGGAAGCATTAAATACTGAAGCACTGGAAGCCGATTTAAAAAACTCATTAAATACTGTGTTGCAAGATTTAATTGCGGCCAAAGCGCGCGAGGGCGCTAAGCTAAAGGCCATTATTCTTGCCCGACTACAAGAGATTGAGTATTTAGTAACAAAAGTTAAGCCCATGATGCCTGCTTTAATTAAGCAATACCAAGAAAAGCTCACCGCTAAATTAAATGAAGCCAATAATAGCAATGATGATGAGCGTGTGCGTCAGGAAATCGTATTGTTTGCGCAACGCATTGATGTGGATGAAGAGCTGGTGCGCTTGTGCAGCCATATTGAAGAAGTTAAACGCATTTTGAACACTGCAGCAGCAGCGGGTAAGCGCTTGGATTTTCTAATGCAAGAAATGAATCGTGAGGCGAATACGTTGGGTTCGAAGTCGGTGGCGATTGAAACAAGCCAAATTTCGATGGAATTAAAAGTGCTGATAGAGCAAATGAGGGAGCAGATTCAAAATATTGAATAGTTAACACATCGAATAATGCCAAAAATCAACTAAAATAGTCGAATGGGTAAATCAACTATTTCTGGCAATTTATTTATTATCACAGCGGCTTCTGGCGCGGGCAAAACTAGCCTTGTAGAGGCATTGCTGGCAAAAGATGAGCAAATAAAGCGCTCAGTTTCTCATACCACACGACGCCCGCGACCAAGTGAGCAAGAGGGCGTACATTATCATTTTGTGAATGAAGCGCAATTTTTAGAAATTTTGTCTGAAGGCGGTTTTTTAGAAAGCGCTGATGTACATGGCGCCAAGTATGGGACATCGCAAATTGCTGTAGTCAAAATCTTACAGGCGGGCTTTGACGTGATTTTAGAGATTGATTGGCAAGGCGCGGCGCAAGTGCGTAACATTTATCCCCAATGCATTAGTATATTTATATTACCCCCTTCGGTAGAGACGCTCGAGCAGCGTCTGAATAATCGCGGTCAAGACAGTGTGGAAGTAATAAATAAAAGGGTTGCGGCAGCGCGCGAAGAAATGCGTCATGTAGTGGAGTTCGACTATGTTATAATCAACGATAATTTCGCAGTGGCATTGCAAGATTTAATGGCAATTATCCGCGCAAGCCGGCTTGAGTTGCAATCACAGTTACAGCGTTACGCTGCCCTTATTCAAAAACTAACTTAAAGGAAGCTATTATGGCCCGTATTACAGTAGATGATTGTTTAGAAAAAATTCCTAACCGTTTTCAGTTAACGTTAGTTGCTGCGTATCGCGCGCGCCAGCTTGCCAATGGCTCAGACCCATTTGTGCATGGTGTAGGGCAAAAAGATAAGCCAACGGTACTCGCATTACGTGAAATTGCTGCGGGTAAAGTGGGTTTAGAGATTTTAAACCGCACGCATCCTTAAGCTTCTGGCAAGCTTTTAGTATGTAAGCTTTAGCATCTAAAATCATGGCAAAACCCGCTATTAAATCTTCAGCGGAATCCTTCCAATCTACCGAGCCTCCTTTGTTGCCGGCAGATTCCGATACATCACAGCTCACACTTTTACTCAAAGAATATTTTAGTCAAGCTGACATTGAACAAGTATGGGCGGCTTACCGTTATGCCGCCACCGCACATGAAGGCCAAACGCGCAAAACCGGCGAGCCTTACATTTCACACCCTGTTGCGGTTGCGTGTATTCTAGCGAAATTGCATTTAGATTTACCTACTTTACTCGCTGCACTGCTGCATGATGTGGTGGAAGACACAGGCGTTGCCGTCGTGGCAATCACCGAAAAGTTTGGTAAACAAGTGGGTGAACTGGTAGATGGTCTTACTAAGCTCGATAAAATAGAGTTTCAAAGTGCCACAGTAGCGCAGGCTGAAAACTTCCGCAAAATGTTGTTGGCGATGAGTCAGGATGTACGCGTGATTTTGGTGAAGTTGGCCGATAGATTGCATAACATGCAAACCCTTGAGGCGATGAAATCAGAAAAACAAAAGCGCATCGCGCGCGAAACGCTAGAAATTTATGCACCTATTGCCAATCGTTTAGGCCTTAATCTTATTTTTCAGGAGCTGGAGGATTTAAGCTTTAAATATTTGTACCCGATGAGATATCGTGTGATTTCCAAGGCCATCATGGTGGCGCGTGGCAATCGTAAAGAGGTGATTAGCAAGATTTTAGAGGCGATTAAACAACGTTTGGCTGATGCCCATATTGAAGCGGATGTAAAAGGCCGTGAGAAGCATCTATATAGCGTTTATCGTAAAATGATGAACAAGGCTACAGCACTTGCACAAGTTCATGACATATACGGCTTTAGGGTAATAGTAAAAGATACTGCCAGTTGTTATTTAGCGCTTGGTAGTTTACACGCGCTATACAAGCCAATCCCAGGCAAATTTAAAGACTATATTGCGATACCAAAAGCCAATGGTTATCAATCGCTACATACCACTTTATTTGGCCCATTTGGGACGCCGATCGAAGTACAAATTCGCTCTGATGAAATGCATAAAATTGCCAATGCAGGGGTAGCGGCGCATTGGATGTATAAAACTACCGATGCTAACCTCACCGCTTTACAGCAACAAACTCATCAATGGCTGCAGCGCCTGCTTGAAATTCAAACGGAGAGTGATGACTCTTATGAGTTTTTAGAGAATTTCAAAGTAGATTTGTTTCCAGATGAGGTATATGTATTCACACCAAAAGGCAATATATTAGCTCTTCCCAGAGGCTCTACCGCAGTTGATTTTGCTTATGCAGTGCATACCGATGTGGGCAATAGTTGCGTGGCGGTTAAAATCAATAACGAACTTGCGCCACTGCGCACCGAGATGCACAATGGCGATAATGTAGAAATTATTACTGCAGCGTTGGCAAAGCCCAACCCAGCTTGGCTGAATTATGTCGTCACTGGCAAGGCGCGTTCTCATATTCGACATTATTTGAAAACGCTACAAGCTACAGAATCCGCTCATCTAGGTGAGCGAATGCTTAATATGGCGTTAAGGGCACTGCATGTTGAACCGAGTGCGGTACCTGATAAACAATGGCGTAAAGTGATGCGCGATTATGGGGCTAAACAGAAATCAGAAATATTGACAGATATTGGATTAGGCAAACGCGTCAGCCTGATGGTGGCGCATCAGTTAACAGCAGGTAATCCAGAATTGCATGTGTTAGAAAATACAAATCCCAATGCCCATAAGAAATTTGATAGCATTACCATTAGCGGCTCTGAAGGCATGGCAGTAAAGTTTGCACAATGTTGCCGACCAATTCCAGGTGACCCTATCTTAGGATTTATTAACAAAGATAAAGGTTTAATTATCCACACGCACGATTGTCAAAATATACGGAAATTTAAGCTGGATCCTGATAAATGGCTGGATGTGGTGTGGGATACGGATAATAAAAAACTTTTTAAAGTGAACGTGCATATGGTCGTTGCCAATAAGCGTGGCATGTTAGCTAAAATCGCTGCGGGTATTTCAGATGTTGGATCGAATATTGATAATGTGAGCGTAGAAGAACCAGATGGCAGTCAATATTCGAATGTGAATTTTACTGTGCAAGTACGCAATCGCGTGCATCTCGCTGATTTAATGCGCAATTTACGTAAAATACCCGATGTAGTGCGCATTAACCGCGTCAAGGGTATTCATAATGAAGAAAAAATCCAATAGTTAGCAATTTTGAAATGCGTTACCTGCGACGTTGTACTTGTTTGTAGTACTTAAATGTAATGTTAGTGCTCGTGCTTCTAGTGCAATATTGCATTTGAAAATAACAAATATATGGAAAATACGTGAGCAAACTCCCCGAAAACGAAGCATTGGTGGAATTTAAAGCTTTTAGTAAACCATTACTTGCCAGCTTAGCCAAGCTTGGTATTTCGACCAATCAAGGCTTACTGCTGCATTTGCCATTACGTTATATCGATGAAACCCATATCACTACGATTCGCGATTTACGGCTGGGTGATTCGGCTCAAGTAGAGGGCGAAATTGTACATGTAGAAGTCACTTATAAGCCACGTAAAGCGCTAATCGCAAGGCTGGAAGACGTTAGCAGTCAGCTAACTTTACGTTTTTTACATTTTTATCCTAGCCAAATCACAGCTTTAAAAGTGGGTACAAAATTGCGCGTTTATGGCGAGGTACGCCAAGGTTTTTTTGGTTATGAGATGGTGCATCCACAATGTAAAAGTGTGGCTGAAGCTACTCCAGTTAAAGAGCAGCTCACGCCCATTTACCCAACCACAGCAGGACTTACGCAGCCCAATATCCGCAAGGCAATTGCGCTTGCCATTAACCAAAACCAGCTAGCTGAAACCTTACCCGCAGGTGTTTATAAACAATTAAACCTGCCTAGTTTTTCAGCGAGTATTCACGCGCTTCATAACCCGCCACCAGAGGCCAATTTAATTGCTTTAGAAAACAAAACTACGCCAGAATGGCGCAGATTGGCGTTTGACGAAATATTGGCACAACAGTTATCAATGCGAAAACATTACGCCATGCGTCGTAGTTTAGATGCGCCTGCGATTGCAAGATCGCAAAAATGGGTACCCCAATTGCTCAAAAATTTAACGTTTACCTTAACAAAATCTCAACAAAAAGTCATTGCGGAAATATCGCATGATTTAACACAAGCTCACCCAATGCAGCGCTTGCTGCAGGGCGATGTGGGCAGCGGCAAAACAATTGTGGCTTGTATGGCTGCGTTGCAGGCTATAGAGCACGGCTGGCAGGTGGCACTGATGGCGCCAACAGAGATTTTGGCGGAGCAGCATTACAAAAAATTTGAAACATGGCTTGCGCCATTAAAGCTTAATATCGCTTGGCTTACGGGTAGCCAAAGCAAAAAAGAACGCGAGGCTGCTTTAGTGAGCATCGCAAGCGGCCTAGCTCAACTTGCTGTTGGAACGCATGCTCTGTTTCAAGATACTGTGAATTTTCACAAACTTGGCCTCGCGATTATTGATGAACAGCACCGTTTTGGCGTGCAACAACGGTTAGCCTTACGCAGAAAAGGTGAACCGGAACCGCATCAACTCATGATGTCTGCCACACCGATCCCGCGCACTTTATCCATGAGTTATTTTGCCGATTTAGATGTTTCTGTGATTGATGAGTTGCCGCCCGGCCGCACGCCGATTGTGACTAAATTGGTGTCGGATGAACGCCGTGAGGAAATTTTGCAACGCGTGCGCGAGGCCTGCATGGCGGGCAGCCAAGCATATTGGGTGTGTCCGCTGATTGAGGAATCTGAAGCGCTACAACTGCAAACCGCCAATGACACCTTTGCCCACATGCAGGCGGAATTTCCAGAGCTCAATATCGGCTTGGTGCATGGCCGTATGAAACCTGCTGAGAAGCAGGAAGTGATGGCAAAATTCAGCGCGGGTGAAATACAGTTATTGGTTGCGACAACGGTGATTGAGGTGGGTGTCGATGTGCCCAATGCGAGCTTGATGGTGATAGAACACGCCGAACGTTCTGGCTTAAGTCAGCTGCACCAGCTGCGTGGCCGCGTGGGGCGCGGTGCGGCAAAAAGTACTTGCATATTGCTGTATCAAAATAAGCTTAGTGAAACTGCGCGCGCGCGGCTAAAAGTAATTTATGAAAATACTGATGGCTTTATCATCGCCCAAGCCGATTTGCTTTTACGAGGCCCGGGCGAATTTTTAGGCACGCGCCAAAGTGGCGTGCCTATGCTAAAAATTGCCGATTTAGAGCGTGATGCCGATTTGCTAGAAAGCGCCAAAAGCATGGCGGATAAGCTCATTAAAGAATATCCGCAAGAGATAGAAAATCATTTGGATCGGTGGATACGTCATGCGGGTGAATTGGTGAAAGTTTAATTAATAATCATTAAAATACATGCTCTGAAAACAGCATGGATATTGTCTTGCATAGTATATTTAATTTGAGCATTATTGATTTTTATTTTAGTTTTTGACCTAGGAGTTCATCTTATGTCCAGCCCAAGTGTTAAGTACTTTGCCAGTTTCCAAGAAAGACTTCATGCTGGAAAGAACGCCCGACCAGCCTTTAATCACTCTGACTGCCATTATTGAACTCGCCTTAAAATTGCCATGAATCACATTCAATCGCATCATGGCTTCGATTTCAAATGTTAAGTGGGAATCATCAGCTTGATTCGCAGGGTTAGCCCATGACAGTACAAGGCGTTTAGGCGGAATGCTTTCCAACACTTGGCCGACAGTTTTTTTGCTTGCCCGTCACTGCTGGCAAGATGCCATTTTGAACCTAGTTTCCAATCGGAAACATTATCATGTCCCCATTATTGGCGAGTGAACTTAGGGTTTGTGATGGCAGCCCATATCTTCTTTGGTGTAGTTTTAATGTAGTTGGTGTAGATAAATTCAGTACTCATGGCCATTCTCATTTATCGCTGATTTAAGGTTATGTAGCGATTGTAGCCGTTTCTGTCCAAATTGACCTATCCAGCGCTTATAGATTTCGTTGATAGGCACAGGGTTAAGGTAATTTAGTTTTTCACGCCCCTGCTTTACAGTGACAACAAGATTCGCTGCTTCTAGCAAAACAAGATGCTTGTTTACAGCTTGGCGACTCATATTATGTCCATCGCAAAGCTCACCTAACGTTATCCGTTATTTTGGCGTAGTTTATCTATATGAGAAGTTATCTTGGAGGTGTGAACCAAGTATTTGTAGGCGAAGACTGCGATTGTTTGTGCGATAATTCAACCGTGAAAATTCAACAAAATCAGTCTCACTCTCGTCAACGCTGGCTTAAAAGGCCGATATTAGCAAAAGCTTTGCAAAATTGGTTGATTGATACTGGCTCACTCACCGCGCGCTTGCAATTACATTATAAGCAATTTGCAGTGAAACCTGTGGCAGTGAAATATTCTAAGGCAATTACCGATGAAACCGCCTTTTTGCATTTACCCACACACAAAACCGCCTTAATTCGCGAGGTGTTGCTTATGGGTAACCATCAGCCAGTGGTTTTTGCGCATAGCGTATTGCCAATTGCTTCGTTGCGTGGCGCATGGCATGGGCTTGGTAGCCTGGGTAGTAAACCACTCGGCGCAACATTGTTTGCTAACCCAAAAGTAAAGCGTACACCCTTAGAATATAAAAAACTACCGCGCCAGCACCCAATAATCATGCGGGTTGCAGGGCACATGCAAACAACACCAAAAGCGTTGTGGGCGCGGCGTTCTATTTTTAGCCTAAATTGCGCTAGAATTCTTGTTACTGAAGTTTTTTTAGAGCAATTACTAAAATGAATTTACAACATTTAAGTAAAAAACTGGATGCTTACGAGCGCTTAATGCGCTTAGATAAGCCCATTGGCATTTTGCTGCTGCTGTGGCCAACCTTATGGGCACTGTGGTTGGCCTCGCATGGTATTCCCGATTGGATTACATTGTTGATTTTTATCACAGGCGCAGTGCTGATGCGCAGCGCGGGCTGCGTGATGAACGACATTGCCGACCGCAAATTTGATGCTAAAGTAGAGCGCACTAAAAATAGGCCGTTGGCGACGGCTGAAGTGAGTGTGAAAGAGGCGTATTTATTGGCAGGTGGGCTTTGTTTGGTGGCGTTTGGTTTGGTGTTGCTGTTTAATAAAACCACCGTTTTGTTGTCATTCATTGCGTTATTTTTAGCCGCAACTTACCCATTTACTAAACGTTTTTTTACAATCCCACAGGCTTATTTAGGCATCGCTTTTGGTTTTGGCATTCCCATGGCATTTGCCGCGGTGAATGATTACATTCCGCCGCTGGCTTGGGTTTTGTTGGCTGCCAACGTGGCTTGGGCAATGGCTTATGATACAGAATATGCGATAGTAGATAGGGACGATGATTTGAAAATTGGCATTAAAACTTCCGCCATATTTTTTGGGGAATATGATGTAATTGCTGTGATGCTTTGTTATGCCATCATGCTTGGTTTGCTAGGGTATGTCGGTAAATTTATGAGTTATGGAAGGTGTTATTTTATTGGACTGGGAGTCGCTCTGGTATTGGTTTTTAGGCAATATATTCTAATAAAAACCCGTAACAAGGCAGATTGTTTTAAAGCTTTTTTAGATAACAACTGGATTGGGCTAATGATATTTATTGGCCTTGCGGTCGAATATTATGCCCGTCGTTAGCTTTATTTAAGCCATTGATTTTATTTAAATTCGACTAGATTAAATTCAAACATTGCCTCTTTGGTCTCAAGTTTTGCTTCAGCTTGTTTTTTAGATTCTTCAGCTTGCGCGATTTCATCCATTTGTTTTAGTTTCTCTTCTCTTTTGGTGGCAAGTTGCGCTTCTTTAAGTTCTTTCATTGCCAATTTCTTTTCATCTATCTGGATGACTTGCGCAGTTTTTAGCTCTTCCTGGGCAATGCTTCTTAAGAATATTAATTCTTCAATGACATTTTTATGAAAGCCCACGCGCACTTCCAGGCGGCTGTTGTATATCAAATCATCCAAGTAAGTAAGCGCAGCTGGAGTACCCCAAAGTTGCTGTAAACCAGAGGTGATTCTCGGAAAAGACTCTAAATTGTCATTTGAGTCAGTTTCAGTTTTAGAAAAAGCCGCAATTTTGACATTGAAGTGTTCTTTGCATTCAAGCGCAGTTTGCTCGTACATCGCCTGTAAATTCTCTTTGGCAAGTAAATCGAGTAAAAACATCCAAATGGTGACTGACTCTTTGGGGAAATCAATTAAATGATTTTGCAATAGCTGAATCGCCAGACTGGTGCGGCCATGAGATAGGAATACATCGGCGTGATCTAATATATTATGGTCAGCATTAAATTCTTCTACAAAAAAGGGTGTCTCGGTCTTTTTGGTAATTTCAGGTTCATGAGTAGTTTCTGTTTGCTTTTCATCATTGCTGTTAATTTTTTGACGTGAATCAGAACCTAAGTCGGGCTCGAAAAAAATATTGTCAGCATTAAGTTCATCAAAATTTGCTTTAGCTTCACTGTCTTTAGACCATTCTAATTGGGAATCTTGGAGTTGTTGAATTTGACGGCGGCGCAGCCATTTTTCGGCAACAGCAATGCTACTTAATAATAGTCCACCACCTAAAATATAGCCTATCCAATCCAGTTTATTTTTTAATGAGTTAGCTTGTTCAAGTTGCTGAGTCTTAAATTGATTATCCGCATTTAGCTTTTGGTTAGTAAGAACTAAAGCGCTAATTTGTTTCTCGAGATTCGCCAGGCGATTGTTTAACACGGTTGCCTCATCCTGCATTTCAATATCCGCCGCAAGTGCTTGTGGAGCAGCTTCTGGTGTGAAATGCAGTTGTCTATCTAGGCGTAACTCTGAGGTATACAAATTCAGGTTTGAAATATCGCCTCCAGAAATGATTAAGTGAGGCTTGTTTTCTTTAGTTAAATTTTTTGCTGATAAATCTGTATTATTTTTTGAGTTTGTCGTAATTGTTTCAGAGGGGTTTCCACTATTAAAACCAGTAGTTAATATGATGTTTTTATTGGATTTATTGTTAGTTACTTGTTTTTTATGTGAAGCCATTTTTGTGGATACTTCAGGTGTTCTAACAGTTTGCTTTAGTGTAGGTGTATCCGCCGTGTCATTATTATTTGAGCTGATTTTTTCATCAACCTTGCTAGAAAATTCATCCGTAGAATTTACAATATCTGCTGTTAATATTGGATCCAACAACAATACATAATCGCGACGCATGTTGGCATCGCACTCTGCCATTACAGATAAATTAACGATAGGCTCATTAATGACTTGGTCGCTTGTCACGGTGAGGATTGCGACATCATCTATAACTTTTGATAGCTTAAAATTTGCGCTGCTCAGCTGGTTTTCAGCACTTGAATCATTAATTAACCTAAAGCAAGATTCATCTTTTAATTCACCGGCACCTTGAATTTTGATGATTGCACGCAAGGGCTGTCCAAGATGGGATTTAGCCTCAATATTGCCCAAACCCAGAGCCAAAGCTTGACTTTGTGCGCCAACGGCTAAAATGGCCATTGCGGCAATCACCGCCTGCTTAAGGGTATAATTGTTTTGCATATCGTTCGCCTCTTTAATTTAGCACATTTTTCGAATACGCTACATTTCAGATTGATAATAGCAATTGGCGTGCCAACTATTAATCTATCGACAAGTTAACTAAAAACTTAATCCCAAGTGTATAAATAAGTATTAAAAATTAAACCACATTAAAAATCAATAAATAATCCGTGCTTGGCGATTGACAAGCCTTTGTTCAAAAGCATATAATCCGCCCTCTTGATTTTATTAAGCTATGCTATAGGTGTAGCGCAGGGTAGTTAGATATGAATATTTTTTCTGGAAAAACTTTTTCTGCTAAATCGCACGAAGTACAGCGCGATTGGTTTGTAATTGATGCAACCGATTTAGTGTTAGGCCGCTTGGCGAGTGCTGTAGCGCACCGTTTACGTGGTAAACATAAAACTATTTACACGCCACACGTTGATACTGGCGATTACATTGTAGTAATTAATGCCGACAAAATGAAAGTGACTGGCGCAAAAGCTGAAGGCAAGCTTTATCACAGCCACTCAGGTTACCCAGGCGGCATCAGCACAACGACATTTGCGAAAATGCAAGACCGTTTTCCAGGTCGTGCTTTAGAAAAAGCAGTAAAAGGCATGCTGCCAAAAGGGCCGTTGGGCTATGCAATGATTAAGAAAATGAAAGTTTATGCTGGCGACAAGCATGAACATGTTGCACAACAACCTAAAGCGTTGACAATTTAAGGGTTATAGAATGATTGGTAAATACAATTATGGTACGGGCCGCCGCAAAAGTTCAGTAGCGCGCGTGTTTTTGAAAACTGGCAAAGGCAATATCATTGTGAATGATAAGCCTGTTGATGAATATTTCTCACGTGTGACCTCACGTATGATTCTGCGTCAACCACTAGAACTTACTAATAATACAGCTAGCTTCGACATCATGGTAAACGTGATTGGTGGCGGTGAATCTGGTCAAGCTGGCGCTGTGCGTCACGGTATCACTCGAGCTTTAATTGATTATGATGCAGCGCTGAAGAGTGCATTGTCTCACGCTGGTTTTGTAACGCGTGATGCGCGTGAAGTAGAACGTAAAAAAGTTGGCTTACGCAAAGCGCGCCGTCGTAAACAATTCTCTAAGCGCTAATCAGCGGTTGAGTTTGGAAAAGGTCGCGATTGCGGCCTTTTTTATTTAATGTGTAATAACTTTGTTATCATTAAGGCTTATGGCTAATAAAAAATTAAAAGTGGGTATTGTTGGCGGCACGGGTTACACAGGTGTTGAATTGTTACGTCTATTGGCGGTACATCCACAAGTAGAGCTTTCTGGAGTTACTTCGCGTGGCGAGGCTGGTTTGCCAGTTGCTGATATGTTCCCTAGTTTGCGTGGTTATGTCGATATAGCCTTTACCGACCCTGCAAATTCCAATTTAGGCGCGTGTGATGTGGTGTTTTTTGCAACGCCCAATGGCATTGCCATGCAACAAACACGGGAGCTTCTGGATAAGGGCGTGCGGGTCATTGATTTGGCCGCCGATTTTAGAATTAAAGATATTTCGATTTGGGAAAAATGGTATGCCATGACACACGCTTGCCCAGATTTAGTGGCAGAAGCGGTATATGGCTTGCCAGAAATCAATCGGGAAGCCATTAAACAGGCACGGCTGATTGCCAACCCTGGCTGCTACCCAACTGCGGTGCAATTAGGCTTTCTACCATTGTTAGAGGCGGGTGTTGTTGACATCACTTATTTGATTGCCGATGCCAAATCCGGCGTGAGTGGGGCCGGTAGAAAAGCAGAAGTGCATACGCTATTTGCGGAATCTAGCGATAACTTTAAAGCTTACGGTGTTGCTGGACATAGACATTTGCCAGAAATCAGCCAGGGTTTAAGTAATATGGCAAATGGCAAAGTTGGCTTCACTTTTGTGCCACATTTAACGCCACTTATACGCGGAATTCACGCAACTTTATACGCCAAGGCAACTAAACGGGTAGATTTGCAGTCTTTATTTGAAGCGCGGTATTCTAATGAGCGGTTTGTTGATGTGCTGCCTAAAGGCACACACCCAGAAACTCGTTCTGTGCGGGGTTCTAACCAGTGTCGCATTGCGGTACATCAACCTCAGGGTGGCGATACGATTGTTGTATTGTCTGTGATAGATAATTTAGTGAAAGGTGCGGCGGGGCAAGCGGTGCAAAATATGAATATTATGTTCGGCTATGATGAAACCATGGGTTTGGAAGTTGTTCCGTTGCTACCATAAATTAAGCATGTTTAAATGAAGCCAGTTCGCAGCAAAATTCGTCGTCATTTCGGGCTCACTGCCAAGCAAGTAGCAGTGCGTTCACAGCGGCCTTGGTATTTTCGAGCTTTGTTGGCTGCTTTATGTGTGGCATTTGGTTATGCAATCGCTTATTGGATGCTTCACGATACCGAGAACATTCGTGAAAAATTAAAGCAAGCAACACTAGAAAATAAAGAGCTAGAAACCAAATTAGTTGGGGCGCAACGTGAGCTGCAAGTTGAGCTGGCAACGAATAATAACCTTGCCAAAGAGCTTGCAAGCGTTCAAGATGAGACAATTAAGGTTAAAGAAGATTTATTCTTCTATAAAAATATGGTGGGCGGCAAAAAACAAAAATAATGCGTTAAGCTAATTTTTTTGCCTCAAAACTAGTTAGGAAAAACAATGTTTTTTAAAAAAGCGAACAAAATTGATAATCGAATTGACACGCTAGTTGGCTCAGAAACACGCATTGAGGGCGATTTACACTTTAATGGTGGTTTGCGCGTGGATGGCGCCATTCGTGGTGATGTTTCCGAACAAAATGGTACGCCCAGTACCTTGATTTTGAGTGAGCATGGCAGTATTGAAGGCGGAGTGAATGCGGCTAAAATCGTAATCAATGGCAAGGTAATAGGTACTGTGAAATCCAGCCATTTTATTGAGCTGCAAACCAAAGCGCGTATTACGGGTGATTTATATTACAAATCGTTAGAAATGCACACGGGCGCTGTGATTGAAGGTAAGCTGGTTTACATGGGTGATAATGCGGCGGATGATGTGGCTAGCTTGTAATTTTGAACGTTAGCCCCCAAATAGTTGTCTGATAATTCTGAATTTAGAAGTTTAAGGAGTAAAAAATGAACACAGTAGCTGACGTAAAAGAAACAAGCATCCCTGATATTGAAATGCCAACACCATTGGTGTTTACTGATAATGCGGCTAAAAAAGTGAAAGAACTGATTGAAGAAGAAGGCAGCCCTGATTTGAAATTGCGTGTGTTTGTTAGCGGCGGCGGTTGTTCAGGCTTTCAATATGGCTTTACGTTTGAAGAAGAAGTAAACGAAGACGACACCCAAGTCATGAAAGACACCGTGACATTGTTAATCGATCCGATGAGCTTGCAATACCTCATGGGTGCGGAGATTGACTATACTGATAGCCTGCAAGGCTCGCAGTTTGTGATTCGAAATCCGCAAGCCACTTCTACTTGCGGCTGCGGTAGCTCTTTTTCTGTTTAGAGACTTTCGTTTTAAATTGTGATTTAGTTAAAAAAGCCAAGCATTTGCTTGGCTTTTTTGTTTTAGAAGGAATAATCTTAGCTAAATATGGATGCTCTGTGAGCCAATAGCCATGTGGATTCCAGCGGCATTGCTTTGAGATATTTTGAGGCTTAAATAATGAAAAAACTCATTTTACTTTTTTTAGTTTTGTTAGCTGCTTGTGGTCACCACGAAATAAACGCAACTATTCCGCAAGGCGCAACAGTACTTATTTTGGGCGACAGCTTGAGTTATGGCACTGGCGCAAACCAAGGTGAAGATTACCCAACGTTGCTCGCCAAAACGACAGGTTGGAAAATCATCAATGAAGGTGTTCCCGGTAACACCTCGGCAGAAGGCCTGGAGCGGTTGCCCGTCTTGTTAGAGCAAGACCAGCCAAAGTTATTAATTGTGGAACTGGGTGGCAACGATTTTATTCAGCAATTGCCGCAAAGGGATACTATTCGCAACCTTAAAGCTATCTTGGCGCTTGCGAAAGCAAAGGGCGTTAGATCCATTTTGATGGCAATTCCTGAGATGAGTCCTTTAAAGGCGGCCATTGGTAATTTGTCTGATCATCCGCTGTATGAAAATATAGCTAAAGAAACCGCGACGCCATTGGTGGCAGATGTGTTTGCAAATGTGCTTTCTGATGCAACACTTAAATCGGATCAAGCACACCCAAATTCGCAGGGTTATGTCATGGTAAGTAAAAACATGGCGACAAAGTTGAAATTATTAGGCTTTATAAAGTAATTTAGTATGCCCTGCGAGGCTGAATCCATGAGTGTTGCAGGGCAGTATATTTAGAGTTGGTTTTTGAAGCCTAACGTTTAAAATGAATTCGCCTCTAGGCGTTCTGCTTGAATGAGTTAGACAAGCTCACATCGATAAACTACTTTGGTTGCATCTCACTAAAGTCGGCTCGTATATTTTCTAATAAGTAACTTGTCGAGTCCAAACTGCGGCTTTTCCATTTGCTCTTGAAAAGACGATCCAATGCCAAAAATTCTTTCCATTTTCGTAATGGTGCTTAATAGGAAAAAAGCTAGGTTTGGAAGGTTGTCCTATGTTGAAAAAGCGTGCGCTTCTTCGGATGTATTAACACTAAATTCCGCCAGCATCCGCCTGAGATAATGAGTATTAGACCAAAGCACTTTATCTGAGGCATAGATGCTAATCTCTTTAGCTATCTGTTTCTTGTCAGAGTAACTCTTTCCCCAGAGTGTTCACGGCGGATGCAATACCGCACCCTGTTGTTTCTTCCTATAGTACTGGCTTCATTCTATTTTTCAGCATGCCTAACGTAAAGTAGTTATCCTAATTGATGTTTTATATTACGTTATATGAGGATTAAGCTCTTTTCTCAATCGGAACAAACTCGCGTCTTGCTTCTCCTGTATAAAGTTGTCTTGGGCGACCTATCTTATGTTCTGGGTCGGCGTTCATCTCGCTCCATTGCGCTATCCAGCCTGCGGTGCGGGCTAGCGCGAAGATGGCGGTAAACATTGAGTTTGGAATGCCCATAGCTCGCATGACGATGCCGCTATAAAAGTCTACATTCGGGTACAGTTTGCGTGAAACAAAATAGTCATCTTCTAGCGCGATTTTTTCCAGTTCCATAGCCAGTTTAAACATGGGATCATCCTGCAAGCCAAGCTCGTTAAGCACTTCGTGACAGGTTTTGCGCATAATGGCAGCGCGCGGATCCATGTTTCTGTAAACACGGTGCCCAAAGCCCATCAGGCGGAAACTATCGGATTTATCTTTGGCGCGCTTAATAAATTCGTCAATGCGAGATACATCCCCAATTTCTTCTAGCATTTGTAGTGTCGCCTCATTTGCACCGCCGTGCGCGGGCCCCCAAAGTGAGGCGATGCCCGCAGCAACGCTAGCAAATGGGTTCGCGCCGCTAGAGCCAACAAGGCGCACTGTGCTTGTAGATGCGTTTTGTTCATGGTCAGCATGCAGAATTAAAATTTTCTCAAAAGCCTGCGCCAATACTGGGTTTGGTGTGTATTCCTCACAGGGCGTGGCAAACATCATGTGCATGAAGTTTTCGGCGTAATTGAGCTTGTTTTTTGGGTGCATAAAGGGCTGCCCCAAATTGTATTTGTAGCTCCAAGCAGCAATGGTAGGGATTTTAGCCAATAAACGATGCGCAGAAATGGCGCGATGCTGCGGGTTATATACATCCATGGCATCGAAATAGAAGGCCGACATGCTGCCAACTACACCAATCATAACGGCCATGGGGTGCGCATCGCGCCTAAAGCCGCGGAATATGTTGCTGAGCTGGTCGTGCAGCATGGTGTGGCTGCTGATAATACCTGTGAAGTCGTTTATTTGTGAGGTGTTTGGCAATTCCCCATGCATCAGCAAATAAGAAACTTCTAAAAAATTACAATGCTCGGCCAGTTGTTCTATGGGGTAGCCGCAATAGTGTAATAGACCTTTTTCACCATCAATAAAAGTGATGTTAGATTGGCAAGCTGCAGTGGACATAAAGCCAGGATCATAAGTAAATACGCCGTGTTTACCGAGGTTGCGAATATCAATCACATCGTTACCTGCCGTGCCAGAAAGCATAGGTAATTCAATGGATTTTGCGTCGTTGTTAAAGGTGATAGTAGCTTTAGTAGGTTTCATAGCAGATTTCTTAATTTCTAGACAATATTATTATAAAGTAAGCTAGCAAGAGTGCGGGTAAAAGCCGCGTTTTAATTCAGTATTTATTTGGGGTGAATGGCGCCCAATACTCGTAAACCTTTTGCACCTGTAACCGCAGGCAAGTTGCCGGGCTTGTTATCTAAGGTTTGCTTGGCTAGCCAAGCAAAGGCGACAGCTTCTACCCAATCGACGCCAACACCAAGATCATCCGTAGTTGATATTTTTAAATTATCCAGTAATGTTTGTAATCTATTTTTCAGAAGCGTGTTACGTGCGCCACCGCCACATAAGTAAACTTCGTCAACATCACCACATTTGATAAGCGCATTGTGAATGCTTTGTGCGGTTAGTTCGACAAGAGTGCGTGCGACGTCTTGCGAACGCAAATGCGGATAAAGTAGATGTCGCTTTAACCAATCCTCGTTAAATAAATCGCGCCCAGTACTTTTGGGTGGAGGCAACGCAAAATAAGGCTCCGCCAGCATATCGTATAAAAAGCTGTCTAGCACAATGCCTGTTGATGCCCATGCGCCATTTTCATCATACGGTCTACCCAAACGCAACTTTGTCCAAGTGTCTAGCAGCATATTGCCAGGCCCAGAGTCGAAACCTAGTATTTCGCCACTTTTGCTAAGATAAGTGATATTTGCAATCCCACCGATGTTGATTAATGCGCGGTTCAATTGGTCGCTGCCAAATACAGCTTTGTGGAATGCGGGAACCAGCGGTGCGCCTTGGCCGCCAGCCGCGACGTCGCGGCTTCTAAAATCTGAAATTACGGTGATACCTGTAAGTTCTGCCAACAAGGCCGAGTTACCTATTTGTAGTGTAAATCCCAGTTCTGGTCGATGTCTGATGGTTTGACCATGGCAACCAATAGCAGTAATTTTTTTGGCATCGATTTTTTCAATTGTTAATAAGGAATTGATTGCATCTGCATACATAGCAGCTATCTTGTTACCCATTAGCGTTGAGGCCTCTAGTTCATTTTCACTGGCTTCGTGTAGCGCTAATAATTTCAGCTTAATTGCTTCAGGGTAGGACACAAAATGTGTGGCTAATAACTGGCTGGCATTCGCTTCAAATGAGCACAAAGCGATATCGATACCATCTAAGCTGGTACCAGACATAATGCCAATAAATAATTGCATCAATAAATTTCTTTCAAAGGGTTTTAGGTTTACACAGGCTCAAAAAAATTGTTTTGCGTTAAAATAGAATACTTATATTTTTAGCATTTTGTTGCTTAAATAATAATTGAAAATCACGCAAATGTTCGAATATAAAAGCATGGTAACAGAAAAGTTAAATCAACAAAAAGTAACAAATAGTAAAAATACATAATACCCACTATATTGGAAAACACTGTGAAAACAGATATTAATCAAGCATTAGAGATTGTTAAACGCGGCGCGAATGAGCTCTTAATTGAACAGGAGTTTATTGAAAAACTCAAAAAGGGTGTGCCCTTACGCGTTAAAGCTGGTTTTGACCCCACTGCGCCAGACCTACACCTTGGGCATACTGTATTAATTAATAAATTGCGCCATTTTCAAGATTTAGGCCATCATGTCTTATTTGTAATTGGCGATTTTACAGGCATGATAGGCGATCCGACCGGAAAAAGCACTACGCGTCCACCACTCACAAAAGAGCAAGTAGCTGAGAATGCAAAATCTTATGCTGAGCAAGTGTTTAAGATTTTAGATAAAGACAAAACAGAAATAGTTTTTAACTCTACTTGGCTCAACGAATTAGGGGCTGCTGGTATGCTCAAACTGGCTGCCGGCCATACTGTGGCGCGCATGCTAGAGCGCGATGATTTTTCAAAAAGATTTAAAAATAATCAGCCAATTGCGATACACGAGTTTATGTATCCATTATTGCAGGGTTATGATTCCGTCGCGTTAAAAGCGGATGTTGAATTGGGAGGAACGGACCAGAAATTTAATCTGCTCATGGGGCGCGAACTACAAAAGCAAGCGGGCCAGGCGCAACAATGCGTGCTTACAATGCCGCTGTTGGAGGGCTTGGACGGAGTCAACAAGATGTCGAAATCGCTCAACAACTATATTGGTATTAACGAGCCGCCCGAAATTATTTTCGCTAAATTGATGTCTGTGTCTGATGAATTGATGTGGCGATATATAGAGTTGCTGTCGTTTGAAACCTTAGAAACTATCGCGCATTGGAAGGCGCAAGTGGCTGCAGGTGAAAATCCACGTAATATCAAAGTCCGTTTTTCACAGGAGATTGTCGCGCGCTTTCATAGCCAGCAAGATGCTGAAAAAGCTTTGAATGATTTTCAAACGCGGGCCAAAGGCGGTATTCCTGATGAAGTGGCAGAAGTTAAAGTGAAAATTGAAGGCGTTAGTATAGGCATTGCGCAAATGCTAAGAAAGGCAGGCCTGGTAGAAAGCACCTCTGAAGCCTATCGCGCGATTGAACAAGGAGGCATCAAACTTGACGGTGAAAAAATCAACGATAGAACCTTGATGCTTGGAAAAGGTAAACAAGTGGTGGCGCAGGTGGGCAAACGCAAGTTTGCAAAAGTTACTATTTATTAAGCAAGCCTTGTGTAACTAAAGTCGTAAATGTTTTCTTACATTGTCCTTTTGCTTGTTATATTAAATAGTGGTGAAGCTTTTACGAAATTATCAAGATAAGGATGGGTTGTGTTGTTGTAGAGATTGGCGATTTTTTTTACATATATTTGTGTTTCCGCGTATGGAGGAACCCCTTTGTATTTCTCAACTGTAGCTTCGCCAGCATTATAGGCCGCCGCTACTAGCTGCACGTCACCTTTGAAATAGGCTAGCAACCATTGTAGATAAGCAAGCCCGCCTTTGATATTGTCTTCAGCTTTATAAGTGTTCTTAACGCCAAAACGTTTGGCGGTTTCTGGGATGAGTTGCATCAGGCCTTGTGCATTTTTCGGAGAAGTTGCTTGCTCGTTGAATCCTGATTCTACGGCTATGAATGCCATTGCTAGATTGGCATCTATGTTGTAGCGTGGCGCAAGTTTATTTACCAGCTTTAGAATGTGGTTCTGGGAATAGAATAGTGCTGCTGTCTTATCTGAAATGGTCTTTCGTTCGCCTTGAGCTGTTTCGATGGCAGACCCATTCACGACAGGTGCGGGCGGATCGGGTAAAAGGCATGCAAGCAAAGGGGTCTGTGAAGAACTTTTGGAAATCTTAGTGAGTGAATCCTTTGCAAGGACATGTCCTTGTTCTGCTGCCATGGTAAATAGCTGTTGGGCAATTTTTTCGTCAACTGGAACTCCTCGTCCGTTAGCGTACATCCAGCCTAGCGCATATTGTGCATTGGCATCACCAGACCTCGCTAAGTGGCAGTAATTTGCTGCTACCTCTGCATAATCTCGTGGAGAGCCCTCGGTGTTTTTGAACTTGAATGCCATTGCTACCAGCATTGAATTGGGGTTTTTGAGAGACCATTTGGAATCTTGTTTGTCGAATGACGGATTATTTGATATTGCGGCTGGATTTTCGATAGTTTGTTGCATACTCGTTGAGGTTTCAACCTCGTTTGCCATGATGCTGGCACAGGCAGCCAAGCCGACCAGCACAAATAATATTTTTATATATAATAAGTTAAAGTTGAGTTTCATGTATTTAGTTACTTCACTTTAAATATTTCTGTTAAGGAAAAAAGCTATAGCTTAACGACTGCATTGTATCGATTCTGTTGTGAGAATCTATGACCCCTTCGGGCTATTCTTCTTCAAGTAACGAAAAGGTGTAAGAAAGCTAGAAGGGTGATTAAGCTTACATACTTGCCATATGTAATAATTTTGTAACTTTGCAAATTTGAGCTTGACCAAATGCATAACCTCTGTAAAATGCGCGCTTCGCTTGAGATTCGGGCGAAAAGTGCGATACAAAAATACACATCAAGAAATAAATTAAAAAGTTACTAATTTAACCTTGACCAGTCTAGAAAGCTCTGTATAATGCGCGCTTCGCCAAAAATTAATAGTAATTTTCTGGCACTGCTCTTTAACAATATGAACGACTGATAAGTGTGGGTGTTTGTGGTCAAGACACTTTACTTAGACGCAATTAATTCGGTTTTGATTTATCAAAGCTAGCAAGGTGTTATTTCGATAATAGTTTGTAAGATAGTTAATTGTCTGGTTTAAGTAGAGCTCAAGATAACAAATGCTTACACTTAAATTTATGACAAGTATGTAACAACGTTTAACCAGTAATGGTTAGATGGTACACAAACCTTGACAATGAATTTGAGAAACCAGTTGATTGCATTTGCTAGAACTTCTCTAGTGAATAAATCAATTGCAAAGCAAAAAGCGAATACCACCTCGCAAGAGGAAAAAGTAATAGTCATACATTAAACTGAAGAGTTTGATCATGGCTCAGATTGAACGCTGGCGGAATGCTTTACACATGCAAGTCGAACGGCAGCACGGGAGCTTGCTCCTGGTGGCGAGTGGCGAACGGGTGAGTAACATATCGGAACGTATCCAATAATGGGGGATAACTAATCGAAAGGTTGGCTAATACCGCATACGCCCTACGGGGGAAAGCAGGGGATCTTCGGACCTTGCGTTAATGGAGCGGCCGATATCTGATTAGCTAGTTGGTGGGGTAAAGGCCCACCAAGGCGACGATCAGTAGCTGGTCTGAGAGGACGACCAGCCACACTGGAACTGAGACACGGTCCAGACTCCTACGGGAGGCAGCAGTGGGGAATTTTGGACAATGGGCGCAAGCCTGATCCAGCCATTCCGCGTGAGTGAAGAAGGCCTTCGGGTTGTAAAGCTCTTTCGCAAGGGAAGAAACGATAGTGATGAATAATCGCTGTTAATGACGGTACCTTGATAAGAAGCACCGGCTAACTACGTGCCAGCAGCCGCGGTAATACGTAGGGTGCGAGCGTTAATCGGAATTACTGGGCGTAAAGCGTGCGCAGGCGGTTTTGTAAGTCAGATGTGAAATCCCCG
>Ga0265328_10000021_pt1 | contig 125696 bp, 135 predicted proteins | sample 41624metaG_FD_202086 | JGI IMG/M metagenome (GOLD analysis project Ga0265328, IMG submission 202086) | Rhizosphere microbial communities from Carex aquatilis grown in University of Washington, Seatle, WA, United States - 4-16-24 metaG | ecosystem: Host-associated > Plants > Roots >...
CTTGGGCGTGGGTCATTAATAATAGTGTTGCTGCAACATCTACTACTTCACCATTGCTGCATCAGAGAGCCGTAAACGAATTACGTGAAATCGAGGCAGTTACCAAGCAGTACTCGAAGCGTTATGCTGTTGTATCTATGCTCAAAGATGAACCCATTGGAGTGACTCGATTACTGGAGCTGGCAGGAAACTCTAATTAGTGAGAAATGTTGACTGACGGCTGTGGGTCGCGAGCCCCAAATTTCAGCGACTGCTTTGGAGCAATTCAATATTTATTGTGTGCTGATGGCGGCTTTAGGGCAGGCAATTCGCTTGGTTAAATGCGTACACTCGGCCACAAGAAGACGGTCGTGAAAATGTCGAGAAATGGCTAATTTGCTTTAGGTCTATTTCGCCTAGAGCTAGAAAATAATAGAAGACTAATTTGTTAGGGTTGCTTAGTTCAAAGTGCCCGTATATATAAATTATATTATCCACTTCTATATAACTGTTGAGTTCCATGTCGAAGGTGGAATTACCAGATACTGTTTAAAACCAGAAATTAGCCCAATTGTCATATTAATGACACAGAAGGTGTAGATAATTGCAGGTACTCTCAATTGATATTTAATAGGAGTCCATGATGATCGAAGACATACAATTAACTGGCAAAAATAATGGAGAAGGCCATACCAATCTGCAAAAGCTTATCGGTATTCCATACGCAGTTTTAAAGATTGGCGATGAAGAATTCAGAGTTGCAATTGCCAACGCTAAGTTCCTGACAGATTCAAAGAATTTTAACTCTGAGTGTTCAGAGACGCCTAAACGGAACAAAGCGGCCGTCTGGAATTAACAGGCTAATGTGAACTATCGGCGTAAACTGACCGGGTTCATTGTACAAGTGTCTCCTCATTGCATTTTATTAAACTCCCCTGTAAATTGTCTTATAATTAAATCCTATCTCAAGGAGTGATTTAGGTGTGGTAGTAATCATCAATCTCACAAGTAAGGAATTTTTAATGAAGAGCACACTCTTACTCACAGTTATGGCTATCGCCTGTACACAAGCCTTTGCATCCAAACCATGCGAAGAACTTAAAGGTGAAATCGCAAAGAAAGTCGTAGCAAAAGGGGTCAAGGCTTACTCTCTAGAGGTGGTCACTATTGCCGAGGTCGGAAATCAGAAAGTCGTCGGAAGCTGTGATGGGGCACTAAAAAAATCGTCTACTCCAAAAAGTAGTCACGCCAACGCCGAGATTAACTTCGCAACTCACCTGAGTACAATCGGCGCCAATAGCCTACAGTCATCCCGATTTTAAATTCAAAAGAATTAGTTTTTAAAGAGAATCTTTGACAATGATTTTTTGTCCATGATTGATATTTATTATTTGCTGACCAATGCATCCGTATAATAATGTTTTGTGCTACAAAACAAGGAAATTACATGTCAGGTGAAACAACAGGGGCAGTACGGTGGATTTTGAGACTTGAAGGGCTGTGTGTACTGATAGCAGCTTCGATCTTTTACCCTAAGCTCGGTTTTAGCTGGGGTACATTTGCATTATTTTTTCTCACACCGGATATTTCATTTCTAGGCTATATCGCAGGGTCAGGTGTCGGCGCTATTACCTATAACACAGCTCACTCATATATCGGTGCCATTGCTTGTTTTGTTGCGGGTTCTCTTCTTTCTGTTCCTGCGCTTTCATGTGCGGGCATCATTTGGTGTGCTCACATTGGCATTGACCGTACCCTGGGTTATGGGCTTAAGTATTCAGCAGGGTTTGGTTTTACCCACCTCGGTCTTATTGGTCGGCTTGCCAAATCCATGTCGAACCCATCATTCAAGCGGGACGCCTAATGGCGCCACTGGATCGCGAGCCTCGATTATCGGTGACCGCTATAGAGTAATGCAAATTTTAATATGTGCAAATGACAGCTTTGATGCTAGCAATTAATAAGGTTGTTCGGGTACACTCTGCCAAAAGCTGTCACTCCATCTTAAAAAAATAATTTCAGATTGTGGACAAGTTCCACTAAACCATAAATGGAGATATTACCCCCACCGCAAAATGGGTGATATTCTGAGGATCCCCTCTCAGTTTATTCAGCAATAAGACCAACTATAAAATATTCGCATAAACTATAGGCAAGTTAAAATAAGACCCTCAGAGTAGATTTAGACGACCACAAAAATGAAGGTTAAAGCCTAATGAAAATCTGAACAACTTACTGTTTTATCAAGTTTGGGAAACTCTAAAGCTTAATTAGACTTTTGATATGAGCCAGTACGATACACCTTATTCTAGCGTGCATAAGATAAGTTCAATGGAGTGCCAAAACTAACCATCATGACTATGTCTTTTAATTTACCTTTTGAACCTTAGACATTTAAAAACCCCCGCAGAAGCGGGGATTTCTAGATTTATTTTCGTGTTTATTTATGAGAACCGAATAAGTCCGTCATAACTTTTACATCTTTATCACAGGCATGATTCAGGCAAGGTAATTCAAATGCCGATTCAAGCGACTTGAGCAATGAGAAGTGATTATAGTAGTTTGCACTTTTTACTTTATGCGTGCCGTAATTAGTGTCAACGATCAGTGCGACTTGATTTGTGTTTGGTGCCTGACTATAGTCGTTTTCATCCCAAAGGATAACGATGGCATTGTTTCCCTCTTTCCAGGCCGGGGAGCTCTTGATTGCAGTAACAAGTTTTTCTACAGCTTTATCACCGCGTTGAATCAAAGCTGGATTAAGACCTGCTTGGGTTCCATTTGAGATTGGATCGTAGTTGCAAAAAGGTCCTGCATTACCACGTCCATGCTGATCGTTACACTGATTCGGGGCAATGAAAGAGAAAGCTGGAACGTTGCCAGCACCTAGATCAGCATACAATCCATTGGCTCCTTCAAAGTCAACTGAGTTTTGCAGACTAAGGTTAGGGTTTCGACCTTCCTGGACGTTCTGGAAATAGACAAATGGGTTGTGCTTGGCAGCATACAGCGCAACGATCCCACCTTGAGTAAGCGGTGGATTAAGTGCCGGCAGTATTGTGCCAAAGTCGGTATTATTAGTATAAATGCCATCACTGAAGTTCACCATATCTGCACCTTCTGCAGGCAGACTCTCTTGATAGCTTTTCCAGGTACTCCCAGCCTCTACAAGTTGATCTGCAATCGTTTTACCAGTGACATGTGCCAAGGCCGGAATGAAACGTTTACCATCAATATTATTAAAACCAGGAAGTCCCTGAGTCTCGTTAGTGATATCGATAGCAGGTGTGGTTGCATCAGTCCCAGCACCTGAGATTGGACAAACATTTCCAGTTGCGGGATTGTCTGTGTTCGCTACTCCAGTTGAAAGGTTATTGCTGCAAGATGTACTATGCCAATCAGGGTAATTGTCACTTTGTACCCCGAAGTTGGAGCCGCCAACCACCTCGAGGTAGTTAGTCAGGCTGGGATGCCCGATTCCAAAGTAGTTTGTTGCCAAATTAGCAGAACCTGCCAGCTTATTAATGAAAGGGGCATTGGGGTTGGTGATGATCTGGCTGTAGCCATGATTCTCCATCATAATAAGGAACACATGGTCTAGGTGACGAACACCTTCTGGTGTATTTCCTTCTTGGGCGTATACTGGGGCAGTGAGAGCCATGCTTGATAAACCTAGTGCAATAAGTAATTTCTTCATAATATCACCTTCCTTAAGTTGGTTTTTGCGTGATCGTTCTATAATAGTTCCTAGCCGGTTGATATAGATAAATCATCCGTCATTCAAAGATTTTCAATTATTTATATGAACCATATATGATGTCGATATGGTCTCTTTGGACTATTTATAATGTATTTTAAAAAAATGGATTTTATGGTTTATCGGTGCATGTATGCTCAAGTTGAATAGACGGCGCGTCTCATGGTTGCGATCAATCCTGAACCCAGCAATATCAATGACCAAGCCGGAAGGGGAACATCACCATTATCGCCCCCCGCTACTGTTACCGTCTCGCCGAATGCAGCCAATGTACCGGCCCCTGCGTTGTTTAAATCACCGGAATAGATTGCTGTGATCTCGTCGTTGCCAAGCAACGTTAACTGGGTCGTAGTGAGCGTCGCCACCCCATTAGCCAGCGTTATTAACGGACCAATGCTCACACCATTTACCTGAAACTGCACTGTCCCAGTTGGCGTGTTTCCTGTTACGGTCGCAGTTAATGTAACGGATTGCCCTTGGACAATCGTGGCCGGTGACGCACTGACCGTTACCGAGCTTTGTGTGAGCAAGGCCGTGGCAGCGATGTCAATGCTACCAAACCCTGTCGTATAATCCCAGCCAATCGTTGCGCTGTAAGCCCCATTGGATCCCGACGTTACATCATGAAATGCAGACGTGTTTTGTGCACCACGGCTATAAATCCATGTCGCCGGAAAGCCCAGCCTGGCATTGTTTGCAGATTGAATGCGTGCCCAACTACCGACAAAAAGTGGCGACGCCAAACTAGTGCCACCCCATTGCTGACTTGTACCATTGACAACAATGATAGCACCGGAATTAGGGTCGGCATCGAACGCAATATCAGGAACGCCACGATATGATCCGAAAACCACAGCGTTCTGCCAACTGGGTTTAGGTTCGATCAGGCTTGGACTACCACCTGTGCCGCTCCAGACAAGCTCTCCTGTATAGTTTCCACTGTTGTCGGTGTAAAGCGTTGTGCCACCCACCGCAATCACGTAAGGTGAACTTGCGGGATAGGATGCGCCTATCGCATTTCCTTGTGGACTACCGCATTCACTCGACCCGGAATCGCCACTGCTGACTGAAACAGTCTGTCCCTGTGCAATAGCTAACTGGAAGAGTTGGTCGTCAGCCGCCATAGCGCCATCAGCATGCGCCGAAGACTCGCACTCGCCAAGCGAAATGTTGATCACGGCCGCGATATTGTCGGAGACTGCTTTGTTAATGGTTTTCGTGATGTTGGAATCCATCAGTGAATTAGCCGTATAGAAAAGCATTTGTGCTACTTGTCCACCTGCCATTGCCTGGATACTCTGACTATCAAGATCCCATTCCGCCATGCCGCTCGTGTCGCTACTCGCTTTGCCAACCTGGACAACAGTAGGGTTAATCGTTGGCAAGCCATTCTGGCTTTCAAACTGATGCAGATCAGCAATAGTTTGAGTCATATTACCTTCCGTAATAATGCCTACACTTGTCCTTGAAGCTGTCGGCAAACTCGATGCACCATAAGTCATTGGAAAATTAACGGGATTGATTCCGTGGACGCTGCCAGTCAATAGCACAGAGTCTTGCCGATGGTTCATTGTGTGCATCTGATCCAGTGTCTGCAATCCTAGTACCGAAAGAATAGTGCCGCTTAAAGAGGACGGCACTTCAACATCCTGGGTGTTGGCAATGCCCTCATAGCCTTCGCGAACAAAGTGTCCAAGCTTAGTATGAAAGGCTTGGCTGACTGCGTTTGAATTCCCCGTTGCTGTTACAAGCAAGCGATTAGGCGCGATATTGATGTTGGTGAACCCCACCCTTGACAAATAGTCCGCCACCGCGTTAGCACTCGCTGTCGATGGCATATAATCGGTTTCGATCGCTTTCTTTCCCAGCCAATGTCTGAATGAAGGATTGCCAGGTTCAGTGATTGACTTTACAGATGCCTCTAACTTGTTACGGTTACGCAGTTTGAGGACAACTGCAATCTCCACCGGCTCGCTGGGGTCGAGGTTTCGGAGCAAAACAGCCTTTCCAACAGGGTGTGCCTGTGTGTTTGTTTTTTGATAGGAAGTTTGGGCAAAAGCTGTGAGTGGCACAAAACTTAAGCTCACCATCACAACAGCAATATTTAAACTGAGTAGTACGGGTCGCATCATTTTAAATGAGTCGGTAACATTTAATTAAACTCAATGAAGTTTTATGCTGCATAAAAAAACATATCATGCTCTTCATTAATAGCCCATCAGCAATGGTGAACGCCAGCAATAGATACCCTACTTATAGTGACTAAACCAAATTTATTTATATCACTCATTTTTCCCTCTACGACCTACCTAGGTTTGTTAAACACTTTACTTAGAAACCATTATTGAAGTTTTTTTGCTGTTTCAGGCAATATTTAAAAAATGATAATCAACAACCTTGTTGATTGAGTAGCATTACTTCTCACATTAAATAATTCACTTAGATGGTACGTTTAGATTATGACAAGATTATTTTAACGGCCTAGCTTGTCAATTAAGTGTGGTTGAATTGCTATTAATGAGATTCGCCAACCCCACCGCAAGCAAACCACAAGCAATGCTCGCCGCTGCTAAGCCACCACCATTAAAAAAGTCGCTCAAATATCCAAGCCAACTTATGTTGGTAATGCTAGCCTGCGTGCTGAGTTGCAAGGTTTTTTCAATGCCTTGCCACGTGCTATTTACCAACTGTATCGGCATGTCTAGTGACATTACAAGCAATATCAATAGTAGTGCTATGGTGAATCGGTAAATGTAAGTTATGAATTTTTTTGCTGGCCACGCTAAGATGATAGTGAGTATAAACACTACTGGTTGTAGCGCACTACTAAATGGCATAACTGCCGAATAGTGAATGGGTTGGTTGGGTGCCATTACTTCAGACCCCACCCAAAACGGCTGTGATAGCACCACATCTAATTGTAAGAAATTTTCGCCATTTAAATGTGTAATGCTTAATAGCGTGCTGTCAAGACGGTAATCCATCTGGTGAATCACCCATTGACACAACGGGATCATTGCTTTAATCATTAAATCACCCCACTGATGGGTGAGCATTAACAATGCAATACTAACGCCTAAAAATAACAGTCCACGTTGATACTTCATGACTATGCTATGGTAGTCGTTTGTTTCTGGGTATTTGCAGTACCGTATTTCATCAACCACCAATGGAAGAATAAACCTGCCATTGCAATTAAAGCAATGGGGGTGAGAGTGCCATGCAACAATATAAACAGTAGCTTATCAGCACGAAAAGCATAAAACAGCAGTAGTATGCGCACTTGGTTAAGCACATACACCAACACCGTACCAAATAGTATTCCTTTAAGCATGGCAGAACGTGATAATGGTGCTATTAAAAATCCAGCCAGCAGAATAAATAAAGCTTCAACACCCTCGCAGCCCAGCTTTACCACCAAACCGCCACCCGGTGCGATGATTTGGTTGCCTAAAGCCATGGCATTTATTTGCGGTGATAAAAAGTTGATTAACTGCACCACAGGTTTAACAGTCATGTCGCCACGGATAAAATGTCCGAAAGCGTTATCGCGCACTAATAGCCAGCCAACTTGGAGTGTTGCGAAAACTAACAAAAACAACAATGCCTGTATGATTAAGGAAGGTTGTTTAGTTTTAGGCTTAGGCGCATCGGTCCATTCAAGTTGGTTAGGCCAGTAGTTGATGCCTGTTTTAGGTTGTTTTTTATGCAAAATTAACCTTAGTTGCTTAAATTAGCATTTAACTAAAAAGCTTAGTAGTTAGAATCGGCTTATAGATTAAGATGGGATTGTGACAAGCATATAAAATAGGAGGAAATACCTGTATTTTCTCCTGCTTACAAAATAAGCAAGATACTTGATTTTAACTATTCAAAATTCAATATGCATAGTGTGTCTAAATGGTCAATTTTCTGTATGCTTCAACAGGCCAATCTCTACAAGCTTGATATATACCATACCGATGTGTTCATGAATGGTTTTTTCCATCTTAATTCTGAATTACTGACGTACCCTAATAATTAATAAACAAGTAAGCCAATACCCTATTGTCAAAGAACATAAATAATTTAAAAAATTGACTATTTAAGCAATCGCTGAAACCAAAAATATTCTCCACAATATCTGTGGATAACTCTGTGGTTATCTATTAAATTATAGTCATAACCTACCGTTTCATAAGGATTTTTTAAAAACAGTATAAATAGTAATCAACTATTAATTTGTTTAATATCAACTACTTATAAAACAATCGTTGATTCATATGGAGTTGTTTATTATACTTAAAGCAGTACTTTAGGAAATGTGCATAGCTTACCTAAATTCTGAAAAACTTTTAATATATTAGATCTAATAATATCAATTAGTTATAAATTATTTACTTGTCTATAACATCATAAATATTGCATATTTCTAGGGCGATTCAAGGCATTTTAATTAAGCTATGAGTAGCCAATGATAATGTCATCACACTCTATACAAATATTCGTTCTATAAAGATTATTGAATCTTATCCATTTTCTTTTTATTGATATTAATTGGCTTGTTAAGGTTACCCTCTTTAATTTTTACATCTGTTTTTAAGTGGTTTGTTTCGATGGGTTGATACTCGGCAATGATGTAATTCAATTGTGGTTCTAATTTAAATATTTTTTTAATTAATCTTTTCATGCATATTCACTCCATAGGACTATATTTTATAAAAAAGCAATACGCATGCCAATGCTTTAACATTAATAATATATAGACAACTTATTGATTTTTATTGATTAAGGTCAAGTAATTCAAACAATATTTTGTTATCTTATATAAGAATTGTGTTCGTTTTTTGTCAAAGGTGTTTTAATTTAATAGGTCTAAAGCAAAGGTTCAATAATGATTGGCAGATATACCTTTAAAATCCACACATGTCTATCAATATAAATATTCTAAATTGGCACAAAAAAGTCACAATATCAGGACCATTTCTATGATGCGATTTGTAGCATGGAGTTACTATGTACACTGAGCATGTTCCATATGCTAATCATGAATCTACCTTTGAACACCTTTCAAGGGAGTTCCGTGTGCCGATTGATGAAGTGGCTCGGCTATACAAAAATGAACTGGACAAGGCTGGGGTTGGTGCAAGGATTACGATCTATCTTTCTATTTTTGCTTTCCGAAAAGTCAGAGAGATGCTACGTCTACGTAATACAGAAAAATAGGATTCTCAGTAAAAATTATTTAGTGATGAATTCCGAGCGGAACTGAAATCGGTCAATCTATGAATGACCAATAATTGCAAATTGTACTTACACTATTGAGTAATTATCGGCGACTTTTTAGTAAGATTAAGTTTGGCTGTATTGCTTTACCCATGATTCAAGCTGATCTGCTGGAAGTGGTTTTGAAAAATGGTATCCCTGTACAAACTCACAGCCACAGGACTCAGCCAAATTCATCTCGCTGTCAGTTTCTACTCCTTCGGCAACCAATTCCAACGACATGCTTTTCCCCAACGCTGCAATGGCAGTTACAATTCCAATGTTTACTGGTTCTCGTTCTATATTACGAATGAAAGATTGATCGATCTTCAGCCTATCGACTGGAAATTGTTTGAGGTAACTTAAGTTTGAAAAACCAGTGCCAAAATCATCTATCGCGAGCTTGACGCCTAATTCATGCAATTCATGTAAAGTTTTAAGAACGGCCCTTACATCATTCATGCATAGGCTTTCGGTCAGTTCAAATTCAAGATGCATTGGTTGAATGCCCGTTTCTATGATAATAGCCTTCACCATTTCACAGAAGTCGGGTTGGTAGAACTGCATAGCGGAAATATTGACAGATATAGACATTGGTTCTAGTCCGTTTTCTATCCAGCGCATTTGCTGTCTGCATGCTTCCTGAAGCACCCATTTTCCGATAGGGACAATCAAGCCTGTTTTTTCGATGGTTTCAATAAAGTGGACTGGAGCAAGTAGTCCACGTTCTGGATGTCGCCATCTTATCAAGGCTTCATTGCCGACGATTTTCCCAGTGGAGAGTAAAATTTGGGGTTGGTAAAACAACTCAAATTCATTGCGTCCCAAGGCCATACGCAAGTCGGTTTCAAGCGTCATATGGTCGAATGAATATAAGTTCAAGCCTGAAGTATATTGCCGATAAGCATTGCGGCCGCTACGCTTGGCTTCATACATGGCTGCATCGGCTTTCACTAGAAGTCTAGTTGGCTCGTCGTCGTCGTCGGGACATATAGCAGCACCAATACTGACAGTGGCAAACACTTCTCTCCCCATAATCTGTAGTGGCTGTTTCATCGCCTCGAGAATACGATTACATAAGATGTCTAGATCATCCTGACTATTCACATCCTCCAGCAAAATCGTAAATTCGTCGCCAGACAGTCTTGCAACGGTATCACCTTCTCGTGCGCAACTGAATAATCGAGCAGCTACCGCAAATAAAATCTTATCGCCGAAACTGTGCCCCATCGAATCGTTAAAATGCTTGAAATTGTCCAAGTCAATAAATAGCAGTCCTACCTTTGTTTGTTTACGTCCTGACTGGAGAATCGCCATAGTCAGCCTGTCCAGAAAAAGTACACGGTTGGGCAGTTTGGTCAATTGATCAAAATGAGCGAGGTGATACAGATTGGCCTGTTTTCGTTCTGTGATCTCATCCAATAAATCATGACCGTTGGCAACTCCGAGGTATTGTCCATCATCAGTGGCAATAAATCCGCTCACCATATGCTGCATACCAGCGTTCACAATGATTCTTGCAATGTCATCAATGGAGGTTTCTTTGTCAACGATCAAAGGAGATTCATTCATGAAGTCCGAAATTTTCTTCTTTCCGAAAAGCTCCTTGGTAAAGGGTTTAACAAAGATTTCGACAAAAGAATTGCGTTCTACGATACCTGAAGGGATGTTGTTATGGTTGACTACTGGAATTGCAAAGACAAATGGATTTTTTTGAAATTGTTCAAGAACTTGCAAACACATAACGTCCTCCCTAATAGGAGGTGTATGTTTGAGCAAACTTACGACCGTTGGATTCTCATAAGTCTTATTTAAGATTGGATGAGTGGGTATGCTCAATGAAGACCCTTTATGGAAAGTGTCATCATCAATATCAAATTGAGTGTCTGAGAATGGAGTTCTCAATGTTACTGGGGTGACATGGGTGCTAGAGTAGCCAAAGATGGGTAACATTTTTTCTCATTAGTGATTTATTATATTCTGTTGTCTATTTAACGGCAATCTTACAGAGAACTTAATAGCAAATATGATGCAGCTACTCAAAGCCACTATAGACTTGTTAACTATTGGCTGTCTCTTGAGGTTCTATTCCATTGGTATTGGTCGTAAGTCCTGCTTAACATCCTTCAACTTTAAGGCGATTCAATATTTATTGCACCAATGCCGGCATTAGGGCGGAAAGTTCACTAGGATAAATACTAGGCCACAGATTATTTGAGAGCCAAGCGGTCGACATTTAAATCAATTCGTTTCATTTGCATGTCATATAGTTATGACATTGTTTATTTTTAACCAAATTGTGGAATGGTTAATGTGGATTCTACTTTCATAAACACCGTCACTAGAGATCATGAACTATGTTCCAGTGAAGCTTTGTTCCTGCATTTACACGACATTGTTCAAGCCAGCCAGCTTGATGCGGTTTTTCAGCCTGTACTAGGGATGCAGCATGCCAATGTCATTGGATATGAAGGGCTGATACGCGGCCCCTCATCTAGTGCACTTCATTCTCCAATTGAGTTATTTCGCGTTGCAAGAGCTTGCGGTATGGTTGCGGAGGTAGAGTATCTCTCACGTCGTATAGTGCTTGAATCCTTTGCTCGTCAGAAACTTTCAGGCAAGATATTTCTTAATGTCAGTCCGGATGTTTTGTTACAGCCAGATTCAAAAACTGGAGAAACGCTGAAATATATAGAAGTACTTGGTTTACAGCCAAGTCAGGTAATTATTGAACTGACAGAAAATGCTAAGACTTTAGATTACAAACTCTTACGTGATGCTACTCAGCATTATCGTAATATGGGTTTTGAGATCGCAATCGACGATCTCGGGGAGGGGTTTTCTGGGTTACGCCTGTGGTCGGAGATTCGTCCTGATTACGTCAAGATAGACAAACACTTTATTCATAATATCCATCTTGATCCAGTCAAGCTGCAATTTGCCCGTTCGATACAGGAAATTGCAGCAAAATCAGGGGCACACGCCATAGCAGAGGGTATAGAGACTCAAGATGAATTAATAGCTATTCGTGATCTTGGCATTCCATATGGACAGGGCTACTACATTGCCCGACCCAATGCTTTGCCTTCACAAGAAGCTTCTGCTGAAATAATCAAATCGCTCATGCGGGTTGAGATTTCTCGAGAAAACTTGCTACAGAACCGTGCCACGGTAGAAAAGTTACTCAAATTCATACCCGCTGTTGAACTAACATGCAACAACGAAGATGTATTTCAAATGTTTGACATGAATGCAGAGCTTTATGCTATCCCAGTGATAGTTGATGGTCGCCCCGTTGGCCTTATTGGTCGAAACATGATGATCAACGATTATGCACGTCCTTTCCGTCGTGAATTATATGGGCGCAGACCTTGTGAGATGATGATGGATCGGTCGGCGATTGTAGTGGATCAAAAGGTTAGTTTGCAGGACTTGAGTGATTTAATTCTCAAAAGTGACCCACGTCATTTATCTGTTGGATTCATCATTACCGATAAAGGTCAATATCGCGGAATGGGTAGCGGTCATGACCTATTGAGAATAATTACACAAATGCAGATCAATGCAGCACGTTATGCCAACCCGCTAACACTTTTACCAGGTAATGTGCCTATTAGCGAACAGATTGATAGCCTTCTACAATCGGGTGCATCATTTGTTGCCTGCTACTGTGACTTGGATAATTTCAAACCTTTTAACGATGTCTACGGCTTCAAAAAAGGTGATGAAGTCATTCAGCTAACAGGTCGATTACTGACTGAGGCCTGCGGACCCTATGATTTTCTTGGGCACATTGGTGGTGACGATTTTATCTTGCTCTTCCAGAGTGAACATTGGGAAAATAGATGCAATGAGTTTCTATCTAAGGTTGGGGGTGCTTTCCCGCAATTCTATTCCGACATTGATTGGCATCGCGGCGGTATTGAAACTGAAGACCGTGAGGGCAAGCGACGTTTTCACTCAATTCTAAGTATTTCCATCGGAGCGCTAATAGTAGAGCCTGGTCATTACCAATCACACCATGAAGTATCAGCTGCATGCGTTGGTGCCAAGAAGCAAGCAAAGAAAGTTGATGGGAATAACCTATTTATCGAACGTCGAGGTTCAAACTTGTAGGTTAGCTTCTGGCCAAAAGTAGCCGACCGGGTTCATTGTTCAAGTATCTCCTCATTGTATTTTATTAAACTCCCCTGTAATTTGTCTTATAATTAAATCCAATCCTATCTCAAAGAGTGATTTAGGTATGGCAGTAATCATCAATTTCACTAGTAAGGAGTTTTTAATGAAGCGCACACTCTTACTCACAGTTATGGCTATCGCCAGTACTCAAGCCTTTGCCTCCAAACCATGCGAAGGACTTAAAGGTGAAATCGCAAAGAAAGTCGAGGCGAAAGGAGTCAAGGCTTACTCTCTAGAGGTGGTCGCTACTGCTAAGGTAGGAAGTCAGAAAGTCGTCGGAAGCTGTGATGGCGGCACTAAAAAAATCGTCTACTCCAAAAAGTAGTCACGCCATCGCCGAGACTAACTTCGCAACTCACCTGAGTACAATCGGCCAACTCCGGTCTTTGACGCATAATCAAAAAATATCTTGTTAATATAGATTTGGTACAGTTTGCACTTTGCTATCAAAGAATGGAAAACGGGAGCAGAAGCCCCCGTCGGTATTACTTAAATATTGAGTATGATTAAACGTTTTTGTTTCTACGACGTTTCATGAAGCCCATCAAACCTAGACCAACCAGTATCATGGCGTAGGAATCAGCTTCAGGAACAGGAGCCAGTGCAATGCCAGTAATCATGGTCTGGCCAGTAGTATCAGTGAACAGTATTGAAAATTGTTCGTTGCTTACTTGGGCTATCGAAGTAGCGCTTAGGTTGTCAGTGATGCCATATAAATAACTTTGTGAAAGTTCATTTAGTCCATAGCTGGTAGCAAACAATTGCACCTGTCCATTAACTACCTGACCAGTCAGCCCTTTCAGTCCTGTTACGCCTGCTGCGGTTGGTGTGGCTGCATTGGCAGATGCATTGTTCACCAAGTTTAAGCCGCTGGAGAGGTCATAGGCTAAGGTCCAGGTACCGTTGGCCAGCACCCATTTCTGCAAACCACCTTCACCCAATGCAGCTGCACCGGCTGTCCCATTCTTGGGTTGTCCACTATCAGCAACATACATGACGGTTGAACTTGCCATGAAAAACTGTTCTGGGCTGAGATAGACGAATTTACCGTTTCGAGCATTGTTTACTCCATTGTCCAATGCGGCAGTCAGATTGATTGAACCATTGTTTCCACCCAGCGAAAAAGGACTGGCGGGGGGCGTGATGTGGGTTGTAATTAAGCCTGCAGCAGAGGTTGGCAATCCACCACTAGAGTTTGTCAACGTGCTGACATTCGTAAAGTTTTGGTTTCCACTGCCAGATGGGTTTACATCGCGTGAAACATAAAGCGTATTTCCACTGCCGTTGTTAACAATCGAGACAACGCGTGTGTCTGTAGTGTTATCAATTACCGTTGCAGTGGTTGCACCCAAAGTGGCGTAAGCAACGCCCTGTGTAGGATCAGTCTTGCTGCTCGCCTGTCCTGAAATATAGAAAGAAGAACCATCGACCGTCGCAACACTACGGGGATTATTCTGGTTGTATACACCGGTTAAGGCGGTACTGGTATCAACGCTACCATTGGCTCCTATTAATGCAACCACACGAGCTACTGTAGTGACTGGGGCACCTGTCTGATTGGCAGCGGTGAGGCTCGTTGTTTGGCCAAGTGCTGCTGTTCCATAGGTGGCGAGAGATGCGGTGTTGAACGTATTTGCATTTACACCGTATCCCATGATGGTCAAATATTTGCCGTCCACTGACTGTTGCAGGATGCCTTCCGATGCTGACCCATACTCTCCTGAAATCATCGAATTATTACCGCTACTTACTTGAGGCAGGGAAAAAGTACCAACGGATGAGGCAGAACCATCTGTGTTGAGCTGAAATTCTTGTAATGCGATAGTCGTTGCTGTGTCAAGATTTAGGCCGCCATTGTTGGCAGCGGATACCGTGCTTATTACGAGGTCACCTGCTGTAAACGCAGCGATAGGATCTGCTACCGCCGACTGTGCGACAACAATTGCTCCAACAAATACTGAAGTGGATAGTATTGACAGATAAAGCGGCGATTTACGAAGGGCTTGCATTAAGACTACTCCATTAGTTATAACTTAGAACTGTAATTAGCTTGGAAATCAACCACTATGGTTCAGGTTTGGATTCTCTCAAGTAGTCTTGCGACGACGAGCCAAGAATCCCATCAGACCCAGACCAATAAACATCATGGAGTAGGTATTGGCTTCCGGCACGGCTGCGACGGTGCCTGGCGAACCGATTTCAGTAGCATTGAATGACTTAAATGCACCGTTAACGCCAATCACGCTAAGGGTTGAAATTGCCGTGTTGTTCAGTCCTGCGGCGTTATCGAAAGTTTGGCCCAACGTTGACGCATTGAAATCGACGCGTGTTATCAGGCTACCAGTGCTATCGAATATATTGACTGCATCGACCGTTGCGCTAAGACCGACACCTGATCCACCATAGTTGCCAATGGCCAGGCTCGCAGGAACGTTGCTTCCGAACCAAGCGGACTTGAAAGCTGCGTCAATTGCTGCATCGGTGGTGCCAGTGGCAGTGCCTTCAATGAAAACTATGGATTGACCGGCTGCAATACTGGTCACACCGCGTAGAGCCACTGCATTCGCAAATGAATTGGAGTTATCGTCCATCTTCCAGCCCGTAATGTTTACTGCAGTAGATCCTGTATTAGTGAGTTCAAACCAGTCTGCTGCATATGTAGCAGAGCTGCCATTAGCATCGACTTCAGAAATAGCAATCGCGGCATGCGCCGGAACGGTGATGATGGCCATTAGTGCAGCGGAAAGTACTAGAGACTTAATTTTGAGCGGCTTCATGGGAACCCTTAAATAATGTTAAATACTTTATAGAATATGCATTTTGCTTTTAGAATATGTCAAATCAGCTTTCGCTTTGTAGTCTATTCGGACTATAAGTGCCTCGTGACAAATATCTAGACATCGCTGCGAATTAATATTCTGGCCTAGCAGATGAATGGGGATTCTGTGTGCGAGTAAAATTAAGGACCACAAAAAAAGAAAATGATCCACTAAACTGAGGTTATTTTTCTACCACATAGACTGAGAATGTATTTACGCAGTCGTTTTAGAGGAGATCGACTGTCAACTTAGGGTCGTTAGCGTCCTATAGTGAACGGTCAAAGTTCGGCCAAAAGCAGCCAGCTCCTGAGTTCATTACACCGAACTTCACCACGCAACATTTACAGCAAAGTAAGCACTAATGTATGATGCAAGAACTCTCTCTGAGAATGGTACTAAATTGACAGCAGTTCACAAATGGCAGGTCTATAAGTTGGCTGGACATTTATCCTGAATCGAAGTCGAATGTTATTCGAGTGAATGAAATTAAAAACCTAGGCGCTATATCATCTCTCCCAAATTTAAAATAATGCTTATAGAAAGCCAATTATGAGTATTTTGCTAACTCAAGAATCAGAAGCAAAAATGAACGCTTCCGATTTGTTTGTTATAGCACTAGAAAACGAAGGCGTAGAAAGAATTTACGGTGTCCCGGGAGAAGAGAACCTGGCATTTTTAGAAGCACTGCGCAAATCCAGTATCAAATTTATACTTACACGACATGAACAAGGTGCTGCATTTATGGCTGCAACTTATGGCAGGTTAACGGGTAAGCCAGGGGTATGTCTTTCCACATTAGGTCCTGGTGCTACCAATCTTGTGACAGGTGCAGCTTATGCACAACTGGGTGGCTTCCCACTGATTATGATTACTGGGCAAAAGCCCATCAAACACAGTAAACAAGGGCTGTTTCAAATCATTGACGTCGTAAGTATGATGAAACCTATTACAAAATACGCCAAGCAAATAGCTAACGTCGATATGATTCCATCTATGGTACGCGAGGCTTTTCGACTAGCGATTGAAGAGCGGCCAGGTGCAGCCTTGTTGGAGTTACCAGAAGATATTGCTGAGGAGACAGTAGAAGACAAGACCTCGCCTATTTTTGCTATTAGTAAACACCGTTACCCACATGCTGATCGTGAAATTCTAGAAATTGCTGCCACAATGATTAGAGAAGCAAAGTCACCGATACTTATGATAGGGGCTGGCGCCAATCGTGCTCGTATCCGGAATGCATTGTCTGATTTCGTAGATCGTACCGACATTCCATATGCAACTACTCAAATGGGGAAAGGTGTGGTTCATGGGAACAATGAAAAGTATCTAGGTACAGCAGCACTATCCAGTGGAGATTATATCCATTGTGCAATTGATCGTGCAGATTTGATTATAAATGTAGGACACGATGTTGTTGAAAAACCCCCGTTCTTTATGGTCCATGGGGGCGCTAAAGTAATTCATATTAATTTCAAATCGGCGCAAGTGGATAATGTTTATTTTCCGCAACTCGAAGTGGTTGGTGACATTGCAACTTCACTACAACGTATTGCTAATCGCGTAGGAAAAACTGAAGGCCATGATTTCTCATACTTCATGAAAGTGCGAAGCTATGTAATGGAACACATTAATGAAGGAAAAGATGACCCTAGTTTCCCGATGAAGCCACAGCGTTTTGTTGCAGATGTTCGTAAAGCCATGCCTGAAGACGGCATCATTGCATTAGATAACGGGGTGTATAAAGTTTGGTTTGCACGTAATTACAGAACTTGGCGTCCTAACACGGTGTTGCTAGATAATGCATTGGCAACCATGGGGGCTGGACTTCCCTCTGCAATGGAAGCTGCAAGGTTGTTCCCAGAACGCAAAGTCATGGCGGTTTGCGGTGACGGAGGTTTTATGATGAATTGCCAAGAGCTCGAAACTGCTGTAAGACTAAAACTTAACTTAGTTATTTTAATTCTTAATGATAATTCATATGGCATGATACGTTGGAAACAATATGCCATGGGTTTACAAGACTACGGGCTCGAATTTAACAATCCCGATTTTGTGATGTTTGCCAATAGTTTCGGGGCATATGGACATAGAGTTGAAAATGCTGAAAGTTTTGTGCCGCTGATTGAAAATTCCTTTGATGAAGGTGGGGTTCACGTTATTGAACTGCCTGTGGATTATTCTGAAAATAGCAAAGTGCTCATTGACGAGCTTAAGGCAAGAGTATGTATCATATGAACATTTTTTTGGGGGGTGCTGAAATTGGTTGGCAGCTTTAAGGTAAGTACTTTGCAAAGATGTATGAGTTAATCCGGCCAAAAGCAGTCTTTTATTGGTAAATTTAATTCTCCAATAAAAATTATCTATTTACTTTGATTTGCCTAAATAGTTTTATTGCTCCCAGTTACAACATTTGGCGGCTTCTTATTTTTGAGGCCTAACAATTGATTTCTCAGCCATCGTCTAACTGGTTGGTCATAAAACATGTCCAGTAATAGTGATATACAAAATAGTAAGAATATTACGATAAATCCCTGCACCATAGACGTGTATCATAATAATGCAACATGGTACATCTATAGTGCTAATTTAGACACCATACTTAAGCACCTACGCATGTATACAAATCTGATTGTTTTCTTGCGTATTGCGTTGTCAGTACTCGTTTTTTCTTTTACTTTTACAGCAAACGCATATACCTCCAGTGGGGCTGATGGAAGTTTCAATCCAACCACTTCTGTAGTCATCGACTTATCACAACAAATTTTCAACTACACCAGCATCTTCATTCCAAGTGACGTAACTGTTAGCTTTAGTGGGCTTTCTTCGTTACAACCTATCGAACTGTTAGCAATGGGAAACATCGACATTGCAGGCACACTGAACCTTGGAACAAATAGCCTATGGATCGAAACGCCTAATAGCATCTTTTTATCAGGCTCTATATTATTGGGTTCTGGTAGTGACTTAACACTTGTCGGCAGTCAGATGACTTTGTCAGGTATCATAAATGTACCTGGTGGCAACCTCTCGATAACTTCTGGAAATGGCACATCAACAGACAATGGAGGCACGTCATCAGGTGGATTTACGTTATGTTCAGGAATTTGCCCTATTCAAACCTCGTTTCCAGGTGGCATCCTCATAGGCAATAATGGGGGTGGATTAATTATAGGCGGTGCTTTAATTCCGACATGTCTGAATTGCTCTAATCTTTTGTCCCCAGTTCCTGAAGCCGATACCTATGCTATGCTCATTGCAGGTTTAGGTCTTATGGGTTTTATGGGGCATCGTCGCAAAAATACACTAATGTAATTTAGTTAGTTATTGCAGAAATTTTTACAGGGGCTTTAGCTCCAGTTATTGATTTCCATGCTAATGGGTGTCTCTTATGGGTCGGAAGCGGCCTGTTGTCACGCTGGTATGTAACCTATTGAAATTAAAATAATTTTTTCTGATTTTCAACCTGCTGGCGTTCCCACTGTGACCCGAAAAACCAGTCGAATAGGAAAATACGCGTAGCGCGTATGCATATGCCGAGACCCCATCCACCAACGATCCAGAAAGGCTAAGAGAGGTCATTCACCAATTAAAAATGGACGATAGCTAAGATCCACTCTCCTGCCATTCATATCTTAGCTGTAAAGTTACTTCATTTATATCATTTTGTTGTTCAGGTAACATTTTTCTCATTATTTAGCTCGTGCCTAAAACCACCCTTAAATGCGTTGCGTGATGATATAGCTTTGAGATCAATCGTTTTAGCTCCTGTACTACGTTGCCACGGTTACCATTTCCTTATCAGTTCCGCTTACAATTTTTTTAAGCAGATTCTCATATAATCAACTAGAATGAAAAACGGGAGCCACAACTCCCGTCAGTTTTGCTCAAATCAAATTAGGATTAAGATTGCTTGCTCTTACGACTAGTAAAGCCCACAAGACAGAGACCAGCAAGCAACAAAGCGTAGGTTTCAGGTTCCGGGACTGCTGTCACACTCACATTATCAAGCAATGTTCCTATATTGCTACCTACACCACCATTGTCTGTGAAACTAATGATGGCTGAAGTACCGGTTGCAGTAAAGCTCAGACTATTAGGTGTAAAAATGGAATTCCAGTTACCTGATGAGAAGTTTTGTGATGAAGTGCCAAATGTTACTGCAACGGTATCGTTGTTGATACTGTCGTTACGATTGTTACCAGCCAAATCAAATGTAAGGTTGTATGTTTGACCTAGCGTAAGGCCACTAACAGTATTTTGGAAAGTGGGCGTCCCTGGTGTGCCATTGAGGTCAACAAAAAGACCATCAGCGTTACTTATGGATATTCCATAACTATTGTTGGCAACTAAATCCACATTCCCCGTTCCTACGTATGACCAGCCACCTGTCGGTGTAATCCAAGGAACTGCTCCTCCATAACTGTTAAAGTTATCTGAAAAAACAGCAGCTTGTGCCAAAGAAGTCATCACGGCCAGTGATGCAAACATAACAATTCTCGAGATTTTCATTTAACCCCCCAATTCATTGATATCCAATTTTTACTATACTTTAGCAAGCCCTTCAATTCTATAGCCCATTCGGGCTAACCTCCTATTACACATCCGAGCTTATTCATGAAAAATTATTTAATAAACACAAAAATATTATTCCTAGCCTCTTGTTTGGTCAATCCAAACCTTCCGCTCTTTTAACAACCTTAAAAGTTCTCGAAACTTATTACGCCATCCACCCTTGTAAGCATTCTGGGAAACTTAGCCTTGCCCTCAATTGTTTTATCCGTTGTGGAATTATTCCGCTGTTGCCATTGTTATCAGTTCCGCTTATCGTTGCATTCCGCTTGTGTCAAGTATCGCATTGCTATTCTTACTCAAGAGTTCGTTTGTTTGATTAATTGTTTTTCCTGCGTGCACTGGCGCGTGCGTATTGGTCTCTAAACCACCATTTTTTACTTGCTTATGATCCAAACCTCTACTTAGGGTCGTAAGATGTCATTGTCACGTTCGTGGCTTAATCAATTGATTTTATTATACTCAAAAATTATTAACAGAATGAGTGTTGGTAAATTATTTGTAGCTTGCAGAAAGCTCAGTTTTAGATGCATTTCTTGTAGTTTCCGCTTCAAAAATGCATTTTTTATTTGCTGTAGCTGAAAATGAAGTGCACTGGCTAATAGCTGTTCTGTAATCATCTTCAATATTTTTCTTTAAAAAAAGATATTGATCATTGGGCATAGTTTTGGAGTTATCTACTATGACAAAAACCAAAGTGCAAGATAACGCTAATACATACAAAGTTGAATTGTCCATAACTAAATAGTTTCTCGTTGCTTTATTACAATAAATAAAATCAATCTGGATACTCCTCCAATCATAAAGTTACTTTTCTACTTAGTCATAAAGACGAACAAAAAATAATCTTTACAGTAAATTTATAACTACCAATCTTATAATTTGTAGATTACAGCGACATATGTTTATCGACCGTCTGTTAACGCACATTGCAGATATTTAATCAATGATCATTGGTTCTAAGTTTGATAAGCTTTTATGAACGCATACTATGCGAAGAACTTCAAAAGTGGGACACTTAACCATGTCACTTAATTCATAAGCTAATTATCGGGAGAAAATTCTGCAAGCACTATTCGTTCACGGTATGGGCCGTACACCATTATCAGGTTGGCCATTGCTTTGGCGATTAAAACGTGCAGGCATGAAAACGGGCACATTCAGTTATATGGTAAGTCAAGATGACTCAACATCAATCATAAGGCGGCTTGTTTCAAAAATTTTAACATTGTCAACAAAAGGGGACTATGTGCTTATTGGTCATTCTTTGGGGGGTGTTTTAATTAGAGCTGCTGTTAACTCCTTACCACCAGGAACCAAACTTCCTAGCCATATTTTCTTGCTAGGATCACCTTTAGAGTCCGTCAGTTTGGTGAAGCTGTTGATTTACAATCCAATTTATCGATTCCTCACAGGAGATTGTGGTCAACTGCTTGGTTCAATTGACAGAATGTCAAAAGTTTTACCAGTCTCGGTTCCAACAACAAGCATTGTTGGGGTTCGTGGCTTATGGTGGAAATGTAGACGGTTTCACGATGCATTGAATGATGGCGTACTAGCGGTATCTGAAGTGAGCGCTAATTGGATTACTGATCAGGTTCAAATCTCAACCTTACACTCATTCTTACCATTCAGTAAGCATATTTCTGAAATCATATTGGATCGGCTTAATACTTGATTCTAGTTCTGTATGCCATATTTCACACTCCATCTTTTATTTATACTATAAAGATTAAAGTATTGCGTTGATCAGTTGAATCCACCGCCTAGTTTGGACATTCACTTTTTATTTTAAACTTTCTGAAAAGTTCTGTTATTCAAAAATCTATATCTTCTCTAAAAGAGCTGCGTTTGATTAGCCCAAACGGGCTATTGATTGGTTGCTTGAATAGCTGATTTTGCATTGCTTCATAGTGCAGATATTGCGCTAGTACATGAATTTTTATACTTTTTAATCAGAGACTCTAGCAATGGCATTGAGAGTGCTACTGATACAACACCTGTAACAACGCATACAACAGGTAATGCATACAAACCCTATCATTTGGGGAAAGAATGTTAAAACAAAACTTTGAGTTGCACTGCAAATTCGCAAAGCAACCCTAAGCTTTTTTGACTGAGACTATTAGTTAATTGTCTTACCAGTTTTGGTAACAGGCACTTTGCTTATGGCCACTTTTAAAGTGGCATCTGTCATTGCAGTAAGGTGCAATATGCCTGCACGTATCAGTTCACTTTTCTTCGCCGTATGGCCAAGCTTAATTAAACGCTCTTTTAATGCAGATAAATGTGCATATTCATTTTCTGGCATGGTGAACCTGTCACGTACCATTTTTAATTTTGGCGTTTTTTCTTTAACTGGCTTAGCCACTTTTTTCACTTTAGGGGCTGTTGTTTTAGCCGCACTTATTTTACTTGCTGACTTTGTTATTTTTGGCTTCGCAACCACTGGCTTAGAATGCGTAGTAGTTATTTTTACAACCTTAGCTTGTTGTTGATTAACGTTTGTCATGATTTTATCCTTAAATAAAACGGTATAAACAGTTTATACCGTTTATTGAAAAGAGCAACATTATTTACATGATTTAATAGGATTAAGAAGCAGATGAATATTGTTGCTTATTGATTGGTACGACAAACTTTAAATTAAGTTTAAAAAAGATAATCTGCCTGTCACAAACAGATAATAATATGAGCCAAGAATATGGCTAAGCTGGTTCTCATAATAACGGCTATATTTCTAGCCTATCAATCGGTTCACCAGAGAAGACAAAAAAAGAACATCATATGATAATCCAGAAGCATAAATATTTAACGCTGGATGCTATCAGGGGTGTGGCAGCAATTTTTGTATTTATTCAGCATGCACCTTTCTTATTTGGCGGCCTGAAATTTGAACATGCTTACTTAGCAGTTGATATATTTTTCGTGATGAGTGGTTTTGTTATTGCATTAGCTTATACGGAAAGTATGGCATCTAGAAAACTGTCTAAGATTGATTTTATCAAGATTAGAGCAATTCGTCTTTAGGTTCTATGACCAACCAGTGAGAAGATGGATGAAAAGTAAATTTCTAGGCCGCAATAATAATAAAGATTCAATAGTCGTAACTTTAAGTAGCACTACTATCTAGGCTAATAAAATTTTCATTAGCAGCTAAAAGTAAGTAGACTTAAAGCTAAAATAAAATTTCCCAACATTCAAAATGAATGTCCTGAATTTTGTGTAAAAGGACGCTCATTAGTATTTTGATTTAAATATTTATTATAGTTCTGCATCTTGGATAATTTTTACAACCCCAAAAAGACTTATCTTTAGAGGTGCGTTTCAATAGCTTGATTCCGCAGGAAGGGCAAGACGGCGTTTTGTAATCACCTTCGGTCGCAAATATAAGAAGTTTTTTCTGTTTTATTTCAGGTAACTTTAGAATCATGGACACAAACTTTTCCCCATTAATTAGAAAGAGTTTATTGTTGTTATCAGTTGCAAACTTTTTAGCTTCACTAGTAAAGTCACTGGTCGTCATGAAAATACCTTTACCTGCTTCTTCGTGAGCCATAACCCCATATAGTTCTCTTAGAGGTTTGATGCCTACAAGAGTGTTCCAAGATTTGCATTGAATGGCATATTCCAAGGCGTCTGTTTTGTCAGAAAAAACTCTTGCATCAATACCCCCATCAGCACCTTGTTCTATTGTTTCAACACGCTTGCCAAGACTTCGGAAATACTCAGCACATAAAAGCTCAAAACGCTTCCATTCTATTTCCTTTAATAAGTTCAGAGACCATTCAGTAATTTGTTCTGTTACATGAATAGCATCTGGGCTTTTTATTACATCCAATTGATTATTTGAAGGAGCGGAAATAATCTCGGTATATGGCTCTATCCTTGACACTTTATTTTGCGGCAACTTGGCTGCAGGGCTGCTTTTTTTTGCTTGAAGTAAGCTAATAGAACAGGAATTAATAATAATAAAGTTAATGGAGCTAGATTTTTTGACAAATTACCTAATGGCAATAGTATTTGGTTATGCGACAATTGTGAAGGAATAAACCATCTCAGAAAAGCAAATATAAAAGCAGTAAAAATAACACCGCCTTGCCATGGTGCGTTTAACAGTAGCTCAAGTATTCCATCGTCTTTTTTTCTTGTTTTACGTCTCGCCATAATTTTTGGGTCTTTTGTATTGTAAAAATATTGACACTACTATATTAACTTACAAACTTGATTTCACTAAAACTACTCACCCACATATTTCTTGTAATCCCTAATCCAGTCCGTAGCCATAGCATTCCTAGCCTCATCTAACGGTACATTACCATGGCAAACTAGTTTATAGAGCTTGAATTCTAATTCATCTTTTTTATCTGCATTCCATTCACTGTTCGTTGGTTCAGGCCATAGATTGCGAGGGTCGTTTGGAGAGCCGCCGATGTTGAGGGGAATCAGGTGGTCTTCTTCATAATCTTTTGGATTGGCATCCTGATAGCCGTATTGCCTAATCTGGTACTTCTTGAGCCTGTTAGTGAAGTTCTGTGGAGGTCTTATGGATTTGGTATAGCCCTTGACACAGATGGTCTCATGGATGTTTTCTTGTGTGACAGAGGTATCAATTGCACCAGTAGTAATCCTATGGTCTGGTAAGTCACCTCAAGTGCTGCTAAAGGTAAAACGAGCATTACAATAAAATAGGTCTGTAGCTTCATCCATACATTATGCATGAACCATAGATTATATAAACCTAACAGGGCTAACTCGTTTGTGTATCAAGCAAATCCATCGGACTATTATCTAGAAATACTTCTGTCATCTCTAGGTGCTATCTTTCATTATGGGTAGGTGTATACCCATTGTGTTTTTGTTAATTGATTAGGACTATTACATGCAAATAATGCAAAAGAACAGGTTGCATTATTTAGATGTGCTTAGGGGCATTGCTGCGCTTGCTGTATGCATACAACATATTTTTGGGTATTTGTACCACGAATCTACATTTCAACCATTAAAACCATATTTTAAGTTTTTAATTGCTGATATGGTTGATTGGGGGCGATTTGGGGTTGTCCTATTTTTTCTAATAAGTGGATATATAATTCCCAAAAGCTTAAAAGCAGACTCATCACTCCAAAAATTTCTAACAAGTCGTATTTTTAGACTTTATCCTGCTTATTGGGTAACTCTGTTTTTAATTTTTATTTCAGCTTCCTATGTAGAGCCACATGTAAAATTTACTATATCTCAGCTTTTAGCTAATACAACAATGATACCGAAATTATTTCATCAGGATTATATGGGTGGAGTATTTTGGACTTTGTTCATTGAAATTTTATTTTATGTCTGTTGCGTTATTCTTTTCAAATGTAAATGGCTTGATAACCCAGTAATAATTGGATTTATTGCACTATTACTAAATCTAACGACGCCATCCTCAATCATCATTAATTACTTATTTCATCTTGAAATACCAATACAGTATGTTTCATTCCATCTTTCATTTCTGTTTTTAGGGAATTTGTTAAGGTTGGGTTTAATTAATAATGAGAAAAATGCTTTGATGTTTTGTTGGATTTTTATATTTCTTAGTTGCCTTACTATTCCAATATCTTCAGGAATTATAGTTCCTGTATTAGAAGCCACAAAAACTGGTTTTGTAATGTTTACTCAGGCTTCTAATGTTCTGGCTTACTGTTTTGCTGCTTCTTTGTTTATTTTTGCCATTTATTATAAAAATTTTAATAATAAATTTTTGGTTGAAATTGGTGAGATTAGTTATTCACTATATTTACTACATATGCTTAGCTTCGTTTTTATAACGAGATTCATTAGTTTAGATTCTCCTCTAAATGTCATATTATTTTTATTAGTAAGTGGATTTTTCTCATATTGGGTAGCAAAGTTATCTTTTTATTTTATAGAATATCCAGCGATACAGTTAGGAAAGGAAATTATTAAATTAAGAAATTATGCTTAAACTATAAATTTAAGTGTGAATGCCTATGGGTGGGAGTGTTTGATAAAGGTGCTGTGTAAAACTCGCTAGGCAACTACTAATGATTGAACCAACCATGAATTCAGCGACTGTGAAAGTTAGCTGGCTTTAAATAATTCTTAGGAGTCTAAATAATAAAATGACTAAGTTAGTAATAAGGACTTCTCGTGAGAGATTACATCAAGAACTATGTAAAGGTCTTGAGCAGGCTATTAAGTTTGGGAACACCACTACGCTATTAAGTATTTTAAAAGAACTCCCAAATGGGGTTACAAAATCAAAAATTAATCTTTGGATTGAAACCTACTCTCCCCTTCGCTTCGTTACGATAAAGCCTATGCGACTCAAAATATCAAGTGATGCAGATAAAAATTATGATAGAGCAATATTATTCCCATATTGGGAAATTAAACTACCTGCATGCAATAGTTTGAAGACAGACATCAAGGGTGAATTAAGTAGTTTGTTGCACAAGTTTATAAGTGACCCATCAGATACCAACCATAAAATATTAATACAAGTTATGGAAAACTATAAGCTATTTGGAAACTCAACAGTTAAAAGGAGATTAAAAATAACGCCTGCAAATCTTTTACAAGGTGGTATTCCAAGTTTAGGTGGGAAGAATTGAGAGATGGATATTGTAACTAGATTAACCCTCTTCAATTGGCGAGATTTTTGTTTATTAGATTGATTTACGTTGATGGGAGAATCCTACATAGCCCCTACATGAAGCCTAAAGCTAAAGTAAATCCTACAAAAGAAAACGGCCTGCATTTCTGCAAGCCGCTTAGATATTGGTAGGGTGTGCGGGGATCGAACCCACGACAAACGGATTAAAAGTCCGCTGCTCTACCAGCTGAGCTAACACCCCATTTTTTTTAGAACCGCGATTATGCTGGAAAGCGACGTTTTGGTCAACGAATGATTTGCTTTTTTAGACTTAATTATGAATTCACTTTTAATCATTTATAGCTACAGTGGATTTAATTTAGAAAATGTTCATGAAATAATAAATCGTTATCACATTAAAATCATGAGTGAGCAAAAACCGTTCCCCTGATATAATTATCGGTTATTCAAGGAGCTTTTATGAGAATTATTTTATTGGGCGCACCTGGCGCTGGCAAAGGCACACAAGCCACTTTTATTAAAGAAAAATTTAACATTCCACAAATTTCTACAGGTGATATGCTACGCGCCGCGGTTAAGGCTGGCACACCCTTGGGGCTTGAAGCAAAAGGCCACATGGATAGCGGCGGCCTGGTGCCGGATGCTGTGATTATTGGGCTTGTGAGCGAGCGCATTAAAGAAGCTGACTGTAAAAATGGCTTTTTGTTTGATGGCTTTCCCCGCACCATCCCCCAAGCCGATGCCATGAAAAACGCCGGTGTTGGCATCGATTACGTAGTGGAAATTGACGTTCCTGATAGCGCAATAGTTGAGCGCATGAGCGGCCGCCGCTCGCATCCTGCGAGCGGTCGCACATACCATATTAAATTCAACCCGCCTAAAGTTGCCGGTAAAGACGATGTCACCGGTGAGGATTTAGTGCAACGCCCTGATGATGCTGTAGAGACTGTAATGAAGCGCCTTGAAGTCTATCATTCACAAACCAAACCATTAGTAGATTACTATGCCAGTTGGGCTAAAAGCGGCATTACAGGTGCGCCTAAACATGTAAAGATAAATGGCCTTGGTGAGTTGAATGCAATACGCGATAACATTTTTGCGGCACTAGTCTAAATATCACGTGACTCTTAAAAAGATTCATATTCAGATACTGCTGTTATGGCTCTTTTTGGTGCTGCTCGGCCTCAATAGCCGTTCGTACCTGCCCATTGATGAAACACGCTATGTCACAGTGGCATGGAACATGTGGCTCAATAACGATTATTGGGTGCCCTATCTTAACGGTGTTGCCTATAGCCATAAGCCGCCGTTGCTGTTTTGGCTGATTAATCTAGGTTGGAAGATATTGAGTGTAAACGATTGGTGGCCACGTCTGGTGCCATCGCTATTCGCGCTTGCCAGCGTATTCGTCACACGTAAAATCGCAGGCAGGTTATGGCCTGAACTTATCACCATTAAAGACAATGCCTCACTGATATTGATTGGCAGCGGTCTTTGGGTTCTCTACTCCACCGCGCTTATGTTCGATATGATGATTGCCTTCTTTACTGTGCTCGGTATTTGGGGCATGCTCATCGCGTTGGAAAATCATGCATCAAGTCAATCCATAAAAGGTTGGTTGCTGCTTACATTAGCTATTGGCGGCGGGTTGCTGGCAAAGGGGCCGACAATTCTTTTACAGCTTCTACCTGTCGCTTTGCTAGTATCCTGGTGGAATCTAAACAGTAATTCACATAAAGAAATAACAGCTAAAAGCTGGTATCTACCCTTATTCTACGCGACTCTTGGCGGCGCTGGCATTGCCTTGGCTTGGGCTATTCCAGCCGGCATCCACGGCGGCCATGAATATCAGCGCGCCATATTTTGGGGTCAAACTGCCGACCGCATGGTAGATTCTTTCGCGCATAATCGGCCATTTTGGTGGTATCTCCCCCTACTGCCCTTATTATTATTCCCATGGTTATTCTGGGGTGCTTTCTGGCAAGGAGTTAGGGATATCAAATCCAGCGAGAGGGGCCTCCGGTTTTGCATTGCATGGGCTTTGCCAGTATTTGTAGCTTTCTCATTTATCAGCGGAAAACAAATACATTATATTTTGCCAATTTTTCCTGCGCTTGCGCTTTTAATTGCACGCTTAAGTCACATTGAAAATAGTACAAATAACAGCATGAAGCTACGCACCTCCGTGCTACCAGTTGCCATCGTCACCTTCTTGCTTGGCGCTATTTTATTCGCTTTCCCAGCATACCAACAAGTACACCCTACTTTAACTGCATGGATTCAACACATTCCACTTTGGCTGGGCGGCTTTACAATCTTAATCGCTGTTCTTATATACTATTTGCCAAAAAAATCCATTGCAACCACCATCTCACAACTATCTTTTCTCTCTATCGCCCTGGTCGCCATTTGTATGTTTGTGCTCTTGCATGCGGCTGGCGAAGCTTATGATATGCGGCCAATTAGCGCACAAATCAAAGCGCTAGAGTCGAATAATATTCCTGTAGCTTATCTAGGCAAATATCCTGGCATTTATAATTTTCTGGGCAGGCTTAAACAATCTCCGGAAATCATCGAAGAAAATTCAGTAGCGCCTTGGTTTGCTGTCCATCCCAACGGCCGCATCATCGAATACTTTAAGCGCTCTAAGCCAATCAATCCGCAGCAAGTGGAATACATGCAGTCCTATAAAGGCATTACAGTTGCGATTTTAAATCGCGAGCAATGGCTAGCAACAATAAATACGCTGCCAACAATGCAAGCCGATTAACGTATTTAGTCATCCTTTTAGCCACATCTTGGCATGGCTTATAGGCCTGCTTCAAGTATAATTCTGTTTTAACTTTTCCACACAGCAGAGCTATGCAGCAGAAATATCCTTTCAAAGAAATCGAACTACAAGCTCAACAGTATTGGGAAACCAATAAGACATTTGCGGCCTCGGAAACATCCGACAAACCTAAGTATTACTGCTTATCGATGTTCCCATACCCTAGCGGACGCTTGCACATGGGGCATGTGCGCAATTACACGATAGGAGACGTTCTTAGCCGCTTTCACAAAATGAAAGGTTATAACGTCATGCAACCGATGGGTTGGGACGCGTTTGGCTTACCAGCGGAAAATGCCGCCATTGCCAATAAAACCGCACCCGCCAAATGGACATATGAAAATATAGAGCATATGAAAACCCAGCTTAAACAATTGGGTTTGGCAGTCGACTGGAATAGGGAAATCACCACTTGCAAACCCGAGTATTACAAGTGGGAACAATGGCTGTTTACCGAGCTTTTCAAAAAAGGACTGATTTACAAAAAAACTGCAACGGTGAATTGGGATCCGGTCGATGGTACTGTGCTTGCTAATGAACAAGTGATTGATGGGCGCGGCTGGCGCAGCGGCGCGCTTGTTGAGAAACGCGATATACCGCAGTATTTCATGAAAATCACTGCTTATGCAGAAGAGTTATTGAATGATTTAGACAAGCTAGATGGTTGGCCCGAGCAAGTAAAAACCATGCAGCGCAACTGGATAGGCAAAAGTTACGGATGCGAGGTGGAATTTCCAATTGTCGGTCAAGATAAAAATTTAAAAGTTTACACTACCCGCCCCGATACCTTGATGGGCGCGACTTACGTTGCCGTTGCCGCAGAGCATGCTTTAGCAACACAAGCTGCTGAAAACAACCCTGCATTAGCTGAATTTATTGCCGAATGTAAACGTGGTAGCGTTGCTGAAGCCGACGTTGCGACTGCCGAGAAAAAAGGCATGGCAACGGGTTTATTTGTCACGCATCCACTCAATGGTGAACAATTACCAGTGTGGGTGGCCAACTACGTACTTGCTAGTTATGGCGAGGGCGCTGTGATGGCTGTTCCTGCGCATGATGAACGCGATTTTGAGTTTGCGAATAAGTATAAATTGCAGATCAAAACTGTCATAAAACATAGCAATGATGATATTTTGCCAATGATCGAACATGGTCTGTTGTTAAACTCTGGGGCATTTGATGGTCTAAATTTTGAGCAAGCGTCAGACGCAATTTCAATCGCTTTGAACTCCAAAGGTCTTGGTAAAAAACGTACACAATTTCGTTTACGCGACTGGGGTGTTTCACGCCAGCGCTATTGGGGTTGCCCTATCCCGATTATCCATTGCGATAAATGCGGCGAAATCCCTGTGCCTGCCGAACAACTTCCAGTCGTATTGCCAGAGAATGTCACGATGGATGGCGTCGGTTCGCCGATTAAAAAAGAACCAAGCTTTTACGAAACCACTTGTCCGGCTTGCGATGGCAAAGCGACACGTGAGACAGATACTTTAGATACTTTCTTTGAATCCTCTTGGTATTTTGCACGCTATGCTAGCTATAACTGTAATGAAGCAATGGTGGACGAACGCGCGAATTATTGGTTACCTGTGGACCAATATGTAGGTGGCATTGAGCATGCCATTCTGCATTTGTTATATGCACGTTTTTTTAATAAGCTAATGCGCGATGTGGGTTTAATCAATAATGACGAACCATTTACCAACCTTCTGACACAAGGCATGGTGCTAAAAGATGGCTCAAAAATGAGCAAATCCAAAGGTAATACAGTTGACCCGCAAGCCTTAATCGACGCCTATGGCGCTGATACTGCGCGCCTATTTATGATGTTTGCTGCTCCACCGGACCAAAGCCTGGAATGGGCTGATAGCGGCGTAGAAGGCGCAAGTCGGTTTTTAAAACGTTTGTGGAAAGCTTGTTATGAGCATGTTGAATTGGGCGCAGTTGTTGCTTACACACAAGGTGAATTAACTGCTGAACTAAAGCAATTACGCCTGCAATTGCATCAAACCATCGAAAAAGTAGGCGATGATTATGGTCGTCGTCACAGCTTTAACACGGCCATTTCATCGGTAATGGAGCTGATGAATGCCTTGGCTAAAATTGAAACGACAGACAACATTACGCGCCAAGTACGCCAAGAAGTTTTACAGAACGTGACTTTATTGCTATCGCCAATAGTCCCGCATATTTGTCAGACGCTTTGGGAGGAGCTATGCCCACAAAGCGATATGCTAAACACTGGCTGGCCTGTTTCTGACAAAGCAGCCATGGTGCAGGATACAATAGAATATGTAATTCAGGTAAATGGAAAACTTCGTGGCAACATGACGACCGCACGTGAGACAAGCAAAGAAGCTATCGAAAAAATGGTGCTTGAACAAAATTATGTGACAAAGTTTTTGATGGATGGCACAACTGTGCGTAAAATCATTGTTGTACCCAATAAATTGGTCAATGTAGTGATAAGTTAATGTGGCAATAGGATGAATCTTGAGATTAAATAACCTACAAGCAATGCTCCGCACATGGTTTTTGGCCATAATAATAGCCAGCCTTACTGGCTGTGGTTTTCACATGAGCGGCTTAGCGGAGTTACCTTTTAAAAGCATATATATTCAGGGGAATACGCTTGCCATCTCAAAAAAACTCAAAAAATCATTTCATACCAATGGCGTCACAATACTTGAAAGTGCTGATAATGCTGATTTATTACTCGAACTGATGAGTGAAGAAAATGAAAAGCGCATTCTTTCAATCAGCGGCAAAGGTGTGGTCAATGAATATGAAATTTTTTACCGCGTACATTACCGCACCAAACATATAGAGGATCCTACTTGGAGCCAAGTAAACACTATTGAAACCAGACGCGATTACTCGTATAACGATGCTGATTTGCTTGCAAAACAACTTGAAGAGAAAAAATTAAACGAGAGTATGCAAAACGATGCCATAAGCAGTTTGATGCGTAGGTTAGCTGCTCTAAAAAGCTAGCTACTAAAACCACATGGCGCGTTTAGACCCTGATCAACTCAAACAACACCTCACTCAAACTTTGTCGCCACTTTATGGATTAGTTGGCGATGAGCCTTTAGCCCAAAGTGAATGTCTGGACATGATACGCCAAGCTGCTCGAAAAGCAGGGGCTGATGAACGGGCGAACTATATTGTAGAACGCAACTTCAATTGGCAAACGATTCAGCAGTATGCACAAGCTTTATCGCTTTTTTCATCACAACGTATTCTTGAAATACATATTCCAAGCGGCAAACCTGGCGTGGATGGTGGCAAGGCGCTAACTGAACTGGCGACAAATTTGATTCCAGACACAACCACTATAATCGTGTTGCCTGGCCTGGAACGTGAGGCAAAAAATAGTGCTTGGTTTAATGCATTGCAAAATGCTGCTGTAATAATTGAACTGAAAGAAATCACACCCAACCAGCTGCCTCAATGGCTTCAACGAAGATTGGCACAACAAAACCAGAGCACGGATGCCACCTCATTAGCCTTTATTGCAAACCAAGTGGAAGGCAATCTATTGGCTGCGCATCAAGAAATTCAAAAACTTGCCTTGTTATATCCTGCTGGTGAAATCAGCGCAGATGCGGTGCGCGAGGCTGTGCTAAACGTATCGCGCTATGATGCTTTCCAGCTCGGCGAGGCAGTATTGGCGGGCGATACAAACCGTACCTCACGAATTCTGCAAGGTTTGCAAGACGAAGGTGAGCAGGCTGTAGCAGTAATGAATCCGCTGATGTGGGTATTACGGCCATTGGTACGGATTAAGCAAGCTGAAACGCGTGGCGAAAATGTAATGAATGCAATGACCAATGCACGCATTTACGGCGATAGACAGCCGCTTGTAAAGCGAGCTTTGGCTAGGTTCAGCCTGCGGCAGCTTGAAGCGGCGTTACAAAAACTTTGTGACATCGACAAAACCGCCAAAGGCGTGATGCAAGGGGATGCCTGGCTTGAACTCTCCAGGTTATGTTTTGGACTCGCCAAAGTGCGTGGACGCTAAGAGTTAACTATAGAAAACAAGTATAATGCCTGTTATGGACATTAAACAATACATGCAAAAAGTGGGCGCTGAGGCGCGCAAAGCCTCGCGGAGGATGGCAAGCGCCAATACCAATATCAAAAATCAGACACTTACGCACATAGCGAGTGCTATTTTGCGCGATAAATCCAAGCTCCTGATAGCCAATAATCAGGATTTAGCTACCGCTCGTGCTAATGGTTTAGATGCAGCTATGCTGGATAGACTCACATTAACTGAGAAATCTATCAACGCCATGGCTGAGGGTCTTGAGCAAATTGCTGCATTGCCAGACCCCATTGGTGAAATGAGCAACTTCAAATATCGCCCAAGCGGTATCCAGGTCGGTCAAATGCGCGTACCTTTGGGTGTGATCGGCATTATCTATGAAGCACGGCCAAACGTTACTATTGATGCGGCTGGGCTTTGTATAAAATCTGGCAATGCCGCCATTTTACGTGGCGGCTCAGAGGCCATCCATTGTAATCAGGCGCTGGCTAAACTGGTACACGAAGGCTTAGAAAAAGCCGGCCTACCAACGTCGGCTGTGCAAGTGATTGAAACTACGGATCGAGCTGCCGTGGGGGAACTCATTACAATGAAAACATTTGTAGATGTCATTGTACCCCGAGGTGGCAAAGGCCTGATTGAGCGCATTAGCAACGATGCGCGCATTCCAGTCATTAAGCACTTAGATGGCAATTGTCATGTTTATGTTGATGACGATGCGGATCTAGCTAAAGCCTTACCTATTTTAAAAAATAGCAAAACGCAGCGCTTGGGCACTTGCAACACAGCGGAGTCATTATTGGTTGCGCGCGCTGTGGCTAAAACCATGTTGCCAAAACTGGCAGAGATGCTCCTCGCAAATGGCGTTGAAATTCGCGGCTGCACAGAAACTTGTGCGCTTGTGAAACAGGCCAGACCTGCGACCGAAGAGGACTATTACACTGAATATTTAGCTGCGATTATCTCGTGCAAAGTAGTCGATGGGCTCGATGAAGCGATTGCTCATATAAATCAACACTCATCACAGCATACCGAATCTATAGTGACCGAAAATTATACCCACGCCAGAAGATTTCTGCGTGAAGTAGATTCCAGCAGTGTGATGGTGAATGCCAGCACCCGCTTTGCTGACGGCTTTGAATATGGCTTGGGGGCTGAAATCGGCATCTCTACCGATAAGCTGCATGCTCGCGGCCCGGTAGGTTTAGAAGGATTGACTTCACTTAAATATATCGTTCTGGGTGATGGCCAAGTAAGAGCCTAACTAGAACCTATGGATACGCTCAGCCACGCTCTTTGGGGCTACGGCCTATTTGGCTACAAGCGCTATGCTGCACTTGCCTTGTTTTTTGGCGCCATGCCAGATTTAATCTCGTTCGGCCTCTATATTTTTCTGCAAATCATGAACGGTACTTGGCATCCCGGCCCACCGCCTATAGAAACTCTACCAAACTGGCTTATTATCAACTATTCAATAGGTCATAGCTTTGTTATCTGTTTACCCCTATTAGGATTAGTTGCTTTGTGGCGTAAACCTATTGCATTCGCGATGCTGGCCTGGCCATTTCATATCGTGCTCGATTTTCCATTTCATTCGTTTAAGTATTTCCCTACACCCATTTTTTGGCCGATTTCTGACTTTAAGATTGATGGCATCTCCTGGGCGCATTGGTACATATGGCTGCCCAATGTTGCAGGATTAGTGTTGTTATTTTACTTTCGTCGCCACCAGAAAACTCTTAAACGGCTGCAATGAAAAAATTAATTGGGATTTTAGGTGGTACATTCAACCCCATTCACTATGGGCACTTGCGTATGGCGCAAGAACTTGCTGATGCACTTAATATGAATGAGATACGCTTTATTCCATCAGCCAATCCGCCGCATAGAATTCAACCAGAAGTTTCAGCGCAGCACCGCGCCGCGATGGTGCAGTTGGCCATCAGAGACAACCATTTATTTAAGCTAGATAAGCGTGAATTAAAGCGCACAGGCGCCTCTTATACCATTGATACACTCATCTCGCTGCGAGATGAGCTTGGAGAAAGTAATGCATTTTGTCTTATCATGGGCAGTGATGTTTTTGTAAAACTTAACACTTGGCATCGCTGGCAAGAGCTACTGGATTATTGCCATATCATACTCATACAAAGACCCAACGCTCCACCTCACCAACCTAAATTGCCCGAAGAACTTACTGCACTTTTGCATGATCATTACACAGAAAATGCAGGTGATTTAGCGCTTAAAGACTTCGGCTATATTCACATGCAAAAAATCACGCCATTGGATATTTCCGCAACGAAGATTCGTGAAATGCTTGCAATAAATCATGAGCCTAAATACCTGTTGCCAGACAACGTGCTGGCTTATATTAAGAAACATCAACTTTACCAGGATAAGCCTAACTTACATCTAATCTGAATAAGCCAAACTAAAAAGTTTAGGCTGCGGAACGCGCTGTGATAAGCTGGTCATATTTGCATCTAAAGCCAACATTTGGCTGTCAATTTCGTTAGCTATCCAGCCATGCAAAGCCAATTCCCGCGCTTTTATAGCTTCCACTGTTAGTAATGCATGATTAATGCAGCCTAATTTCATCCCCACCACCAATATAATAGGAATGTTAAGCGCGACAGCAAGATCCGCCATGCTTTGCCGATTGTTGATTGGCACCAAAAAACCGCCAGCTCCTTCTATAACTACAATATCCGCCATTGTTACCAGCGCATCAAAAGCCTGTTTGATAACATCAATCTCAATCTCAACGCCTGTCTTTTCTGCGGCTATATGCGGCGCGATGGGCTCGTTAAAGCAATAGGGATTAACTAATTCGCGTGGAGCAACAACATTGCTTGCTTGCATGAGCTTCAGTACATCTTCATTTATCCATTCACCATTCACAAACTCGCAACCGGCAGCAACGGGCTTCATACCGACCACTTTGTAGCCTTGCGAAATATAATCGCGAATGAGTTTACAGGCGACATAAGTTTTCCCAACGTCTGTATCCGTGCCCGTTATGAAATAAGCCTGCTTCATTTGCGTTTAGTAAAAACAATAGGTGAAACATCATGCCCTGCAGGCCTCATGGATATTGGTTTCCAAGCATGCCCGTAAATCACTTCGAAAGTAGCTGGCAGTTTGCCATTTGTACGAAATTTATCATAATTATCCGATAAGGTTTGCAAAAACCCTTTACCCTGTAGGCCGCGTGCGCGCCCGTTAGTCGCATTATGCGCGCCAATCGATTTTAAATCTTTCATCACATTTTTCACGTGGTCATAAGTCAACGTGTAACGCTCCACATCCAACACTGGCGCATTAAACCCAGCACGTGTGAGCGCGTCGCCAATGTCATGCATGTCAATGAATCGGCTCACATGCGTGTACCCATTGCTGCTGGCTGCTCGCAGTTCTTTTAAGGTATCAGGTCCAAAGGTGCTGAATATAAAAAGGGAATTAGGCTGCAGTACGCGCGCCACCTCCGTAAACGCGCAATCTAGATCATTACACCATTGCAAAGCCAGGTTGGACCAAACCAGTCCCATGCTATCGCTTGCGACTGGAAGACTTTCAATATCCGCACAGATGAGTTTTTTATTGGAAAAGATTTTCTGTAAAAAAGGCTGTTGTAAGCTTGTTTTTTGAAGCATGCCCAATGCAATATCCAAGGAAAATACCTGTGCGTTTCTAAACCGTTTCTGTAATCCAAAGCTACCATGCCCTGTGCCACAACCTGCATCCAATATAGCTTGCGGGGCAATCTTCACCAAGTCCAAGCGGCTCAGCATTTCCTCTCGAACCAGCTTTTGCAGTACCGCCGCAGCATCGTAAGTTCCGGCAGCACGATCAAACGAAGCACGTACCCGCGCCTTATCCAGCCGATATTGATCAATAAGAAGCTCGCTGGTCATGCTACCAATTTCAAACTGAAGGCTCTAAAAACTGGTTAAGCGCTTCAATAAATTGCTCACTATGTGATAAAAAGGGCGCATGGGCTGCGCCTGACATCACGCGCAAAAAGCCAATAGGCAACTGCTGCATCATCCAATGCGCAGCCTGTACTGGTGCAAGCGTGTCTCTATCGCCATGAATCAGCAATGTGGGTTTGCGGATATTGGGGATTTCTTCACGCAAATCGGACTCAAGTAAAACATGCAAAGCACGCTGTAATGTTGTCTGTGTAGGGGAAGGCATACTTTCAAAGCTCGCACGCAGCTGTTTTATTGTGCTGCGGGCGTCTTTAGAATTCATGCACTGCAAGGTTAAGAATTGCAACATTGCATGCTTGTAATCTATATTCACATTGTGCGCAAACATACTAAAATTTTCAGGATCTACGCCTTCATCCCAGCCGGGACGCATCACAAAGCAAGGTGTAGAACCCACCAACACTAAACGCCGAATGCGATCCGGTTGGTTGAGCGCAATACGTTGCGCCACCAAGCCGCCGAACGACCAGCCTAGCACATCAGAAACACCCGGGATGACCTGTGCTACTTCATCCGCCAGCGCATGCAAGTGGTATGGCTCAATCGGCCGACTGCTGCCCATGCCAGGCAGATCAACCAAATACAGCATATATTGCTTAGAAAGCTGCTTAATTAAAGGCTGCCAAACGCCGCTGTGCATACCCCAGCCGTGTATCATCACCAACGGCTGGCCTTGTCCGATTATCTCTACATGACAGCTCATTTAATGCATGATCCTTTCTGCTTCATTTAGCGCAACTGCCAACCTTATCACATCTTTTTCAGTATGTGCTGCGGAGAGCGAAATCCGCAATCGCGCCGTATTCACCGGCACAGTAGGCGGACGGATTGCCGGCACCAGAATACCCATCTTTTGTAAGTGCTCACTTAGGGCAACAGCTGCATGATTACTTCCAACCACTAAAGGTTGAACCGCAGTCTCGGATGGCATTAACTGCCACTTTTTCAAATGTAAATTTTGTTTTAAAGCCGCAATTAAATGCTGCAAATGTTCACGCAAATCATCGCCCTTTTCAATCAGACTCACCGATTCTGCAAGAGTTGCAGAAAGTGCTGGTGGCGCAGGCGTGCTGTAAACGTAGCTGCGCGCTTTTTGGATCAAGTAATCAATCACTACCTGCTCGCCTGCCACAAATGCCCCTGCCACACCGGCAGCTTTACCAAGCGTAGCCATCATAATAATGCGAGGCGATTTGACCTTAAAGTGGCTTAGACTGCCTTTACCATGCTCACCCAGCACGCCAAAACCATGTGCATCATCAATATGTAAATACGCGTCATACTGCTCGCACAGGCGCAAATAGTCGGGAATAGGCGCAATATCACCATCCATACTGAATACAGCGTCCACCGCGATAAGTTTATGTTTTGCTTTACTGGCTTGCAGTAGTTTTTCCAATGAAGCAACATCGTTATGCGCAAAGCGATGAAACTCGGCGCGTGACAATATAGCGCCATCATTCAAACAGGCATGGTTGAGTTTATCGCAAAACACAGCATCGTCACGTCCCATCAACGCGCTTATCACGCCGATATTGGCCATATAACCCGTTGAAAATACCAAAGCGGCGGGCAAGCCAACAAATTTGGCCAGCTTTTTCTCCAGTAAGTCATGGTAACGGTGATGACCAGTAATCAGGTTCGAAGCGCCGCTACCTACCCCCGAATGACCCGCGGCCTGCTGCATCGCAGCGATGAGTTTTGGATGTTTGGCCAACCCCAAATAATCATTGCTGCAGAATGACAAATAATGCTTGGCATTGGCGACGATATGCTCAGCTTGTGGCGAATCCAGCAACCTGCGTTGGCGCAGCAAGCCATCAGTCTTACGCTGGTTTAGCTCGGCTTGTAAGGCAACTAACATCAGATTTTATTAATTCCAAGTTTAGCAAACAGATTTTTATCCGTATCAGCCTCTGGATTGCCCGTAGTCAGTAGCTTTTCTCCATAAAAAATACTGTTGGCACCGGCAATGAAGCACAAAGCTTGAATGCCCTCATGCATGCTTTGACGTCCGGCAGAAAGACGCACATAACTTTGCGGCATGGTGATGCGCGCTGCCGCGATGGTACGCACAAATTCAAATGGCTCTAGCTCCTCCGTGCCATGCAAAGGCGTGCCTTCAACTTGTGTGAGCAGATTAATTGGTACACTTTCAGGTGGACGCTCCATATTCGCCAATTGTGCCAACAATCCAGCGCGCTGATTGCGTGATTCGCCCATGCCGATAATGCCACCACAGCACACGTTAATGTCTGCCTCTCGCACACTATCCAAGGTATCCAACCGGTCTTGATAGGTTCGCGTGGTAATCACGTCGCCATAAAACTCAGGCGCTGTGTCTAGATTGTGATTGTAATAATCTAACCCCGCTTCTTTTAATTGCGCGGCCTGGCCATCTTTCAACATGCCTAGTGTCGCACAGGTTTCCAAACCCATCGCCTTCACTTCGGCTATCATTTTCAACACAGGTTCTAAATCTTTCTGCTTGGGACTGCGCCAAGCCGCACCCATGCAGAAGCGGCTGGCGCCATTGTCTTTAGCTTCTTGTGCGGCAGCGATCACATCGCCCAGCTGCATCAGCGGCTCATTTTCCACTTCGGTATGATAACGCGCCGCTTGCGGGCAATAGCCACAATCCTCACTGCAACCCCCTGTTTTTATAGATAAAAGTGTGCTCACCTGAACAGCGTTCGGGTCGAAATTTTCTCTGTGTACTATTTGCGCCCGGTGCATCAGATCGCTAAACGGCAATTCAAATAATGCCACAATCTGATCCACACTCCAGCGATTCCCCGATTTTGTTTCACTTTTGCAGGTTGTGAGTGCATCTGTGTTTATAATGGATTCCTGAACTAATTTTTGATTTGTTTCAAGCATAACGCACCTTTTATATGTGGCTGTTTATTGAGCAAATTATATGCTGTAAAGGCAATATGAGGCAACTGTTAAACAATTGATGAAAAAATATCCAATTGTCAAATTTAAGTAATTTTTAAAATATTTTATTTAGATAATCCATCTTTTGTGTGCATCAACAAAAACAAACATCCATAAACTCTGCAAGGCATGCCAAATTAATCATCCGTGGCAACTAACAAGCAGTTGTCCACAATCCGGTTTAGTGTCTGATGGCAATGTGTGCGGCAGATGTATTAGCTCACCTAATGTGAATACAGATTTGATTGGTAAATGTATCTTGACGTGATGACTGTCGGCGTCGGCCTAAACGAACTTGCAAAAACCTTAAAAAAGCTGGTGTAAGCCATGTAGAATGGAAGGTTATCGCATGTACGTTGCCACATAAATAAGATTTTAATATGTTTTCTATCGCCCTGTTTGAACCTGAAATTCCTCCTAATACCGGCAACATTATCCGCCTGTGTGCCAATACTGGAGCAGCTTTGCACTTGATTGAACCGCTGGGTTTTAGCCTGGAAGATAAGCAGCTAAAACGCGCAGGCTTGGATTATCACGAATACGCGAATCTAACTTTGCACAAAAATTGGGCTGATTTTAAAGTGGCAATGGCAAGCAAGCGTGTGTTTGCAATCACCACAAAAGGCAGTAAAAATTATGCGGGGGTGCAGTTTCAAGCGGGCGACGTGTTTGTATTTGGGCCAGAAACGCGCGGTTTACCTGAAGAAATCCGCAATGAGTTTACAGCAGAACATAGACTTCGATTACCGATGCTGCCCGATAGCCGAAGTTTAAATTTATCGAACAGTGCCGCAGTGTTGCTGTATGAAGCTTGGCGGCAGATTGGGTTTGAAGGTGGAAATTAAAACTTAAACGGTTTCAGCTTTTTGCTCACGTTCTAGCAAGTGCATGACGGCCTCTTTAGCTGATTTCCCATGGGTAAGTGCTTGATTCACCTCATAAGTAATGGGCATTTCAATGCCCATGCTATCAGCGCGGCGCATCACCTCACGCGCAGTATTCACGCCTTCCGCCACATGACCTAAGCCTTTCAGAATATCGGCCAAATCCTTACCGCTGGCGAGTTGTAGGCCGACTTCTCTATTTCTTGAGTATTGTCCTGTGCAAGTTAATATTAAATCGCCCACACCGGCCAATCCCATAAAAGTCTCAGTTTTTGCCCCCAGCGCCACACCAAAGCGGGTAATTTCTGCTAGCCCACGTGTTATCAAGGCCGCGCGAGCATTGTTGCCAAAACCCATGCCGTCACTTATGCCTGCGGCAATCGCCATCACGTTTTTAAGCGCTCCGCCAACTGAAACACCAATGACGTCGGTACTACTATATACGCGAAGGTTATTGCCATGAATTAAATTAGCCGCAGCCAGCGCGAACTCGACGTCATTAGCCGCTAATGTCACGGCTGTAGGCAATCCGCGAACCAGTTCGGCAGCAAAACTGGGGCCCGATAATGCCCCCCATTGTTGATTTGAGCCTAATTCCTCTAAAGCGACCTCGTGCGGCAGTTTGGCTGATTGCGGTTCCAGGCCTTTATGCGCCCAAATAACAGGTTGGGATGATTTTAACTTATTGAGTTCTTTTAATATATTACGAAAACCTGCAGTAGGCACTACAGATAAAATTAAATCTGCGTCCTTAATTGCCAAGCTTAAATCATCCTCAACTTGCAGATTATCGTTAAACGGAAAATCCCCCAAATACATGGGGTTGGCACGAGCCTTGCGCATACCGGAGACATGGCCGCTATTGCGAGCCCACAAAGTAACTTGGTGTTGATTGCTAATATGCATGGCAAGCGCCGTACCCCAGGCACCCGCACCCAAAACGGCTATTTTGGCTCTTGTTGCCAATTAATTTACCCCCCAGAGGTTGCCAATTTGCACAAAACCTACAATACCATCACGATGTTTTACCTTCACCCAACCGTTTTTAATGGCGGGTGACACCAGCTCTAGCATTACGTCTTTTTCTACTGTAGCAAGCAATGTGGAAGCTGGGTCTTCGGCCGCTTTAATGTCGGTTTTTGCAATCACAAGCACCATTCGCCTGCTGCTGAGTTGTTTATTTTCTACCCAGCTCAAGCTGCCCAATTGATCACGTACTTTGGTCCAGTCGCCCAGATTTACAATCACTTCAACCGGGTAACCGCCACTCATGATATACAACTTAACGGCTTCTTTTGAAGGCGCATCATATAGTACCGCTTTGGGTGGCACAATTGAGCGAAATTCTAAAGCCTGAGCAGAAAAAGATAACACCAAGCTAGCTGCTGCTAAACCTAGTGTTAAAAATGATTTAAAGTAATTAATTGGCTTTTGCAGCATTTTCAGCTTGCTGTTTTTGCTGCATAAACAAAGCTTCAAAATTGATTGGGTTCAGCAACACAGGTGCAAAGCCCGCACGAGTCACCATGTCTGAAACCGCTTCGCGTGCATATGGAAATAGGATATTAGGACAAGTCATTGCAAGGATTCCTTCCAAATTTGCCTCTGGCACATTGCGGATTGCAAAAATTCCCGCTTGCGTCACTTCCACCAAAAATGCAGTTTTATCACCAATTTTTGCTGTCACTGTGACTTTAAGCGATACCTCATAAATGCCTTCTTCTAATTTTTGAGCAGAATTGCCAAGCTCAACATTCACTTGCGGTGCTATGCGCTCAGTAAAGATTTGAGGCGCATTGGGAACTTCGATAGAGGCATCTTTTACATATAATTTCTCGATACCAAAGACTGGTTGCGCGTTTTGATCTGCCTGTGCTGCTTCATTTGAAGCGGCATTATTTTCTTTTGCCATGTGGTTTGTTCCTAAAACTGATGATGTTAGTTGTAATTAAATTAAAGCCTAAAGAGCATTTTAACTATTAAATGACTTTTGTTCATTAAATTATTTTGCAGATAGCAATGGTGCTAACAATGAATCCAGCCTGCCGGCCAAATCCAGTGCTCGAAGATCATCGAAACCGCCAATATGTTGGTCGCCTATATAAATTTGCGGCACAGTACGGCGGCCTGTCTTCTCCATCATTTCAATGCGCTGTTCGGGCTGCAAATCGACGCGGATTTTATTAATTTCTTTCACGCCTTTACTCATTAACAAACGCTCTGCATTGATGCAATAAGGGCAGGCAGCGGTGGCATATATTAAAACTTTGGGCATTATAATTTCTGACATGCTTAATTCTTTTAAGTTTTTACTAATGGCAGTTTAGCTTCTACCCAGCTATCTAAGCCACCTTGCAAATTATGTAATTGACTGAATTGCTGTCCACGTAAAATAGCGCACGCTGTTTTGGCGCGCATGCCTTTTTGACAATGCACCAATACGGGCTTATCTTTAAATTTCTCGATTTCTTTTAGACGATTTGCCAACTCGGCCACAGGAATATGTTTAGCGCCTTGAATATGCCCACTCGCAAACTCAGCCTCATCGCGCACATCCAAAATCAGTGGCTTGGTGCGATTTAACATCATCACTGCCTCGGTTGCAGACACATTGGGTATGCCGCTTGCCCCACGATTAAATAACGGCCATAACAAGGCAAGGCCAGAACCAATCGCCAAGCCCATTAGTAATGCGTTTTGTTTCACAAACTCAAACAGGGTAGATTCCAACTCAATTCCTTTTCGCTTAAATGGCGCTAAATGCAATAATTTCAATGGAATTTTGACTGATTGCATGCGCATTTCTCAGCCGCCCATTATAATAGATAACTCGGAAGTAATTTTAAAGTTTTTAAGATGAAAACAACTCCTGTTATTTTGTTAATTTTAGATGGATTCGGTTATCGCAAAGAAACTGCTGATAATGCGACTGCCTTGGCTAACACGCCAAATCTGGATGCGCTCAAAGCGAACTATCCAAATACACTGGTTAACGCCTCTGAACATTACGTCGGCTTGCCTGATGGGCAAATGGGCAACTCCGAGGTAGGCCATTTAAACATTGGTGCTGGACGCATTGTGTTTCAGGATTTTGAGCGCATCAACAACAGCATTGCCAGTGGTGAATTCTTTCAGCACCCTGAATTATGTAAGGCACTCCAACAGTTAAAAGCGACTAATAAGGCACTGCATATATTTGGCTTACTTTCGAATGGCGGCGTACATAGCCACCAAGAGCACATTCATGCCATGCTTGAAATGGCCGCCAAACAGGGCTTGAGCAAAGTTTATATGCATGCGTTTTTAGATGGCCGTGACACACCGCCAGTGAGTGCCGCGCCTTTCATTGCGGCATTAGAAGATAAGATTAAATCATTAGGAGTCGGTAAAATTGCTTCTGTTAGCGGACGCTTTTATGCGATGGATCGTGATAAACGTTGGGAGCGCGTAGAAGCCGCCTATACTATGCTTACTGAAGGAACGGCCGACTTTACTGAAACCTCAGCCAGTGCAGCTTTGCAAGATGCCTATGCTCGCGGCGAAACTGACGAGTTTGTAAAATGTACCGTGATCCACCAACCAAACGAAGCGCCTATTCATTTAGAAGATGGCGACTGCGTTGTCTATATGAACTTCAGAAGCGACCGCGCACGCCAACTCAGTCATGCCCTACTGGCTGAAGAATTTGACGGCTTTCACCGCCGCCACGTTCCTAAGCTTTCAGCTTATTTCACTCTGACTCAGTTCGACAAAAAAGAGGTGAAGGCCATACCCATATTTGCACCCTATACTGTCAAAAACACGTTTGGTGAGTATTTGCAAAATTTAGGCTTAACTCAATTACGCATTGCTGAAACAGAAAAGTATCCGCACGTGACTTTCTTTTTTAACGGCGGGGAAGAAACCGTTTTTAAAGGTGAAGACCGCATTCTAGTGCCTTCGCCCAAAGTCGAAACTTATGACTTACAACCCGAAATGAGCGCGCCGGAAGTTACAGATAAACTAGTAGAAGCCATCCTCAGCAAAAAATACAATGCCATAATTTGCAATTTTGCTAATTGCGATATGGTAGGTCATACGGGCAAACTGCAAGCGGCCATTAAAGCGGTAGAAACAATAGATACCAGTGTAGGACGCGTAGTAACTGCCATGCAGAGCATTGGTGGCGAGGTGCTCATCACTGCAGACCATGGCAATGCAGAAATGATGCAAGATTACGAAAATCATCAGCCACATACACAACATACCACCAACTTAGTCCCTTTAATCTATGTAGGCCGCAAAGCAAAATTGGCTGAGACAGGCTCACTGTCAGATTTGGCGCCCACATTACTACAGATGATGGGCGTGCCTCAGCCAGAAGAAATGACGGGTAAAAGCTTACTTAAATTTGATGCTTAAATTGCCGCAGCTTAAATGGCCATTCCTGTTGCTATTGCTCTTTTGTGCAAGCTTCGTTTTTGTAGAGAACAGTTTTGCCGCAAAAAAAATTGAGACTGCTAAAGAAGACTTAAGTGACATCCAAGAAAAAATCCAAGCCCTGAAAAAAGAGCTAGATAGCAATCAGGAAGCGCATAAGGATGCGACTGACGCATTAAAGGAATCTGAAACCGCGATTAGTACCGCCAATCAAAAGTTGCGTGAAATCAACCAAAAACAAAATCAAAATAAAACGACACTTACCTCATTAAAAAAACAATCGCTTACCATCAATGAAAGCCTAAACCAGCAACAAAAAGAGTTGAATAGTCTGCTGTATCAACAATACAAACATGGCAACCAAAGTTATACCCAACTCATATTAGAAAACAAAAATCCTAGCGAAATCGCACGCGACGTTAAATATTTCTCATACATCGCCAAAGCGCACGCCAAGGTAATTGATGATATGCAAAGTAGTTTATTAAAGGTTAAAGAACTTAACAATAAAACTGCTGCTGCCTTACAAGAAGTAGCGGATCTAAAGGCTAAGCAAGAGGCCGAAAAGAAAAAACTTGAGCAGCAGAAACAAGAAAAATCGAAAGTAGTAAAAAACCTGTCACAACAAATTGCAGCCCAACGCAACGAAATTGATAAGCTAAAACGTGATGAAAAAAGCCTATCCAATTTAGTCGAGCGGCTGGCAAAAATCATCCCCAAGCAAACCAAAAAAACGGCCAAGATAAAACCTAGTAATCCAGACGATACTGACAATAATGAAAAACCTAATCAGTCAATCGCCAAAAACGAAGAAACACCCACCAACGCTTATTCCGGCAGCGATTTTGCCGCTTTAAAAGGTAAGCTGCATTTACCAGTGCGTGGGGATGTCACCAACCATTTTGGCGCACCTCGTGCGGACACTGGCATTACCTGGAAAGGCTTGTTTATTAAAGCAGCTGAGGGCAATGATGTAAAATCCGTGGCAGATGGCCGCGTGGTTTTTGCAGATTGGATGCGCGGTTTTGGCAATTTGATTATTGTCGACCATGGCGATGGCTACATGAGCCTATATGGAAACAACCAAGCGGTGTTAAAGCATGTGGGTGATGAAGTTAATGCGGGCGATGCAATCGCCTCTGTAGGCAACAGCGGGGGCAACGAGAGTAATGGTTTATATTACGAATTGCGCCATCTAAGCCAGCCGTTCGACCCGCTTAAATGGAGTATGGTACGTTAACAGGCTAGATCTAAGCCAATGCGTGCACCCATTGCATAGGCCTGCACTTCATATGGGCTTTGCATATAGCCTTTGCGGCAAGACCAAATATATTTAAATAACGTCATCCCGCACAAAAAACTGTGCCACGTGTGTAATCTCGTGACCCAGCAAAATTACCCCTTGCGGCGTATTTGGCTGATAATAGCCCGCACGAAAATAAATCGTTTCCCCAAGCACTACAGCACACATATCCCGTCTCAGCCAAAACGGCACTTTACCCTCCACTATTCGTGCCTTACATAGCACTTGTTGGCTGAAATACGGCTTGTATGTTGTGTATTCTTGCGTGGTTAAAGGACGGCTTCGCTCTAACACCTTCAGTCACCTATTGCATGCAAAATTACGCGTCGTATGGCCGACAGATGCCTATGCTCAAATAAAAATATACCCTGCCACTGGCCGAGAGCAACTTTACCCTCTACCAATGGAATTGATAAGTTAGTTTGTGTAAGTGCAGTACGAACGTGCGCTGGCATATCGTCTGGGCCTTCTACCGTGTGTATAAACAACGCATCGCCATCAGGTACCAATCGGTTAAAAAACGCTTCCATATCTACCAGGACATCAGAATCATAGTTCTCATTAATCAATAAACTGGCCGAAGTATGCTGAATATACAATGTCAGCAAACCAGTTGTTAAACCAAGTTGATTCGCCCAATTCAATACTTGCGGGGTGATGTCGTAGAGCTTGCGGCCTTGCGACTTAACGCTGATTTGTTGAGTAAATTGACGCATTTAGATACCATGATAATAATTTAAATACATTATCATGGCTTTTTAGTGAGCTCGCAAGCCGGATGCCAAGCCGTTACATACGATTCCCAAATATGATGATGTTCTGAAAGTCAATGCCTATGAGTCATTCAGAGCACCTTTTAAAAGGAGAAATAGCATGTTAAAGCTTATCTTAATTGCACTGATTGTACTTGTTGCCATTGTATTAATTTTGGCAGCCTTTAAACCGGATAGTTTTAGTATTGCTCGCTCGGTGAATATCAAAGCGCCGCCCGAAAAAATTTTCCGCTCATTAATGATTTTCATCATATTCAAACTTGGTCAGCGTGGGAGAAAATTGACCCCACCATGAAACGCACTTACAGCGGCGCGACGAGTGGTGTGGGCGCTAAATACGCATGGGATGGCAACAAAAATATTGGCTCTGGCAGCATAGAAATTATTGACTCGTCGCCAAGCAAAATAACAATGAAACTGGATTTTACAACGCCTATGGTTTCACACAATATAGTTAAATTTTCCCTAATACCGAATGGCAGCAGCACGACTGTTACACAAGTGATGTCGGGCACTAGCCCTTATATTTCCAAGCTGATGAGCTTTGTATTTAGCACGGATAAAATGGTTGGCACTAAGTTTGAAGAAGGTTTGGCCAGCCTTAAAGCATCAGCTGAGAAATAGTCTCAGCCATATGCAATTGATGTCGCTATCTGCGATATCTATAATAAAAACTTGGGCCCCAGAAATAAGGAGGATAGTAGCCATAGAAAGGATAATAAGGGTCATCGTAATAACGGCTTCGTTCCAAAGCACGTTCGCGTTGTAATTGCTTCTGCGCAATACGTTTTTCTTGCTCTCGCTTATTCATTTCCTCGGCAAGGGTGTTTTGCTTGGCCAACTCATTAGTTTGATGCATATATTCAAGAACCTTAATATCTACCCCCTGTTTATTCAAATCCACGGTTTGCGAAGGTGTTAGCTCATAAAGTGAGTTAGAGGCCTTGATCTTATCGATAATTTCATCCGCCGTTTTGCCTGCTTTGCTATCTGCCACCACTTCTTCCAAAGTCACGGTTGCCACTGGTGGCGGCAACATTTTGGCTAATTCTTCCGGCGTAATTCTATCCACCTTACCTTGCTGTGTAGAGCTGCTGGCGCAGCCTGATAACACTAATAAACTAACAATTAATACTATCAATATTTTCATTTCAAACTCAAATTCTTTATAACAGGTGATGCGTCTGTAATGCTCGCATCAAAATCATGCCATTTTGATTGGTATAAAACCAATACTTTTTTTACATAGGCGCGCGTTTCCTTGTATGGCGGCACGCCTTTATATCTGTCCACTGCTCCCTCGCCCGCATTATAGGCGGCTACCGTAAGTGTCACATCGCCTCTAAAATACGAGAGCAGCCAACGCAAATAGGCCACACCGCCTTTGATATTTTGCGATGCGTTAAAAGCATTTTTTACATTAAAACGTTCTGCCGTGGCAGGGATAATTTGCATTAAACCATTCGCATTTTTATTGGACTTTGCTGAGTCCTTAAAGTTAGATTCCACACTAATGATAGACAATACCAACTTAGAATCCACCTTATACCAATCGGCAATGGTATCCACTAAACCCACCACCCATCGCTTATTTTTTGGTAACTTGGCGACATAGGCATCAATTGCTGGCGAACCTTCAGAATTACCATACTGATGTTCCGGAGCATGTTCCGGTTCAACAGCCTCTAATACACAAAGCGGCGTATCATTGGTCTTAATTTCAATAGTTTCCAGCATCTTTTGCGACTCATAATGCCCATGCTTGGAAGCAATTCCAAACAAATTAGCAGCATAATCTCGATTGGCTGGCACGCCGCGCCCGAAAGCATACAACATCCCCAGTCTGTAGAAGCCTTCTGCACTACCATAACGCGCGGCTTCGCAATACAGGTTAGCGGCTTTCCAAGCACTTTCAGCGTCATTATCATCACCAACCAGCAAGCTTGCACGCTCAAGCAAATCCTTCACATACGGCGGCTCATTATCAAAAGTCTCCAACTCAGCCTGCGTATAAGCAAAGGCGCTCTGGCCTGCAAATAACAAACATAAACTTACAAACCAGAGCCTTACATTTTCGTGCATGCTTTACTTATTTAATGCGCCTTATTAAATGTCATTTTACCTGCCAAACAATCTATTAAGACTGTATCTTTTGCCACAAAATTCCCTGCCAGTATTTCACGCGCCAGCGGATTCTCTATTTCACTTTGAATCGCACGTTTTAAAGGTCTTGCACCATATACCGGGTCAAAACCAGCGCTTGCGATTTCTGCCAATGCCGCATCTGATATGGCCACATCTATATCTAGCGCATGTAAGCGATTGGTTAACAATTGCAATTGAATCTTAGCAATCGATTTCACATTCGCTTCATCTAGACTATGAAAAACGACCACTTCGTCAATACGGTTGACAAACTCAGGCCTGAAGTGAGTTTTAACTTCACCCATCACCGCTAATTTAACCACTTGATAATCCTGATCCGCCATGCTTTGTATCATTTGCGAGCCCAAATTAGAAGTCATGATAATCACCGTGTTTTTGAAATCCACAGTACGACCTTGACCATCCGTCAATCTGCCGTCATCCAACACCTGCAACAATACATTAAAGACATCTGGGTGTGCTTTTTCTACTTCATCCAGCAGGATAACAGAGTATGGTTTACGGCGCACGGCTTCGGTCAACGTGCCGCCTTCTTCATAGCCCACATAGCCAGGCGGCGCGCCAATCATACGCGCAACGGAATGTTTCTCCATAAACTCACTCATGTCGATACGAATTAGATGGTCTTCAGAATCAAACAAAAAGTTCGCTAAAGCTTTACATAGCTCGGTTTTACCTACACCTGTTGGACCTAAAAATAGAAAACTGCCATAAGGACGATTTGGATCACCTAATCCAGAACGAGAACGTCGAATCGCGTCGGAAACCAGATGCACAGCTTCATCCTGACCAACCACACGTTCGTGTAGCTTATCTTCCATGGTCAGTAGTTTTTCGCGTTCGCCAGTCAGCATTTTGCTTACAGGAATACCCGTTGCGCGGCTTACTACCTCAGCAATTTCATCTGCACCCACTTCAGTACGCAGCATTCTATGTTTACTTTGGCTTGCGTCAATTTCAACGCTTGAGGCCTGCTTTAACTGCATTTCAAGTTGTGGCAATTTACCATATTGTAATTCAGAGACTTTTTGCCACTCCCCTTTGCGTGTAGCTTCTTCCATCTCAAATTTTACTTTTTCAATCGCTTCTTTAATATGTGCAGAGCCTTGTACTTGGGCTTTCTCTGCTTTCCAGATCTCCTCTAAATCAGCATATTCTTTTTCAAGTTTTGTGATTTCTTCCTCAATGAGTTCAAAGCGCTTTTTACTGCCTTCATCTTTTTCACGACGCATCGCTTCACGCTCAATTTTGAGCTGAATCAATCTGCGCTCTAATTTATCCATGACTTCCGGCTTCGAATCGATTTCCATCTTGATACGCGAAGCTGCTTCGTCAATCAAATCAATAGCCTTATCAGGCAAGAATCGATCCGTAATGTAACGGTGCGAAAGCTCCGCCGCCGCCACAATAGCAGGGTCAGTAATCTCTACACCATGGTGCAATTCGTATTTTTCTTGCAGACCGCGCAATATAGCAATCGTCGCTTCTACACTTGGCTCATCCACTAATACTTTTTGAAAGCGACGCTCTAAAGCAGCATCTTTTTCAATATATTTGCGATATTCATCTAAAGTAGTCGCCCCCACGCAATGCAATTCACCACGCGCTAATGCAGGTTTCAGCATATTGCCTGCATCCATCGCGCCTTCAGCCTTACCGGCACCTACCATGGTATGGATTTCATCTATAAACAAGATAGTTTGGCCTTCGTCCAGAGATAACTCCTTCAGTACAGCTTTTAAGCGCTCCTCAAAATCACCGCGGTATTTAGTACCCGCTAGCAATGCTGCCATATCTAGCGATAACACCTTCTTCCCTTTGAGGGACTCAGGCACTTCACCATTCACAATTCGTTGTGCCAAACCTTCTACAATAGCGGTTTTACCCACTCCAGGCTCACCTATCAGTACCGGGTTATTTTTGGTACGTCGTTGTAGTACTTGAATCGTACGACGAATTTCATCATCACGCCCTATCACTGGGTCAAGTTTGCCCATTCTTGCGCGCTCAGTTAAATCCAGCGTATATTTTTTGAGTGCTTCACGTTGGCCTTCCGCCTCTTGACTATCCACACCGCCATCGCCACGAACCGCATGGATGCTAGCTTCCAGCGCGGCCTTTGTAAGGCCGTTTTGCTTGAGTAATTTGCCTGCTTCGCCTTTGTCATCAGCCAGTGCTAACAAAAACATTTCACTTGCAATGTAGGCGTCACCACGTTTTTGTGCAAGTTTGTCTGTGACATTCAAAAGATTATTTAAGTCACGTGAAATCGCCACTTCGCCACTGGTGTCAGGCGATTTCGGCAAATTGCCAATCGCAACAGTCAAGCCAGTCTTGAGAGAGTTTAACTGCACACCTGCGCGTGCAAGCAAAGAGGCCGTGCCGCCATCCTCTTGATTTAACAAAGCTTGCAGCAAGTGCTGTGGCTCAATTGCAGTATTATCCGCACCCAGCGCAATACTTTGCGCGTCATTGATTGCCTGTTGAAATTTGGTCGTAAGTTTATCGAAGCGCATATTTCCTCCTTAATTATCTACTATTACCAAGGTGGGGAAGATTTTGCAAAATTCAATATCAAGATTAGCGGTATTTATTTTATTAATATTGTCGGGTTTTTTGCATTTAAGTTTTGCTGATTTTGGCCGATAAGAATTTATTATTTAATTTAATTAATATTCCAAGGGCGACAAGTTTTAACACCCTTATTATGTAAATATCACCGCTTTATTAAAGACACCATAACAAGTGAAAAACGCAAAAAACATAGATCAAGCTCAATTCGTTTCAGGTCGTGACAACTACCAGAACAAATTAATTTCACATGAGCCTACGCTTGCCTGGAATATGCTGGGTTCATTACAAGGCGTTGCAATTATCGCAGTAGACGCGAAATATAACGTTAATTATGCCAACTCTTACGCCAGCGAAATTTTCAATCTGGATTTGAATCAGGTTGCTTCAGGAACTACACAACTACCCAAAGCGGTACACAAACGCATCATTACTAACTTGAAAAGACCTAACACGGATTTCATACTGCAATATGCGTTAAAAAGTGAGCTTCGCACACTAAAAGTTTTTACATCTAAATACATGGGACTAGAAAACCAAAAATCTGGCTACGTGCTTCATATGCATGATATTACAGACAGAGTATGTACTGAATTACAACTCCGTAAAGCCGAAGAACTATTACGTAACCTAATTGATGCCAGCCCTGATTTAATCTGCTTCAAAGATGCAAAAAACCGTTGGTTAGAAGCCAATAGCAGCAGCTTGGAGTTGTTTCAAATCAACCCTAAAAATTATAAAAATAAAACTGACAGTGAACTGGCCAGTATTACAGACCCGATTTTCAAAGAAACCTTTCGACATTCTAAAGCTACTGATGAGCGTGCCTGGCACTCAGGCAAAGTTTTTCATAGCGAAGAAATTATCGCACTGCCACATGGTGGGGAAAAGATATTAGATATTATTAAAGTGCCTCTTTTTAATGATGATGGCAGTCGTCACGGGTTGGTGACACTTGGCCGTGATATTACTGAGCGCAAAATGACTGAAAATCATTTGCGCGATCGTAGTGCCGTACTTGATGCGCTGATTTCATGTGATTGGTTGTTACACTCTGCTGAGTCTTGGCATACCGTTGCATTAGCCGTACTGCAACAATTATGCCTTGCTTTACGTTTTACGCGCGCGACTATTCTAAAAAATGCAACTCTTAAAAGTAGCGGATCTCAAACTGCCAGCAACCCTGCTCGTTCAAAAATATTATACAAATGGTCGATGCCTGGCTTCATTAACCCTTGCAATGATCTTGAGACAATCGATTTTAATGGCCAGAGTTTAAAACGTTGGAATGATGTACTTAAAGAGGGTAACCCTGTGTTCGGTGACATTAATGAACTTCCAAACACTGAGCGCAATATCCTTAAGCAGCATGACACACAATCAATCGTCATCGTTCCGCTTTTTTCTGACAATGATTGGTGGGGAAACATCATCATTGAAAGATGCCATGATTTAATTAAAACCACTCCTCAAGAACTTGGTTCCTTAATGGCTATAGGAAGGTCGCTCAGCGTTGCCATTCAAAGGGAAAGCACTGACAAACGACTGAATCAAGCCAAGATTGCCTTTGATAGTGCCAGCGAAGGCATTATGATCACTGATGAAAAGATTCGCATTGTTGCAATCAATAAGGGCTTTACAGAAATTACCGGCTTTTCTGAAGACGAAGTCCTTGGCTCAACTCCCAAAATATTTCAATCTGAAAAACACGACGAACACTTTTACCAAAACATGTGGAGCACTCTTGAAAAAGAGGGGCGCTGGCGTGGAGAAATATTAAATATACGCAAAAATGGTGAATCATACCCTGAGTGGCTCACAATCACGGCAGTCAAGGATTCGGAAGAGAGAATACTTAATTACATAGGCGTTTTCGCAGATATTACAGAAATCAAACACTCACAAAGTCGTTTAAATGAGTTGGTAAATCATGATCCGCTCACAGGCTTACCTAACCGTCGCCTGCTAAATGAATTGCTAGAACATGTAATCAGGCGAGCAGAACGTGAGCAACACCAGATCGCACTTCTGTTTGTTGATTTAGATCGTTTCAAAGCGGTTAACGATACGCTTGGCCACCAAGTTGGCGACAAACTCCTATACGAAGCATCGAGAAGAATCCATCAATCCATTAGAGATAGCGATGTAGTAGCGCGCTTAGGAGGCGATGAATTTCTGGTCATGATGGATATGATCACTAATCCAGAAGACGCTGCGCTGGTTGGGCAAAAAATTATTCATTCCTTAGAAGTTGAATTCAATATCGACAGCAAGGAAATTTTTATTGGTGCAAGTGTAGGCATTTCAATTTTCCCTAAAGATGCTAATGACGTCGACGGGCTAATTAAAGCAGCGGATATCGCGATGTATCAGGTCAAGAATAAAGGTAAAAACCATCATTGTTTCTATTCAGATGACCTCAGCAAAAACGCTGTAGAGCGTTTTACTATGGAAAGCCAGTTACGCAGGGCCTTGGAACGCAATCAGTTTGAAGTGTATTACCAACCTCAAATATCACTCCTTAATGGAGACATTATTGGTGCAGAAGCGCTTATACGCTGGAATCATCCTGAATTAGGCCTTGTTTCACCTGCTAAATTTATTCCTGTTGCTGAAGAAACAGGATTAATTATACAAATAGGAGAATGGGTACTGCGTCAGGCCGCGTTACAAGCTATGCAATGGATTAAAGAGGGTCGTGCCATGCAATGGGTCTCTGTCAACGTATCTGGCGTGCAGATTATGCGCAGTAACTTCGCTGACACTGTTTACGGAATTATCATAGAAACAGATTGCAACCCGAATATTCTAGAGCTTGAAATTACCGAAAGTACCGTGATGCAGAACACTGAATATGTAATTGATACATTCAGACGCATCAAGCAATTAGGCGTACGGTTGGCCATTGACGATTTCGGAACAGGTTATTCATCACTCTCAAATCTCAAACGATTACCACTGGATAAAATTAAAATAGACCAATCATTTGTATGCGGACTTCCGCATGATCTGGATGATGCCGCAATTACTAATGCCATTTACTTAATGGCTCGCAGCTTGGGGTTTTCTGTGATTGCTGAAGGGGTAGAAACCATAGCTCATGCGGAATTTTTAAAAAATATGGGCTGCGAAGAAGCACAAGGTTACCTATATAGCAAGCCTGTGACAACCACAGAATTCACCAAATTATTGGCTACAAATCGACATAGAGGCAAAGAAAATGCAAACTAATCAACCACATTTTATTGAAATCAGTCAACTACAAGTCGGCTTGTACGTTTACCTTGACTTAGGTTGGATGGATCATCCATTTGCCCTTAGCAACTTCAAACTTAAGGACGAAGCGCAAATTTCAAAAATCAAAAAAATTGGGCTAAAAAAACTACGTTATGACCCAGCACGCAGCGATTGTAATCCATTGCCTGTACAAACCGTTGTGCCTCATGCAACATCTGCTTCAGTCAAAGAAGCAGATGGTATCACTAGCGCAATTGCTAATAATGAAACCACAACAACCATTTCGAAAGCCGAACGCTTAATACAGCTAAATCATGCCATTGATGAAAATGAAAAGAAATTTATCATCGCAAGCGATATTACACGTCAGATAACATGCAACATTCTTGCCGATCCTCAAACATCAATCGAGCAAGCTAACGTAATGGTTAGTGATATGGTGGATTCCGCGTTTACGGAAGGTGACATTGTCATCCATGCAGTAAATGGCAACCGCTCAAGCGATATAAATTATCAGCACCCTCTCAATGTCACTGTGATCACGCTCATAATGGCCAAGTCTGTCGGAATGTCTAAAGAAGAAGTTCGGCTACTTGGCATGGCGGCTATTTTTCATGACATCGGTAAAGCTGAGATCGCCAACTATATATTGACAAAAAAAGAACCGCTAACACAATCAGAACTTTCAAACCTTGAACAACATAGTGCAATTGGCGCTCGCATGGCCCAAGAGGTAGGACTGCCAGTACGTATTGGCAAAATAATTTTACAACATCATGAGCATGCAGATGGTTCGGGCTATCCAAACCATCTGAAAGCAGAACAAATAGATCCACTGGCAAGATTGGTTGCTCTGGCAAACGGATATGACAATCTATGTAATCCCAATGACCCAATGCTTGCAAAAACGCCATATGAAGCCTTGGCGCATATGTATGCTCATCAACGCACAATATTTGATGAGTCGTTTCTCAAGCACTTGATTAAATCGCTTGGCATTTACCCCCCCGGCAGCATCGTTCAGCTATCAACAGGGGAACATGCGATTGTCATTTCCGCTAATCCAAATAAACCCTTACGTCCATATGTAATGGTGCATGATCCGCTGGCTGACCGACAAAACCCGAAAATACTCGATTTGCGTAAAGTGCCTAATATCAATATCAATAGCTGCATGCGAGCTAATCAGCTGCCTCCGGAGGCGTTCAATTACTTAAATCCACGCAGCAAAATCAGCTATTTTATTGATGCAAACCCATTAAATGGTGAAGATGAGTTAAATTAAGACGCGCTATTTTAATGCTATAACAATCAAACCTTCTTGCTGTACATTCCACACCAGATAAGGCTGCTGTTTATCTTTAATTAAGATGGGGTGATCGGTTTCCTGACTGGAACTTGCAAGCGTTTTAGCTTCATTCCATGATCTGCCGCCATCGTCAGAAAACATGCCCATAATGCTGCTTTTACCGTCTTTAATTTCGCGCCAAACCAGCCAAACTATTTCTATGCCACCTTCATTGCTTATGCTTAAAATTGCTGGATGACTTGCTTGTTTGGTATTGTCACCGATTTTTTTAGAGGGTGATGATGCCCACGCCACGCCATCCATACGACTGTAATACAAGCCTGCCTTGGCATCGTTGCCATCAAAATACACCATATGATAACCCCACCAGTCTTTACCCTCACCGCCATTAGCCAAGGCCACGCCTTGATGCGAACAATCGTCCATTTTCCAATGACTAAAAGTCGCGCGGTGCAATTTATCCACCTCATTTTTTTGTGCTATTTCTGCAATCAAGTAATCGTGATCACCCCCTTCAAACACTGAATTCCACATAGCCACTGCAGTGCAATCCGGTTTATTTGCCATCACTATACTGCCGCATTCAAAACCACTATTTGCAAGCTTTTGTTCGGGCGAAAAACTTTTGCCCTTATTAGTAGATACCGCATAATAAATGGCTGTGCCCGCATATTTTTTGCCAGCCGCTTTAACAGCAATTAAATCGCGTGCATCTACCCAGGAAACCGTAATATTACCGTTTGGAGCAAGATTTAACGCATCTAAGCGATGTGTGATTTCGGCACGATCTTGATGTGCGATAAAGGGCTTCTCAAAAGTTTTACCCGTATCAATTGAGCGGGCAAACCAGACGTAGCTTGAAAATGGCGCCTTTAACATTTCTGTCCAAGTAAGGTATATATAGCCTTCTGGCGAGATAGCAATTTTTGGTCGCGCCTCGCCATTGATATCGATCTTTTGTGGAATTTGATTTACTTTTACTGGCATAGAGAATGTTTTACCTAAATCTTTACTCACATCCACCATCACAAAGCCTTCCTTGATACTGGCACGCCATAAGTTACCTGTATTATCAAATGCCACACCGATCTCCAAGGCGCTCTTTTGTTGTACTGCGTTCACTTCATGCGCGCAGGTATTAAAAGCAAACATCAAACTCAATATTGCAAAAAAATAGCGCATTTTTAACCTTTAATAGTCATATTTTCAAACCCGAAAATTTGAGTATGTTGCTGGTAGATATTAGGATTTACACAATGATTTTACTGGTCTGCGACAATTTGTCACATTCCATTATTTATGTTCTGCACTTAAAATTGATTCTTTCAATATCTTTCGGATTCAACATGCGCCTTCCAATAATCAAAATTCTCAAAGTTCACTCCATCTTCCTAGTTGGCTTGGTGTCTATAATGCCACAACTTGCCCATGCTTGTGCTAGCTGCGGCTGTACGCTCAGCTCTGATTGGGAGAATATAGGATTAAGTAGTTCCTCAGGATTTAAACTTGATATTCGTTATGATTACCTTAACCAAAACCAATTGCGTGCGGGCACTGGCAGCATTTCCAGCTCTGCCGCAAGCCAGATTACAAACAATGGTGATCCGCAAGAGGTAGAAAAATATACCCGAAACAATTATATGACTTTGGGCGTAGATTACAGCCCCAACCCGAATTGGGGTATTAATGTGCAATTACCCTATATCGACCGTAGTCATAGCACTTTAGGTACCGCCTCTGACGGCATCACACCTGGACCCGATGGTGGTCAATACGATTCCAGCACTTCCAATATTGGCGATATTAAAGTGATTAGCCGCTATCAGGGTTTTACAGCACAGCATAACTTTGGCGTTTTGTTCGGCCTAAAATTACCTACGGGCAGTCATACTGAAACAGGAAAATCAACTGACCCAGCAAACCCTGGTCCTGCAGCTATTGATCGCGGATTACAGCCCGGCACAGGTACAACTGATGCTATTGTTGGTGCTTACTATCTAGATGCGATCAACAAGAACTGGGGTTATTTTACGCAAGCCATTGTGCAAACGGCATTAAACTCTAGAGATGATTACAAACCAGGCACAGGCCTAAATCTAAATCTTGGCTTGCGCTATATGGGGTTTGATGACATTACGCCACAACTTCAGATGAATGCTAGGTTTGTAGCGCATGATACAGGTGCCAATGCAGACACTATCAGCACGGGTGGCACACTGGTATATCTCAGCCCTGGCGCTACAGTAAGGATAAATAAACAACTTAAGCTTTACGGGTTTGTGCAGCTGCCGATCTATCAAGATGTGAATGGAGTACAGCTGGCACCCCGCTGGACCACCTCTTTAGGCATGAATTACGCGTTTTAATCTGAGGCTGTTTTGAACCTGTAAGTTACTTTGATGCGGGTGGTGCGAGCAAAGGCAGCACCACCTTTCCTAATAACGGCATATTAACCGAAGGCTCACCTTCCCAACCGTTATATCGTAATATTCCATTTTGATCGATAACAAAGGTCACCGGAACACGCCATATTCGTCCAAAACGATGCATATCAACATCGTATTCCATTGCCGTTGGAAATGTAAAAGATTTCATCACCGTTTTAACCGTTTCCATATCACTTTTATCGTCAAGGCTGATAGCAACAACATCAACACCTTGAGCATGATATTTCTGATAAAACTTTTCAATCTCTGGCATTTCCTCGCGACACGGTTCACACCAAGTAGCCCAAAAGTTAATAATTAATATCCGCCCCTTTGCCGTAGCTAGTGTGACAGGTGTTCCGGCAACCGTTTTAATTTCAAAGCTAGGTGCAATTTTGCCCACCACTAAATCAGCGGCTTCTGTATTAATACAGAATAAAACCATTAAAAAAGCAACTACAATATGTGTGAATATTTTCATTAGATCAGAGCTTCAAAGGTAATTTTTTCAAGCCCTCATTATAGTTATAAAAACTCCCTGTCGGAATGCGACAATTTGTCGCAGGTGGATTTAAGACATTATTTCCATTAAGGTTTTATAATGGTTGATTAAAACATACCCCCAACGGGCAAATAAACAAACAGGCTTATGCATCCACAGCAACTCTCTTTATCTAGCGCGACACGCCTTAACATGCACCGCTTAATAATGCTGCGCGGCGTAGTGATGGTTTGCTTGAGTTTGGTTATTTTAGGGCTACAGCAAGCCTCGATCCCATTGCCTTTTGCACCATTACTACTTGCCATTGCAGGACTAGGCTTGCTTAACACCATTGCCTGGTGGCGCTTAAAGCATACGCAACAAACCTCTCAGCGCGAATTGCTAGTGCAATTACTGGGTGACATCGCCGCTTTTTCAGTGCTTTTTTATTTTAGCGGCGGCTACAGCAACCCGTTTATTTGGATGTATCTGCTGCCGATTACCGTGGCTGCGGTTGCCTTAAGGGCTGCTTACACATGGCTTATTGCGAGCTTGAGCATTGCCTGCTATACCTTACTAATGTTTTATCACATTCCACTATCACACTTGCACTTACATGACCACAATGGAATGCAAGGAAATGCGCAGTTAGACATTCATCTGGTCGGCATGTGGCTAGGTTTTGTGGTAAGTGCGGTTATAGTGGCCATCTTCATCGTGCGCATTGGGCAAAATTTGCGTGATTACGATAAAAAAATAGCCGAAGTGCGCGAAAAAGCGCTTGAGAGTGAGCGCATGCTGGCGCTGGGAACGCTCGCCACCAGCGCTGCGCACGAACTGGGTACGCCGCTCGCCACCATGGCGATAGTTACTAAAGAGCTATCCCAGGACTATGCCAATCAACCCGAACTTCTGCAGCAACTCGCAATATTGCAGAAGCAAGTTTCTCGTTGCAAAGAGATTTTATCCAGCATCACCCGTAATGCTGGTCAAACCCGTGCCGATGCTGGCCAAGGATTATTTTTGCGAGAATTCTTAGAGGATGCAATACAGCGCTGGCGTGATACACGCCCTGCGACCGAATTGATTGTCAGCATACCTTCAACCTTGATCAATCCACTCATTTTGATGGATAGAACGCTCACACAAGCCATACAAAACTTGCTGGATAATGCAGCGGATGAGTCTCCAGAGCGTATGCTTTTTACTGCGGAATGGGATGAAAAACTGTTAAAAATTTACATTCGAGATTTTGGTAAAGGTTTAAATTCTGAAACAAAAAGACAACTGGGTACGCCATTTTTTAGCTCAAAAAATGATAATGGTATGGGGCTGGGCGTATACCTCACACAAACCGCTTTAGCACGGTATGAAGGTGAGTTGAGCCTAAACAATGACCCCGATGGCGGTGTAATAACCACAGTAAAATTACCGTTAGATAAATTGAAAGCTGCTAAATGAGTGATATTGATACCAATGAAAAACCAACTTTACTTTTAGTAGATGATGACGCTGAATTTATAAGCGTGCTTGCCGCCGCCATGAGGAAGCGGGGATATTTAGTGACCACAGCCAATAGCGCAGAAAGTGCTTATGAACTTGCGCAACAAGATGCGCCAGAGTATGCAGTAGTAGATCTAAAAATGGCGGGCAATTCTGGCTTGGTATTAGTGCGTCAATTGTCTAATCTCAACGCAGGCACTCGCATTGTAGTGCTCACCGGTTTTGCTAGCATTACTACAGCCATAGAAGCCATCAAATTAGGCGCAACGCATTACCTTGCCAAGCCTGTGGATACTGATGAAATCGTTGCCGCCTTCGAAAAAAACGCTGGCGATGCAAAGATAGAATTAGCCACCAACCCACTCACGATCGATCGTTTAGAGTGGGAGCATATTCAGCGTGTACTAGCAGAAAATAATGACAATATCTCCGCCACAGCGCGTAGCTTGAATATGCACAGGCGCACCTTGCAACGCAAGCTAAACAAAAACCCAACTAAATAATGAATAGGTAAAAGCATGGCGGCAGGCAGTTTACTCGCACTACTAGACGATATCGCAACCATACTCGACGACGTCTCCTTTATGACTCAAATGGCTGCCAAAAAAACCGCAGGTGTGCTGGGTGATGATTTAGCGCTTAACGCGCAACAAATGGCAGGCGTTTCTGCTGAGCGCGAGCTACCAGTGGTATGGGCCGTAGCCAAAGGCTCATTTATCAACAAACTTATTCTTGTGCCTTCTGCACTGACCATAAGCTATTTTGCACCTTGGGCGATTACCCCATTATTAATGCTGGGCGGCGCATATTTGTGTTTTGAAGGATTTGAAAAAATCGCGCATAAATTGCTGCATAGCAAACATGAAGACACAGCGCATGAAACCGAATTAGAACAAGCCATTGCTGACCCGAAAATGGACTTAGTCCAGATGGAAAAAGACAAAATCAAAGGCGCGATTAGAACTGATTTTATTTTATCGGCTGAGATTATTGTGATTGCGTTGGGCACTGTCGCTACAGCCCCTTTCAGCAAGCAAGCAACTGTAGTTTCAATCATTGCCATAGTCATGACTGTTGGCGTGTACGGTTTTGTTGCAGGCATTGTGAAACTGGATGACCTTGGCTTGTATTTAATGCTTAAAAAAGGAAAAAGTATTTTTAAACAACTACTACGTAAAATCGGCGAAAAACTTATTGGCAGTAACACCCTATTTAATGCGCACTTTAGCGATGGTCGGCACTGCTGCGATGTTTATCGTCGGCGGCAGTATTATTGGACACGGCATTCCACTTTTGCATCACGTTACCGGACTTGTTACTGATAGTTTACGTAATTTATCTGAAATTGATGACACGTTAGCGACAATATCACCGATTTTAATCGATGCCATGGTTGGCTTAATTATAGGTGCAATTTGTGTTGGTTTATTTGAAATCGCCAACAAAATTCGACGCTAGCGATAACCCTCGCGTATGCCCGCATTCATTAGTTTAATCTGTGCCGCGCAATCTAGTATCCATGCGCCCATCAGGGTAATTGATGGAATAATGAAAATATTCGCCTGTCGGCTGTGGCTCGCAGCCCTGCGAATATCAGGAACCTTTGTGGTTTGACTGAGTTTATGTTTTAGGATGTTTAAAGCTATCTAATATCAGCAGACCCACGCCAACACAAATTGCGCTATCCGCCACATTAAAAGCTGGCCAATAATGATTATTGATATGGAAGTTCAAAAAATCCACCACATAGCCCAAAGTAATTCTGTCATATAAATTACCCAGCGCGCCACCCAATACCAAAGCCAAGCCAAAGCAAAAAAGTTTTTGTGTGCTATGCTTTTTAATTAAGTAAGTAATCACTATCGCCGCAGTGATTGATATTGCCGTAAAAAACCACTTTTTCCAACCACCCGCATCATTCAAAAAGCCAAAGGCTGACCCTTCATTGTGATAATGCACCAAATCGAAAAAACTGGTGAAAGTAAAATGCTCCCTGTAAACAAACGCCTGCTGTATCAAATATTTGGTATACAGGTCTAGCGCAATCACAATTGCACTAATGCTGAGATATTGGTACCAATATCTCATCGGTCATGCTGAACTTGATTCAGCATCTCACAGCCAATCATAAGATTCTGACTTTTGTCAAAATGACCATGTTTTTGTTTATTTTTAAGCATACTTTCTCAGCTCGCCTTCTCCAAATAAATTACTTACGCAGCGTCCGCAAATAGTTGGGTGCTCGGTATCAGAACCAACATCTGCACGGTAATGCCAGCAACGTTCGCATTTTTTGTGTGGGCTTGGCGTAACTGTAATCTCTAGACCACCACCTTCACGCAAATGTAAAGTTACGCGTGAAGTAATAAATACAAATCTCAAATCGCCATTTAATCGCAACATAGTTTCATATGTTTTCCCGAAATCGTAAATATCAAGTTCAGCTTGAAGTGATGAGCCGACCAATCCTTGCCCTCGTATCTCCTCAATTTTCTTATTTGCTATATCTCTAATATTTCGAATATCCCGCCAGGCATTAGAAGCCGCTTCATCTATTTTGCTATCTGGTAACTCATACCACACATCTTCAAACACAGTTTTATCTGCATCCAGCTCTAATGATTGCCAAATTTCATTCGCAGTAAAGCTCAATATCGGCGCCATCAAGCGCATCATGCAATTCGTAATATGATGCAATGTGCTTTGCGCAGCTCTGCGTGCGTGCGATGTCTCGCCTGAGGTGTAAAGCCTGTCTTTAAGAATATCTAAATAAAAACCACCTAAATCTTCTGAGCAAAAACTCACGAATTTTTGTACCGCTAAATGAAATTCGTATTTATCATAATCTGTCAAAATTTCAGTTTGCAGTTTTTGCGTTAAATACAGGGCATACCTGTCGATTTCTAGCCATTCTTCAACTGGCAGCAAATCTTTACTTACATCAAAATCTGCAATATTCGCCAGCAAAAATTTCATCGTGTTACGAATGCGGCGATAACTCTCTGCTACGCGTTTTAAAATTTCTTCTGAGATTGTGAGCTCACCAGAATAATCCGTCGAAGCTGTCCACAAACGTAGAATATCCGCACCATAAGTATCCATCACCTTTTGCGGGGCAACCACATTCCCTTTGGACTTGCTCATTTTGTGACCAGAGCCATCCACCACAAAACCGTGTGTGAGCAAAGCGTCGTAAGGCGCGCGCCCATCTATCGCACAACCTGTGAGTAGGGACGACTGAAACCAGCCGCGATGTTGGTCTGAGCCTTCCAGATACAAATCCGCTGGATAGGCAAGCTCAGGGCGGCGCTTAAGCACAGATGCATGCGTTACGCCGGAATCAAACCACACATCTAAAGTATCGGTGACTTTTTTATATTCAACCGCATTTTGCGGTGCATGCTGCGCCAACAAGGCAGCACCATCCAAGCTAAACCAAGCTTCAACGCCTTGCTTTTCAACTAATTGTGCAGCTTTTTCCAGCAATTCTAACGTTTGCGGATGTGGTTCGCCCGTTTCTTTATGCACAAAAAATGGCATCGGCACGCCCCAGTTACGTTGACGCGAAACGCACCAATCAGGGCGGCTTTTAATCATCGCCTCTAGCCGAGCGCGCCCCCAGACTGGGAAGAACTCAGTGGCATCCACGGCTTTATTGGCATACTCACGCAGGCTGATACCCACCGCATCTTGCTTATACATACCAATAAACCACTGATGCGTAGCCAATTGCATTAAAGGTGTTTTATGTCGCCAGCAATGCGGAAAGCTATGATTCAATCGTGCGCTGGCGAGTAAAGTGCCATTTTCCTGCATTTTGGCGAGAATCACTTTATTCGCATCTTGTCTTGTCAGACCTCGAATTTCAGTCAACTCAACCAATTCACTATTAAAGAACTTGCCGTCGCCGCCCATTAAAATACGTGGGTTTTCATTGGGGAAATTAGCCTTCATGACAAGCCAGTCATCGTTACCATGAGCCGCGGCAGTATGTACCAAGCCCGTGCCCGCTTCGGTCGTGACATGTTCGCCGCAGATAATAGGAACTTGGCGGTTCTCGAAAGGGTGTTGAAGTTGCAGACCCCTTAAGGCTTCGCCTTGGCAACTATGCACAAAATGAGAGCTATCATTTGAAATATCATATCTCGCTAAACAAGCTTCCCTTAAATCCATCCCCACAACAACATAGCCTTTAGTTGTTTCAACTAATGAGTAGTAAAGCTCAGAATGCACACTAACTGCCTGATTAGCTGGCAATGTCCAAGGTGTTGTTGTCCAAATCACAGCATAGACTTCACCTTGAATGGTTTCGGGCAAACCAAAAGCTTTGCTCAAAGCTGTGTTATCCACCACTTTAAACCCCACATCAATCGCGGGCGAATTTACATCTTCGTACTCCACCTCAGCCTCAGCCAGCGCAGAACCGCAATCCACACACCAATGCACAGGCTTGCTGCCTTGGTATAAATAGCCATTTTTATAGATATCACCCAAAGCGCGCATGATGTCGGCTTCGGTTTTGAAATCCATAGTCAGATAAGGATTACCCCAATCGCCCAACACACCTAAACGAATAAAATCTTTCTTTTGCTTTTCAACTTGCTCTGCGGCATAAGCACGGCATAAGTCGCGGAATTTGGCAGGGTCAATGTTTTTGCCGTGATTTTTTTCAACCACCAGCTCAATCGGCAAGCCGTGGCAATCCCAGCCCGGTACATAGGGCGCATCAAAACCGCTCATGGTCTTGGATTTAACGATGATGTCTTTTAAGATTTTATTGACTGCATGGCCGATGTGAATATCACCGTTGGCATAGGGTGGCCCATCATGCAAAATAAATTTACCTTTTGGCGAGTCTTTACGCGCTTTACGAATGCGCTCGTAAAGTCTTTTATCCGTCCATTGCTTTAACCACGCAGGCTCGCGCTTAGCCAAATCACCGCGCATGGGGAAACTGGTTTCAGGCAGATTTAATTTATATTTATTATGTTCTTTATTAACGTTTTCGGTCATGACTTGCTTCTTAATCTTGCCTCTTAAAATAATTTCTTGCGACTTCTATATCATTAGCAATGTATGCTTTCAAAGCATCCAGACTTTCAAATTTCTTTTCTTCTCGGATTTTATGCATAAACTCTACATGCACATGCTTTCTATATAGATCACCATCAAAATCAAGCACATGCACTTCTAACAATAATTTAGGCACGCCAGAAATGGTTGGCCGCACACCTAAATTCGCTACGCTATTCAAACCATCTAATTTTACCGCATAAACCCCTGTTAAGGCAGGCCGCTCGTGCCGTATATGAATGTTTGCAGTGGGGAACCCAAGCTCTCGCCCACGTTTTGCACCATGCACAACTTTGCCGCTGATGCTGTAATTACGGCCAAGCAGTTGCTTGGCTAAGTTCATGTCTCCATTTGCAAGCGCATGACGCACGCGCGTACTCGACACACGCTCACCACTTAAATTAACCTGCGGCATGCTAATTAAATCAAAACCATTTACCTTAAAATCTGAAATAGTTCCTGCACGCTTGGCACCAAATCTAAAGTCTTCACCAACCAATATCGAGTTTACATTTAATTTTTCTCGCAAAATATTTTGCATAAAATCTTGTGCGCTGATTGTTGCAAAGTGTCGATTAAAAGCGCAAACAAATACTTCCTCTACACCAAGCGTTTCAAATCGCTCTAGCTTTTCACGCAAGTTGCTTAAACGATCTGGCGCGTTTATAGGTGTAAAAAACTCGCGTGGATGCGGCTCAAACGTCATGACCGCAGGCGTTAATTTTTTAGTTTTTGCCACTTCTATCAAACGTTTTAATAAGACTTGGTGACCCAAGTGCATGCCGTCAAAATTACCAATCGCCAGAGCTAATGGCGAGCAAGGGGTTGACGGTAAATGGCGAAAAACTTGCATTTAAAATATCAAATCACCGTGCGGTGTATAAAGTCTTTAATACGGATACCCATCAGCCACAATGCAATAAAGTAAGTCGCCGAACCCAATACCAATAAGCCTGTTAAATGTATCAACTTAGGCATCATTTTATATGCAAGCCAAGTTGCATCACTACCCGCCGCATAGTGCAGTGCCAGCCCCATCGCGATAACCGCTGCTACCAGTTTGGCTATAAATAAAACCCAACCCGCCTGCGGTTTGTACACATCCGCTTGCCGCAAATAATAATACAACAGGCCAGCGTTCATGCATGCGCCGAGGCCGATTGAAAGAGCTAAGCCAGCATGCTTTAAATTAAGTCCGAATACAAAAAGCAGATTCATTAACTGGGTAGCAGTCAACGTAAATATAGCGATTTTTACTGGCGTTTTGATGTTTTGGCGTGAATAAAATGCAGGCGCCAGCACTTTCACTAAAATCAACCCTAACAACCCCAAGCTATAAGCCATTAGCGCTTGGCGCGTCATTTCGACATCGAGAGTGCTAAACTTGCCATAATGGAATAAGCCTGTTACCAAAGGCACTGATAGCACCGCCAATGCGACTGAGGCTGGAAGCGCCAGAATCAAAGTGAGACGTAAACCCCAGTCCAATAATTTCGAATATTCTCCATCCGCTTTATCAGCAAAGCTTTTTGAGAGGCTTGGTAGCAAAATCGTACCAAGGGCCACACCCATCACTCCCGTGGGAAACTCCATCAATCTATCGGCATAATAAAGCCATGAAACACTACCTGTGGCCAAATATGAAGCAAAAATGGTGTTAATCAGCAAAGAAATCTGCGCGATAGAAACTCCGAACACCGCTGGGCCCATCAACTTTAAAATACGCCAAACGCCTTCATCCTGCAGATTCAAGCTATAGCGCGGAATCAAGCCTATTTTAAGCAAATAGGGAATTTGATAAAGTAGCTGAAGAACACCGCCCACAAACACCGCCCACGCCAATACTTTTATTGAGTGATCGAAATAAGGAGCCGCCAGCAAAGCCGCCGCAATAAACGATACATTTAACCAAACAGGTGTAAACGCCGGCACAGAGAAATTGCCGTAAGTATTGAGCACTCCGCCCGCCAGAGATACCAGTGAAATGAAAAATATATAAGGAAAGGTAATGCGCAACAACTCCACGGTTAAATCAAACTTCTCTTTATCGGCCGCAAAACCAGGCGCGCTGATTTGCACGACCCACGGAGCAGCCAGCATACCTACAATAGTGATTAACACCAAGAACAAACCAAGCAAAGTCGCCACATGATTAATCAATGCATGTGTTTCACCGTGCGTGCGCTGATTTTTGTATTCTGCCAAAATTGGCACGAAAGCTTGTGAAAATGCGCCTTCCGCAGAGATTCTACGCAATAAATTAGGGATTTTGAATGCTACAAAAAACGCATCGGTCATCATGCCAGCACCAAAAATGCGCGCAATAAGCGTATCGCGCACAAACCCTAAAATGCGCGAGATAAACGTCATGCTGCCGACTTTGGCTAAGGCGTTGAGTAAATTCATTAATTATTTGAATACGTTACTTGAACAACTATGATTTTAGCATGCCGCAAGCGCTATTTTCAGCCAAGCTATTTTTACTTTAAAGCGTGTGAATTTACTTGCAATAACATACAAAAAACACTAATATACGCGGCTTCGTATTAATACCGATAAGCATTAGGATAAACAACACATGGCAAACACCGCACAAGCACGCAAACGCGCGCGCCAATCCGTTAAAGTTAACGCACACAATGCTTCATTGCGCTCGACTTTACGCACTGCAATTAAAAAAGTGGTTAAAGCAATTGAGGCTGGTGATAAAGCTGCTGCAATGGCCACTTATCAAGAAAACGTGAGCGTGATTGATCGTATTGCTGATAAAAAAATCATCCATAAAAATAAAGCAGCACGTCACAAAAGCCGCTTGACAGCAGCCATTAAAGCCCTAAAAGGCGATGCGCCTGCGATGCTGGCTAAAAAATCCGCACCAAAAGCGAAGGCAGCGCCAAAAGCCAAGGCAGCACCGGCAAAAACTGCTGCACCGAAAGCTAAGCCTGCAACGCCTGCAAAAGCCGCAGCGCCAAAAGCAAAAGCTGCTGCAAAACCTAAAGCAACAAAGTAATTTGAATTCAATAAAAAAGCCTCGCAAATGCGAGGCTTTTTTATTGCCTGAATCTATAGTTAAATTTCACCAATATGTAGCTCACTGCGTGCGATTAAAGCCGCATTATGTACTGCTTTTGCATCTTGCCCAATCACCGTAAAGTGTCCCATTTTCCTACCCTTGCGTGGTTCATGTTTTCCATACAAATGCATCTTTAAATTGGCATGGCTGAGCGCCTTATTCCATAATGGTTCCAGGGCGTCTGATTTTTCTCCAGGATTTTTTGGCCTTGAAAACCAACTATCCCCTAAAATATTCACCATGACCGCATTGCTGTGCAAACTTGCGTCACCCAGCGGCAAACCTGTCATTACGCGCACTTGCTGCTCAAATTGATTGGTCACACAAGCATCAATCGTGTAATGGCCAGAATTATGCGGCCGTGGTGCGATTTCATTCACCAATAATTGATTATTTACCACGAAAAATTCCACACCCAACACACCTACGTAATCTAACTTTATTGCCAGCTTTTTTGCCAACTCGCGTGCGTTGGCCTTAATCACTTCGCTACAGCGCGCGGGTACGATGCTGATATCTAAGATGCCATTCAAATGGCTATTTTCTGCGGTCTGAAAGGCAGTAATATTGCCTTCAGCATCACGCGCTAAAACTACAGAAACTTCTAAATCCAGCGGTATCATTTGTTCTAAGACACAAATTTCTTGTTTAAACTCGGCAAAAGCTTTTTGAGCTTCAGCCTGATTTTTTACCCTTGCCTGACCTTTGCCATCGTATCCAAAACGTGCCACTTTTAAGATAGCCGGGTATAGCGAGCTTGCATCATCTGGCAAATCACTTGCGCTATTGATCACCACAAAAGGTGCAACTGGTAAACCAGCATCTTTTATAAAGTTTTTTTCTAAGACGCGATGTTGAGCAATCGCTACACAAGCCGCATTCGGCCGTACGATAACACTTTCAGCCAGTTTCTCTAACGATTTTGCAGGTATATTTTCAAACTCTGTTGTTACAGCTTGGCAAAATTTCGCCATGTGTTTCAACGCGGCTTCATCATCATAATTTGCACAGATATGCACATCTGCAATTTTGCCTGCGGGACTGTTAGTATCGGGATCTAACACCGTCACTTGGTAACCCATTTCATGCGCAGCGATTACAAAAAAACGGCCTAACTGGCCGCCGCCGAGCATGCCCAACATTGCGGGCGCCGTGATTATATGTTTTAAGATCAATTGCTTTGCAGGCATGCTTATCTTTCTTTAGGGTTTCTCGCTCAAAATCATTTTGCTCACTTTGTCGGTTTGTTTGACACGAAATTCCAGCAATTTCTTAGCCAACTCTGAATCGTGATTGGCCAATATACTCACTGCGAATAGACCCGCATTAGCTGCACCCGCCTCGCCAATCGCAAACGTCGCCACAGGAATTCCTTTGGGCATTTGCACAATGGAAAGTAATGAATCGTGCCCATCTAGATGCTTTGTCGTTACAGGCACACCCAGCACTGGTAACGTTGTTTTTGCAGCTACCATGCCAGGTAAATGTGCAGCACCACCCGCGCCGGCAATAATCACTTGATATCCTTGCTTGGCCGCTTTTTCCGCAAACTCAAACATTAAATCGGGCGTACGATGTGCTGAAACGACTTCTGCCGTGTACTTCACACCGAAATCCGCCAGCATTTGAGCAGCGTTTTTCATCACCGGCCAATCGCTATCCGAGCCCATAATAATAGCAACTAAAGGTTTGTTCATTGGCTTGCTTTCTAAATTACTATCAAGTTATCTCTATGAATGAGTTCTGACTCTTCCACATAACCCAAAATTTTCTCAATCTCGCTACTGGCCTTACGCATAATCCGTGCGGCTTCTAGCGAATTATAATTCACTATACCACGTGCAACTTCGACATTTTTTTCGTTCACACAGGCCACCACATCGCCGCGCTCAAAACTACCCTGCACGGAAATCACACCTATTGGTAACAAACTTTTACCTTCAGTTTTAAGCACTTTTACAGCGCCCTCATCTAACACGAGTTTGCCACCCATGCGTAAATGGTCCGCAAGCCATTGTTTTTTAGCAAGCGTTTTAATTTGTGTGGCTTTTAAGTGCGTACCAATCGCCTCACCATCTGCAAGCCTGATTAGCACATCTTTTTCGCGTCCGGAGGCAATCACAGTATGCGCGCCGCTACTTGCCGCGCGCTTGGCGGCGAGTATCTTGGTAAGCATACCACCTGTGCCAACATTGCTTCCTGCACCACCGGCCATTTGCTCTAAAACCAAATTACCTGCAGTCTCAAAATTGATAAATTTCGCTAGTTTATCTTTACGTGGATCAGCCGAATACAAACCTTGCTGATCAGTCAAAATTACCAGTGCATCCGCCTCAACTAAATTAGCTACTAGCGCCGCCAAAGTATCGTTGTCACCAAAGCGGATTTCTTCAGTGACCACCGTATCATTCTCGTTAATGATTGGAATCACGTTTAAATCGAGCAGAGTTTTAATCGTGCTACGAGCGTTTAAATAACGTTTTCTGTCGCTCAAATCTTCGTGGGTAAGTAGTATCTGTGCGGTATGCAGGCCATATGCAGCAAAGCAACTTTCATACATTTGCACTAAACCCATTTGACCCACTGCCGCTGCAGCTTGTAGCTCATTTACCTCTACTGGACGTTTTTTCCAACCAAGGCGTTGCATGCCTTCTGCCACAGCGCCGCTGGAAACCAACGCAATATGTTTGCCTTGTTTTACCAATTGACTTATTTGCGCCGCCCAAGCAGCTATCGCGACGCGGTCTAGCCCTTCACCGTTGTTTGTCACAAGGCTTGAACCAACTTTAACAATCAACGTTTTGCTATTGAGTAATAATGACTTGCTCATGTTTATTTTCTGGCTTTTCAAGCGCGGCTGCTTTTACTTCTTCCAAATATTCCATAATAGCGTAAGTGAGCTCTTTACAGCCCACACCGTTAATGGCAGAAATAGCGAATACACGGCCTTTCCAACCATAATCATTTACAAACTTTTTAACAACATCTTCTGAATTTTGCACCATATCGATTTTATTCAACACCAACCAGCGCGGTTTATTGTAAAGCTCTTCATCATATTTTTTAAGCTCGTTCACAATGGCTTTAGCCTCAGCCACAGGGTCAGTCGCTTCATCAAAAGGGGCAATATCCACCAAATGCAATAATAAAGAAGTGCGCGCTAAATGGCGCAAAAACTGGTGTCCAAGACCTGCGCCTTCCGCGGCTCCTTCAATCAAGCCTGGCACATCAGCAATGACAAAGCTGCGATTAGCATCTACCCGCACCACGCCTAAATTAGGATGCAGGGTAGTAAAAGGGTAATCAGCCACCTTTGGTTTCGCCGCTGAAACTGAACGAATAAATGTCGATTTTCCCGCATTTGGCATGCCCAGCAAACCTACGTCTGCCAGTACCTTAAGTTCCATATAAAGTTCAAATTCTTCGCCTGGCTCGCCTTTAGTGCATTGGCGCGGCGCGCGGTTGATGCTAGATTTAAAATGCACATTACCCAAGCCGTTGTTGCCGCCTTTTGCTAGCAACACTTTTTGACCATGCTCTGCCAAGTCAACAATTATGCGCTCGGTAGCTTTATCCGAAATTACCGTTCCAACAGGCACACGCAAAACAGTATCTTCACCTTTTGCGCCATAACATTCAGCGCCACGACCATTTTCACCACGCTGTGCGCGAAATGTGCGTGTGTAGCGATAATCCACCAGCGTATTGATGTTACGATCCGCAACTGCGTAGATTGAGCCGCCTTTGCCGCCGTCACCGCCATTGGGGCCACCCATCGGCTCATACTTCTCGCGGCGGAACGTAGCAACGCCATTCCCGCCATCACCGGCATATACCTTAATCGTTGCTTCATCAATAAATTTCATGTGTAGAGTGTACCAAATAAAAAAGCCTCATCAAACGATGAGGCTTTGTTAATTTAACTATTTTTATACTGCAACAATACTTACAGTGTGGCGTTTTAATGAACCTTTAATCGCAAAAGTCACTTTACCATCTATTTTTGCAAACAATGTATGGTCTTTGCCCATACCTACGTTTTCACCTGCGTGCATTTTTGTACCACGTTGACGCACGATAATGCTGCCTGCAGAAACCACTGTTTCGCCAAAAGCTTTAACACCTAAGCGTTGTGAGTGTGAATCGCGACCGTTACGTGAACTACCGCCTGCTTTTTTGTGTGCCATGATTAATCCTTAAGTCTTATCTATATTCTTTTAAGCTACTTTAGCTTTTTTAGCCGCAGGTGCTTTTGCAGGCTTTGGAGCTGAAGCTGGCTTGGCGGCTCCAGCCGGTTTAGCTGCAACTGCGCCTTTACCATTAACATCATTAATTAAAATCTCTGTAAAACTTTGGCGATGGCCTTGTGTTTTACGATAATGTTTACGACGGCGGAATTTAAAAATCATCACTTTATCAGCACGGCCGTGTGAAAGCACCGTTGCGTTTACCGTAGCGCCGGCTATCAAAGGCGCGCCAATGATTGTGTTCTCGCCATCATTGATCATCAACACTTTGTCGATAACTACTTTGCTGCCAACATCGCCAGCCAGCTTTTCAATTTTTAGTTTCTCACCAGCGGCTACTTTATATTGTTTACCACCTGTTTTAATTACTGCGTACATGTTTTTAGCCTTGCTTCTACACGTTCAAATGAATCGCGCATTATACGTAAATTTATTACTTTAGCAAACTAGTAAATGTTCTTTTAAGTAAATTAATGCCTATTTTAAGCAAACACCTAGCCTTATTGCTAGTCATGCTAAAATAATAGCTAATTTTAAATCCAAAAATCCTTATTCTATAGTGTAGCTCAATTAGCGTGACCACCGACTTAACTCACAATCCAGCCGAAAACCCAATTCACGCCTGTATCGCTGATGAAATGCGATTAGTAGATGGCGTCATTCGTCAATCCCTGCATTCTGACGTCACTTTGGTTAACCAGGTCGCCGAATATATTATTAACAGTGGTGGCAAACGCCTGCGCCCAGCGCTAGTGCTGCTTTCGGCAGGCTTATTTGGCAATATCTCTGCTAATCACCTACAACTAGCATCCATAGTCGAATTTATTCATACCGCCACTTTGTTGCACGATGATGTCGTAGATGATTCTTCTATGCGGCGCGCCCAGCAAACTGCCAATGCCTTGTTTGGCAATGCTGCAAGCATATTAGTTGGCGATTTTGTCTATTCGCGTTCATTCCAGATGATGGTGACCATTGGAAATATGCGCGTGATGGAAGTGCTGGCGCAAGCCACCAATGTGATTGCGGAAGGCGAGGTTTTACAGTTGCTCAACGTGCATAATGCCGACATTTCAGATGAAGCCTACCTGCAAGTCATTCGCTACAAAACTGCCAAGTTGTTCGAAGCTGCCACACGTTTAGGAGCTATTGTTTCCAACGCCTCAGCCGCCGATGAGGGGGCGCTTGCGGTATATGGCATGCACCTAGGCACAGCCTTTCAACTTATTGACGACGTACTGGATTTAAGTGGCAACAGCCAAGAAATTGGGAAAAATCTAGGCGATGACTTGGCAGAAGGCAAACCAACGTTGCCTTTGCTTTACGCTATGCGCAACACTAACACCACGCAAAGCAACATGATACGCAGCGCTATAGAAAACGGTGGTTTAAATAATTTGCAACAAGTCATTGAAACAGTAAAAAACTCTGGTGCTTTAGCACATGTGAAAAAAATGGCTGAAATTGAAACAACTATTAGCTGCGCAGCCATAGCCCATTTCCCCCAAAGCAAGTACAAACAAGCGCTGATTGATTTGGCTGAGTTTGCTGTGAAGCGGAATTTTTAAACTCAAAATTAAATTGCTTCCATGCAATTACAATATTTCCTTTGGGGATTCAATTTTAGAAAGTTTTTGTTATTATTCTGCAATATTAAATTCTAAATTTTAAGGGATTAACATGTCTGAAGAAGAATTTGAGGTACATGGCCCACACGATCATGAATTAGAACATGCGGGGCACGGCGGAGACTCATTCTCAAGCAAGATTGCAGTCACTACCGCAATTCTAGCCACTGTAGGTGCATTTTTCAGTTATCAAGCCGGTTCCACCCAAAATGAAGCTGCCATGTTTAAAAACAATGCAGCCATTAAGAAGACCGAAGCTTCTGATCAATGGAATTTTTTTCAGGCAAAAAGTAGTAAACAAGACTTAGCGGAGTTAGCTTTAATTCAGCCAAATTCAAATCAAGATAAATTCACTGCAGCGATTAAACGTTACGACAGCGAGAAAATAGACATTAAAAAAGCTGCAGAAAAACTTGAAGCAGAATCTAAAGAATGGGACGAAAAATCTGAAGCTCTCATGCATGTGCACCATCGATGGACATTGGCAATGACGTTGATTCAAATTGCAATCTCTCTAGCTGCGATCACCATACTTACACGCAAGAAATCTCTTCTCGCCGGTGTTTACAGCATGGCATTGGGAAGCCTTGTTTTTGCTGTACTAGCGCTTCTTCATATCTAAACACTGCAGACCTTTTAACTCTTATCAAAACACTAGGTGGCACAACGTACGCTGTCGCTTTAGCCAAGATAGCAGATATTCAAAAAAGTTAAGTAATACTAAGTTGAAACCGATAAAAAGCCCTAGTGAAAATTCGCTAGGGCTTTTTTACTTTTATTACTAATGATTAGCTGCAAGCCTTACCACGTGATGCGCGAGCGCCTTTAGCTTTTGCTTCTGCTTCAGTCATGTAGGCGCCAGATTTGGTTGTGCCATAATCTTTTGAACCTAAACAATGATATACATTAGATTTATCGTTCACCCAAACCTTGCCAGCACCGCCGCCAGCAGCAGCAACTTTTGGGGCTTCCGAAGTTTTAGCTTTAGCTGGAGCAGCCATTGGAGCGGCTGCTTTAGCTGGTGCAGCGGCAACTGCAGCAGTAGCAGCAGCAGGTGCAGGTGCAGGTGCAGCACCCCACGTTTTAACACCTTTATGACCTGAACAAGCGCCCTTTTTAGAGGTACCACTGAATGATGTGCCGTCTTTACAGGTTGCAGTCACGCTAGCTGCAGTATCTGCATACGCAGTATTAATTGTGGCGATTCCGATAAAAGATAGTATGCCTACTAGGATTACTGATTGTATTTTCATGATGCTCCTCAAAATGTTATGTGATAAGAAAGTCGAATTAGCGTGTTGCAAAAGATTTAGTTTTTAATCTAATGTGAATTTACTCCTTCTACCCCACGAACGTTCACAGTAACAATCCAATCTTACGTCAATCTTACAAACATCTACTTGACTGTTCAAGCACCTTAGTTAGTTAAGCAAAACGGCGGCCCCATTCAATAACACAATCAATTCAAGGTGATCGGTGCGCCACTCTCTGCATGATAATAACTTAAATGCGCACAATCGCTGGTTCCTGCGGTTAGGCTGCCATCAAATAAGGCCTTTCCTTCAACATCCACCACCGCATATCCATTATGATAGAGCGTGACCTCCGCCAATTTTGGCGTAAGTTTTGCAACGTTAGTCCTGCATTTTTCACGCATGGCAAAGCTAATACAGGTTTCATCTTCATCCTCGCCATAAACTTCCCAATCGTTTTCACCGGTAAGTTGAGCCAGCCAGCCTGGCAAATCAACCTCCACACGGCAAATAATCGGTTCATCCCAAGCCGGATGACTAAAATTATTCAACTCGATTAAGTCAGCCACACTCATTTGTAGTTCATTATGATCAGTCATTTTTGCTCCTTTAACACTTACAACATCATAGACATCTTTAAAATGGTGTTTGTTTACTTTTTTTCAAGCAATTTTTACGCCATACCAAATACTAAAGTTGCACAGTTCTAATAACGATGACATCATTACATTAGTTTACATAACTTTTAGGCTCAATATGTTCGATTTTTTAATGCCACTGTCTGATTTGTTGCGCACGGAACACAATTTTTTTGTGGCGTTCTCTGTCATTTTTGGCCTCATGGTTGGCAGTTTTCTCAATGTAGTAATTCATCGGCTACCAAAGATGATGGAACGCGAGTGGCATGCTAATTGTTTAGAGTTACAAGGCAAAGAAGCGTCAAAACAACCCAAGTACACCATTGTGACACCACGCTCTTCATGCCCCAAATGTGGGCATCAAATCAATGCTTTAGAGAATATCCCAATACTCAGTTACCTGATATTAGGTGGTAAATGCAAAGGTTGCAAAACCAAAATAAGCATGCGCTACCCGCTGGTAGAAGCTTTAACTGGTGGGCTGATTGGACTAATAGCATATAAATATGGTTACACATTTACGACACTTTTTGCCTGGACTTTTGTGTTTGCATTGATCACTCTCACGTTTATCGATTTCGATACACAATTGTTGCCTGACGACATAACCTTGCCTTTGCTTTGGCTTGGATTGCTATTTAACCTGAATAGCGGCTTTACTGATTTAAAGTCCGCCATCATTGGCGCCATGGCCGGTTATTTGATTTTATGGTCGGTATATTGGCTATTTAAGCTTATCACCGGCAAAGAAGGCATGGGTTATGGCGATTTTAAATTATTAGGTGCTATCGGTGCATGGTTTGGCTGGCAGTTGCTGCCAGCGGTGATTTTACTAAGTTCCGTTGTGGGCGCAGTGATTGGCATTGGCTTAATCATGTTCAAAGGAAAGGGACGTAGTACAGCGATTCCATTTGGGCCATTTTTAGCGCTAGGCGGCATAGCGGCACTGTTTTTTGGGCAGAATTTAGCAAGTTTTTATCTTAATTAAATGTATGTAGTTGCACTTACGGGCGGTATTGGCAGCGGTAAATCAGAGGCTGCAAAAATATTTGCTGAAATTGGCGTGCCGGTCGTCGATGTAGATATTATTTCCCATCAACTTACCGCGGCAAACCAACCATTAATAAAAGATATCGAAGCAAATTTTGGCAAACCATTTATTACGCCAGAAGGCGCTTTAAACCGTGTGGCTATGAGAAAGTTAGTATTTGAGGATGCCTCTGCGCGAGCTAAATTAAACGCCATTTTGCATCCTGCAATTTATGAGGAAGCTTTAAAACAATTGCAATTGCACAAAGATGCTCCCTACCAAATTTTGGTGATACCGCTGTTATTTGAAAGTCCGCGATATTCATCTCATATCAACCGCATTTTGGTGATTGATTGTGATGAAAAAACTCAAATTACACGCGTAAAGCAGCGTAGTCAGTTACCTGAATCTGATATTATCAACATCATTAAAGCGCAAACTTCGCGAAAAAAACAACTCACCTTAGCTAATGATGTGATAAATAACAGCGGGAATATAGAAAAATTACGCCAAAATATTCTTCAATTTCATAAAAAATACATTAATACTTGCATACTTAGCAAAACAATTTCATAATTCACATCAATTTATTACTATAAGTTGGCAGACTTTATCCATTTATTATGTCTAGCTACGAATTTCCATTTAACGAGCGCATTCGCACACTTTTGCGTTTAGAAGATTTGTTCGGCAAAATTTTGCTAAACGTTGAGGCCGGACATCAGTATAACCATCACAGCGCACTCATCTTCCTCTTGCAAATGCTGGATATTATCGATCGTGCCGACCTTAAAATGGATTTAGTGCAAGAGCTGGATAGGCAACGGTTAGCCATGCAAAGTTTACGCGGTAACCCAGTGATTGCCGAAAAGATATTAGATGACATCCTTAGAGAAATTGGCGCCTGCTCCACTACATTACGCAGTGATAGTGCAAAGCTTGGCCAACACCTGCGTGAAAACGAATGGCTGATGAGTATCAAACAGCGTACAGGTATTCTAGGCGGCGTATGCCAGTTTGATTTGCCTTCATATCACTACTGGATGAACCTTGACATAGCGCGACGCAAAAGCGATTTTGATGGTTGGCTTGCTCGCTTAATGCCTATGCATAGTGCAATCAAAACCATACTGCATATCTTGCGTGGTAGCGGTGCTGCCATTAAATATCATGTAGATAATGGAGTTTTTCAGCAGTCGCTAGGTGGTTCAAAGCCCGCGCAAATGTTAAAAATTGAAATGAGTGACGACTGCCCATGTTTTCCAGAAGTGAGTGCCAACAAATATGCAATTAACGTGCGTTTCTTTGCCCTGGATTTTGTGCAGAAACCCAAACAATGCGAGCACGAACTTGATTTCTCGATGACCTTATGTAATCTCTAAGCAATGTCTGCAATTAATTCACCAAAACCAAAACTAGTTGCATGTCCTAATTGCAAAAAACAATCCGAATACAGCGCCGACAACCCTTTTCGGCCTTTTTGCAGCGAGCGTTGCAAGCTGATCGATTTGGGTGATTGGGCTAATGAAAACTATAAAATTCCTGACAATAAACCACCTGATACACTAGATGGTGCTGACAACTAAATATTGACTAGCTGAAATTATCTGGTTTAATAATCTCTTCAAAATTATCCTTTTAAAAGTTTATTCATATGCGATTCTTTAACTTTTTAGCTTTAGCCGGTTTACTCGTTGCTTGCAGTGCAAAAGCCAATGTTGAAATCACCAATGCCTGGGTGCGTGCAAATGCACCGGGGCAAAGTGTTGGCGCGGCCTACATGACACTTAAAAGTTCTCAAGATAGTACATTTGTTTCCGCGGAAACACCTGCCGCAGGATCAGTAAAAATACATAGTATGACCATGGATAAAGGGGTGATGAAAATGCGCATGCTAGAAGAGCTGCCACTTAAAGCAGGAAAGGCTGAAAAGCTTGCCCCTGGTGGATTTCACCTGATGTTGCTTGATTTAAAGAAACCGCTAAAGGCCGGTGAAAAAGTAATGCTTAGACTGTACTTTAAAGACAAAACCAATAAAATTACTCACCAAAGCGTAACGCTGCCCGTTAAAGAAGCAAATTAGCAGCGACACCCCGCTGAATAGCAACACCACGGGCGCCATAGCTAAGCGCTATAGGCAAGTCATTAAGTAGCATACCGCCCAGCGCATATATTGGTAACGTTATATTTTCCGATAACTCTGCAAATTTTTGCCAACCTAGCGGTTCAGCTTCCGGGTGGCTAAGGGTCGATTTTACCGGTGACAACACTACAAAATCTAAATCCAGCATTTGCGCATGCGCCAACTCCATTGCGTTATGGCACGATGCAGCTACCATCAATCCGTCCGGTTTCGTTCTTAGTACTAATAAAGCTCGACTTGGTAAGTGAACACCTTGGGCATTCAACTCTCGCGCCAAGCCAATATCTTCACTTATCAACACTTTTGCACCGTAAGGTTTAGCCAGCGTAATTACTTGCGTGGAAAACTCCATAAATTCATCTTTTGAAAGATGTTTTTCACGCACTTGAATAAGCTTCAGACCTCGCGCTAGCTGATTTTTTAACGTCTCAAAAAAAGCCTGTGCACCCATTTCAGCCAAATTACTAATCGCATAAATTGGTGGCAATGCCAAGGCATTCATAATTGGTGCATTAGCAGGCAAAATCGGTGAAACAGTTATATTTTCCACCGTTTGCCAACTCAATTGCTGATTTTCTTGCGCAATAACCTCACCTTGCCAAGTATCTACAAAATAAAAATGTAACCTCACCGTTTTAGCAGGTGCATCGTGTGTGGCAGGATAGTCGAATTGGCGAACTATCCATTGCTGCGTATAAATTGGTATAACCCCCAACTCCTCACGCAGCTCCCGAGCCAGCGCGTGCTCTGGCACTTCATCCTTTTCTATTTTCCCACCTGGAAACTCCCACCAGCCAGCCCATTCTTTGCCTTGCGGTCTACTTGCTAACAAGAATTCTCTCTCACCGGCCTCATTCTTTCGCTGCAAAATTGCCACAGCTACGTGCGTAACGTCACTCATTTAACTTGAGCTTCCCCGCGTAATCTCTTGCAAACTGATAGGCGATACGCCCGCTCCGCATGCCACGTGTATGGGAAAATCCTAGCGCAGCTTGTCTTGCAGCCTCATCCCAAGGTAAGTTAAATGATTTAAGCCAGTTTTCTGCAATTACCAAATATTCATCTTGATCAAAGACATAGAACGAGAGCCATAAACCAAAACGCTCGGCAAGTGCCACCTTCTCATCCATTGTTTCGTTGGGTCGAATTTCGCCATCAGTCTGCCTAAGTGGCAAATTATCAGCCATCATTTCTGGCATAAGATTTTTGCGGTTTGAGGTCGCGTACACCAACACGTTTTCTGAAGCATGCGCAATCGAGCCATCCAACACCACCTTAAGTGACTTACAACCCGCATCATTGGCTTCAAAAGTTAAATCGTCACAAAAAATAATAAATTTTTCGGGTCGGTTGCGTACCAAACTCACAATTTCGGCCAAGTGAATCAAATCGTGCTTTTCTACTTCAATTAAACGTAAGCCTTGCGCTGAAAACCCGTTTAACAACCCTTTTATCAATGAAGATTTGCCTGTGCCACGCGCGCCAGTAAGTAGGACATTGTTTGCCGGTAAACCTTGCAAAAATTGGCGCGTATTTCGCAAGATTTCTGCTTTTTGTGAGTTTACAAAATGTATATTTTCAAGCCTAATCGCATGTGGATGAGCAATGGCTTGCAAGCTGCCCTTGTTTTGTTGCACCACCCAACGCCAAGCGGTAACAGACCAATCTATAGGCACAACATTGGATGGCAGCAATGTTTCCAGCTTATCTATCAAGCTTTCTGCGCGTGCAATTAAATTTTCTAAATTTTTCATTAAGACCTGTAATCAGCATTAATTTTCACGTAATCGTATGAAAAATCGCAGGTCCAAATCGTAATGTTATCTTTGCCACGATTGAGTACTACGCGCACGAGAATGTCGGATTCCTTCATTATCGCCGCGCCTTGCTCTTCAAGATATGAAGCTGCTCTACCACCATTTTCAGCAACCAAAACATTTCCCAGATAAAGCTGCAGATTATCGACATCCAAGTCATCAATCCCTGCATAACCAATCGCAGCAAGGATACGACCAAGATTAGGATCGGATGCAAAAAATGCAGTTTTTATCAGTGGCGAATGGGCAATCGCATAAGCTACTTTGCGGCATTCAGCTTCATTTTTACCACCTTCAACAGTCACAGTCATAAACTTGGTTGCACCTTCGCCATCCCGCACTATGGCTTGCGCCAGCTCAATCGCCACATCAGTTAATGCATCGCGCAAGGTTAAAAAACCATTACTAGTTTCAGCAATTTCTAAATTACCCGCCAGATTAGTCGCCATCAAAATTAGGCTGTCATTGGTCGAAGTGTCACCGTCCACAGTGATGCAGTTAAACGATTTATTCACCGCGTATTGAATAATGTTTTCAAGCGCAGATTGGCTCACAGCCGCATCGGTTCCGATATAGCAGAGCATGGTAGCCATATTAGGGTGAATCATGCCAGAACCCTTACTGATGCCAGTAATCGTCACCGTTTTACCATCCAACTGAATCTGCCGCGATGTGCCTTTGGATACAATATCTGTCGTCATAATCGCTTCGGCCGCGTTCAACCAATTATCTTCTTTCAGGTTATCAATCGCACCCGGCAAACCCGCTATGATTTTATCCACTGGCAACGGCTCTAAAATCACCCCTGTTGAAAATGGCAACACTTGATTTGCTTGAATATTAAGAAGCCTGCCCAATGCCTCACAGCTTTGTTTAGCGCGATTCAAGCCGTCTTCACCCGTACCAGCATTGGCACAACCGGTGTTCACAAGTAATGCCAGAATACCTTTTTTCTGCGCCAAGAAATCTTTACAAAGCACGACTGGTGCAGCGCAGAAACGGTTTTTGGTGAACACTCCTGCTACACGACTGCATTCTGCCAGCGTCATCACCAGAACGTCCTTACGGTCGGGTTTTCGCACATGTGCTTTGGCAAAGCCTAATTTGATGCCTCTGACAGGCAATAGGGAAGAGGCTTCTGGGGCACTCAATTTAACTGGCATTTATCAATTCCTTTATTACTTTTTGTTCCTAAGCACGACGCCATGTCGTACCATGTGGAGTGTCTTCTAAAATAATGCCTGCGTCAGCAAGTTCTTTACGAATACGGTCAGCTTCAGCAAAGTTTTTGGCTTTTTTGGCTTCAGTTCTCATCTCTTTCAATTCATTAATTTTTTCGTCGCTAAACCCTTTAGTTAAAATAGCATCACTACCAGTTAGCTTATATTCACCAGGTTCTGCCGTTAAAACATAATGTTTCCTTTGCAAAAAGGATTGGGGACTGTCCTGTAGCAACCCTAAGATATCGCCTAAATTTTTAAGCAAAGTAGCAGTCTCTACCGACTTGGTTCTATTCACTTCATTAGCCAAATCAAACAAAACAGCCATGGCTTCCGACGTGTTGAAATCATCATCCATTGCTTCTTTGAAACGTAACGCTTGTGGGTGATTCCAGTCAATTGTGTTAGCACTTACTTCGAGGTAACGCAAGGCGGTATATAGCCTTGTCAGAGATGCCTTAGCATCATCCAAATGCACATCTGAATAGTTAAGCGGGCTGCGATAATGGGCACGCAGAATGAAAAAGCGCACCACTTCTGCATCATACTTTTTAAGCACTTCACGAATAGTGAAAAAATTGCCGAGTGATTTAGACATCTTCTCATCATCCACGCGCACGAAGCCATTGTGCATCCAATAGTTTGCCATAGTACAATCGTGAGCCGCTTCACTTTGAGCAATTTCATTCTCATGATGCGGAAACTGCAAATCTTGCCCGCCACCATGAATATCAAAGTGTTCACCCAAGTGTTTCTCACTCATCACCGAGCATTCGATATGCCATCCAGGCCTACCCTTACCCCAAGGCGAGTCCCAGCTCGGTTCGTTAGGTTTGACGGATTTCCACAGCACAAAATCCATCGGGTCATTTTTGAAAGCATCCACTTCCACACGTTCGCCGGCTCGCAGGTCATCCAGAGATTTGCCTGAGAGTTTGCCGTAACCTGCAAAACTATGTACGCTATAAAATACGTCACCATTTTTGGCTAAATAGGCATTGCCTTTTTCGATTAGCGCAGAAATCATCCTAATCATGCCATCAATATGTGCTGTGGCTCGCGGCTCGATGTCTGGACGAATAATGCCTAATTTGGCAGAATCTTCATCCATCGCATCAATAAAGCGCTGCGTGAGTACGCCAATGGCTTCGCCGTTCTCATTGGCACGTTTGATGATTTTGTCGTCAATATCGGTGATATTGCGCACATAGGTCACTTCGTAATTGGAAGCTCGAAACCAGCGCGAAACCATATCAAAAACTACCATGACACGGGCATGGCCTAAGTGACAGAAGTCATATACAGTCATGCCGCACACATACATACGGACTTTGCCTATTTCAATGGGAGTAAATGTTTGCTTTTCACGGGTAAGAGAGTTGTAAATTTTTAACATTTGCGAATTATAAAGCGTTAATACGGAGAAAATTGATAAAAAAATGTAATTTATAGCTTTAATGCCAATTGAGCTATTGGATGTTAGCTATGCAATTGATAGAATGCGACTTTTACTAACTCAATTGAGTATACCATAATGATAATTCGTAACGCTTTGCATAAATCGTCTCTAATATCGTCTCTGGCAAAATTCGTCGCCTCAATCATAGTAGCTTTGTCATTTGTGTCTTTCAGTGCTTTTGCTGATGAGCTAAAAGATATTTCTCAATTGGCAGACAGTGGTCAGCAAGTTGCCGCACTAGAGCGCATTAATACTTATTTGGCAGCCAACCCAAAAGATCCGCAAGCCATGTTTATGAAGGGCATTATTCAAGCCGAAATGGGCAAACATGATGATGCAATTAAATCATTTACCGAATTAACAGAAAAATATCCCAACCTACCAGAGCCTTACAATAACTTAGCGGTTTTATACGCCGATGCCGGCCAATACGATAAAGCTAAAAAAGCATTAGAAACTGCCATTAAAACTCACCCAAGCTACGCTACCGCTCACGAAAATCTGGGTGACATTTATGCGCGCATGGCCTCTGAGGCCTATGACAAAGCGTTGCAACTTGATAGCGGCAACGCACGCGCACAAAGTAAATTGGCCATGATTAAAGAATTATTCAGCACGAGCAATAAAACTACGCTTGCTTCAAAATCTAGCGATGCTAATAAAAATGAATCTAATAATAGTAAAAGTGAACCCGGCAAATCTACTAAAACAGCGACCATGCCTATTCGCCCAGCAGACAAAAAAGTTGAGCCTGCTAAACCAGCAGCTGACATTAAACCCACCGCAGATACTGACACAAATGAGGAACAAAACATTACTGATGCTGTGAATAATTGGGCAAAAGCATGGTCAAGCAAGGACTTGGATAAATATTTTGCCAGTTATGCCGATAGCTTTAAACCGGCTAAAGGTGAAAGTCGCAAAGCGTGGGAACAAACACGTCGTGAACGCATTAGCAAGCCAGTGAGCATTAATGTTGAATTAGCAAATCAAAAAGTGGTTTTAGATGGTGCTGACAACGCAAAAGTTAATTTTAAACAGTCATATAATGCTGGCGGAAAACCAATTCGCACCAATAAGACATTGATATTTAAGAAAGTTAACGGTGCTTGGTTGATTGAACAAGAAATTGCAACGAATTAATTTCGCATAACAGAACTAAAGATTGAAATGCTATTGATTCAAAAGCCTAGGTTTTTAAAAACTATTTTTGTAGTAGCTTGTGTAGTGTTGCCGTGGAATGCCACTGCCGTAAATCATGGCAGTTTGGCAGACCAACTGCTCAGCAATAAATATGGCCGTAATTTGGTCGAAAGCCTGTTAGTAAAAAGTCTGTTGGAAATTACCGAGGGCAAAACCAAACAAGCTTTCGGAACGGTAAATGAGCTCATTCGTGCTGCACCAAATTTTAAACTTGCCTATCTTATTCGCGGTGATTTACTTACTGCACAAGGCCGCGCCCTAGAAACCTTTGGTAATTCTAATACAACCAATCCTGGCAACACATCCAACGGCGAGGAGATCAAAGGCTTAAGGGATGAGGCACGCACGCGCATAGATTATTACCTTTCAGAAAAAAAAACCTCACTGCAACCAAATTTGCTGGTTAAATTGAACGATGAGCAGGAGCATTTAATAGTTGTAGACACTTCCAAATCACGTTTGTTTTTGTACAAGAAAACGGATGGTGCTTTGCAATATGTGACTGATTATTATGTAACAGTTGGCAAAAATGGCGTCGGTAAACAAACCCAAGGCGACAAACGTACACCACTTGGTGTTTATTTCGCGGGACAAAAACTAACGCAACCATTGGCCGATATCTATGGGGACGCAGCCTACCCGCTAAATTACCCAAACGAGTTAGATCAGCATCAAAGCAAAAACGGCTCTGGCATCTGGCTACACGGGACACCAACAGACACTTATAGCCGCCCGCCGCATGCTAGTGATGGCTGCGTAGTGTTAAGCAACCCTGATTTAAAAGCCTTAGCACCAATTTTGCAGACTGGTAAAACACCTGTAATTATCGTGGATAATTTAGAATGGCTTAGTAGCAATAAATCAAACGAAAAACTTGAAACGCAAGAGGCAGAAAAAGAAGCATTACAAAAAGCTATTGAAGATTGGCGTAAAGATTGGGTTTCACAAAACACTGACAATTACCTAAAACATTACTCGAAAAAGTTTTTTTATAGTGATGGTGGTTTTAGCCAGTGGGCAAACTACAAACGCTCTATTCAAGCTACCAAACCTAAAGTATCAATCCAGATTGAAGGTATCAGCATGTTTGGTTATCCAGCCCTAAATCAGGCATCTGGACCTAACCCACCAATTATTGTAGTCAATTTTGAACAAGACTTTAAAAGCCAATCTTTGCAAAATAAAATGCATAAACGCCAATATTGGGTAAATGAAAATAATCAATGGAAAATAATTTATGAAGGTGCTGGGTAATAAAATGAATTTCAAACACTTGCTGTTATGTGGCTTATTGCTGACAGCATCAATAAGCACTTTTGCGGCTCCCAGTGTGGAGATTCAAACTTCTCAAGGTAATTTTATAGTTGAACTTTATCCCGAAAAAGCGCCTAAAACCGTGGCTAATTTTCTACAATATGTAAAAGATGGTTTTTATGAAAACACAATTTTTCACCGTGTAATTAACAACTTTATGATTCAAGGCGGTGGCTTTGAACGTGATTTAACTGAGAAAAATACACGTGCGCCCATTGCAAATGAATCTAACAATGGCCTATTAAACGAGACTGGTACCATTGCAATGGCGCGCACGGCAGATCCTGACTCTGCAACCGCGCAATTTTTTGTAAATTTGGCCGATAACCAATTCTTAAACTACACTAGCCCAGACCCTGAGCAAATCGGTTACTGTGTATTTGGTAAAGTCACTAGTGGCTTTGATGTGGTACAAAAAATTGGCCTTAGCCCAACTACCAGCATTGGCAGAAACGCAAATGTACCAATCAAAGCTATCACCATCAAAAGGGTAAAACTACTTAGCGAAGTTTCTAAAGACGCTCCAAAAGAAGTGAGCAAGTAAGTTTTAACACATTCAGATTTTTTTTTATCATTTTTTAAGGATTTAGCGTGGTTAAACTCTCTACCAATTTTGGCGATATTACACTTGAACTTGACGCTGAAAAAGCACCTATTACTGTAGCTAATTTTTTACAATATGTAGAAAGCAGTTTTTACGATGGTACTATTTTCCATCGCGTGATTGATGGCTTTATGATCCAGGGTGGTGGCTTTGATGCCAATATGAAACAAAAAAATACAATGGATGAAATCAAGAACGAAGCAGATAACGAATTGAGTAACGATAACTACACAATTGCCATGGCGCGTACATCCATTCCAGATTCTGCAAGTAGCCAGTTTTTTATCAACGTTTCTGACAACGCCTTTCTTAACCATACAGCACCTACATCAAGTGGCTGGGGTTATTGCGTATTTGGCAAAGTAGTCGAGGGTAAGGATGTTGTAGATAAAATTAAAGCTGTAAAAACCACCAGCAAGGCCGGACATCGCGATGTGCCTATTGAACCTGTTATCATAGAAAAAGCTAGCGTCATATAATCAGCTAATCCTCAGACCAGATGGATCACTGTTTATTTATTTCAGATTTGCATCTATGCAACTCCCGCCCACACATTACTAAAGCTTTCATTGATTTTTTAGAAACAACTGCTGCTCACGCTGAAGCGCTTTATATCTTAGGTGATTTATTTGAGTATTGGGCGGGTGACGATTCAATTAAAACAGGTACGGTCAAACCTGTTATTGATGTGCTTAAAAAACTAAGCAGACTAGGTGTAAAGGTGTTTTTAATGCACGGCAATCGCGATTTTTTAATTGCTGAAAATTTTTCAAATTCCACAGGAGTTACTATTTTACCGGATCCAAGTTTAGTGACGCTCTATGGTAAGTCTGTATTATTAAGTCATGGCGATGTGCTATGTACTGATGACGTTGCTTATCAGAAATTTAGACTTGAAGTTCGGAGTCCAGCTTGGAAAGCGCAGTTTTTAAACCAACCATTAGCAAATCGTATTGCTTATATTGAGCAATTGCGCGCCAAAAGCGAGCAAGAAAAATCCGCTAAGCCCATGCAAATCATGGATGTTAATAAAATGGCAGTAAACGACTTATTGCGTGAATATAAATATCCGCCTTTATTTATCCATGGGCATACTCACCGTCCTAATAGGCATATACATAAGCTAGATGGGAATGTTTGTGAACGCTGGGTTTTGGGGGATTGGTATGAACAAGGCAGCTACCTTAAGCTAAATGCAAATGGCTGCCATTCCCAAATGCTCTAACCCAAGATATTGCAAATAGCTAATGATAAAAAAAATATTAGTGTGTACTAACTATCGCGCAAACCCTAATAATCCATCATGTGCGGCGCGCGGCAGTAAAGTAATAGCATCTGCTTTAACTCGACAATTACAGAAAAAAAAGATATTAATTGAGCTGGAAGAAATACAATGCTTGGGTTATTGCAACATTGGTCCAAATGTTAGGCTAATACCGAAAGGCGAGTTTTTTCATGAAGTATCAGACAAAAACCTTACAAAAATCATCCAGGCCACAAAAATATTTTTAGAGAGTTAATTGGCTGTATAACCAGGGATGCTAGCTACATCTACTTCATCAATTTGCGCGGCTTCCAGGAACTGTTCTGCATATCGCAAATAGATTCTTTCGCGGATAAATAAATCAAAAATATCCGGATCAATATGATTATCCAAGCGCATTTTGCCTAAAATATTCAATGTTTCTGAAAGTGTTTTAGCTTTTTTATAAGGCCGGTCTTTAGAAGTCAACGCTTCAAAGATATCAGCAATCCCCATCATCCGCGCTGGTATCGACATTTGTTCACGCATTAAGCCTTTAGGGTACCCCTTTCCATCCATGCGTTCATGATGCCCGCCTGCATATTCAGGCACACGCTGCAAATCTTTGGGATAAGTCAATGCATCCAGCATGCTAATGGTCACCACAATATGATTGTTAATCACCATACGTTCTTCCTGCGTCAAGGTGCCTCGTTCTATGGTAAGGTTCTTCACCTCGTTCTCACTTAAAAATTTAGCCGTGTGACCGGACTCATTTAAATATTCATAATTGGCAATATCCATTATCCGCTGCAGATCTTCAGATCGCATGGATTCACTGCCAAAATTCACTTTGCGAATAAAATTCTTATCTTCTTCAAGCAACCTTTTTATGGCGTTGATTTCATGTTCAAGCTGCAGAACATTTAATAGAGGGCCATTTTTAGCAGTAGAAAGGACCTTACGCAATATTGCATTTTCACGCTGAGCCTTGAGCAACTCGAATCGCTCGTCTATCAAATGTATGCGATCAAAAATGGTTTCCAGCTTGGTCGCTTTATCCATCACATATTCTGGCGTCGTTACCTTGCCGCAATCATGTAACCATGCTGCAATTTTAAGCTCGTATACTTCTTTTTCAGTCATCGTAAAATTTTTTAATGGTCCAACATTTGTTTTAATCGCTGCTTCTGCCAACATCATGGTGAGCTCAGGAACACGCTGGCAATGGCCACCAGTATATGGGGATTTTTCATCAATGGCATCTGCAATCAGCTTGATAAAAGACTCAAATAAATTTTTAAGCCCCTCAATTAGATTATGATTGGTAAGCGCAACAGCGGCTTGTGAGGCAAGAGACTCAACCAAACGCTGATGTGATTCTGAAAAAGGAATAATCTCGTTAGAAAGTGGATCTATTGAATTGATTAATTGCAAAACGCCAATTATCTCATTTTCATGGTTTTTCATAGGCACGGTTAAAAATGATTTCGAGCGATAACCTGTCTTTTCATCAAATTTTCGTGTGCCAGAAAAATCAAAACCTTCGGTCAAATAGGCATCAGGGATATTAACCGTCTTGGCATTGATTACGCTATAAGCCGCGACCATATTGTTGTTTGGCTTGCCATCTTCAAGATAAATTGGCAAAGGTGCAAATGGAATTTCTTTGCCTGTAGTGCCCCCCATGGCAACATCAAGACTTAACGTGCGCATAATCTCAAATTTGAGTTTGGCGTCATCAGTTACCGTATAAAGTGTTCCGCCATCGGCATTGGTAAGCTCTTTGGCGCCCAATAAAATTATTTCGAGAAGGCGATTATTGTCACGCTCAGCCGAGAGTGCCACGCCTATAGAGTTCAGTCGATCCAACTGATTTAGCATGTCTACAGTTTGCATTGGATATTACATTGAGCCTTGAACTGAAGGATGTAATTTAAATACATCTAAAAAGCAGGTCATCAATATCATCGCTTAAGTCAAATAGAATTCCATTTTAGTGCCTGCCATATCGATCACATCATGGTCACTTAACGCATATGCCTGCAAACCAACATTTTGTCCATTCACTATGGGTAGCTTTTCTCCCTCCACATGCGTTATAAAATAGCCACTGGGTCTTTTGGTAATAACAGCCACTTGTTCCCCCGGTTTGCCTAGTGTAGTTAATGCCTTGTTTAATGAAAGTTCGCGGCCGGAATTAATACCGTTTAACACCTGCAGATGCCCTATTTTTTGAGCAATTTCAGTATCATTTATTGATGTTTGCTGAGTTGTCGTTGGTGTTGGTGTTGGTGTAACGAGATCGTCATCCTTCTTATTAACATATTGTTCAACTTCGGCTTTCTCATCAGAGGTAGGTAAAGATAGCTTCGAAGGCCGCATCACAACGGTATTTTCAAAACTACCGCGATTAGCCTGCATTTTTTCTTGAACTTCGTTCTCGTACTTAAGCTGGTATTTACCAAACTCGATGATATCATTGTGATATAACACGTGTTTTTTTACAGGTTTATCATTTACCACTGTACCATTGGTACTATTCAAATCTTCTAAAAAAGAATCGTTGCCTATGGTCGTAATGACTGCATGGTCGCCACTCACCGCTAAATTATCAATATGGATATCGTTTGTCGGACGGCGCCCAATGGAGATGCGCTCTTTATCCAAAGCAAACTCCCCAAGTGAATTTCCATCTAATGAAAAATGTAACTTTGCCATAATCACCCTTGTCGTATTTCTTGGTTTATCAATTTTGGATTTACATTTGGAGTTATGTTACTTGAGATTCTTAATGCTTCCAAATATGTTTTGCACCCAGCTTTTTTCAGTTGAAAACTCTTTTCTTATGATTGCTATCACTACTGAAATATTATCGGTACCGCCATTTTCATTTGCTAATTGAATTAATTTACTTGCCGCATGCGTGATATTACCATTAGCGTCAAGCAGTGTTTTAGCTATTTCTGCATCATCAACTAAATCTGAAAGTCCGTCAGAACAAAGCAAGTAAACGTCATCCACCTCAACATCAAGCTCTTGTAGGTCTAGCTCCACTTCAGGATCAATGCCTAAAGCACGAGTAACTAAGTTTTTTTGATTGGATAATTTTGCCTGTGCTTTGGTAAGCAAGCCCGCATTAATCTGTTCCTGTATTACCGAATGATCTTCTGTAAGCTGCACTAACTTATCACTACGCAAGCGATACATGCGAGAATCGCCAATATGTCCCACTATCAATTTATTATCAGTAAAAATGCCAGTCACCAGTGTGGTACCCATGCCGGCACATTGAGGCTGATCCTGCGAAATTTGATAAATCACCGCATTGGTTTTTTCTACAGCATCTATCAGCATTTGCGATGCCGGAAATAAATTTAATTCTACCTTATTCAAGGAAAATTTATTCTGCATGGCCTCAGTAATTTCTGCAGCTATCATCAACACAGCTATTTCACTTGCCACTTCGCCTGCTTTATAACCTCCCATGCCGTCGGCCAACATTAACAAACCTAACGACAAATCACTCGCTACCGCATCTTCATTTTTGTCTCGATGCAAACCAACATCAGTAAGCCGCACCACATCTATAGCACCCGAAACGTTCAAAATTGCAAGCCCGCAAATGTATAAATAGTTATTAACATTATTGTATGCCAAACATGCTTATTGTCGTCTAAACTCCTGTGGCCGGGCAATTGCGGCCACTTTATCTAATACGCCATTAATATATTTATGCCCATCCACGCCGCCATAAAGTTTAGCCAGCTCAACGCCCTCGTTGATAGCAACACGGTACGGAATACTTGTATCAAACATGAGTTCAAACGATGAAATACGCAGAATCGCATGCTCCACAGGGCTCAATTCATCTATTTTTCTATCAATAAATGTTGAAATTTGCTGGTCTAATTCTTTTATTTTTCCAGTAACACCTTCCAGCAAATGTTTAAAATACTCTTCATCTGCTTTGTTATATTCCGGATCGTCCTGAGCATCCAAGATAATTTGCTTTATTTCACCCGCATTTATCATGCCACGGTAGACTGCCTTCAATACCAGCTCACGTGACTTGCGGCGATTTTGACTTAGTTTTGGTTTTTTAGCCGCTTTGATTTCAACTTTTGCGTTACTCATAGAGCACGCACCAAATTGCCCATTTCAATCGCCACTTGCGCTGCCTCAGTGCCTTTAACCAACATACGAACCAGCGCCTGATCATCATCTTCAGTAGTTAAGACTGCATTTGCCACGGGCATTCCAGTATTTAACTGAACTTCTGAAATGCCACGTGCGGATTCGTTTGCAACCACTTCAAAGTGGTAGGTTTCACCACGGATGATCGCCCCTAATGCAATGAGCGCATCATACTTTTCACTCAATGCCATGTGCTGCAAAATAAGTGGTATCTCCAATGCGCCTGGCACAGTGGCAATGCGGATGTGTTCAGTTTTTACGCCTAGTCTCAGCAATTCCGCATGGCAAGCTGCTAACAAACCATCGCCTATATCACTATTAAAGCGCGACTGCACTATTCCGATTTTTTTACCTGCGCCATCCAAGTTAATATTAATTTTATTCAATTGATTCTCTATAAAGTGCTAAAAACCGCTATTTTACCTGAATAGACAGGTGCATTTTGTCAGTTTATCTAAACTCAACTAAATAGCACCCAAGCTTTTTGTATCGTCATCCAAACACCATAGCTAATTGGTATTAACACGGCCGCCCAGGCCAATTTAACTAAAATTGGGTGTTGTTGTGTTTCGCTATTTATAGGGATACTTGCAGATGAGTCTTGGGTGGATTTTTCATGACTAATTTTATGCACTTCATCTAATTCCGCATCCGTCATAAAATATTTGTTGGCCACCGGCTTTACCAGCATATTGGCAATAAATCCTACTACCATTAAGCCTGCCAGTACGACAAAAATTGGGGCATAAACTTGGTCAAACGGAATTCCCTTTTCTATCCTAGTGTCATGCATATAATTCACCACCACAGGGCCTAAAATGCCCGCGGTAGACCATGCAGTAAGCAAACGCCCGTGAATTGCGCCAACAAATTGCGTGCCGAACATATCGGCCAAATAGGCAGGAATAGTTGCAAAACCGCCGCCGTACATCGAGGCTATCACGCAAAAGCATGCTACAAATAATGCGAGCGATTTAAAGCCAGCCACGTACGTGGCGGTGCAGTACATCAATGCACCAAGAATAAAGAAAATATAATAGGTGCGTTTACGGCCTAATTTATCCGATGAGGTTGCCCAGGCAAATCGACCAAAAATATTAAACAAGGAAATAAGTCCAACAAAGCCCGCCCCAACAGCCGCAGCCGCCGCTGTCATGGTTTCATCTTTCTTAATATCGGCAAAACCAATGCCTGGGTGGCCAATTAGCGCACCGCCAAAAGTTTCTTGCAGCATTGGTGCCGCTGCGCCAATAATGCCTATGCCCGCAGAAACATTCATACAAAGCACCAACCAAAGCAGCCAAAATTGTGGCGTTTTATGCGCATTTTTAAGATGCACATTTTTTGATGCAATCATAGTATTTTTTGTTGTATCTGGCGGCGTCCAATTAGCAGGCTTCCAGCCTATGGGTGGTACGCGATAACCTAATGCACCGCACAACATAAATACGAAATAAATTGCCGCTAACGTTAAAAAAGTTTGCCAAACACCCACATTGCCAGGGCTGGCAAAATGCGTCATTAATTTTGTAGCCAATGGCGAACCTATCATCGCGCCACCACCAAAGCCCATAATGGCCATGCCTGTGGCCATGCCGCGATGGTCTGGAAACCATTTAATAAGTGTAGAAACAGGTGAAATGTAACCTAAGCCAAGGCCTATACCCCCTATGACGCCACTACCCAGCCACATTATCCACAATTGGTGTGCGTGCACGCCATAAGCTGAAATAAGCAAGCCGCCACACCATAGCAACATCGAAACCAGGCCCGCTTTACGTGGGCCTTCGCGCTCCAACCAACCACCCCAAAGCGCTGCTGAGCAGCCTAATAATACAAAAAACAAAGTAAACATCCAGCCCAAATCAAATTGAGTCCAGTTGCAATCGGTGGCGAATAAAGCTTTGGCCGTGCCCGATAATTTTTCGGAGAAATTTGTTGCCCCTGCCGCACAAGCCGCCAGCGGCTTACCATTTGCGCCCATCAAGGCGTTACCCAGCGGTTTCCAAAAAACGCTAAAACCATACGCCATGCCAATGGATAAATGCACCGCCAAGGCGGCTGGTGGAACTAACCAGCGATTGAAATTAGCATTTGCGGTGATGTGTTCTTTAGATAAAAAACTTGCCATACTTTCTCCCTAAATTAAGTATTGTTTTTCTAAATTCCAAACATGCTACATAGTGTTATAAAAAGCAAAAAATGGCAATTGTGCTTTAAAGTTTTTCTCAAAAAAAACATTTGAATTTTGTCATGAATATGTCATATTAAAGTCACAAAATGGCGCGTAACTAAACAAATTGGAATAAATCAATGCCAGCGAATATCTTGGTGATAGAAGACGAACCTGCAATTCAGGAGCTACTTGCCTTAAACATTACGCAAGCGGGCCATAATGCCATACGTGCTTTAAGCGTAGAACAGGCGCAAGAACTACTTCACAGCACTTTGCCAGATTTAATTTTGCTTGATTGGATGTTGCCGGGCATGAGCGGTATTGAGTACGCGCGGCGCCTTAAAGCGGACAATCTCACTAAGTCTATCCCTATTATCATGCTCACCGCCCGCGGCGATGAGTACGACAAAGTACGTGGCTTGGAAGTCGGCGCGGATGACTACGTAACCAAGCCATTCAGCCCGCGCGAGTTGAATGCGCGCATCAAGGCGGTACTACGCCGTCGCGCGCCGCAAATGACCGATGACCCGATTGAGATTCAAGGGTTATTGCTAGATCCAACCACGCACCGCGTGACGGGAAACCAAGCCAATATTGATTTAGGGCCAACAGAGTTTAGGCTGCTGCATTACTTTATGAGCAATGCCGAACGAGTGCACACACGCAGCCAGCTACTAGATAAAGTATGGGGTGACCGCGTATTTGTAGAAGACCGCACGGTGGACGTGCATATTCGTCGCTTGCGCAATGCGCTTGCGTCTTCTGGCCACCAAGATTTAATTCAAACCGTGCGTGGATCTGGTTATCGACTATCGGCTAAAAGCAATTAATTTGGCTCAAGCGACGTAAAAGCTGGCTATAATTAGGCTTAATTTTAACTTTAAGTCTAACTAGAAGTTTAATTCGTGTTCGATATCCGTTTAAAAGCAGCTTTATTTGTTTGCGCGCTAAGCGCAATCTGTTTGTTTTTATGGCTTATCAGCGGCGTCACTGTTGCCTTACTTGTTTTCTCAATTGTTCTTTTACTTTATCTCGCCAGCCACATAATTTGGCTACACAAATTATATCTTTGGTTTAAAAATCCTGTTTTAAAGGAAATTCCAGAAGGCTCGGGCTTATGGCAAGACGTATTCACGGCGCTATTACAATATGAACGCAACAATATTTCAAACCAGACCCAATTAAGCTCGGCGCTGGAGCGTTTTAACCTGACAGCCAATGCTATTCCAGATGGCTTGGTGATACTCAGCCCCAGCAACGAGATAGAATGGTGTACCCCGCATGCAGAAAGCCAACTAGGCCTTAATTTAAGCACCGATAAAAATCTGCCAGTTGTTAATTTAATTAGAGACAGCCATTTTATTGCCTATTTGTATAACGAAGAATTTAGCGAACCTTTCAAACTCAAGTCCTGGCGCAACCCAGAGGTGATTTTCGACATTCATCTGATCCCATTTGCCTCCAAACAAAAATTATTGATTTGTCGCGACATGACACAACTTGAAAAAGTAGATGCCATGCGCCGAGATTTTATTGCCAATGTCTCGCACGAGCTGCGCACCCCACTCACTGTGGTAGGTGGCTTTTTAGAAACCCTTAGCGATATGGAAGGCGCCGTGCCGGAGGCACTAAAAACCTACTTCGCTATGATGCAGGAGCAAACCAGCCGCATGCGACGCATTATCGAAGATCTGCTAACATTGTCCACCATAGAAAGCAACACAGAAAACCCGAGTGATGATGAAATAGACATGAGCAATCTGCTAAAAAGCATAAAAAATGATGCCATGGGTTTAAGCCAGAGTCTATACAAAACCAAGCATAAAATTCATTTGGATGCTGACCCCACGCTCAACCTGACCGGTGCACAAGATGAACTGCAAAGCGCATTCAGCAATTTGGTCAGCAACGCCATTCGCTACACGCCTAAAGGGAGTGATGTTTTTATTTCATGGGGCTTGAAAAATGAACAGCCCGTATTTTCTGTGCGAGACACGGGCATCGGCATCGAGCAGCAACATATCGAAAGGCTTACAGAACGTTTTTACCGCGTCGATCGTGGTCGCAGCCGCGAAACAGGCGGCACAGGGTTAGGGCTTTCCATCGTCAAACACATCCTCATTCGCCACCAGGCAAAGTTGGAAATAAACAGTGAAATTGGCGTGGGCAGCACGTTTAGCGTGGTATTTCCAAAATCGCGTATTGTGCATAAGCAAGTGACTATGCAAGCATGAGATTCGTGTTACTCATGCTGGCTTGTAGCCTGACCGTTGCTTGCGCTGCCAATTCACCAATTGAAAGTAAGCCTATCCCAGAACTTGGAGACAGAAGCTCTGCCAACCAATTGGCGAAAGGTGACCTCGACCGCATGGCTGATGTTGAACTGGAAGAAAACACAAATAGTTTACGTAATTTAATGCATAAACTTTACAAGCGCAACCCAAACCAGCTGGCCAAAAGCACCTCTGACAATGCTGATAAGATGGTGGAATGGGTGTTTGAAGGTGAACAGCAGCACCACTGGCAATTTAAAGAAATCGACAATAAACAAGGCACAGACGCCATTTTTTTAGCTTTCAATCCAGACTATCAAAACGACCGCGTACTGGCTTTTATTGTCGGTCTGCAGACCATGCTGGCTAAGGCGCACGGTAATAAAAAAGAGTTTTATTTAACGGACAATATTGATCCGCAAAGCATTTACAACGTAGCGCGCAATATCGAAATTGCAGCGTGGAAACTTTCTACAGCGCGCGATGCGGAAGGCAATTTATATTTACTGACAAATGAAATAAACGATAAAGACCGCAATCTCTCATTTGAAAGAGAATTCGGAAAAATGATAGGCCGCACCGATTTATACGCCATTGCCTTAGCAGAGAAATCTCAACGTCTTATTTCACGCGTGATGCAAAGCCTCGCCACTGCTGTGTTTTTACCGTTTTAATTTAACAAACTATTTTTCATTTTAAAACATATGCTCTGTAATCCACATGGATATTGGATTGAAGGGCATATGTTTTATTTTATTTCAAACAACTTTTAATTAATCAGGTTAAAAGTCAGGGGGGTAGCCCTACAGCAAGTTACTTTCTTTATAACTGCTTAAAAAGAAAAAACTCGCTAGTCGCGCGAGAGCAACTCCTTTCTTCACAAGTTACAAAAGTTATAGGCGAGCAAAGGCCTTGATGAGAGTAAACGCCCTACACGCATCTCACCGAAGATATTGTTAACGGTTTAGATTGAGTTAATTACTTGCGCTTGTTTTTATTTATACTGAGTTTCAATGACACTTTGACTACAATCTTTGTTTTCTTATCCAGCAAATAATTGCATATGCTGGAAAGAAACCTAACAGTGCGGTCAATAGGTCAATGTACGATGTAACATCGGACATATGAACTCCTAAACTTTAAAGTAAGCATATAACATTTGTCTTTTCTCCTTAAAATATCAGGCAAAAAAAACCGCTCAATGAGCGGTTTTGATTATTGCGGGCAAGGCTCTACCTAACTGAATATTATTACAAGCAATTTAATTTGTTACAAAAACTTATCCCAAAGTTACTTCCACCAAATTATCACTAAACGTCGTCGAATGCCCCATATCTCCAAACTCTGCCGAACTGATACAGTTCACCGTGCCGTTATTGAGTTGCCGCCAATAACCAAGCGTCGCGACCACAATCCCAGCATTCACATCATTCGAGATTCTGGTAACACCTTCAAATGCGCCGCGGTCGTTAAACACTCTGACCACATCACCTTCTTTAATGCCCCGCGCTTTGGCATCTAATTGGTTAATCATTACAAATTGCTCGCCCTGCCCTTTGATTTTCTCTACCACATTGGCATAGCATGAGTTTAAAAAGCCATGGCTTTTGGGGGAGATGATATTAAGGGGGTATTTAGCCGCTAAGGCGGGATTAGTTGCAGGTGTTTCGCGTGAAGCCAGATAATCCGGCAAAGCATCCAAATCTTCTAGCGGTTGAAAACCCTCATACATTTGGCGGAAGGGGCCTGCCACAAAGTTTTTAGCGCCTTCTACCAAAAAGTGACATTTACCTGTGGGTGTAGGAAACTCGCCTTTAGCATGGCGCGCACGGGTATCTTTATCGCCAAATGCTTTTAGTCGTGCAAAGCCATGTTCGCGCATGTAAGCTAAATCAATGCCTTCGCAAGTGGGTGCGTTCCAATCCACGTAGTTTTCAAGGCACTCAGAATCGTTCCATTTAAAGTTATCTTCGGTATAGCCCATGCGCTTAGCAAGTTGCCTGAAGATTTCATTGTTTGGAATCGCCTCGCCCGGCGGATCAATACATTTTGCATTATAGGTGAGGTAGAGATGGCCCCATGAAAGCACCATGTCTTCCATCTCCGCACCCATGGCGGCTGGGAGAACAATATCAGCATAAGCAGCGGTGTCGGATATAAAATGTTCTGCTACCACCAAGAACAAATCTTCGTTCTCAAGGCCTTTGATGATTTTATCGGTCTCGGGCGCTTGCGTGATAGGGTTGGTATTCCATACCATCATAGATTTAATGGGCGTTTTAAGGTTCAACTCACCTGTAAGCGCACGGCCCAATTGCAGGTTATTCACCACAGGAGTACCTTCTGGGATTAAATCTGGGCGTGAAATCACATCAAATTTATACGGGTGTTCCCACACGGGAAATTGCAAAGCACCTCCACCTACATGGCGCCATGCGCCAATAAGCGCAGGTAAACATGTCACGGCGCGGATAGCTTGGCTGCCACCATAACTGCGCTCTAAAGCAACACCCAAGCGAATCGCCGCTGGCGGGGTGGTGGCATATTCACGTGCAAATTTGCGAATATCTTCTGAGGGGATGCCTGTGATTTTTTCTGCCCATTCAGGCGTTCTGGTTTTAGCGCGCTCAGCGAGTTCTTTGTAACCTACGGTGTAGTTATCAATGTAGTCTTGATCAACTAAACCTTCACTAATAATCACATGCATCATAGCCATTGCTAATGCACCATCGGTGCCTGGTTTGGGAGCAATGTGCCAATCGGCTTCCTTGGCGGTTTTGGAGGCGTATGAATCAACCACCACCACTTTCGCGCCTTTTTTTTGAGCGTCGTGAATAATGTGCCAGTGATGTAAGTTTGTAGAAACGGAATTACAGGCCCAAATAACGATGTATTTAGAATGGGAAAAGCTTTCTGGATCAACGCCCGCAGTCGGGCCAACAGTCAATAACCATGCAGTGCAAGAGCCTTCACCACAGAAAGTACGCTCGCACACAGTTGCCCCCATGCGGTTAAAAAACGCATCACCGCCGTTTAAGCCATGCACCAAGCCTTGGTTGCCCAGATAACTGTTGGGCATAATGGCGTGCGGACCATCTTCTGCTATGATTTTTTTCCACTTGGTGGTAATTTCAGTGAGCGCTTCATCCCAGCTAATTCGCTTAAATTGTTTGCTACCCTTTTTACCGGCGCGTTTGAGTGGGTAGAGCAGGCGGTCTGGGTGGTAATGGCGCTTTTCGTAATCTTTGAGTTTGACGCACAAACCACCGCGCGTCATGGGGTGCTCAATATTACCTGTCACTGAAATGAGTTTTTTATCTTTAACCGTGTACACCATACTGCAAGTGTCAGGACAATCGTGTGGACAACCGCCATGAAAGGTATTTACATCGGCATCAACAGGCTTATTCATTTTAAAAATCTCTCCCGCAAAATTATTAGAATAATTTTTATTAATGCCAACTATATACCCACTTGTATAGTCTTAGCAATTTATTTATTTTCCTTGCAAAACACGATTAAAATAAGCACATGAATAACCCATTGCAACTACTCAACAATTTAACTCCCAGCCAGTTTTTGGCTGATTATTGGCAGAAAAAACCTTTGTTGATTCGTCAGGCGATTCCCAAGTTTTCTGGGCTAATAAACCCTAACGAGCTGGCTGGGCTGGCTTGTGAGGATGACGTGCAATCCAGAATTATTAAGCATATCAAAGGCAAATGGCATGTGCATAATGGGCCATTCGATGACTCTGACTTTACTCAGTTGCCCGAAACTAATTGGACGCTATTAGTACAGGGTGTGAATCATCACTTGCCAGAAGCAGCTGATTTATTAAGTCAATTTAATTTTATCCCTCATGCAAGGCTGGATGATTTGATGGTGAGCTACGCGCCTGATGGGGGTGGCGTTGGGCCGCATGTAGATTCATATGATGTATTTTTGCTGCAAGGCACTGGCAAACGTAGCTGGAAAATAAGCTCTCAAACTAATTTAAGCATAGTAAAAAATGCACCATTAAGAATACTCAAACATTTTGAAACTGAGCAAGAATGGGTATTGGAAGCTGGCGATATGCTCTACCTGCCGCCACAAATCGCACATTGGGGAATTGCTACAGGTAGAGACTGTATGACTTATTCGATAGGTTTTCGCGCGCCCAAAACACAAGAACTCATGCATGAATTTTTGAACTATTTACAAGACAATATTGCTGCTGAAGGATTATACGAAGACCCCGATTTGAAGTTACAAAAACACCCTGCTGAAATTAGCGATAAAATGATTGTTAAAGTTAATGCGATGCTACAAAAAATGACATGGGATAAAAATAATGTGGCCGACTTTTTAGGAAAATATCTTACTGAACCCAAGCCAGATATTGTATTTAAGACACCCCCAAAGTTATCTAAAACACAATTTTCAAATTTAATTTCACAAAAAGAATTATTATTGAACCTAAAATCACAAATGCTTTTTATTGATAATAATTTTTATCTAAATGGCGAAAAATTATTTGTAGTTGCAGAACTCATTGGCTGTATGCAAAATTTAGCAGATAATCGAAGGTGCGCTACACCTGCCTTGGAAGCCAATATCCACAGCATACTAGCTGACATGCTCTATGATAGTTACCTAGCTGGATTTATATGCTTTAACCATAACTAAGGAGGCGCCATGAGTGATGCTGAGTTAATTCCTGACAATATTATTTTGGGTGAGCGCAATTACGAAGCAGGGCTTAATTTGGTTATTGCAGATGCTTTTAATGAAATACTTATTTTTGATCAGGATTTTATAAAAGGCGGTTATGCCAGCCCTAAGCGCTTAGAGCTTTTACATGCTTTTTTGAGCAATGACCCACTGAGCAAGCTCACTATTATTTTGCAAGATTCACAACATTTTATTAATCATTGTCCAAAATTATTTGAGTTACTTAAGGTTTTCGGACACAAAATGATTGTATATGAAACCAACGATTCAGCAAAAGTCGCCAAAGATTGTTTTGTGATTACTGATAAATGTAATTATCTACGCCGCTTTCACATTGATCAGCCGCGGTTTAAATATGCGTTTAATGATGAGGAAATGGCAGCCAATTTATTAATGCGTTTTAACGAGTTACTTGAAGAAACGGCTGATGTGATTTCTGTTACTAAATTAGGCTTATAAATTGGGGCATAATAAGTCGGCCTTGAGGTTTTGTTCATTAATTGTTGCAAATCAACGATTTTTGCGCTAAAAATCATCATAAATCCAAAAAATACTGGAATTTTTTATAATTGCTGGTAAAATTCATGGCACTCGGTTGGGCTAAAGGTGGTCCGCCGTAACTGGTTTAACTTTAGTTCATATCGTAAGGGATACAAAAATGACACGTTCCGTTCTATTAGCTGCTTTATTAGCACTTGCTTTAACTGCTTGTAACAAACCTGCTGAAGCTCCAGCTCCAGCTGCTGAAGCTCCTGCCGCTGCACCAGCTGCCGCTGCTGCACCAGCTGCTGCTGACGCTGCTGCTCCTGCCGCTGCACCAGCTGCTGCTGACGCTGCTGCTCCTGCCGCTGCACCAGCTGAAGCTGCTGCTCCAGCCGCTCCTGCTGAAGAGAAAAAATAAGCTAGTAAACTAATTTAGTTTCTAACTTATTAAAAAGCCGACGTCATGTCGGCTTTTTTCTTTTGCAATTCGCTAATATTGATATAACAATAAAAGTCGGACTAATTAATATTTCGCCAGGCAAAGCCTTCAGTTTGGTTTGCTATCCCCACCCAATTCATATCGCTATTTAGTGCCTGACTTAATGCTTTCTTTGCTAACTCTTCGGTATTATTTTTGGCACTTAAATGCGCTGCAATAATATGCTTAAGCTTACTGTTATCAAGTTTAGCAAGTAAGGCTGCTGCACTCTCGTTATCTAAATGACCTAAACGACTGCCTACTCGTTTTTTTAATGGCCAAGCATAGGGTCCGTTTTCCAGCATATTTAAGTCATGATTGCATTCCAATACCAGAGCATCGCAACCGCTTAATACTTGCTCAATATGTGCCGTAGAGGAGCCCGCATCGGTTAGCACGCCTAATTTATATTGACCATCGGTAAAAGTGAATTGGGTTGGTTCACGCGCATCGTGGGGGACTGGATAGGGATTAATTTCAATGTTTCCGAAATTAAACTTGGTATGACTATCTATCACATTAAGCTTAACTTTTGCAGCTTCTGGAAAAAAACGCTCGGTCATCCTAAGCGTGCCATGGGACAACCAAACTGGGGTGCCAAATTTTGCAGCAAACTTAAAAGCACCTTTTGCATGATCATCGTGTTCATGCGTCACTAAGATACCAGTAATCTGCTCGGGCTCTAAACCCAGTCTTTGCAAACGTTTAACAACCTCATTTACTCCAAAACCACAATCCAGCAATAAACGCGTTGCTGCTTTTTCTATCACCATGCAGTTACCGGCACTGCCACTACCCAGTGATGCAAAACGCATTATTTCAATTGATCATACAACAATGAAATAATACGGTTGGCCGTTGTGGTGCGATTGTTTTTGTCATCCTTATCAATCACATTCACACGAGTGCTTCCATTGTCGGTTTCAGCCACTTTAATACGATATTGTTTGGCAGGATCGGTTTTGCCGTCGTCACCTTTCCAAAATTTCAACTTATCAACGATGGTTTTCTCATCTTTTGGTTTGGATTTATTCTCGACTTCATCGTCATCACTATTCCAAAATTTAAGCTTATCCAGCAAACCTTTTTTCTTGGCAGGGCCATCATCAATATCAACATCAGCATAACGCACAAAATATAGGCCTTTTGAACGATCTTTATCTTCGATGACAAAGCCTACTCTGTCCAGCGCCAAACCAACACGACGCCAGCCACGATCAAATGGGTCGTTCAAATTAAGTGTCACGCTGCTATCGGCTTCTTTCACTACTTCGGCACGTTTTTCCATCACTGGATTAGCCACAATCTCTTGTGCACGTTTTTCAGCAACACCTAATTTCACCATCAAACGACGTAATAATTCGGCATCAAGGTCAGCGTCGTTTTCATCGGCAGTTTTGTTTGACTTTGTATCTTCTGGGCGATAACCAGTATCAACATAACCGTATTGTGTTTGAACTACCTGTTTACCATTATCGGGGGCACTATTCACCGTGTGATGCGTCATATAGATCTCCGTCGAGCCTTCTTTTTCACCCCGCTCTAAACGTGTGCGAAATTTGCGCTTATCGGCAATTCCAGAAAGTTTATCTAACCATTGATCAAATTTTTCGCCCATATTTTTCTTATCTTCTTTGGCTTTGATTGCATCAGAGTCTGTCCATTCCGTTTCCATGACACCAGTATCAGGATTCTCTACACGCACCGCGAAACCTTGGTCTATCCAAAACTCACGCACAACTGGCCATATTTTTTCTGCTGGGGCATTTACCACTAGCCAGCGCTGTGCGCCAGCTTTTTCCATTCGCACACCTTCAGAAGAAGGCAGTACTTTTTCCACGCCCGCTTCTTGAACATCTTGCCCCTGGTTGTATGTGTTATATGTTGTGGTGCCGCCTGGCACGCTATACGCGTCACTAGAACTTACTGAGGTTAAATCTGGCGGCACTTCAAGCGGGCGAGAACGCCCAGCGCCTTTGTAATCAGGCGTATTGTCGATAAACGGAATGTGATCACAAGCAGATACTAATATAGCAAGTATCGTTACTGCAATTAACTTAGATATAGCGTTTTGTTTCATGTTTTTACCACCATTTACTGTCATTAAATAAGATTCGCCTGACGCATCGCAGCACGCAATATATCGTGATATTGCGCTGATAAATTCAGCATCGGTAATCGTATGCCTGCCTTTATTAAACCCATCTGTTGCAAGACCCATTTCACGGGGATTGGGTTCGCTTCAACAAATAATTTTTGATGCAATGCAAATAATTTTGCGTTTGCTTCACGTGCTTTTGTAACATTTCCTGCCATTGCCGCTGCGCACATCTCGCTCATTAATTGAGGCGCCACATTGGCCGTAACCGAAATAACACCATGCCCACCGAGCAGCATTAATGCCATTGCTGTGGCATCATCACCACTGTAAACCGCAAAACCCTTAGGTGAACGCAGCAATAAATCAGTTCCCCTCTCTATGCCGCCTGTTGCGTCTTTAATTCCAACAATGTTTTTAATGCCCGACAGCCTTTGCGCAGTATCATTGCTAATGTCGCAGCCTGTGCGGCTAGGCACATTATATAAAATCTGGGGTATATCCACCGCTGCGGCTATCGCCGCATAGTGTTGATACAAGCCTTCTTGCGTGGGTTTGTTATAGTATGGCGCCACCAGTAAGCAAGCATCAACTCCTAAGGCTTTTGCTTTGGCAGTAAGTTCAATCGCTTCACTAGTAGAATTTGCACCGGTGCCAGCAATAACGGCAATTCGGCCATTAACATGTTCCACAGTCGCTTGAATCAGCAAGCAATGTTCATCAACATCTACCGTAGGCGATTCGCCCGTTGTGCCGACGATGACAATGCCTGCAGTGCCTGCATTGACATGAAAATCAATCAATGTTCGCAATGCATCTAAATCCAAACTCCCATCGTCATACATAGGCGTTACTATGGCAACCAAACTACCCTGCAGCATATTAAAAACCTGCTAAATAAAAAACGCTATTTTAACTGAAACTAGCGCCTTAATGCGAAAACGCTTTAGATTAAGCCGTTAATTAAATTCATATAACAGAAAATGCTAAAATATTTCGAATATATCCTTGATAAATATAATTATAATTAGGATATTGCTATTTAAAGTAGCAATACTTGCCCCTTCGATTTAGTTGAATGCACAGCATTCTTCAGGCTTTTAGCCCGAGAGAAACGCGGTATAATAGCTGTCAATTTACAAACAACATAACAACATGACGATTAATTTTCATCAATACATCATGACTTTGCTTGGCTCCGTGCTGGTCAACAACATAGTGCTGGTTAAAATTTTGGGTCTATGCCCTTTTATGGGCGTTTCTAAAAAACTCGAAACCTCAATAGCTATGGGCGCCGCAACCGCATTCGTGCTTACTGTAGGATCAATGACGAGCTGGGCGATTAATCATTATTTGCTTGCGCCTAACCACTTAGAATATCTACGTACTCTCTCATTTATCGTTGTGATTGCTGGCGCGGTGCAATTCACGGAAATTGTGATGGAAAAAAGCTTCCCGCTGCTGTATCAAATGCTCGGTATTTTCTTACCGCTCATCACTACCAACTGCGCGGTGCTGGGCATTCCATTACTCAATGCACAATCAAGCCACGGACCAATAGAATCTGGCTTGTACGGTTTTGGTGGTGCGGTTGGTTTTTCGATGGTGCTAATTTTATTCGCCTCAATGCGCGAGCGTTTAGAGGCTGCCGACGTACCTAAAGTTTTTCAGGGTTCAGCCATTGCCATGATTACAGCTGCACTGATGAGCCTTGCTTTTATGGGCTTTGCAGGACTGGATAAGTACTAGGTAAAACACAAACCAATGTTAACCGCACTGTACATTATGATAGGCCTAGCGCTGGCGCTGGGCGCTTTACTAGGCTTTGCCGCGCTTAAATTTAAAGTAGAGGGTGATCCGCTCATCGCGCGTATTGACGCTATTTTGCCGCAAACGCAATGTGGTCAATGCGGATTCCCTGGTTGTAAACCTTACGCCACGGCCATTGCCGAAGGCCGCGCCGATATTAACCAATGCCCGCCTGGTGGCGATGCGGGCGTGCGCGCCCTGGCAGAATTGATGGGTATGGAATACAAACCGCTCAATGCCGAAAATGGTGTTGAAAAGCCCAAAGCTGTGGCGTTTATCGATGAAGCGGTATGTATCGGTTGCACCTTATGTATTCAAGCCTGCCCGGTCGACGCTATATTAGGTGCCGCAAAACACATGCACACTGTTTTTGCAAGCGAATGTACAGGCTGCGAACTATGCGTGGCGCCGTGCCCAGTCGATTGCATCACAATGGAACCGATTGCCGAGACGCCTGATAATTGGAAGTGGAAATACCCCATCATCCCAATTAAGCCAGCCTTGACTACATAACCCTATATTTATGAACGCATTAGTAAACTTTACTAAGATTTTCAAATTTCACGGCGGCGTTCACCCGCCTGAAAACAAGATACAATCGACGCAATTACCGATTGGGCATTTAAGCTTGCCCGAAACAATAGTACTTCCGCTGCGCCAACACGTTGGCAATATCCCCAAATTAAAAGTAAATGTTGGTGACAAGGTACTTAAAGGTCAATTACTTGCAGAGGCAGAAGGTACGGTATCTGCAGCCCTACATGCGACAACCTCAGGCTCTGTTACCGCAGTTCAAGACGCCATCATCCCCCACCCATCAGGTTTGCCAGATCGTTGCATTATCATCAAACCAGATGGCAAGGACGAATGGATTAAACGTCACCCACAAGATTGGCGCAATACAGATTGCCAAACTTTGGTCGCCAGCTTACGTTCATCAGGCATTGTTGGCTTGGGCGGTGCAACTTTCCCAACACACATCAAGTTTCGCGTCGGTTGCAAATCTGAAGTCCACACGTTGATAATTAACGCTGCTGAATGCGAGCCCTATATCACTTGTGATGACATGCTGATGCGCGAACGAAGCGACGAAATCGTCAATGGCATTGCAATCGCGCAATACTTATTGGGTGCAGAAAAGGTATTAATCGGCATCGAAGACAACAAGCCTGAGGCTGCCGCCAGTATGCGAGCCGCCATAGCCAACCAGCCTGCAATGCAGGTAGTGGTGGTGCCAACGCTCTACCCAAGCGGCGATGCGAGGCGCTTAGTGCATTTGGTATTAGGTACGGAAATTCCGCATGATAAACGCTCAACCGAAGTAGGTTTGCAGGTTTTTAACGTAGCAACTGTGTTAGCTTTGTATCGCTATTTTGAACTGGGCGAACCTTCAATTAGCCGCATCGTAACTATGACAGGCAACGTGAATCGACCACAAAATTTTGAAGTGTTGTTTGGCACACCGTTACCACATTTAGTAAAAGCTGCGGGCGGCACCAAGCCAGATACTACTAACTACATTATGGGCGGTCCAATGATGGGATTTGACTTGCCTGATGAAAACGTACCGATCACCAAAGCCGCCAACTGTATTATAGCCGCTTCACCTGATTTATTCGCACCGCCGCCACCTGTTATGCCTTGTATACGTTGTGCGCGTTGTGCCGATGCCTGTCCGGTGAATTTACAACCGCAAGAGTTGTATTGGTTTGCCAAATCCGATAACTTCGAAAAAGCTAACGACTACAATTTGTTCGATTGTATAGAATGTGGTGCCTGTAGCTATGTTTGCCCAAGCAACATACCGCTGGTGCAGTATTTCCGCTACGCAAAAAGCGAAATTATTGCCCTCGATAAGGCGCATGAAGCAGCCAATCTAGCACGTGAACGCAATGAATTCAGGTTGACCCGGATTGAGCGCGAAAAACAACAACGTGCACAGAAACATGCGGATCGTGCTTTAGGCGCTAAGCAAGAGGCAATAAAACAAGAAGGCGAAAAAAATCCCGCTATGCAGCCTAATGTTGACGAGGCTTCCAGGCTTGCTATTACAAGTACGGATGATGCACAAAAAGCAGTTAAACAAGCAGCGATTGCTGCAGCGATTGAACGCGCCAAAGCTGCAAAAGCTGCAGCAGGTGAAGCGCCTAAAAACGTGGCCAATCCTGACGAACAAGTGAAAAAAGAAATCGCCGAAATTGATGCTAGAAGACTATCTGTAGGCATTGAAAATCAAGCAACTGACGAAGTTAAACCAGCCAAAATAACGGCCGCTATTGCCAGAGCGAAAGCCTCAAAGGCCGCTACTGATGCGGCCAAACCGAGCACAGATAAGAAAGATTAAATGAATCGTTCACCGTACATTTCTGGCGCCCCTTCCGTCGGCAGCATCATGCTAAAAGTTTTGCTGGCGCTGGTGCCTGGCATAGCTGCCTACGTGTGGATATTTGGCGGCGGTGTGTTAGCGACAATAGCTTTGGCAACCACCACCGCATTAGCTGCTGAAGCTATCATGCTAAAGCTAAGGAAACGCCCCATACGACCCTTTCTGATGGATTACAGTGCTATGGTAACCGCATGGCTATTGGCATTAGCGATACCTCCGCTCGCTCCGTGGTGGCTGGTTGTAGTGGGTACTTTATTTGCGATTGTGGTTGCCAAACAGCTTTACGGCGGCTTAGGTTACAATCCATTCAATCCAGCCATGGTAGCATATGCAGCACTGTTGATTTCGTTTCCGGTACTCATGACAAAATGGCCAGCCGCCCTGCAATTGGCGCAGACCAAGCTCAGTTTTGCTGACCAATTGCATTATATTTTTAATGGCCTTTTGCCACAGGATGTGAAGTTAGACGCAATCACATCCGCTACGCCATTAGATTATCTTAAAACGCAGCTCACGTTAAAGCACGATGTTGCCAGTATCAAAGCGGCTCCTCTATTTGGTGCACTGGGCGGAAAGGGCAGCGAATATGTGGCGATTGCTTATTTACTTGGTGGACTGTACTTATGGCAACAAAAAATCATCAGCTGGCAATTGCCAACGGCCTTTATAGGTGCTCTGGCACTTATTTCTGGCGTGTTTTGGGTGGCTAACCCAGCGCACTTTGCATCTCCTTTGTTTCACTTATTTAGCGGTGCCAGCATGTTGTGCGCATTTTTTATCATTACCGACCCCGTGAGCGGGCCGTCCACGCCGAAAGGCAAGCTCTATTTCGCTGCGGGCGTAGCACTCATTACCTACTTAGTGCGTGTATATGGGGGCTACCCAGATGGTGTGGCCTTTGCGGTTATCTTCATGAATATTTGTGTGCCACTGATTGATGAGCATACCCAGCCGCGCGTGTTTGGGCATGAAGAGTAGGTAAGAAAAATGACTGAGTCTATTGTTAAACATACTACAACTACCATGGCAATAATGGTTGTGTTTAGCTTAATTGGTACAGCTTGGCTTGCTTATACTTACAATGTAACCAAAGCTCCGATTGAAGCCAGTGAAGCGGCAGCTAAGATGAAATTATTTGAACAAGTTTTGCCTGTAAGCGAGCATGACAATAATTTGCTGAATGATTTTGTTGATATCGCCGCAGATGGTGAACTTAATAATCGCACAGCGACCAAAGCCTATATAGCAAGAGTTGGGGGCGAAGCCACTGCAGTTATTTTAGAGGCCACTGCACGTGATGGCTACAGCGGCGATATTAAACTGCTCATGGCTGTACACAAAGATGGTAGTCTGGGTGGTGTGAGAGTGATTTCGCATAAAGAAACCCCTGGATTGGGCGATTATATTGATATTACACATAGCAATTGGATAAAGTCTTTTGATCATCTATCACTCGCAACCCGCAGTAATGTCCAATGGAAAGTTAAAAAAGATGGCGGTCAATTTGATTATATGGCTGGGGCAACCATCACGCCACGCGCCGTGGTGAAAGCAACGCATCAGGCACTGACTTATGTCGAGGCAAATCATGAGTTGTTTTTTTCAGAACATAAAAAATAAGCAGTAAGGAATTTAGGAGAATCACAATGGCGGCATATAAAGAAATAGTTGAAAATGGTTTGTGGAAGCAAAACCCTGGCGTGGTACAGCTATTAGGCTTATGTCCAACACTAGCAGTCACCACCAGTATGGTAAATGGCTTTTCACTGGGCCTTGCCACGGCCGTCGTGATGTGCATTAGCAATGGCTCTGTTTCACCCGTGCGTAGATGGATTCCTAAGGAAATTCGCAATCCGGTTTTTATTTTGATAATTGCGACGATTGTCACAGTGATTGATTTAAGCATGAATGCATTCTTGCACCCGCTCTTTATAGTTCTGGGTATATTTATCCCGCTGATTGTCACGAATTGCATTGTGCTGGCAAGGGTAGAGGCTTTTGCAGCGAAGAATCCAGTCATGCCCTCCGCGCTGGATGGCTTCATGATGGGCTTAGGCTTAACAGGCGTGCTAACTTTATTGGGTGGAATACGTGAGTTGGTGGGCAAAGGCACTTTGCTGTCTGGAATAGATTTGGTGCTTGGGCCAGACGCAAAATCCATGGTGATACACGCTATCCCAGACTATCACGGCTTTTTACTCGCCGTATTGCCCCCAGGTGCATTTATTGGCTTAGGCTGTTTGATTGCCGCACGCAACTGGACTGAGCAGCGCAAATCACAACCTGTTCCAAAAATACCTGGTGGCTCGCTGAAACCGGCACATTAATTTAATTCATTTGCAATGAACGCTGAAAAACGCTTGGAAATCTTTAAGCGGCTTTCTGTAGCTATACCACAACCCACGACAGAACTGGAATATAGCAGTACATTTGAATTGCTAATTGCAGTGATTTTATCGGCGCAAGCCACGGACAAAGGCGTGAATGTTGCCACGCGCAGGCTTTTTAAAATCGCCAATACACCACAGACGATTTTTAATTTAGGCATTGAAGGCTTAGAAACTTACATTAAAACTATCGGCCTTTATCACGCTAAAGCCAAAAATGTGATTGCTTGTTGCGAGATGCTACTTCAAAAGCACGATGCCGTAGTACCCAATACCAGAGCGGCTCTCGAAGCACTGCCTGGGGTAGGTCGGAAAACTGCCAATGTAATCTTAAACACCGCATTTGGTCAACCCACAATTGCGGTCGACACGCATTTATTTCGACTTGGAAACCGAACCAGGCTTGCCACCGGCAAAAATGTACTTCAAGTTGAGCAAAAATATTTAAAAACAATTCCTAAGGAATACATGCACGATGCGCACCATTTGTTGATTTTGCATGGTCGCTATACTTGTACCGCACGCAAGCCAAAGTGCGGAGAATGCTGCATTGTAGATTTATGCGAATATCCACACAAAATTATCCCTAAACCGCATCTTATGGCAGGCGAAACCACATGATAGCCGCAACAGGATTAGCCATCGGCGCCTCGCCTATGCCAGAATTAGCTGCCAGAGCCGTAGAAGCCGCCATGGAAAAAGCGGGCATTACATCACCTAGCAGCGTATTATTATTTTTAACCTCTGAGTTTGCTGCTGATCCACAATCAGCTATCAAAGCCGCTGCCAAAGCTGCACGCTGCACACAAATTATCGGTTGTTCTGCCACTGGCATTTTTACTGATGAAGATTGGGTAATTGATAGCCCTGCTGCTGCTGCGATGGTATTTTCGGACTTGAATTTTAGTCATCCCAAACCAAATGATAGTAATCATAATTTAATACTTACTTTAACTGCACCCAATGCAATCAACACCACTTGGTTAAACCAATCCGGGCTTAGATTTGGCGGAGTTTCTGGTGATGCGATTGGGCATGGACCATTTTCGATATGGCAAAACGGCAAAGGCACCACGCAAGGCTACTGCGAATTCACTTTAAATAATACTGCTATGGCTATTGCGGCATCGCACGGCATTAAGCTTATTTCAAATCCACGCAGAATTACTACCAGTAACGGCAATGACTTACTCACGGTTGCCAATTCACCAGCGCTTTCTACATTAATATCCGCATGGAAAAAACACTCCAAAACATCAGATGCTGCGCCATATCATCAGCTCATGGCTGTCTATGCTGGCAAAGCCAGTCAACTGGAACGTGGTGAATATAATATTGCTTCAATCATTATAGAAGATACGGATAATTCCTCCATTACGCTTACAAAACCTCTGCAAGTAGGTGATTGGCTGAGTTGGGCTATCCGTGATGTGGATGCTGCACAAGTGGATATTGTAAAAACCGCTGGCGAGCTTAAACAACAATTAACATCTGAACCCGAGTTTGCTTTGTTATTCTCATGTTTAGGTCGCGGACCCTATTTTTACAATGGCACTGATCAAGACTTAGCCTTAATTAAAACACTTTACCCCAATTTACCCATTATTGGTTTTTATGGCAACGGCGAAATCGCTCCGATTAATGGCATTAATGAGTTATTGCAATACTCTGCCGTGTTGGGCTTATTCGCTAAAAGCAAAATAACCTATTTATGAGTCTATTCTATCCCTATGGCACTATTTAACCCAAGCCGCGACGAAGTACGCGAATTCTTTTTTAATGCATGGGCAAAATTTAAAGCCGCGCAAACACTCACAGAGTTGGAGAAAATGAGTGTGGGCGTGATGCACATGCACCCCGAATACCAATCCATTTTAGACGCCCCCAGACAATTTAAACATCAAGAATACTTTCCTGAATTTGGCGAAACCAATCCATTTTTGCACATGAGTTTGCATTTATCCATCCTCGAGCAAATTAGTATTAACCAGCCGATTGGCATTGCCAGTATTTACCAACAATTAAAATTGAAACATCAAAATGAACACGATGCTCAACACGATATTTTAGAATGTTTGGCCGAAAGTATATGGCAAGCACAGCGCAATAACACTGTCCTGGATGCCAACTATTATGTACAATTAATCCAACAAAAATTGAGCAAAACATCAAATTGACAACTGAAAATACACATGACTGGCTTAATGCGCACGGCGATTTTCTTTATCGATTCGCACTAGCACGTTTACGTGACCCACATTTGGCTGAAGATGTTGTGCAAGAAACCTTTCTAGCGGCTATTAAAAACCCAGATTTTGCAGGCCAATCTGCGCCGCGCACTTGGTTAACAGGTATTTTGAAACACAAGATTATCGATTTAATGCGTAAGAATATTCGCGAAATTGCGGCTTCAGATTTAATGACAGATGGAGATGCCAGCATGGATGAATTCTTTGATGACACTGGGCACTGGGCAGAACCTCCACAGGCTTGGGACATGCCAGAAGGTGCTTTAGAACAAAAGCAGTTTTTAGGCATTTTACAAACATGCATGGATAAGCTCCCCAACAAATTGGCGCAGCTGTTTCTAATGCGCGACGTGCACGATACCGATAACGAAGAAATTTGTAAGGAACTCAATATCACCCCGACCAATGCTTGGGTGATGCTGTATCGGGCCCGCATGGGATTAAGAAAGTGTTTAGAACTCAATTGGCTATGGGCTTAAAGGTTTAAATATGTTAAGTTGCAAACAAGCTAGTCAACTCATTTCACAGTCGTTAGATCATCCTTTGACGCTACGCGAACGTTTTGCTCTAAAGTTGCATCTATTAATTTGCAAGTTTTGCAAACGGTTCAGTCAACAAGTGCAAACATTGCGCGTTGCTATTAAAACAATGGTCAGCGCTATTGAGAATAATAACGCTATCGAGATGCCATCGGCAGCAAAAAAACGCATCGCAGATTTGGTAGAAGCTAATCGCCCTTAGCCTTAATATTTAACTAATTTTTGAAGGAATATATTCATGCAGCTCTTTGCATTGTTGAGTTAAATATATGTTCACCTGACTTCTTTCTCCCGATGCGAGCTTTTCTCTGCGCCGACGTTGCGCCTCTCTTAATTGCAGTTTTCTTAATTCTGAAATCATGATATTTCCTCCCGTTTGTTGACAATCAACATTGTCGCATAACACCAGTAAATGCGGGCCTTTCAATACCTATCGCGGTTAATATTTGAGCGATTACTTATGATATAAAAGATACCCAATTTATAGCGTTTTTAAAAAACACGTCCTTGCCACTTCTCTATAAGCATTTGATTATAAAAGATTTATATTGACACGTGAAGCCTAGCGGCGTATAATAGGCGCCAATGAAACAGCACCTACCGACTTAAAAGATACTGATGAACCATTTCAAGAATACAAATTTTACAGTGATAGCCATCTCCCTAAATACGGAGACGGAAGGCCTTTTGCAGCCCTGATATTTATCTTTATCAGCGAACCAAGGCCTCTAATTCAGAGGTCTTTTTTTTTACCTATTTTCTGGAGGTTCACCGTGAAACTATTGATTCTGTCAGATCTACATCTTGAGTTCAGCAATATGTTTGTTCCAAAAACTGATGCAGATGTGATCGTGCTCTGCGGCGACATCGGGAAAGGTGACAACGGTATTCATTGGGCACGAGCAGCCTGGCCCGATAAAGAAATAATTTACGTTGCGGGCAATCATGAGTTCTATGGCAAAAACCGCAAAGATGTATTGGCGAGCCTAAGAATTGCATCGCGGGAAACCAGGGTGCATTTCCTTGATAACGAAGAAAAGGTGATCAATGGTGTGCGTTTCCTGGTTTGCACCTTGTGGACGGATTTCAAACTGTTTGGAGAGGAGTTGAAGAAGGTCTGCATGGTCGATGGACAAAACTGCCTGAATGATTTCAGAGTGATCCAGAACGGAGAATGGACATTCACTGCCCAGGATAGTATTGATTTGCACAATGAATCTGTTGCCTGGTTAACCCAAAAACTTATTGAGGAAAAGCATGACGGCAAGACGGTCGTAGTCACGCATCACTTGCCAAGCCGGCTGTCAGTCGCTGACCGGTACAAAGACAGTCTGTTAAGTGCATGCTTTGCCAGCAACCTGGATCACCTATTTGGATACAGCGAGCTGTGGGTACATGGACATACGCATGATAGCTTCGATTATATCGCTGACGCCACCCGTGTGGTCTGTAATCCTCGGGGTTACTGTCAATACGAAGGGGGCGAAGAGAATGGTGAATTTAACCCAAATTTGCTGGTGGAGATTTAAATGATAAAAAACAGTATTTATATGAAGCACATGATGCACAACGCTCGCGACCTGGTGATTGATTATCAGATTGACCTGATCAACCGAACGATGGTGATGAATGTTGGCTGGATCGACACGTCTTTGATTGAAGATTTTCTGAGATTCAGCGCTGTTAGTTACGTTAACCAGCAGTTGGGTAAGGTTGGCAAGTTGCCGCTGATAACTAAATTAAATGGATTTGCAATTGAACTTGTGGTGGCAGAACGAGTTAGATATGAACTGAAGCTGATTGAGCGTGATTTTGAGCCAAAGCAACCAACGCTTGTCATGAAAATGAAGGGATAGACATGGGAAACTGGAGATTTGACGAAATAGTGGTGATCGACCTTGAGGCGACCTGCTGGTCAACTCCAGAAGAAACGGCACTCAATACATCTGAAATCATTGAGGTTGGCGTTTGCTTATTAGATGCTCTGACAGGTGAAATCCATAATCCAAGAGGATTAATTGTGAAACCGCAAGTTTCGGTTGTAAGTGAGTTTTGTACTGAACTCACAAGCATTACACCTTAAATGGTCAAGCATGGCATGAGCTTTCAGGATGCAATCAACATTTTAAAGAAAGACTACGGCGTAAGCAGAAAGATCATAGGTGGATATGGAAACTACGATCAAAACATGCTTGCAAAAGAATGTGACCGACAAGGGATTAAAGCGCCGTTTGGTCCCACTTATTTAAATGTTAGCGTTATGGCCACGCTTAAACTGAAAGCCAATAAACGCCTTGGTTTAGGTGATGCATGTCAGCAGTTTGGACTTCAATTCGATGGCAGGCAGCACAGAGGTGTTGATGACGCAGTAATGGCAGCAAAAGTGTTATGGGAATGTATCAAGTAAGTTAACCGGGAGAAATAAAATGAACAAAGCAAATACCGATAAATTAAATGCAGACTTCCCTAGAATATTTCCTGATCCGTTTCATTTTGAATGCAGCGATGGCTGGTTTGATCTCATTCACAAGCTCTGCGCTGACCTTACCGATGAATGCGTAAAGTTAGGCTTAACAGATACTGACTGGCCCACACCTGCGCAGATCAAAGAGAAATATGGCGCGTTGAACATTAACATTAACAGATCACAAGATTCTATTAATGCACTTATCGAGGCAGCTGAAGCAAGAAGCATGCAGACCTGCGAATGCTGTGGCCTACCAGGAGTAGAGAGAGACACGAATTGGATCCGTGTTACCTGCAACGTATGTGAAGCACTCTTAACCAAAAGGAAAACGTAATGACTGCATCTGAGATCAAAGTTGTATGTCCTGACTTGCCGGTTTGGCTGGAAACAGCAGAGATTGCTGTACAAAAAAACCAGGCTGGAAAAGTACCTGCCTACATTTGCGAGCTGCTCGCAATGTATCGACGAGCTGCATCGCAGAGCGTGGAATGCGCAGAAGACTTAGCCGAACGCTATGAGACGGGCGATTTGCCATGCGGCAGCTGCCTGCATACAGCTTCAGCATGGCACGCCTACGCAGCAGAATTAGGATCGACCAAGTCTGCTTTACGCTTAGCGCACCTTTATTCATGGACGACTTCTGAAATAGATAACGTGAATAGTTCTTCAGAAATGGCTAAGAAGACGATCAGCAATGCCTTGAGACGCAATAGTCCGAATACTGCCGACCTCAACTCGGCTGCATCTGCAGCCATGCTGTTACTTAACGGCCGAGTCGACAAAGAAGGTGTTGAGATCATTGAAGCGCTGATTGATCACAAGAAATTTGTGGCTCACCCGGATTTTGCTGTTCTCAATAAAATGGTCCGGTTAGCACAATGTCAGCGCGGCAATGTTAGCTTAAGTTTACAGATTGCCAGCGGCAAGATCTCTGAGGACAGCGAATTCAAAGCTGGCATCTACAAAGTACTGGAACGACCACTGCCGCTGGTTGGGTTACCGAATCCAGAAAAGGTAAAAGAAACCTTGGACATGGAATTTCCTTGGTTTGCAGTTGTTAACGAGCAGATCTATAGGCAGCTAGTAGTGCAACAATATAGCTCTGTGCCAGCGTTTAAGCTTCGGCCATTGTTGTTGGCAGGGCCTCCAGGTGTCGGAAAGACAACCTGGGCACGTCGGCTAAGTGAGCTTTGTAGCGTGCCTTTCCGGGCGGTGATGGCCGGCGGCGGTTCTGACAGTATGTTCTTGCGTGGCACGCCGCGCGGATGGAGCTCAAGCAGGCCCGGTGCAGTGCTGCAAGCTATCGCCACAGAAAACGTGGCTAACCCATTATTTCTGGTGGATGAGCTTGAGAAAGCCAGCCCTGACAACAAGAACGGTCGCATCTGGGATGTGTTGCTTCAATTACTGGAGCCGGTGACCGCTAAGGTTTACCTGGACGAATGCCTGCAAGTGCCATGTGACCTGAGTCAGGTATCATGGATTGCCAGCGTGAACGAAATCGGTCAGCTGCCGAAACCGTTGTTAGAGCGGTTCACAATAGCCGTCGTGCAGGCAACGGGAGAAGAATATTTCCCAGTGCTGGTGGAGAGTGTCATTCGTTCTTTCGCTAAGGAATTGGGACTTGATCCGCGCATGCTGCCTGCCTTGGATAACAGCGATTTAGATGTGCTGAGGCGCTGCAATGGTCCCCGTGAAATTAACAGGACAGCACGAATGATGATTGAGAAACATTTAGTTAATGATAGACAACATGCCAGGAGAAATTGAACCATGAGTGAAATGAACATGATTGTGCTAGACATTACCGGCGGCGTTCATCTGACGACACCGGTATCAGCTGAACCCGGCATCCGTTTGGTGCAATGGTCTATCAAAGATTGTGGATTCCCTGATGGCACCCGTGCCAGACATTTAGTGGGTTTCGATAGTGTCAACCATGAAGGACGAGTATCGAGCGAAATTGTCGAGTTTGATAACGTAAAAATGCATGTAATCACGAGTACTGGCCGCGTATATGCATTGGTGGGTGCTTCTGGCCAAAACGGAGATGCTGACTACGTCTGGAACCGATGGAAACAAATTTATCAAGTAACCAATGAAGCTGATGTGTCCATTGAGGAGTTATTGCAATGATCTTAATGTTCGGTGATGTGCACGGTTCATTTAAACACGTGCTGCCGGTTGTGAAGCAAGAGAAGCCTGCGGCCATCATCTTTCTGGGTGACCTGGAAGCAGAAAGGCCGCTTCAACAAGAGTTAGCTGAAGTAATGAAGTTAACAGAGATCTATTTCATTCACGGCAACCACGATAGCATTAAAAGAAGTAACTATGACAACCTGTTTAACTCTGCCTTAGCTGACCGTAACCTGCATGGCCGTGTTGTCGAGATCGACGGTTTTAAAGTTGCAGGGCTAGGTGGCATCTTCCGTGAAAAGATCTGGTGGCCAGATATTAAAAGCAGTCCTGTTCATGACAATTATGAGGGCTTGGTGAAGCATTTAAAGTCTGGATTGGCTTACCACGAGATGTCGGAAGCTGCAGCTAAACAAGAGCTGAGAAAGCACCGTGGATCGATCTTTTATGAAGACTGGCTCAATATGCATGACCTAAAAGCTGACGTTCTGGTGACCCATGAAGCCCCAAGCTGTCATCGCCGTGGATTTAAAGCGATCGATAGCCTGGCACAGGCGATGAAAGCAAAGTCCACTTTCCATGGTCACCATCATGATCGTCAGAATTATCAGGCCCATGAAGAGAGATTAGGCTTTCGTGCGCATGGCGTGGGGTTTCGGGGGGTATCGGATATGTACGGCAAAATGATTGTTGCAGGCGCTCAAGATGCACATAAAGATGAATTGAACCGGAGTATGACCTGATCCTGTTTCTTGATTTTGATGGTGTTTTGCACCCGGCCTTCAATCGTCCGGTAAATGATAATTTTACCTGCTTGCCGATACTTGAAGACTGGCTGCGGGAACATCAACATGTCAACGTCGTCATCAGCTCAAGCTGGCGAGACGTGATGGACTTGGAAGATTTGCAGCATATCTTCTCTGCGGATCTGCACCATCGCATCATCGATAAATGCCCGCTGGTGCCATGGGAACCGGAGCCTGAATTCTGGCGACATGCAGAGATCATGGCATGGATCACCCAAGAGAAATATACGGGTCCCTGGCTAGCACTGGATGACGCAGTTAGCGAGTTTCCACCTGACTTTGAACAGTTGGTGATATGTGAACGTGAGATCGGCATTAATGAAGCAGTCATTAACGAGTTAACGACAAGGGTTGAGTCATGCTTAAAAGAGTAATGTTTGTTAGCCGAACAACTGCCGAGAACACACTAGGCTGGGAAGATGGGGCGATCGTTTCAATTACCGAGCCAGAAGTTGGTCAGGCTAAATTGATGCAGGGATGGTATGCCATTCATCGTTCAGAGTTTCATGATGCAGAGCCACAGAAAACCGTACGTGATCCAATGGTTGTGATGACTGCAGAACATGCCATTGAAATAGTTGATTTCGTTCACTCTGTCGCTCCGCACGTAAACGCTATCGTGGTGCACTGTAAAGGCGGTATCAGCCGTTCGGCCGCCGTGGCTAAATGGATTGCAGAGACTTTTAGCCTGCCGTTCAACCATAGTTACGGAAGCTATAACAAGTATGTTTACCATCAATTGAATGAGGCTAACGAACGCCGAAACAGAAGACCAAAAGCATGAACATTTATATTGATACAGAGTTCACAAGTTTAGACTTCGGCCTCGTATTCGATATGAAGTTGATCTCTGCTGGCTTCGTTGCAGAGAATGGCCAAGAGTTCTATTTTGAGCTGATTGATAACTACCAGAAATCGGATTGCAGCAACTTCGTGCTGGAAGCGGTATTGCCTCATCTGAATAATACCAACTATGGACTACCTTCTACACATGCCGCGTTTAAATTGAAATCATGGATACAAGGCTTCGGCATACCGGTTTACATGGCCAACGATGCACCAAATTACGATTGGCCACTGGTTAAGGATTTCTTACTTGAGAATAAATGCTGGCCGGAGAATTTGGATGGTAAACCGCTTAGCGTGGGCGGTTATTTAAAGCATGAGCGAGTAGAAAAGTATTTTGAATACCAGCCGCTGGCTTTCCGTCACCATGCGTTATGGGATGCCAGGGCTTTGGCCGCAGCAATGAAAGGACCCATTGATGATTAACATTTTCTTTGACTGTGAGTTCACAAAACTCCTAACGCCACTGGATACGGAGCCGGACGAGTTGATATCTATTGGCTGCATTTCTGAATGCGGCAAACGCTTCTATGCTGAAAACGCGATTACTTTAGCCAGGCCAGAGATATTTTCTGAATTCGTAGTTGAAACCGTGGTGCCACTTTTAGATGGTGGTGAATACTTGATGTCGTATTCTGAGATTGCCAGACAGCTGCGCATCTATATAGAGAGTTTCAATGATGGAAGCGAAGTGCCAAATGTTAAGTTGTGGTCTGATGCTCCTTACTTTGACTGGCGGCATGTTCAGCATATGTTTGATTTCCACGGCTGGCCCGTTAATTTGGTTCGGAAACCGATTCATCTTATGTTTCCAAGCACAATTCAGACAACCAGATTCAAAGCTGCGGTAGAAGATGCATTCAGGACGTTTCAGCCTGCACTACGGTGTCACCATGCGTTGGATGATGCGATCGCTAATCGGTATGGGTTTGAAAGGACTACGGCCAGAAGGTATTGACGCGTGAACGACGCTACGCGTGGATGACGCGTCAATACACTTATTTTAAACGGATAATTATGCAAATTAACTTATGAAAGGTCAAATGATGACAAACGATACAAAGAATGATGAAGAGGTTGTGTTCAATGTTTTTATTGCAACGCCGAGACCAGAAAGACAGATCGTTAACTATAATGAAAATTTAACAGCAGAAGAAAATGCTCTAGTTCAAAAGCATTGCGACATTTTAACGGGTTATAGATCCATCGTTAATTACGACAATAGCTTAACAGCCGAAGCCAATGCGTCGCTTCAAAAGATTCATGATGTCTTAACGGGTTATGAACCAGTGACAAATTCTGGTAAAAAAAGACCTAAAAGCAGATGATTTTTTCACGTAAATAAATTTACAGTCGTCCGTAATTTCATTTTTTTGTGATTTTTCGTAACTGCTTATAATCATTAAAGAAAATGGCTAAATATGAAAATATAACACTATCTTTTCAATACTTACTGTATGTATTGAGTTATAAGTGTCGTGACTTAAAAAATGATGCTTTTTGCGGTGGCGTTTGACTAGTATTTTGTTTCATATATGAAACACAAAATGACTGTTTTTTAGGGTAACAAACCCTCGATTTCCATGCCTATAGTAAACAATATTTTATGTAATCCACTGTAATTGTTGGGATGTACGGAAATATTGACGTGACAATTCGAAGTAAGCGGGAGTGTTTGACTAGTTTTTTTAGTGTAACAAATAGTAATTGTGCTAACATTGCGTTTTTCGTCTGTAAGCCTTGGCACATGTGGTTTACAGGCACTTTTTAACAACTTAGGACTAAATATGAATAAATCTGAACTCGTTGCAAAAGTTGCTGCTATATCTGGTGTTACCCAAGCTGATGCTGGCCGCGTATTAGACGCTATCATCAATACCATTGGTGATGCTTTGAAAGCTGATGATAATGTCGCTCTAGTAGGCTTTGGCACATTCCAAATCACCAAGAAAGCAGCACGTGTTGGCCGCAACCCTGCTACTGGTGCAGAAATTAAGATTGCAGCAAAGAATGCTCCTGTATTCAAGGCTGGCAAGACTTTGAAAGACAAAGTTAATTAGTCTTTTGATTAGCCATGTAGTAAGAATAAGGGCGCTCAGCGCCCTTATTTATGTGTTTTTTAAAATTGATTTAACAAGTTCGCCTAGAAATTAGACTTCCTGAATACAGAAGGTGGCATACCATCACTTTCGCCCCAGAGCTGACATTCATGTCAATATACTAATGTCTATTCGTATTGCACCATTACTTCATTCCGCCTTAAAAAAGGTAAGGTCCATGGAGTGTTATAGTGTGCAAGCTCTGGTGCGCCAGAAGGTTTGATTTGCTTGACCTGAAGCCATGCCAACAATTCCTCAGTCTTTTTAGCCATTTTTGCTTCGCCAGAAAAACCAGAAAATAGCACCACTGCATATTTTTTTGCTGGAACTTCGCGCGGCTTGACTTCTGCATTATTCGGCACGGGCAAAGTTTCTAGCGTGTATTTGCTCGGCATGACAAAATACATGCGCCATTTTCCAGCATTCTCTTGCATGCTCACGGGGGCGGTCATGCTAATTTTCTAAGATTTTGGCGCCATCGCCACAGGCACCGTCATGCTGATTTTTTCGCTGCTGCCCGCATGTGATTTGTTATTGCCAAAAATATAGTCGGCAATCAGCCTAAAGCCCTTATTGCCAGCCTCATCCATGCTGCCATCCACCATGGTTTCGGCCACAATAACAGGCTTGTAAGCGCGCAGTTCAAACGCGTCGGATTTTTCAATGACATCATATTTCGGCTCTTCGTAGGCCATAGCAATTCCTGACAATGACAGTAATACTATTGTAATGAATAAACGTAAAAATATGCTCAATCTCTAATGTTCGCTTAGTTGTTTGAATTGAGAATTCAGCGTTGCAAAATAGTTCTATGAAAGTTATTGTAAATTTACTATCTCCTCAATCGCCAATAATTTAAAACTCTCAAAGGAGTCCTTGATGGATGCTGCGTCAAAATCGGCGCGGATTTCATTTGGGGTTTCATCTCTATTGAAACATGCCCTAATGGTCGCCGACAAATCCTTTCCTGCCATTTAATCGACAACAAAGTTATTGCTCATTTGCTAAATCATCCAATTCCAGATTGATTGATACATAAACAATGAAAAATACAGCTGGATGCCTGCAACAAGTTCGCTGTCCTCAGCACTTCTATGACGACTTAACCAAGAATAACTAAACACTGTTCAGTTTAGTTAAGCAGTTGTTTTTCTATACTATCCAATGCCTGACGTATTTCCACCAGAATTAGTTTATCCGCAAACCCTTGATCAATATCCGGAACATCCCAATCGAATATTGCCCGATATTTTTCGACTAACTTTTTTACATCAGCGATCATTTGGCTACGGTGTGCCTCTAGTTCCAATAGTTCAATTTTTGCCATTTCATTCTTTCTATAAAAGTCGTTGTGGCGCTTAGGAGATTTGTAACCTAGCCTTCATTTATGCACCACTATAAGCTGAATTTTAATGATGTCCACCACCGCCGTGACCTCTATCGCGGTTACCGCGACCACGATCTCTATGTTCTCTACGATCTCCATCGTAGCCTCTACCACCCCAATATCCGCCACCTATATAGACCGCTGGAGCGGGCTCGTAGTACG